>ERZ777011.426-NODE-426-length-65329-cov-9.402258_pt1 | contig 65329 bp, 67 predicted proteins | sample MGYA00374964_ERZ777011 | MGnify/ENA primary metagenome ERZ777011 (study PRJEB29310, sample SAMD00008975) | mouse gut metagenome | study: EMG produced TPA metagenomics assembly of the Metagenome analysis of fecal microbiota from mouse which was promoted...
CGAAATAGCTTTCGTCAAGTTCAAATATTCCAAGCTCTTTTTGATGTTTTTGAATACTGTCTTCAAGAATTAACTCACGAAATCCTGTAAAATAATTGTTAACAGTTTTACGATTTAACTTTAATAATTCACTTGTTGCAGTGGCAGTTAAATCCATTGAAAAACAGTTAATAATTTTTTTTTATTTTATACTTACTTAATCTATTGAATTTCATTATCATTAACCATAATCTCGAAAAAGATAATGGTCAAGAGCCTTTATTAATTGTCGTGATACGTGCGAAGCATTTGGCTTCGTACCGGGTGGCGCAATTTACGGAGCGCCTTCGCCTCGATTTGACGGATACGTTCACGGGTAACATTGAACAGCTTGCCCACTTCTTCCAAAGTATGGTCTGATTTTTCCCCAATACCGAAACGTTTGCGCAAAACCTGTTCTTCCCTTGGGGTAAGGTCTGCCAAAACCGCAGCGATCTGTTCCGTGAGTTTTGTGTTCACAACCTCGTCAGCGGGAGCGACAGCCTTTTTATCTTCAATAAAATCGCCAAGGCTGGAATCTTCTTCATCCCCGATAGGCGTTTCCAGCGAAATGGGTTCTTTTGCTATTTTAAGGACTTTCTTCACTTTATCAACAGGATAATCCATTCTGTCCGCAATTTCTTCCGGCGTCGGATCGCGCCCGAGCTCCTGCACCAAGTACCGTGTCGTCCTGTGCAGTTTATTAATGGTTTCAATCATATGCACAGGAATACGAATGGTACGGGCTTGGTCCGCAATGGCGCGGGTAATCGCCTGACGTATCCACCATGTGGCATAGGTTGAAAACTTATAACCGCGCTGGTATTCGAACTTATCCACGGCTTTCATCAAGCCGATATTGCCTTCCTGAATTAAATCAAGGAATTGCAAGCCCCTATTCGTATATTTTTTCGCAATGCTGACAACCAGACGCAAATTGGAACGGATAAGTTCCTGTTTTGCACGCATGGCGGCATTCGTTCCCCTGCGGATACGCCACAAAACCTCTTCCAAATCGTCAACATCATGGCAGCACTTGTCACGCAGGCGGTGAAGGCTTTCAATCTTACCCATGATAAGCTCTTTATAGGAAAACATTTTTTCCACGCTCATATTGAGTTCTTTGGCGGCATCCTGCATATTGATTTCTTTTCTTTCCAAGCTTAGGAAAAACGCTTCTATTTCTTCCTGCGTTTTTCCGGTATCAGCAATATAGGCGGCGATTTCACGTCCGTAATTACGCATTTGACGGACATAATCCTCAACGGTTTCAATAATGCGGTCAAGAAGAGCCTTTTCCAGTTTGATTTCACGCAAACGGTCAACGACGTCTTCTTTATATTCCAAGATTTCGTCTTGAATTTCACGCACTTGCCCGGAATTTAAATCACAGCACAAATCAAGCTTCGCATATACCTTTTGTTTTTTATTATAAACGCCTTTAATATCCAGCAATAAATTGATAACCCTTTGACGCTGATTCATTTCATCTTCGCAAGGATCATCCTCTTCAATGGTTTTTACGACATCTTTCAATTTAATTCTGTTTTGCTGCAAGTCATTGCCGACACTGATAAGTTCTTCGACAGCAACGGGAACTTCGACAAGCGCATACAAAACATCCATTTCACCGATTTCAATCTTTTTGGCGATAACGACTTCGCCGTCCCTGTCAAGCAAAGGAACCGCGCCCATTTCACGCAGATACATGCGCACGGGGTCGGTATTTCTGGCGGCAAAATCCGTACTGTCATCATTTAACGTAAAATCGGTATTTAAATCGATATCATCATCAAGCGAAGAATCCAATGTATCGTCAAATACGGTATCGGAAGGCTCGGAATCCTGATCCGAACGGTTTTTCTTCAGAGCCTGTCCTTCTTTTTCACTATCGACAATGGCTATTTCCATAAATTCGAAAATACCGATAAGCTCTTCCATATTTTCGGAAGTCGCAAGCTCCGGCGGAAGACTTTTGCCTATTTCTTCAGCCATTAAATAGCCGACATTTCTTCCTTTCACCATAAGTTCTTTTATTTGAGGAACCTCTTTGAGGCTGTTAGACATTATTCCTCCCTTGTGCATATAATGCACGAAGATATGCTTTTTGTGAATCTTCGCCGCTTTCCCGAACTGCGGCGACAACAGACTGCACATAGGATTTCTTTTGTTTTGTTTGAATTAAATGAGCGATAGCCTGCAATTCCCCCTCTTCATTGTCGCGGGGAGGAACGCTTCTGCATTTAACCCAAAATGTTTTTTCCGAGTCATTCAAAAAAGCGAGAATTTCCTCTTCCGAATACTGCAGCAACTTATCCCAGTAAGCCTTTGCATTCGGAGATTCCAGGATAAGATCCGCCCCCATTTCCTGCAAAAACTGCAAACGATGAGGATAACGGGAAGCGACGGTTAAAATCTCCGCATCCATGGTTTTCTTTTTGGAAGCGGTTTTCGCCTGCCCGTTCGCTTGAAAATTCATACGGGTATTTTGAGTTTTTTTCTGTTCGACAACACCCAAGCGAAGCTCTGCTTCATCAATTCCAAGTCCCAATGCCAATTTGCTCGCCATAGGCTGAAAAAGTTCCGGCATTTCAATTTGTCCCAGGAACTCCCTTGACCATTCAATGGCATCTTTGGGGGAACGCTTTTTTAAGGTTTGAATGCAAAAACTCAAGCCTTCCGTACTGTTTTCCCGTAAATTTTCAAACAGTTCCTTTCCTTTTCCCTTTAATAGGCTGTCAATATCGTCTTCCGGAGGGAAAAGAACAACTTTGCAGCTGATGCCTTTCACAAGCAATTTACCGCAGGCTTTAAACGCCGCCTCGCGTCCCGGATTATCCCCGTCAAAAAGAAGTTCGACATTTTTTGACAATTCCGTAATCCGTTTCACCTGCTCTTCCGGAAAGCTTGTGCCAAGACACGCCACGGCATTGGTGTAACCGAATTGATATAAGGTCAACACGTCCATATATCCTTCGGTTATCATAATATTTTTTTGAGCAGTCACGCTCCTGCGCGCCACATCCAGCCCGAAAAGCTGCTGGCTTTTTTTATAAATGGGGGTGCCGTTGGTATTCAGGTATTTCGCACTTTCCCCGTCATCAAGGGCGGGAATGACACGCCCGCCGAAAGCGATGGTACGCCCGTTGACATCCCTGATAGGAAACATGAGCCTATTGCGGAACCTGTCATAATAGCGTCCGTTTTTGCTTTTCATAAGCAAACCGCATTCCGCCGCAATATCCAAATCAAAGCCGGAACGCTTAAATATATCGGCAAGCGCCTGCCAAGAATCCGAACTGAAACCGATGCCGAAACGTTCCAACGTTTCCGGAGCTATTTGCCGTTCCTGCACATACTTCCTGACAATATCGCTTTTTTGCAAATTTTGTCTGAAATGATGGGTTGCGATTTCATGCATTTTCATCATTTCCTGTTTATGGGAAACCTGCTTCGGGGCAAAATCGTTTCCTTTTTGGAATTTCGGCAATTCCACGCCTGTTTCTTCCGCAAGGGCTTCCAGACTCTCACGAAAATCCATGCCGTTCATGCGGCCGTAAAAATCGAATATGTCGCCTGCCGCCTGACAGCCGAAACAATAATACGTGCCTTCGTCCGCATTAACGGAAAACGACGGTTTTGTTTCTTGATGAAAAGGACAAGGAGCGACAAGCCTGTTGCCCATCGGACGCAATTCAAGATAACGGCGCGCCAAATCCACCATACTCAATTTCGCTTTAATTTCAGCAATAGCATCACGGGAAGTTCTTGCCATTTAAAGTCCTTTTAGCGGAATGTCGCCATAGTCATTCCGTCACCGCCGTTTTCTTCCGTCGCCAAAGAAAAACTTTCAATAACGGCATACCCTTTCAAAACCTCATGCACAGCTTTACGCAAAGCCCCGGTGCCGCGTCCGTGGATAATTTCCACCGTATCATAGCCGGCTAAAAGGGCGTTGTCCAAAAACTGGTTCAGCTCCGCAATAGCTAAATCAGCACGTTTTCCCCTCAAGTCAAGGGTTAAACCGGATTTAATTCGGGAAATATTCTGCGTCACGCTTCCCTTGGAAAGCTGCTTTGCAGGGTTTCCAACAATTTCAACATCTTTAAATGATGCCCACATGGTGACACCACCTAAATTTATTTTAACTTTTTTCGCTTTTATGTCGATTTCCTGCACGAGCGCTTTTTTATTCCATGGTCTGTATGAAATTTCAACGCCAGCTTTCAACGCCGCTTCATCAACAGGAGCAAATTCTTCTTTTTCAGCCTCGTTCCTGCCCAATTCCGTGCGCAGAGAACCAAGTTTTTTCATGGCTTCTTTCGCGGAAATCTTTTCAGACTTCCATGCCCGCATGAGTTCCTGCGATTTTTCCCTAAATTCCGCCTGCAGGGCTTGAACTTCCCTTTCATATTTTTCCTGCAGCTGCTCACGCTTTTGCTTTGTCTTCTGCAATTCCTTACGCAAATGCTCAAGCTCTTTTTCCCGTTCCACGGCAACAGCGTTTAATTTTGCAATCACACCGTCCTGTTCTTTCGTATCAACAAGCAAATACTGCGAAGCTTTTTCCAAAATAGCTTCGGAAAGACCGTGTTCTCTCGCCACATCCAAAGCCTTGCTTGCTCCGACTTGGTCATAAGCAAGCTTATACAAAGGCTTTTTGCTGTTTTCGTCAAATAAGACCGACGCCGCGCGCACGCCGTCATTGGTCAAGGCATACGTTTTTAATGCCGGAAAATGGGTTGCGCTCACTGCGTAACAGCGTTTTTCAAGCATACTGTCAAGCACTGCCTGCGCCAAAGCGGCACCTTGCGAAGGGTCGGTACCTGCACCAAATTCATCCAATAATAACAAGTGATTGCTGTCAAGCTCATCCCAAATGCCTGCCAAGTGTCTGATTTGCCCCGTAAAAGTCGATACATGGTCATCAAGGCTTTGCTCATCGCCGATAAAAGCATGGATACGCGTCCAAAATACAATGCCCGAACCCTTCGCCACAGGAACCGGCAGCGCCGTCAGGCTCATAAGCCCGATAAGCCCTAAGGTTTTCAGGGCTACGGTTTTTCCCCCGGAGTTTCCGCCACTGATCACAAGCACTCTATCATTTTGACGGAAAACCAAATCAATAGGCTGTACGGGAGCAGGCGATTTCTGTTTGTTATTTTCAAGAAGCAGTAAAGGATGATACGCATTCATGAGGGAAAGCGTATGCCCGAAAGAAACGCAGTACCCTTCAAGCCCTTGCTCTTTTTTATGTTTGGCGACATACGCGGAGGAAAGCCCCAGTTTTGCCTCGTTCACATCAAGCAGCACAAGAAAATCCCAAGCCTTCCTGATTCCCGCTTCCTCCTGCATGAACAAATCAGAAACAAGCAAAATGATTTTATTGATTTCTTCCCGCTCTTCCTGTTTGAGTTCCTGCAAACGATTATTCAAATCCACCAAAAACATGGGCTCAAAATAAAGGGTTTCCCCGGTGCGGGAATAATCATGGATAATCCCTTGCAGGCGGCCTTTGAAATTCGCTTTCAAAGGCAAAACATATCTGTCCCCCGCAATGGTCATATAATCATCTTGGAGATAATGCCCGATATTGTACTGCTCGCAATACTCCTTGACTTTTCTGAGGCAGCTTTGGTGCAGGGAGCGAAGCTCGTTCCGCACCAGCAAAAGTCCGGGACTGCTTTCGTCTTTAAAAGACGCATCATCGGCAATGCAGCGCATAAGCGCGGAATACGAACGTTCCGGAAACAAAAAATCATATTCAAGAGCAAGCAAAGGAAGTTCGTTTTCAAAATTATGCACGGAAACACAGGCGGATTTTGCAAGTTTTAAAACTTCGCGCATCGCCCAAAAATCTTCGGTATCGGGATGAAATGAATGTTCGGCGATTTTTTTCAAAAAAGGACTGACGTCCGGAAAATCATGCAGAAAAAACTCGCCCTTGCTTTTCCAAAGCCCGTATTCGTCAAAAACTTTTTGAAAATGTTCAATATCTGAAAGAGAAGAAAAAGGACGCAAAGAAAGAACAGCGCTTTTGCCTGCTTCCGAACGGCAAAACGATGCGGCATATTGCAAAATCTTAGAATACTCTAAAGCCTGTAAACTGAACTCATCCATAAAAAAATCAATACTGCGCTTATCCTTTTTGCAGCCGGGCTTTCACAGCTTCACTCACGAATTTTCCGTCAACCTGACCTTTATAAGCGTCCATAATGGATTTTATCACTTTGCCCATGGCTTTCATGCCCTCTGCAAGAAACGGCCCGCAGGCTTTTTCAATAATGGCATGAATTTCTTCTTCCGAAAGCTGTTTTGGCAGATATTCCTGCAAAATTTCAAGTTCCGCCTGTTCCTTATCCGCCAGCTCGTTACGGCCGGCGCTTTTGAAAACTTCAATGGATTCTTGGCGCTGTTTCACCTGACGGAGCAAAACAGACATGTATTCGTCATCGGAAAGAGGAACAAGAGATTGCTTTAATTCAACCTGTCTGTTTTTTGCGGCGGTTTTTAAAAGCCGCAGGGTTTCCAACCGCACTTTTTCCTTGGCTTTATATGCGTCTACATAATCTTTTTCAATTCGTTCAGCAATGCTCATAGTCTTTCCTCACCAATAGACAATAAAGTGAAAAAACCGAAAATCAACAAAAGAGACTTTCGGTTTATTTTTAGCTTAACTTATCCAATACCAAAAGGTATGCCAATCAAATTATGCCATGTTGATTTTGCGCATTTTTTTCATAAGGCGCTTGCGAGCCGCCGCCTTTTTCTTTTTACGCATAACGCTTGGTTTTTCAAAGTGTTGGCGTTTCTTCATTTCTGAAAGAATACCAGCTTTTTCGACTTGTTTTTTAAAGCGACGCAAAGCGAGATCGAAATTGTATTCGTCTTCGTTTAAAAATACTCCTGGCACTAAAATCACCACCTTTTTTGGTATGTTGTGTCACAAGGGAAATCATTCCTTTCTCGGCATGACACATACGCTCAATTTGCGAGCGAGTAAATATTTTATAGTATTAAAATAAAAATGACAAGATTAAATTGACTTTTTTTTTAAATTTTAATGCTTGCAGCCTTGTTCTTCATTCTTCATATCTCTTACCGCACCGCGATGAACAAGAGCCAAACCAACGCCAAGCGCAATAAGCACCGCATAAAGCACACCAAAAAACACAACATGAGAAGGATCCCATAAAGGCAAATCCCAAGGAGCAGGACTATGGATAGTTTCACCCATTTGCATCCAATTCATAATACCCACCTCACAGCATGATATATTTTTCTTTCATAACCCGTTCTTTTCAAAAGGTCAAGTAAGAATTTTTTTGAATTTAACAAGCGCATATCTGATAATTGCCTGTTTTTATTTAGGCTTTTTAGCTTTACCCGTCATTTTATCAAGAGAAACCTCAAAAACGGCAGTCCTGTCCAAGGAGGCGGAAATATCTTTTTCCGCATTTTCCATATATTCAGGCAAATATTTTTCCGCAAGGGCAAAAAGTACGCTTTTTTTCCTTTGCGGATCAAGCACTTCTTTAACCCTGCCAAAAATAATGACACTTTCATAATACGTAGTGAAATTACGCGTATACACAGGCAGGGTTTTTCCGACAACCGCCAGCGAACAAAGGGAATTACAGGCTAAATTGCAGGCTTTATGTCCCTTACGCATACCGCTGTGAAAATAGATTTTTCCTTCAAAATACACGAAAGAAAGGGGAACGGCATACGGGATATTTTCTTTATCGACCGTAGCCATGACCAAATATTCGGCGTCACGCAAAACAGCTTCACAGTCAGCCTTTGAAATTTCCCTGTCTTTTCTTTTCATTTCAGGTAACGAACTAAACATAACGTTCTCCCATAATACCTTTGTGAATTACCATTGTTATGATTGCTTATATTTTAAAAATTATACTTGGCAAAAATGCCGATTTCTGATTTTTGGTATAAATAGGGTAGAAAAAACACTAAAGGCTACCTTGCCGAAAAACAAGATAGCCGTTGATAATTCTGGCTCCCCGAGACGGACTTGAACCGCCAACCTAGTGATTAACAGTCACCCGCTCTGCCTATTGAGCTATCGGGGAACAACAGAAGTTCAATTTACTAAAATCCATGCTTTTGTCAAGAAAAATTTTTATCCTTTTTATTAAAACCGTTGCCAAAAAATAAAACCTCCCCGAAAAATGAGGAGGTCGGGATAAGAAAAGGAACCATGTCATTTTATAACCCGATAAACCCCGTGTCGGGTTATCAACGGACTATAAAATAAAACAATCATGCAAGTTCAGCCTTAAACAAATGTTCACGAAGAGCGGAGCGGTATTTCAGCATCAAAGCGTCTTCAACCGGTTTCAAGCCTTGCAAACCTTGCGGCATTTCCGCTGTGACCTTATCAACGGCAATAGGAAGCTGATGATCACCGCAAGCGTCAAAAACCATTTTTCCCGCACTGAGCGCCATGGCGCGGTCCGGCCAGCTTATTGCACCGCCGACAGTCAACGGACTTGCAAGATAACGGATTTCGGAATTTGCAAAACCTCTCGTCAATTCAATGGTTTTTGCAAGGTCCGCGCCGTCCATGGCTTGACCGTACAAGCTTTCATAAACACTGCTGTCGCCCAAAATATTGAGCTGCAATTTGGCAATGGCATTAAGAGCAAGCACTTTTTCAAGCAAAGCGCTGTTTCTGCCGTCTGTCTGCATGCAAACAGTCAAACCTCCGTCAGCCAAATGTTTCACCAAGGTAAGAAAATTTTCTTCTTGGTCTTTTGGACAGCAGGAAAGGTACAAACCGGAAATCCAGCCATGCAGCAAATCGCTGCGGGTCACCGCTCCGGAATGTTTCAAAGCGTCACCGGAAAGCATATAGGCGATGACTTCCCCGCTTCCCTGACGAATGACTTCCCCGTTGTAAAAGAGCGGAAACTCCACGCCTTCGGGATTGCGGTAAATTTTAGGACGGTTTGTTCTGTAAAAGGTATTGAATTCTTCGGCTTGCGCTTTAAAGTCAATGGTATCGTATGCAATGCCGCGTTCATTTAAAAAGGCTTTAACAATTTTACAGCGAATGCAGTCAGGTGCTGTATACAAGGTAATATCCATAACAGATCCCTCTTTTGATACGGTTATTTTTTAATTTCACGATTTTAACATCTTGATAATTCATACTATACAAAATTTTCATATAAAAATTGCAACATTAATTACAATTTCAGATTTTTTTTAAATTTTTGATAAAAAGAAACAGCTGTCAACCGACAGCCATTCCCGTCCTTATTTTTCCTCTGGGTCTTCAACGGAAGCGACACAAAGAGCATTGCTTCCCTCATAAGGAGTGCAGCCCTCAACCTCGACTTCCCGAACCCTGTCGCCAAAAGCGGCAGCACCCGGAACACGGAACGTAGCGACATCAAGAGGCACAACAGGTGTTTCCTCCGGTTTTTGAACTTGCGGAACCCATTCGTAAGGAACCCGATACGCACGGTAAACCATATTCATCGGAACCAATTTTCCTTTGTAAGGAGAAATAAATTCCCAAACAAGCTCATGATTTTTTGTCACTTCCAGCAAACGACCGTCGGAACCCTCGGTAATAAGCGTATTGCCGTTTGGCAAACGCTGCATGCCGCTGATGAACGGGCTGTAAAAACGGTTGGAATCCATAGGCATAAGGTGCCCCGCCTCAAAAGGCGTATACTGCCATACTATCTTCTTGCTTACGGGGTCTATTTCAAGCACGCGGGAATAATCGCGAAGAGCGGCTTTAACTCCGGTAGGAGCCCCAGGGTTCGGAGCATCGTAGCCTCCCCAGCCGCCGTTATCGAAAATTAAAATATTGCCGCCGCCCGGCAAGGTATGGGGAATCATGTGCGCATGGTGCTGTCCGATAATCCAGCCGATAGCTTTTTCCTCGGGGCTGGCGTTATAATCGGGACCGAGCTTCCAAACAATTTTGCCCGTAGCTTTTTCAATGATGAAAACGATATTGGTTTCACGGCCGTCAGCAATGATATTGTCGGGGTGGAAACGGGTGTCGCCCTGCTCATACCATTTATTCGGTCCGAGCACGGACATGGAGTTGATGTGCATCCAATCGCCCATGCCCTCCGGCTGTGTCGGACGATAATTGGGATTGCGGCAAAGGGCGTTTTTAGCGGCTTCGCTGAAACCGAATTCTTCAAAATGGTCGCTGCAGCGCCATTCCCAAACAATATCCCCGTCCCAGTCGACTTCCAAAATCACGTCGTCCAATAAAAGCTTGTCGGAAATTCTTTTGTTGCGAATATTCTTATGACAAAGAACAAGCGTGTTGCCCTCCAAAGATTTTGGCGCCGTATCGGGAGCGTAATAGCCTACGGAGCTTCCCTCCCGCTGAAAGTCGTGGTGATAGCGCGCCATCCAGCGGGGCTCGTATCCGGGGTCTTCAATATATTCATTGCGGTCAAATTTCCAAACTTCCCTGCCGTCCCAGTCAAGCTGCACGACATCTGTCTGGTCCTGCACGGAATATTTGCCGGTGCGGCGCCCGCGGCTTGTAACAAGATAACCGCCGGGGAAAATCTTATTTGGAAATCCGTGCACGCCTTTCCAGACATTATGCTCGCGCCCGTTCATATCCATAAGGACAGCGCCGACTTCCTGACCTTGAAAAACAGTCAAACCGTTCCAGCATTTTTCCGGATTGTAAATTGTAACACCGGTAGGATAAATAGTAGGATGACCCATAACATACCTCCAATTCTGTATGATTTATTTTTTTTATTATTTCATAATCCACTGCCACCATGGCACAGCGACGGCAAGCAAGAAGGGAACCGTCAAAATCATTCTTGCCGCAAGCACCTTGACCATGCTTCCGAAATGAATATAGCCGAAACCGTAAAAAATAAGCAAAACGGCATATTCATAAGGGAACAGATAATTATCGAACCCATATTTGAAAGAAAGATACATGATTCTCGGTTCAAGCCCCATCTGCACCCCGAGTTCGGCAAGAGGAGCGGAAAAAGAGGCGGTTGCGGCAAGCGGGGTCAGAATAAAGTTTCCGATAACCCCTACGACATACGAGCAGACACTTGCGCCATAAATACCGAGCCCTTCCATATAACCGAAAGTGCTGTCCGCCATCCATTGGGTCACTTTCAGATAATTGCCTGCGCTGCCGATGGCCATGCACCCCATGATGAAGAAAATGGGACAGAAATTGACTTCTTTGATTTTCTGCCCGTCCATAAGACTCACTCCGGGTAAAAAGCTGACAGCGGCAAGAAAAACAAGCCCCATGCCGGGAGTAAGTCCATGCCATTTGTCCGTCATCAAAACTATCAGGGTGACAATGAGAAGCACCGTTGCGGTTTTTTCATCCCTGCGCATAGGTCCGAGTTCCGCATAACGGGCATACAGCGCCCTGCGGAGTTCTTCCTTATTCACTTTGCTCGGAAGCAAAACAACGACAATGGCGACGCTCATAACCGTAAAAACGGTTGCGGGAAGCAAATTCCAGCCGGCATACTGAAGCCAGCTTGTTTTCAATCCCATGACGCCGTCAACCAAACTCATTCCGATGACCAAATCTCCGCCGCCGGTTAAAAATCCGTTTTTAGAGCTTGTCACAGCCAAAAACGCCACCAGCATGAGAGCTGTCGCTTCCCGTGACTGTTTCTTGAAATCCAAGGATTCGCAAAGACTGATGACGATGGCGCAAAAAATGACTCCCTTGCCCGTCACCGCGGGAACGAGCGGATTGATAATATAAATCGCAAGCATAAGTCCCCAAACGGTTCCGATGAACGAACCGCCCATAAGTTTCATGCAGCCTAAACCAATCCGCTTTCCAAGCCCGGTATCCTGCAAAATTTTACAAAAAATAAAACCGCCGATAACGATATTGGGCACATCGCCAAGCCAGTTATTATACGCAATTTTACCGGGAACACCGCAAAGAGCCATATAAAGCACAGGCAAGACAAGCCCGGTCGCCGTATCGTTGACAAGTTCAAAGCCCCATATGCAAACCATAAAAATCGTCACAGCCAAAAACATCGCCATTTCATGGGTCAATGTCTTTCCGTCAATGGGCAATGCAAAATACACGATAGCCGGTACGATAAGACAAAACAGCCACTTCAACGCCGATTTGCCCATTAAGCATTTTTCCGTTGTCTGCGCCATAATATTTTCTCCTTATGAAAAGAGTGATTGGATGTGTTCAATTTTTCACATTAACTCCATATAAACAGATCTATTAAAAAAAAATGTAGTGCTGGCTACATTTTTATCTTTTTATTTATTTTTTTTTAATGTATGCTGTCTTTAAGGGGGAAAAATGGATAGAGACCAAGAGAAATCAATTCATGAGTTCAGTCAGATTTCATCGAATATGCAGGAATGGGACAAATATCTCCATTTAGCAGTCAAGATAAAACGCACTAAAGGACAGGAACTTTTTGAAAGCGGTGAAATTTGGGACAAACTCTATTTGCTTCAGACAGGGGAAGCCAAGCTCATACGCCTTTCCAATGACGGAAAAGAAAAAATCCTATGGCGCGGCATCGCCCCCTGTCTTTTGGGCGAGGGACCTTTTTTTGACGGACTTCCCACTCTTAGTTTTTTTGTCATCACAAAACCGAGCGTCTTATATTCTTTTTCAGCCGAAACCGTGTATTCCGTCTTATTAAAAGACCCGCTCATCGTCACTTCCATTCTCCGCAACCTTTCCCAAAAAGTCCGCCTTAACATCAATCAGAATTGCTACCTGAGCTTTTCGGAACTTTCTTCGCGTATCTGCATGTATTTGTATCAAAAAATGCATATTTCGGAAAACAGGAAACAATTTTACGCCGTTCCGGAACTCACCCAGCAGGACCTCGCCAACCATTTATCCGTGCACAGGGTAACTCTGAACAAAACATTAAGATTTCTCGAACAGCAAGGAATTATCGGACCATACAACAGAAAATTGACATACATCCTCGACGTGGATTCTTTTTTAAACCTTATTCAATCATAATAATCAGAGATAACCATGAATAAAACATTTTTCAGAATCACCGTAACTGTTTTGTTTTTGTCTTTCATTCTCAATTTCTATCTTTTATACGAAGTCCATAAAAATAAGACCTTTTTCGAAGTGCAGAGCGAACATTTTGTCACCGTAGGTATTTTGAATGAAATATACCTCACAAGCGTACAGCTCAACCAACTTTCCCAAATGTATATCCGCACGGAAGACCAATATTATCTTAATAATTACACGAATATCACCAATCAAATGCTCGGCAAAAGCCCGCGGAGCAATAACAACCTCTTCCACATGAAAGTCCTGAAACTTGCGGATATCATAAAAACCAACCTTGCCGACAAGGAATATACACAGCAGCTGCTTGAAATGTATGCCGAACTTGAATTACAGCATGCCTTTCAGCAAAAAGCGATGCAAGCCTTAAAAAACGACGACACCAGCCGTTATGAAGCCTTATCCGTTCTTACTTCCCAAGATTATCTGGACAGTCTTGCCGTTATCACCAATACGTACGATACCATTATCAATAATACGCAGCATGTCGAGCCGAATTTTTCGCCTATCAATTTCGCTTTCATCCATTCGCTTGCGGCTCTTCTTTTCTTTTTCACCATTACGTTCATGTTCATCAAATTACGGCAAGGCTACAAGTCTTCAAAAATAAAAGATATTGACGAATATATCCACCTGCTTGTCGATTCCATGCCGTTTGTCAGCATTATTTTCAATGATAACGGAAAAGTCATTGACTGCAACAAAAAGCTTGTGGAATTGCTCGACTTGTCAAATGAAGAACAATTTATCAACAATTTCAGGCAATATCTTGCGAAAGAACAGGAAGAAAAGCCTCTTTCACTTTTTATCGCCGAAAAAAACGAACTTATCAAAGAAAAAAGTATTTCCAGTTTCAAATGGATTTTTCTTGACGCAAGCGGGGCTCCCATCCCTTGCCAGGTAACAGCCATTTACCTTACGTATCTCAATAAGAATTTTTATATCTATTATGCGTTCAACTCCCAAAAGGAATTGGAAATGCAGGCGAAAATAAAAGAACAGGAAGAAAGAATCCAAGTCATGCTCGATTCCGCCCCTCTTTGCTGCACAATTTGGGATAAGGATTTCAAGCTTATCGACTGCAACTTCGAATCCGCCCGTTTCTTCAATTTCCAAACCAAACAAGAATTTATCGATAACTTTGAAAAACTGAACCCCATTTATCAGCCGGACGGACAGCTTTCCACTGAAAAGCATTTGCAGCTGCTCAAAAAATCCTTTCAAAGCGGCTATAAAACCTTTGAATGGCTGCATCAGGATTTGGAGCACAACCTCATTCCCTGCCACATAACGTTCACACGGATCAACTATAAGAATACGAATGTTATTATCAGCTATACCCGTGACCTCAGGGAAGAAAAAACAATGTTCAACAAGCTGAAAAAGAAGCAGACCGAACTTATCGAGGCAAAACTCAAATCAGAGCGGGAAGCAAAAGCGAAAAGCGACTTTTTAGCCATAATGAGCCACGAAATTCGTACGCCGCTCAATATAATCATCAATGTTTTCGGACTGTTGGCAGAAATCAGAATCGATGAAAAAAATGATGATTTCGTGCAAAAAGGTCTTTCTTCCGCAACCCTTTTGCTGCATACCATCAATGATATTCTGGACTATTCGAAAATCGAAGCGGGACAACTGCATATCGAGCATATTCCTTTTTCTCTGAACGAGCTTATTAAAAATATCCATAATCTCTTCAGCCTGCAAATGGAACAGAAAGGAATCACCTATATTATCGATAAAGAGCAGGAAGTTGAAGACTCATGGCTTGGCGACCCCATACGCATCACGCAAATTCTCAACAACCTCATCAATAACGCCTATAAATTCACCGAAACAGGGTCTATCACATTAAAAATAAGCAAAATTTCCAAATCAGACATTGACGACAAAACAATAGTTCTGCTCCGTTTTGAAGTCATGGATACGGGTATCGGCATCACGGAAGAACAAATTGAAAAAATATTCTCGCCGTTCATGCAGGCTGACACGTCAACCACGAGAAAATACGGCGGAACCGGACTCGGACTCAGCATTTCCAAAAACCTCGCCTCGCTGATGGAGGGTCAATTATCCTGCACGAGCAAAGTCGGCGAAGGAACAAACTTTTCTTTGGAAATTCCTCTTGAATTCAATAAGGACAAAGTCACAACGAACCAGGAAAGCCTCAATGAATATGATGAAAACATATTGAAAAACTTATCGATCCTATTGGTTGAGGATAATCCCATCAATACGCTTATCGCCGCGGAGTTATTGAAGAAAAAGAAAATTATCGTCGATACCGCAAGCAACGGGCTTGAAGCCATTAAAAAAATCCATGACCAAACCTACGATGTTATTTTAATGGATATCCAAATGCCGGATATGGACGGAATTACCGCGACCAAAATTATCAGGCAGGAACTCAAAATCCAAACCCCCATCATCGCCATGACCGCAAACGTGCTGGAAGAAGACAAGAAACTTTATATGCAAAGCGGCTTCAACAGCCACATAGGCAAGCCTATCGTTCCTATAAACCTCTATAAAACCCTTATCGAATTTGCTCCCCGCTGACGCGCTACCGGAACATTTTCCGCATAATTTAAAAAAGTGCTTGCCCGTCTTGCCGAAATAATGTAGTCTTCTTTAAACTCGTATAAGTTTATGGAGGTTTCATTATGGCTAGATTTACCATACCCCGTGATGTGTATTACGGAAAAAACGCTCTTGACGAGCTTAAAACCATTAACGGCAAAAAAGCTATTGTTGTTGTCGGCGGCGGTTCTATGAAAAGAGCCGGCTTCCTGGATAAGGTTGTCAATAACCTGAAAGAGGCGGGACTTGAAACATTGCTTTTTGAAAATGTCGAACCGGACCCATCTATCACCACCGTTATGAACGGCGCAAAAGCCATGCGCGAATTTGAGCCTGACTGGATTGTTGCCATCGGCGGCGGCTCACCGATTGACGCGGCAAAAGCCATGTGGCTGTTCTATGAATATCCCGACACAAAATTTGAAGACGCTGTCAAACCTTTCAGCCTGCCGACCCTTCGCACCAAAGCGCGCTTCATCGCTATTCCCTCAACTTCCGGAACCGCGACGGAAGTAACGGCGTTCTCCGTCATTACCGACTACGACAAAGGTATCAAATATCCTTTGGCTGACTTCAACCTCACTCCGGACATCGCCATCATCGACCCCGCCATTGCGGAAACAATGCCGCCGAAGCTCACCGCCCATACGGGCATGGACGCGCTCACCCATGCCGTTGAAGCCTATGTTTCCACCGCAAACAGCGTTTTCACAAACCCTCTTGCTATGAAAGCCATTGACATTATCAAAGACAACCTTGAAAGATCCTATAAGGGCGATATGGCTGCAAGGGAACAAATGCACTATGCGCAATGCCTCGCCGGCATGGCATTTTCCAACGGCTTGCTTGGCATAGTCCACTCCATGGCTCACAAAACCGGCGCTGTTTTCAAAAACGGTCATGTTGTCCACGGTGCCGCCAATGCGATGTATTTGCCTTACGTCATTCAATACAACGCTAAAAATCCCGCAACGGCAAAACGTTATGCCAATATTGCGACTTTGTGGGGCATTGAATACAAAACAACGGAAGAAGCCGTGCAAAAACTTTGCGATGCAATCCAAAATTTAAGCAAAGCGCTAAACATTCCGTTATGCCTCAAAGATTATGAAAACGGCATGATTCCTGAAGACGAATTTTTAGCCAAACTTCCCGATATTGCTAAAAATGCCCTTTTAGACGCCTGCACGCTTTCAAACCCGCGCCAGCCGAACCATGAAGAAATGGAAAAAGTGCTGAAATGCGCTTACTATGGAACAAAAGTTGATTTCTAGGCAATAAATGTATTTTTCCAAAACAACATCCCCTTTCACAGGCAAACCTATGGGAGGGGATTTTTCGTGCCGTCACATATTATTCTTCATATTTCAAAATTTATCATATTAATTTATAAAGTTATATTGTAACATTATAAAAATTGAATTAAAATATTCATATAAGAATATTCAGACCGAAAAATATTTCTTTCAACCATTTCTTATTTATTGACAGAATAAAACATTTTTAAATTTCATTTTTTCATGCATATTTTAAAAATACTGTTGACATAATATTCTTATAAGAATATTATATAAATAACCAATTACAATACATACATTTTTTTTCAAAGAGCACGCTATGAAAGAAATAAAAAATCTCGGCAAAAAAATAAAAAGCTTAAGAAAAAAAAACAATATCACCCTTACCCGCTTATCGGAGCTTTCAGGCGTTTCACAGGGTTATCTCTCCCGCATTGAAAACGGAAAACACGACCCCACCTTTTCCGTTCTTTTGCAAATCGCACGGGCTTTGCAAATTCAAATCGGCATGCTCTATGAGGAAAAACCGCAAAAGAACGACCATATAAATATCATCAGAAAAGCGCAAAGAATCAAACGCGAACAACCGGAAAAGGATTACAGCCATTTCGAATTTCCGACAACAATCAAAAACCGCAAAATGCGTGCCTATATAACGGAACCGAGTTTCACACCCATTCATGTCACGGGAAACGACGAAAGAACCTATTTTGTTCTTGAAGGGCAATTCCTTTTGAATGATGAGATACTGCAGGAAGGCGACCTTGCCTATATCGATACGGACACCCCGCATTCCGGGGCGAGCCATGGTGAAAAAAAAGCACGGGTCTTATCCGTGATTTATAGTCATGACACATAAAAATCAACAAAAAAAAACGGAGGCTGAACCATGTCTGATTTCCCTTATCTCAAAATCAAACATTATATCAATGGTGCTTGGAAAGAGGAAACAGGTGTTAAAACCGAACCTCTTTACAATCCCTCAACAGGCGAAGTGATCGGCGAAGTGCCCATGGCAAGTTCCGAACTGGCGAAAGAAGCCATCGCAACAGCGGATGAAGCTTACAAAACATGGAGCAAACTCCCTGTGGCGAAACGGATGACGTATATTTACAAAATCCGCCAAGGCATGGTTGACAACCACGAAAAACTCGCCAGAGCGATCGCGTACGACCAAGCGAAACACATATCCGAAGCCCGCGGCGAAGTTCAGCGTGTCATTGAAATTCTGGAATCCGCGGCTTGTGTTCCTTCAACCATTCAGGGCGAATACTTAGACCAAGTCGCCAACAATATTTCCGCCCGCGTCATCAAACAATCCTTAGGCGTATTCGGCGGTGTCGCGCCGTTCAACTTCCCGGCGCTTGTTTTCGGCTGGTTCATTCCTTACGCCATTGCGGCAGGCAACACATTCATTTTCAAACCCTCCACGCAATCTCCGTACTTCATGCAAATCATGTGTGAAATCTTTATGGAAACCGGGCTTCCTGCCGGTGTTGTCAACGTTATCCACGGTCGCCGCGACATTGCGGAATCATGGTATGACGACAGCAGAATAGCGGGCGTTTGCTTGGTCGGCTCAACCCCGACCGCTAAAAAAATGGCGGAAGGCTGCGCAAGAGGCGCAAAACGTTCCATGCTGCTCGGCGGAGCGAAAAACATGCTTCTTGTCATGGAAGATGCGAATATGGACGTCTTCATTACCAACTACCTCAACTCCTGCTACGGTTCCGCGGGACAACGCTGTCTTGCGGGTTCCATTGTCGCGGCTGTGCCGGAAATTTATGACGAAGTTCTTGAACGCATGATTGAAGCCGCCAAAACCGTGAAAGTGGGTGATGCGTTTGATCCGGATGTTTATATGGGACCGCTCATTTCCCAAAAAGCAGTGCAAAACGTCCATAACTATATCGATATTGCTTTAAAACACGGTCAAGGCTGCCAGCTTGTTCTTGACGGAAGAAATATTCCATTGCCGGAAAAAAATAAAAACGGCTTCTTTGTCGGACCGAGCATCATCAAAGACGTCACCCCGTGCAACCCGCTTTTCACCACGGAAGTGTTCGGTCCTCTTGTCGCAACGATTAAAGTCGCCGATATGGACGACGCTTTGGAACTTGTCCGCCGTTCAGAATTTGGCAACGGCGCTTGTATCTTCACCCAAAATATGCATTATGCGGAAACGTTCAGCCGTGAAGCCAATGTCGGCATGGTCGGCGTAAACGTCGGCATTTGCGCTCCTCATCCATACGTTCCGTTTGGCGGCATTAAGGGCTCGCTCATCGGCACCAATAAAGCGCAGGGCAAAAACGGCATCGACTTCTTCACGCAGAATAAAGTCATCACTGTCCGCACCCATCATCCGAAAGGTCCGGACCACAAACCGCAAAACGCTTCCGTCCGTTCCTGCGTAGCTTCCTGATTTCGCTTCATACGGTCTTTAACAATCTTTCTCTCCGGAACGCTCCGGAGAGAAAGGTTTCCCTTTAGCCTTTACCGTCCATTTTTTTGATACTTTTTTACCAATCGAGAGGTTATTATGGCTAATATTCAAAATGTTTCATTGGAAAGAACGCTTTCTCCCACCCAAGTTTGGGCATTGGCATTAGGCTCTATTGTCGGCTGGGGCTGTTTTGTTTTACCCGGTGACAAATTCCTGCCGGAAGCCGGACCTCTTGCGGCATTGATCGGGTTCGCAATCGGTACATTGCTGCTCTGTTTCGTCGCTGTTTCTTACAGCTACATGATCCGATACGCCCCAGTGGCAGGCGGCGAATACGCCTATGCCTATATCGGTTACGGACCGACCAACGCATTCATTTGCGGCTGGGCATTGGTGCTTGGCTATATTTCGATTATTGCCATCAACATTTCCGCCTTAGCCCTTCTCTGCCGCTTCCTCCTTCCGGGAGTCTTTGAGGTGGGAGAGCTTTACACGCTGGCGGGCTGGAAAATTTACACGGGTGAAGTCATCCTGATGATCTGCACAGTCTTGTTCTTCGGCATACTCAACTACCGCGGTATCAGCTTTGCGGGAACATTCCAAGTCATCCTCGCCTTTATGCTCAGCGCAGGCATTTTGCTTCTTTTCTTCGGCACATTCACCATTGACAGTTTCGCGCTCAGCAACACAACACCGGTCTTTGCGGAAAGCAGGGCTCCTATCCTCTCCATTCTCTCCATTGTCGCAATTTCGCCTTTCCTGTTTGTTGGTTTTGATACTGTTCCCCAAGCTTCGGAAGAATTTAACTTCTCCCCTGACAAATCAAAAAAAATCATGATCTTCGCCATTATCTGGGGGGGCATTCTCTATTCCATGGTGACATTCGCCGTATCTACCGCTATGCCGTATCCTGATATGCTTGCAAAAATGGGAAATTTGAAAAATGCCGGAAAAACCGCATGGGCAACCGGGGAAGTGTGCCGCATGGCTTACGGCAACCTAGGCGCCGTTATTTTGGCATGTGCCGTTCTTGGCGCGGTATGCACCGGTATCAACGGTTTTTATGTCGCAACGACGCGATTGCTTCTCAGCATGGCACGCGGTCATATCCTGCCAAAATGGTTCGGGGATATTCACCCGTATTACCGCACTCCGTATAAAGCCATTCTCTTCACAATCTGCTTGGTTTTGCTCACTCCGTTTGCCGGACGCGCCGTTGTAGGCTGGATTGTTGACATGTCTTCCGTCGGCACCGCTGTCGCCTACCTTTTCACCTGCCTGACGGCTATCAAAGTATTGAAACATGCCCGTTCCGCCCAAGCGCCGATAATCTGTTCATGGCTTGGAGCGTTTACTTCCGTCGCCTGCATGGCTCTGCTTTTAATTCCCGGTTCGCCCGCCTATATCAGCGCTCCGTCCCGCTGGATCATGGTGATTTGGATAGCCATGGGCATAATTTTCTACTTCATCTCCAAATCGCACTGGATCACGCTGACCGAAGAAGAAAGGAAGATGAGCATATTGGGACGAAACGACCTGCCGATTTTCTTCGATAACAAATAATTTTTAATAGAAAAAAACTTCCTCTGCCGAGGAAGTTTTTTCAGCTCTCAAAATACACGTCATACCGCTGCGAATTTTTTAAACAACTCTTCTATGTCCGGACTTTTCATACAAGAACTCATAATGGCACCACCATAAGCCCCGGTCCCGTAAAGAGCCGGCATGTTATCGGGACTTACTCCCCCAAGACCGAAAACCGGTATTTTCTTATCAACCGCTTTACAAACGGAAGATAAAAACTCCAAACCGCGGGGGGCTAATCCTTTCTTGCAGTCCGTAGGAAAAACATGCCCCGCAAGAATGTGCGAAACAGAAATGCCTTTAGGATGCCGCACAATATGTTCCGCTTCTTCCACGCTATGGACGGAAATACCCACCGGCACGGGACTTTCCCTCAATTCTTGGTAAACCTGGAAAGAAAGCTGTATTCCAAGCCCGAGTCCGCAAGCCAATTCATAGTGCCCGTTCAAAAAGAAAGGGCTTGAATATTTTTTAGCCACGGGCAAGAGCTTCAAAGCCAACTCTTCATATTCTCCGGCAGATAAACTTTTTTCCCGTAAAATAAAGGCAAACACATTTTGTTTTAAAATTTTTTCCGTACGTACGAAAAAATCTTCCGCGCACGATTCTTTCTGGCTGATACAAATAAGTTTTTTCATTTTTCCCTTCATGCGTGAAAACCTGTCTTGCTTTTCCGGAACAAAACAGGTTCTTTCCTTATATGCCGCGGCAAACAGCAAAAATCGTCAAACATACAAATAATCCGTCATGGCGGATTGCAAACCGAGGGATTGAATTTTTTCGACAATTTCATCAACGCTTCTGTCGTCGGAAATAATGAACTGCGCGTCGCCTTTTTCTTCTTCGCTGTGCCCGCCGACACTCGTTTTCACCCCGGCGGAAATACGCGTCGCGCAAATATTAATCACATTATTTCTGAAATTAGCACCCTCACGCGTGGAAATATTTATTCCCGCAAAAGGCATGAACAGACGATAGGCGCACATAATCTGCAAAAGCTGTCTTTCATGCACATCCTTGGGGTTGATGGTGTCATCATTGACGATAGGACGTAAACGGGGGCAGGAAAAAGAAACTTCCGCATGAGGATATTTTTTTTGCACATAATAGGCATGAAGTCCGGTTGCAAAGGCATCTTTCCTAAAATCGTCAAGCCCGAGCAGCGCTCCGAAGCCGACACCGCGCATGCCGCCCATTAAAGCACGCTCCTGAGCATAAAAACGGTAAGGATAAACTTTTTTCGGTCCTGACAAATGCACTTCGTCATATTTTTCCGGATTGTACGTTTCCTGATACACAGAAACAAAATCGGCGCCCGCTTCATGCAAAATCCGGTATTCGCCGCTGTTCATGGGATACACTTCAATCCCAACGGTAGTGAAATATTTGTGGGCTGTTTTGCATGCTTCCGCAATAAATTCCACGGAAGATTTAACCCTGTGTTCACCCGTCAAGAGCAAAATTTCCTGCAAACCGGTTGCGGAAATGGAGCGGAGTTCCTCCTCGATTTCCTCAAAACTCAAATTACCCCGCTGTATTTTATTTTTACAATTATATCCGCAATAAACACAGTTATTTGCGCAATAATTCGCAATATACAGGGGTGTATACAAACAAACGGTGTTTCCAAAACGCTTCCGGGTTTCAACTTGCGCCTTCCGGGCTATTTCCTCAAGAAAATCCGACGCGGCAGGAGAAAGCAGCGCCGCATAATCGCGTATTGTTATGGATAAATAATCCTTTTTCAAAGCTTCACGCACGTCTGCGGCAGTGAAACCGTCAAAATCGACGCCCGCCGTTTCCCCAAGCACGCGCTCAAGCATGCTGTGGTCCTCAAACTTTTCCATATTGGGCAAATAGTTAAAACTCATTTTCAGCCCCTATTCATCCAAAAATCCGGTCAAAGGCGAGGAGGCATCCGCTTTGTCCCTTATTCTGCCAAGCCCTGCCAAAAACGCCGTTCTGCCCGCCTCGATGCCCTGCCTGAACGCGCGTGCCATAGCCGGAACATCGCCGGCCGTCGCAATAGCCGTATTCGCCATAATGGCGGTCACGCCCATTTCCATTGCTTCGCAGGCTTGGGATGGTCTGCCGATACCGGCGTCGACAATAACGGGCAAATCGATTTCATCAACCAAAATCTGAATAAATTCCTTTGTCACCAAGCCCTTATTCGTACCAATGGGGGCGCCCAAAGGCATAATTGCGGCGGCGCCGGCATTTGCCATGTCACGGGCGGCATTTAAATCCGGATACATATACGGCAAGACCACGAAATTCTCTTTTGCCATGAGTTCTGTCGCTTTTGCCGTTTGATAGTTATCCGGCAACAAATATTTGCTCTCGTGGATGACTTCGACCTTGATAAAATCGCCGCAGCCGCATTCGCGCGCCAAACGGGCTATGCGAAGAGCCTCTTCCGCATTTCTCGCCCCTGACGTATTGGGCAGAATGGTCACACCTTTCGGAATATAATCCAAAATATTCGCTATGCCGCCGATATTGGCGCGGCGCAGAGCCAAGGTGATGATTTGCGCACCGGCTTCCTGCACCGCAGCATTGATGATGTCCAAAGAAAATTTCCCCGAACCTAAAATAAAACGTGAACTGAACGTATGATTGCCTAATTTGAACGTATCCTGCATTTTCCACCTCAAAGAGATTTTTCATTTAATATCAGCCGCATGATCTGCGTCGCCTGCATTGCCGCGCAAAGCGCCACACGGGGAGCAAAAAGGCAGGAATCCGCAACATCGCTGACACCGTCGCCGCAAACATAATAACGGTCCATGGCTTTTCGCACTTTCATCAAATTCGCGCTTTTCGTATCCGCCATGCCGTTGCCGCCCACTATGTACACTGCCGGCAGCCGGCATAAGACATTCTCAACAAGCATGGCCTTTTCTTCCGCCCTGTCAAAAGCTTCACAGACAATGGAACACTGCCCGAACAAATCTTCTATATTTTCCGGAACAACTTTTTCCTGACGGCAGCGATATGCCGCAAAAGGATTGAAGCGCATAAGCTGTTCATGCAAGGCCTGTGTCTTGGGTTTGCCGATATCCGCCAAATCATAATGCTGACGGTGGATATTGGTTTCATCAACGCAATCGAAATCAACAAGCGTCAATGTTCCGACCCCCAAACGGGCAAGCATGACCGCCACATGCGAACCGAGCCCCCCAAGCCCCGCAATTCCCACATGGGCGTTTGCGAACAACGCTTGTTTCTCCTTACCGTGCCTTTTTTCCTGCACGAAACAATACTGCTTCTTATCCATAAATCTTTTCGCAAAACCTTTCCGAATACGCTTCGGCTTAGCCTCCGCCCACGAACGCCACTATCTCAAGACAATCCTCATCGCCGAGCATTGTTCGGGCAAAATCAGCCCTCGGAACGATATGACCGTTTCTTTCAACAGCGACATGCGCGGTGACATACTTTTCCCGTTCCAAATATTCTTGCAGGGAAAGAGGCTTTGCCAACTGAACGAATTTGCCATTAACCTTCATAAAAACCTTGAATAAAATAGTTGGGTAAAATAACTGTTGATTTCTTATGAATATTTTTTTTAATTTTGTCAACACAGGTATAATGATTATATGAATGTATTTTTTATAAAATATGAATACTATGAATATAGTATAAAATAAATATATATTTTTTTATGCTGTTATTTATTTATAATTGATTTATTATATGATATTTTCATATAAATATTTTTTTTTATAATAAATTTTTATTTACTATTTTACAATATAAAACATATTTTATTTCAAATTTTCATTTTAAAATAATAAAAAAAGCAAGCACTGTTTTTTTATGCCTGCTTCTCTTTATCATTCTTTATAATCACTTTTATTTTTAATTTTTAAAATGTTCTTTTAAGGTTTATAAAACTTTTTATACTCTCATAAAAGAATTTAACCGTGAATTTTATCCATTTTTTTATTCAATCCGTCCATTACTGCATTGACAATCAGTCTCAATCTTCCCTTTTGCCCCTTAAAATTTCTTGAAACAAATAAAAGCGGAATATAAACCATTCCTAAAAAATATGCCAAGATACTTTGCTTTCTCAGCAAATAAAAACGATTTCGCATATATAAATAATCAACGTCAGCCGTCAGTTCCGGTTCTTCCGTCAAATTCAAAAGAGGTGTCAATTGCTCCGCATTGGGCGCATGGTGGTATACCCTCGCTCCTGGGGCCCAATTCAATGAAAAACCGGATTTTTTCGCCCTTAATCCATATTCGACGTCTTCATAAAACATATAAAAACGTTCTTCATACAGCCCTATGGCATTGATCAGCTCCCTTGTTATCAAACACGACGCGCCATTGACATAATCCAATTTCTGCACCACTTCCGCATGCTCGGAATGGGAATATTTATCGTAACCGCAATCAAGATTTTTCGCCTTTCCCGACCATTTCCGCCAGTACCCGCCTGCGGCGCATTCCTGTAAATCGCTTTCTTTGTAAATAAGCGTTGTTCCGACCAAGCCGATTTTATCGTTCTTTTCATTTTGCACATGCTCAAGCAAAGCGGAAAGCGCGTAAGACTGCGGCTCCGTATCATGGTGCATAACCCAAAACGCCTGACATTCCATATCATAAAGCAAAAAACGCAGGGCTTCATTAAATCCGCCGCCGACACCTTTGTTTTCTTCCAAACGCAGAAATACGAGCTTTGCTCTGGACGTATCCGTCGCATACACTTCAACGGGTTCATCAAGATTTTGTTCCTTTGCGATTTGTATCCATTCATCCAAAATGACATCCGCATATTCGTTTCCGGAACCGTTGTCGCACAAAACAACGCGGTAAGGCAATTCAACCTGCTTATGCACGGCTTTTAAACAAGCGACAGTCTTTTCAATATCCTTATGGGTTAAAATAATGGCACCGATATTTTGTATATTCATTGCTGTATTCTCCAATTTTTTAAAAATATAAACAAGAACGGCAAAAAAATACAGCTTTTTAATCACCCATAAAAGACTAGCTTTTTAAATGAAAGTATGCTATTAACTTCCAAATTATATCTTTTTATTAACATTTTAAACAGGCTTTGCCATAAGTGAAACTATGAATTGGGATTGGGATAAATTACAAGAAAAAAGAAAACAGCAAAATACTTGGGATTTTGGAAAAAAAATAAACAATACTCCGGAACCTGAAGAAGATTTCGGTTTTGATGCTGAAACGGAAAAGAAAAATTTTGAAGAATTTTTCAAAAAAAATAAGCCGAATAACAACGGCAATGGAAATAACGGCGATAACGGCAACAACAACGGCAATAATCACAGCCGCAAACAGCCGAACGAGTTTTTTAAAAAAGCCCAGCTGCCCGGAATAAAATGGGTTTTCATTCTGTTTGTCCTTGTTTGGCTCGCTTCCGGCATTTTTATCGTGAAACCTGATGAAGCAGGTGTTATTTTGCGTTTCGGCGCCTATACGAGAACGGAATCCGCAGGACTTCATTACCACCTGCCCTATCCTATCGAAACCGTTATCCTTCCGAATGTTTCCCGTGTCCGCCAAGCGGAAGTAGGCTTCCGTTCCGCTCAAAACGCGGATATTTTCCAACAGGGAAGAACGCAGGCAATCGATGATGAAGGCTCAATGCTCACAGGTGACGAAAACATCGTGAACATTCAATTCAATATCCAATACAATATCAAACCTGACGGAGCGTTTGATTATCTCTTCAATGTCACCCAACCTGACGCTGTTGTAAAAAAAGCGGCTGAAGCCGCCATGCGCGAAGTTATCGGGCGGACGACCCTGGACTCCGCACTTACCGGCGGACGTGTTGAAATTCAAAACAATGTCACGGAACTTTTGCAAAGTATCTTAGACCGTTATCAAGTAGGCGTACAGGTTGTCGCCGTTCAGATGCAGGACGTGCAGCCTCCGAAAGACGTGCAGGAAGCATTTAAAGATGTCGCAAGCGCAAGGGAAGACAAACAGCGCCTCATCAATATCGCAGAAGCTTACAGGCAGGATATTTTGCCGAAAGCACAAGGTACGGCGGCTGAAATTGTCAATAAGGCGGAAGCTTACAAGCAAACCCGCATCGCCCATGCGGAAGGGGAAACGGCACGTTTTCTTGCCGTTCTTGCCGAATATGAAAAAGCGCAGAACATCACGAAAAAACGTTTGCTCTATGAAAGTTTGGAAAAAATGCTCAGCAATCCGGAAATGGAAAAAATGGTTTTGCCCAATGAAGGAACAAACCAAATCATGCCTCTCATTCCTATGGGAAACGGCGCTCCTTCCAGCTTGGAAAAAGCTTTGCCAAATTCCCTTGAGGAAGACCTTCTTTCCGGCAGCATTTCCCAAAATTCCTCGCAGCAAACTGCAAATTCCGCCCGCCCTAACGCAAGAGGTACACGTTAATGAATAACAAACTCCCCAGTTTCATAATATTGCTCGTTATTATTTTAGGTATCGGCTCACAAGCCCTTTTTATCGTGCACCAAACGGAGCAAGCCATAATTTTGCAGCTCGGCGAACCGAAAGACCGTATTTATAAAGCCGGTTTGCACTTTAAAATACCTTTTATCGACAGCGTGGTGCGCTTTGACGCACGTATTTTGGACTACGACGCAAGACCCGCCGAAGCGCTGACCAGCGATTTGAAAACCATTGTGCTTGATAACTACGCCCGCTGGCATATCATCAATCCTTTGCAGTTTTACCGTACCGTACGCACGATTCCAAACGCCCAGACACGCCTCGACGCTGTTGTTTATTCACAAATGCGCGCCCATGTCGGACGCTGCACGCTCACGGAAGTTGTTTCAAGCGAACGGACCAATATTATGGATTCCGTTACAAAGCAGGCATCCAAGCAAATGAGGGAATTTGGCATTGAAGTTGTTGATGCGCGGATTAAACGCACGGACTTGCCCCCTGAAAACCAAAGGGCTATCTACGACAGGATGAGAGCGGAACGTGAACGCCAAGCCCGCCAATACCGTTCCGAAGGAACGGAAGAAGCGACGAAAGTCCGCTCAAAAGCGGATAAGGAACGTGCGCTTATTTTGGCTGAAGCAAAGAAAAAAGCGCAAATCATCCAAGGTGAAGGCGATGCCGAAGCCGCAAAAATTTTTGCAAACGCCTATACAAAATCCCCGGACTTTTTTGAATTTCAGCGCAGTCTTGAAGCTATGAAGCTTTCCTTTGAAAACAATACCAAAATGATTGTGACGACAGACAATCCGCTTTTCAAGCATATCAAGTAAAACTATGGAGAACCTATGGGAACTTTTAATGAAATATATAAACGTATTTTATTCGTAGCCAACTGCCAGACGCAAATAGATTTGGCGGGCATTCTGGAAATCAGCCAATCGAGCATTTCCGATGCCAAAAGAAGGCAATCCGTCCCCTCCGACTGGCTTATAAAACTCTATGACAAGTTCGGCGTAAACCCTGACTGGCTGAGAGAAAAGAAAGAACCGATGTACTTACGCGGCATTGCCACCATTGACGAAGAAAATTCCCATTTTGTTCTGGAAGACGTTTCACGCGGCTTCATGGCAAAAGTTTATGACACGTTTTGCGAAAAAACACCGGACGGCTATACGTTTAAAACCCTTGATGAAGTCGTTCTGCCGAAAAATCTGCAAAAATGCACGAGCCACGTTTTCAATCATAACGGAAACGGCATGGACCCAAGCATACCCCGCCTTGCGCTTGTCGGAATTTCAGCCAAAAAGAACGAAGAGACAATGCCTGTTATTTCCGGAGAACTTTATGCGCTCCACTTACCGCAGGAAGGCATAATTTTCAGAAGAATTTTCCAAAACATCGCCGACAACACCTACACTCTTTGCTTCGAACATCCCGAACTTCCCAAAAACATCATCAGTTTTGAAAGCCTGCAGGAAAAGCTTCTAGGCAAAGTCACATGGGTGCTGCATAAATTTTAAACCGGCAATTAATCTTATGAAACGCATATCTTGGATCATACCGTTTTGTTTTCTCATATTTTTTTCCTTTCTTTGCGCAGACGCAAAAGAAAACGGACAAAACACCGCAGAACCCCAAATACAAAACACGGAGCATGACAAAACTTGGGACAACCTGCATGCCCGCCTTGTCCGTGACGGTTTTTCCGAAAAGGATTTGGAAAAATATTTCTTGCAGCTTCAAAACGCTTTTTCCCAAAAGCCTATGGGAAACAAAGTGAAAGAATTATATCAAGCCAATTTTGCCCCAAAAAAACCAAGCAAAAAAAAGCCGGGTAAACAAAAGCCCAAAACAAATGCATTAGGCGTACCCTATCCGTGGTATGACGGATATGTGACAAAGGAAAACGCCCTTAAATGCAAAAATTTTCTTGATGAAAACGAAGAATATTTTATTTTGGCGGAAAAAAAATACGCTGTTCCGAAAGAAATCATTTCCGCTTTGATTTATGTTGAAACATGGCATGGAAAATTTTTAGGAAAATTCACACCTCTTTCCATGCTTGCAAGCATGAGCATTTCAACGGAATTATCCATGCTTCCCAACTATACCAAAAATCTTTCGCTTACCGCCAAGCAAGAAAAATTCCTGCACGAAAAAATCAACGCAAGGGCAGACTGGGCGTATGAAGAACTCAAGGCGCTGCTGCGCTATTCAATTCAAAACGATATGGATATCAGCAAGATTCCGTCTTCCATTTACGGCGCTATCGGATATGGACAGTTCATGCCGAGCAATATCAAACGCTTCGGCGTTGATGCTGACAATGACGGTAAAATAAATCTTTTCGAACCTGCCGATGCGATTTTGAGTGTTGCGAATTTTTTACATAAGCAAGGTTGGAAACAAAAAAACATAGCCTTTAAGAACCAAGTAAAAATATTGAAACGCTATAATTATTCAACCGCCTATGCCCATACGATTTTGGCTTTGGCGAAACTCAGCAGGCAAACAGCCGCTCCGCAGGCAGAAGCTGTCAATATTGCCCAAAAAACACCCAAGGAGAAAAACAATGTCAGAAACTGACGTATTGAAATCCATCGGTTCACAAAACTTTATTCTCCCCTGTCCCATTGTTTTGGTCGGTTCTTATCATGACTCCCCTGGCGGCGATAAAATTTCCAATATCATGACCGCCGCATGGAGCTGCCCTTGTTCGGCTCAGCCTCCAGCCCTTGCGGTCGCCGTACGCGGAAGCAGACAGACCCATAAGGATATTCTCAAACATAAAGCGTTCACCCTCAGCATTCCGGATACGAAAATTCTTCCCGAAGTCGATTATTGCGGTATTTTTTCCGTCGCCCAAGAAAACAAATTCGAAAGGACGAAACTTACCCCTGTCATTGCCGAACATGTTGACGCACCCTATGTGCAGGAATGCCCCGTTGTGATTGAACTCACCCTGATAAAAACCTGCGATGTGGGCACGCATACCCTTTTCATCGGGGAAATCATGGATGTAAAAATCCGAGAATCCGCTCTCAATGCGGAAGGACTGCCCGATCCCGAAAAATTGGACGTTCTTGCTTATGTGCCCATGCTCCGCGAATACCGAGGACTTGGAGAATTTAAAGCAAAAGCCTTCGGCATCGGCAAAACCATTGTCGCCAGCAACGTATCAAATTAGAAAATAATCATTCAAAATGAGGGATGAACAAATACATGATGGCGAATAATCTGTCAAGAATTTGCTCACGTTCTTCATCAGTAACGGTTTTGCAAATTTCCACAAGCATTTGCGTTCCGTAACACGGAGCCTGCGTAGACCACAAATCAGCACCTTCAATCAAATAATAACGTGCTTTTTCTTCGCCTAACTGCTTATACAAATCCTGCGGCTGAAATTCCGGCGTATTGAAATAATCTTTTTCAAGACCGACAATGCAAAATTTCAAATCCGTATCTTGTATTTGTTTCAAATCAAAAAACATGGTCAAAGCAGGTGAAACAAAAATAAACCGCTTGAACCTCGTATCAACATAGGTATACTGGGTAGGCAGAGGCGGCAGATACGGAATCAGAAAAGGCGGTTCATAAATATACGCTGACAAGTTGGGATTATTCCGTTTCGACCACTTCACCTGAAAATCCAAAACAGTATGCACTTCCTGCAAAATTTCGTTTTTGGAATCAAGGGCATTATAAAAAAACAAATTTTCCAAATTCTGTATTTCGACAGAACGCTGCAAACCTAAAGCGAAATTTTGCACCTGCGCTTTTATCGGATACTGGCAAAAAAGATTTTTTTCCAGCCTTGTCACGTCAAATGTCCACAGCGAATTGTAATCAGACTCTATGCTTTCAAAATCATCGCAATACGTCAGCCAACGATTTGCGGAAAGTTCTCCTCCCGCGAGCAAAAGCCCTGCCGTTCCTCCGCTGCCAAAGCCCATAAAGGTGATTTTGCCGCTGTCAATGAAACGTGAAAACGTTTTATCCATCAATAACAAGTCAACAGCCAAAGAGCACTGCTTGGCGCGCTGATACATCGATTTTGCGGAATAAAAAATACGCATGTTATGGACATTGTCCTCGCTGTGCATGGGAACGGCGACAATATAGCCCTGCTTTACCAACAACTCCGCCAAGGTGTGGCAACTATACCGGGTCAAACCGGAAGCGTGCGAAATGACAAGCAAGGGATATTTTTTATAAGGGATAGGAACGGCGTCCAGCTGCGCCTGCAGCTCTTTTTTGGACAATTTGTTGATTTCGGCATTTTTCCTGATTTTTTCGTGTTCCTGTAAAGAAGGTCCCGCGATTTCATTGTCGACAATACGGAACATAGGGGCGTTTTTGGCGACAAAAACATGGTATTCGTCCATAACATAGTCACGTTCTTCACTGCGGGTCGGATACCAAACCCCCACATCAAGCCGTACATTTTCCCTTGAGTTCCAAGTGGAAATGGAGCGATATCCAACATGAATCTCTTCCCTTGCCTCACAAGGAAAAACCAAACCGAAAAGAAAAAATATCACATAAAAATAATAATGCATATCCAGTCCTCAATACGATAAGCCAACCTATCAAAAACTTAATTTTTTTTCAATCGGCAAAAGAGCGGTTTCATAAATCTTTTGCTTGACTTAATAATCAAGACAGCCTATAAATATCGCTCAACCTTGCCTTTACAGAAGTAAAGGCCATAGACCGAAAGGAGAGTACTATGCGTAAAATGGAAACACTCGTGCTTTTCTCCCCGGAACTGACCGTGGAACAGCGCGAACAAGCCATTGCCACTCTTAGCGAAGTTATCGACCGTGAAGGCGGCAAACTTCTTTTAGTGGACCAATGGGGAATGAAAGATTTGGCTTACCCCGTGCGTAAGCAAATGCGCGGATTTTATGTTCGTTTTGAGTATAACGCACCTAATCAGCTTGTTGCGGAACTTGAACGTATTATCCGTATCCAAGACAATATTTTCAAATTTATAACAGTTCGCTTAAGCGATCAAGCAGAGGAGGTTGCATAATGGCTTTCCGTAAAAAATTCGCACCTCGCCGCAAATTCTGCCGTTTCTGTGCCGACAAGGATCTTCCTCTTGATTACAAACGTCCGGATATTTTGCGTGACTTCATTACTGAACGCGGTAAAATTGTTGCCCGCCGCATTACCGGCACTTGCGCAAAACACCAGCGCCAGCTTACAACAGAAATCAAACGTGCCCGTCAAATAGCGCTTCTTTTCTACACCACTGCTCACTCCAGTGATGTTAAAAAGAAAACCAGCATATAAGGTAGGAGAGTAGATTATGAAACTTATTCTTCGTGCCGACATTGAAAATTTGGGTCATTTGGGTGACATTGTAGAAGTAAAACCGGGATACGGACGCAACTATCTTATCCCTCAAGATTTGGCGATGCTCGCAACTCCTGCGAACCTCCGCGCATTTGAACTTGAAAGAAAAAAACTTCAAGCCCGTATGGATGAAATCCGTGCTGCAGCCAGCGTTCTTGCTGAAAAACTTCAAGATTTCGTTCTTACCATTGAAATGCGTGTGGGTGAAAACGATAAGCTTTACGGTTCAGTCACAACTTCCATGATTGGCGAACTTTTGAACGAACAAGGCATTGAAATAGACCGTCACCACATTTTGCTTGACGGCGCTATCCGCACTCTCGGCGAACACGTTGTCCGTGCAAGACTGCATACCGACATTATTCCGACTTTCACCGTGAAAGTTGTTTCTGAAGACAAATCCCACTTGGGTGAAGAAGCAGCAGCTGAATAAGCTTGCCGAAATTCTTTTGAAAGGTCCACTTTTTAAAGTGGACTTTTTTTATACCCGTTTTTTTTTTTCAACAATTCAACCATAGTTAAACTATGATACATTCTGATCCCATGGACACAAAAAAGATATTTAATATTGTTGCCGCTTTTATTTACGAACAAAACAGATTTTTAATCTGCCAACGCCCAAAAACAAAAGCACGCGCTTTGCTTTGGGAATTTGCAGGGGGAAAGGTCGAACAAGGCGAGAGCCATATCCAAGCTTTAAAGCGGGAATGTATGGAAGAACTCGCCATTGAAGTTGAGCCAAGCGGTTTATTGTATCAAAATTCCCATGAATACGAAGATATCATTGTCAACCTTTTCATTTATCACACAAAAATAATCAAAGGTCCGGTGCAAAAGCTTGAACACGAAGATATTCGGTGGATCAGTTCCGAAGAAATCGATAACTACGCTTTTTGCCCGGCTGACAAGGAAGTTTTGGAAATCATCAAACAAAACTATTGATAAAACCGACTCAAGCGCCAACAAACATTGCCTGCTGCAAAGTGAAAAGTCTTGCTTTCAAAAAAAAGCAGCTATCCACTTTTTGCAATATGTTGCTTTTTCCGCAGACACAATAAAAAATCAGTTTTTTTTACCATTTTTCACGGTGTATCCGTTCCGGCTTGAAATTATCGGTGCTATTTTTCTTTTCCCCTTTATAACCGACAGGCAAAACCGCAAAAGGAACAACATCTTCGGGTAAAGACAGCAGCTCCCTCAAACCGCTGACCCGCTCCGCAACCGGATATATTCCCAACCAAACCGAACCAAGCTCCAAATCATCTTCACCTTTTATGCTTTCAACAGCTAAAAGCATGTTTTGCACACAAGCCGAACAATCTTGCACCCAAAAGCCCTTAAAAATCTCCCGTGACAGATTTGCACAAACAACAACCGCAGCATTAACCATTTTCAAACATTGAGAATAGGAATGAAATTCCGTTATTTTCTGTAACGTATCCCTGTTTCTGATCACGACAAATTCCCATGGCTGGCTATTTCCAGAGGAAGGCGCCTGCATTCCCGCCCGAATGATTTTTTCAATAATCTCATCGGTTACAATACGGGGTGAAAACTGCCGTATGCTTTTTCTTTTATAAATAATATCAAGCATAAAATTTTTCCTGCCATATCATAAAAAATAATTTCAGCATCAATCAGCATGGATAAGGCTTTTTTTCGCCCATTTTTGACTTGCCCAATGCCGCCAAATGAACACAGCCCGCAAACATTCATCGGCAGCGAAACAAATCCACATGCCGACAAGCCCGTATCCCAAATACAAACCGAAAACATAAGCGCCGAGCGTTGCGACTCCCCACATGACGATAACCCCGACCACGAATGCAAATTCAGGATTACCGACAGCGCTGAGCATCCTGCCGCCTAAAATATTCACTGCCCTGCCCACCTCAAGCACAACATCTATCCACAAAATCGTCAAACAAAGGGCGATAATATTCGCATTATCCGTAAGCAGCGGTATGACCCGCCCCCCGGCTAAAGCCAAGCAGAAAGACAATGCGACAGACACGGAAACAGCTATTTTCAAGCTGAAGCTTCCAAGCTTCAAAGCCGCATCTTTGCGTTTCCTGCCCGCCAACTGCCCTACGATAATGGCGGACGCCTGCCCTAACGACAGAGAGAATAAAAAAATAAAGGTAATGATGTTGACGAGATAGGTCCGCGCCGCCAACGCTTCCGTACCCAGTTTATTCACAAGGTACACGATAACGGTTTGGGAAAGACTGTAAGAAAACATTTCCCCGGCTCCCGGCAGACCGATTTTCATAATTTTGCGTAATTTATCCATGGGAAACGGAAACATGTTCCTGAAAATGGAATCACGGACTTTTTGCCGTTTAATCGCGTAAAAAAGCAAACTGCACGCGACAACGCGGCTAAAAACAGTTGAAATGGCAGCCCCCTGCACCCCAAGTTCCGGAAAACCGAATTTCCCGAAAATCAATACATAGTTGCCAAAAATATTTAAAATATTTGCAACAACGGAAACATACATGGGATAGCGCGCCAGATTGCAGCTCCGCATAATGCCCGAATAGGTCATATTCATACAAACGAGAATGGAAAAACCGCCCGCAATTTCAAAATAAACGGTGGCATTATCAACCAATTCCGCTCTGGTATCCAAAAAAACAATTAATTCCGGCGTAAAAAACGTAAAAAATATTCCGGTCACAATACCCACAAAAATATTATATGCGACAGCGGCGGAAATGGTTTTTACAAAACCGTGTTCATCTTTCGCCCCGATATACTGCGAACAAACAACAGTCACCCCCATCACGCCGATCATGAAAACCATGTACACCAGCATAAGGACTTGGTTTGCAAGTCCGACAGCCGCAACAGCGGAATCGGAAACCCGGCTTAGCATGAAAACATCAACAAACCCCGCCAGCATGATAAGCAGCGTTTCAATAAAAATAGGAAAAGTAAGCGCGATTAATTGCCTTCTGATATCAAGGCGCTGAATTATAGATTCCATAAAAACCTCATTCAAATTCTTATGATAATGCAATATCAATATCTTTTCAAGGATTTATTATTTAATAATTACTTATGATACCAATATGTTACAGTTTGTTTATTCAAATTTTTATTTGTCTTTCAAAGATTTTTTTAAAATCACAAGAAAAATTTTTCTTGAAAAATAACTTGCAAAATATGCGATTATGTATTAAATAATCCTTTGCAATTTGCTTTGCGAGAGTGGCGGAATTGGTAAACGCACTAGACTTAGGATCTAGCGGAGCATTCCTTAAGAGTTCGAGTCTCTTCTCTCGTACCATTAAATTCTTTGACCGGTCGAAGGCTCCAAAGAGTGCCACCTCTTCCGGCACAATATATAAGGAGTCCCAGCATGTCCCACACCATTGAAAATGTTTCCCAAACAAAACGTAAAATTTCCGTAACAGTCGAAGCGAACGATGTTGACAAAACCATTGACAAAACCATTCGCGAATATGGAAAAAGCTTGAGCCTCAATGGTTTCCGCAAAGGCAAAGTTCCCGCTTCCGTCATTGAGAAACGTTTTTCTGACGAAGTTTACAATTACGCCACAGAAAACCTCATCAACACCAATATCAACACCATTCTTGAAAATGAAAAAATCCGTCCGATCAGCCGTGTGAACTTTGAAGACAAAGAAACACCGCAAAAGCTGGAACGCAGCAAGGAATTTTCTTTCACATGCTCTTTTGAAGTTCTTCCTGAAATCGATTTGCCGAAAGATTTTTCCGAATACAGCGTAAAAGTCGAATCAGACGAAGTAAGCGCGGAAGAAATCGAAAACTTCACAACCCAAGTCCGCCGCAGTATGGCGACGCTTGAAGACATGAACGAAGACAGATACCCCATGGACGGCGATGTGCTTTTGGTCGACGTTGAAGGAACATACGAAGGAAATCCTGTTGCCGGTATGGGCGCTCAAAATTTCCTCATGCAGCTTTCCGACAACAAAGATACCACCAATAAGGAAATCGACAAACTCGTCCGTACCGCCAAAGCCGGTGAAGAAGTCAGCGGCACCATGGTTTGCCCCGATGATTACGCGGACGCAAACATGCGCGGCAAAACCATCGACATAAAAATCAAACTGCATAAAATCCATAAACAAATCCTTCCTGAATTTGATGAAGAATTTGCAAAAAAAGTCGGTTTCAACAGTTTGGAAACATTGAAACAAATGATTGAAGCCCAAGTTAAGCAAACAAAATCAGCTCAAGTGAGAAATAAAGCGCAGCAAGAACTTTTAGACAGCATTACCGCAAAATACGACTATGAACTGCCTGAAAGCATGGTGCAAAAATCCCTTTCAAACTACATGATGGAAGCAAGAAACCACTTGGGTCAGCAAAATATAGACCCTGAAGAAATGCTTAAAGCACTCGCTTCCTTAAAAGAAGAAGGGCAAGACATCGCAAAACGCCAGACAAAAGCCCATGTATTCCTTCTCAGCCTCGCATTCCGTGAAAACATCGCTGTTACAGGTCAGGAAGTGGATATGTATGTCCGCCAGCTCGCCATGGAAACGCGTCAGCAATACGAACAGGTTCGCGACCATGTTCTCCAATCAGGCATGGTAACGGATATTCAGGAAAGAATTATGGCAGGTAAAGCCCTTGATTTGATTTTTGACCAAGCAAAACATGAAGAAGTAAAATAATAATTCTTTGGCAAAGTTTTTGCATATTATATGTGATAAAGTCAAAAATTTGCCTTCAATATTAAGCATACATTTATCCGCAGGCAAAAATTTTTGTCTGCGGGTATTTGTATGAAGTCCTCAAGGAGAATACCGATGAATATTCCTATGGTCATTGAAACCACCGGTCGTACCGAACGAGCATACGACATATATTCACGCCTTTTAAAAGACCGTATCATTTTGCTTGGCACAGAAGTGAACGATACCGTCGCCTCCCTCATCTGCGCCCAGCTCCTTTTTTTAGAATCACAAGACCCTGAAAAAGAAATCAGCCTTTATATCAACAGTCCCGGAGGCTCTGTCACCGCAGGCATGGCGATTTACGACACCATGAAATTCATTGCCTGCCCCGTAACGACCCTTTGCATGGGCAGAGCCGCAAGCATGGGAGCGTTTCTTTTGGCAGGCGGCGAAAAAGGCAAGCGTTTCGCCCTTCCGCACAGCCAAATCATGATACATCAGCCTTCAGCTGGCTATCAAGGTCAGGCGACGGATATTGAAATTCATGCGAAAGAAGTTCTGCGTATGAAAAAGGACCTCAACTCCATTTTGGCGGAAAACACGGGGCAAAGCATTAAAAAAGTGACTGCCGACACGGAACGCGATAATTTCTTAACAGCGGAAGAAGCCCTGAAATACGGCATTATTGACAATATTCTTACCTCTAGACACGATTTAATATAGGTTTTTTATGAGTAATAATAAAGACGGAATGCACTGCTCATTCTGCGGCAAAAGCGAATTTGACGCCAACCAATTCATAGTGCAGGACGGTGCCTGCATTTGCGACGAATGTATTGACGCCTGCAATCACATTATCGAACGTCAAAAATTCCAAAATACAGCACAATCAATCAATTTGCTCACGCCAAAAGAAATCAAGGCAAAACTCGATGAATATGTCATCGGACAGGACAATGCGAAAAAAATTCTTTCCGTGGCTGTTTACAATCACTACAAACGGGTTTTTTTCAAACAGGAACTCGGTGATGTCGAACTTGAAAAAAGCAACGTGCTTTTAGCCGGACCTTCCGGAAGCGGCAAAACCCTGCTCGCAAGGACTCTCGCCCGTATCCTGAATGTTCCTTTCGCCATTGCCGACGCAACAACCCTTACGGAAGCGGGCTATGTCGGTGAAGATGTTGAAAATATCCTCGTACAGCTCGTGCAAAATGCCGAATATGACTTGAATGCGGCAAGCCGCGGTATTATTTATATTGATGAAATCGATAAAATTTCCCGCAAGAGCGACAGCCCTTCAATCACCCGAGACGTTTCCGGCGAAGGCGTCCAACAAGCGCTTTTAAAAATCATTGAAGGCACCGAAGCCAATATCCCGCCAAAAGGCGGAAGAAAACACCCGCAGCAAGAATTTATCCGCCTGAACACTTCCAATATCCTGTTCATTGTCGGCGGTGCGTTCATCGGGCTTGAAAAAATGGTTGAAGCGAGAATACGCGGAAACAGCATGGGATTCGGCGCCCATATCAATAACAAGAAAGAGCAGAATTTATCCCAGCTGCTTGACCAAGTCATTCCTACGGACCTTGTGCAGTTCGGGCTTATTCCCGAATTTATCGGCCGTATTCCCGTTATCACCCACGTTGACGAACTCGGTGTTGATGATTTGGTGCGTGTTCTTACCGAACCTAAGAACGCTCTGACGAAACAATATCAGAAACTTTTTGAAATTGACGGGGTTGAACTGAATTTTGAAACAGAAGCTTTAAAAGCTGTCGCCAATAAAGCCATTGAAAGAAAAACCGGAGCGAGGGGATTAAGAAACGTCCTTGAAACCGTAATGCTTGATATTATGTATGATTTGCCAAACACGGCAAAAGGCAAACAATGCATCATCACCAAAAGCGTTATAGAAAACAACGAAGCTCCCCTCTTTTTATCCAAAGCAGAATAATGAATGCCGTATCAAAAACGGCATTTTTCCATTGAGGACGCTATGAGTTTATTTGAAAATACGCATGGTCATATTCTTCCGATGATGACGTTACGGGAAGTTGTTATTTTTCCGGGTTCCATAACCCCTCTTTTTGTGGGACGCGATATTTCCATCCGTGCCATCGAAGAGTCCATAAGTTCCTATAAGAAACATATTTTTCTTGTGACACAAAGGGAAGCCGACATTGAAAAACCAAATCCGGAAGATTTGTATCCTATCGGAGTTGTCAGCCGTATTTTACAGCTCATGCGTTTGCCCGACGGAAATATCAAAGTTCTGTTTGAAGGCTTGTACCGTGCGACATGGGATACGCTCGAGGGAAAGGAAGATATGCTTGTTTCCCATAATTACGCGGATATAAGCCATGATTTTCCCGCCGCTTTCGGCAATAACAATTATCCTTGCCTTATCACCAATGAAATTCAGGACATTGACGCAACGCCTGTTGAAGCGGAAGCCCTGTACCGTGCCATTCATGACGCTGTCGATGATTTTTCAAAAGTGAATAAAAAATTATCCCCTGAACACGTTGCGGCAATTTCCGCTCTTCACCATGCCGGCAAATTGTCCGACGCGATCATGCCTCACTTAAAACTCGATTTTGTCAAAAAGCAGGAAATATTGGAAACGCTTGACACCGGCGAACGCCTTTCCAAAGTCTACGAACTGCTGAACAGTGAATTGGCTGTTGCTGATTTGGAAAAGAAAATCAAAAGCCGCGTCAAAGACCAAATGGAAAAAAATCAGCGTGAATATTACCTCACAGAACAAATAAAAGCCATTCACAAAGAAATGGGCAATGAGGACCCGCAAGCGGAAGCTGACGATTTGGAACTGCGTATCCGTGAAAAAAACATGCCCGAAGAAGCAAAAGAACGGGCTTTGCGGGAATTAAAAAAATTACGCCCCATGTCCCCGTCTTCCGCCGAATATTCCGTTGCACGCAATTATATCGACTGGGTTCTCGATTTGCCGTGGAATGAACTGAAAGATATTCACATTGATATAAAAGAAGCGAAAACCATTTTGGACAACGCCCATTTCGGTTTGGAAAAACCGAAAGAGCGCATTTTGGAATATTTGGCGGTGCAAAAACTTACGGACGGATTGAAAGGACCTATCCTTTGCTTTGTCGGTCCTCCCGGGGTTGGCAAAACTTCCCTCGCAAAAAGCGTTGCGGAAGCCACCGGCAGGGATTTTGTGCGTATTTCCTTGGGCGGCGTCCGTGATGAAGCTGAAATTCGGGGGCACAGAAGAACATACGTCGGCGCAATGCCCGGAAAAATTCTTATGGCTCTACGAAAGGCAAAGTCCAATAACCCGTTATTCTGCTTGGATGAAATCGATAAAATGACTGCGGATTTTCGGGGAGACCCAAGTTCAGCACTTTTGGAGGTTCTGGACCCTGAACAAAACAATACGTTTAACGATCATTACCTTGATTTGGACTACGACCTTTCAAAAATATTTTTTATAACAACGGCAAACACCTTGGCCGATATACCGGCACCGCTGCGCGACCGTATGGAAATTATCGAACTTTCCAGTTATTTGGAAACAGAAAAAATGAGCATTGCCAAAGATTTCCTCTTGCCGAAGCAGCGCAGGATGCATGGGCTGGAAAATGAAAACCTTCATATTGACGATACAGCCATGCTTGAGATAATCCGCTCCTATACGAGAGAAGCGGGCGTTCGGAATTTAGAACGGCAAATTGCCGCTCTGTGCCGGAAAACAGCCATAAAAATGGTTGAAAATGAAAAACGAAGTCCCAATATCCAAGTAAAGAAAAAAGATTTGCGAACCTATTTGGGCATACAAAAATACCGTTATGGCGATAAGGAAACCGCCGCGCAAGTGGGTGTTGTGGCAGGGCTTGCCTATAATAATGTGGGCGGCGATATTCTTTATATTGAAACCGCAATCATGCCAGGAACCGGAAAAATTTTAACCACGGGACAACTTGGCTCGGTTATGAAAGAATCCGCGGAAGCCGCTTTCAGCTATGTCCGCTCCCGTGCAAACCTGCTTGGCTTGCGTTCCGATTTTTACAAAGATATCGATATTCATATCCACGTGCCGGAAGGAGCGACTCCGAAAGACGGACCTTCCGCCGGCATCACCATTGCAACGTCCATAGCCTCTGCCCTGCTTGGCATTGCCGTTCAGGACAATGTCGCCATGACCGGTGAAATAACCCTGCGCGGACGCGTGCTCGCTATCGGCGGTTTACGTGAAAAACTTCTTGCGGCAAAACGCTCCAATATAAAAACAGTCATTATTCCCAAAGACAATAAAAAGGATATTGAAGAAATTCCAAAAGAAATAACAAGCAGCTTAAAAATGAAATTCGTCAGCCATGTGGACGAAGTTCTGCCCATTGCGTTCAATAAAAAAAGCGCGGAAATTTTTCAGACAAGCAATAATAACGCCGACTTGGTCCTTAGCCTCAAACCTCACGAAGAAGAGGAAGAAAACAAGGAAGAGAAATAACTGAAAGAAAAAATACATTGATTTAAATTTTTCTTTCTCCCTTATATGAAAATAAGGAGAACCAATGGATTTTACTGAACTTATTATATATGCAAAACGTCAGAAATTCCGCATACCCTGAACCGATGACAAAACACAATTCTTTTTTTCTATAAGAATACAATAAAAACAACACGTTGTTCTAGTATAAAGCTTATTTTAAAACTTAAAAAGACGTTGAGAGAGAAAGTCTTTTTTATCCTTGTAAAATTTTCATAAAAGTATTATTCAATAATCGGGGAGAATTTTTATGAAATATTTTATCTTACTCTTTGTTATAATTTGTTTTGCAGGTTGTTCAAAATCAACAGGTGTAATGTCCATTGGAAAAGATAAATATATGATTTCAACTGACGTTAGTACGGAATTTTATGCCCCATCCGATGCAGTAAAAAAATCAATCGAAGAAGCAACATTATATTGCAATTCTCTAGACAAAGATATTTTTGTTGAGAATATTCAAAATACAAATAATGACAGTAATATTTCTTCAAACTGTACACTAATATTTCAATGTGTAGATAAGAAATAAGCTTATGAAAAGAAAAATTTTTAAATTTTGTATTACAATTTTATGTTGTTTTGGAATTATAGGTATATTTAGTAGTATTGATTATGGTTATACTTACTATAATAAATATCTTATTAAGCAAAATTTACATAATCTAATTTCCCCTTCAACTTATAAAGTTACACAATTTGAACAATGGAATATAATACCAAAAGATATTATTCCAACATTTACATATCCTGATGATACTATTCCAGGTATGTTATGTATACAACTTCCTTAAATAATATCAAATTTCAATTTTTAGTTTCAATTAATACATTATTTATTAATGGTGATCATTATACAGATTTATTTTTTTTAATGTATTACCCACAACATAAATTTGATAGTATGTTAAGTCTTTCACCTATTCTGTATTTTCAAATTGATGAAGGATTTCCAATCCTTACAAAAATTCGATATTGGGAAATGAATGATAATACATTATATATTCATTTTCGACCTAATGTGTATGATTTCATAAAAATGTGTTTATCAGGAAAAACAATAAGATTAACAATGATTGATTACAATAAAAGATTTGAAAAAAATACATTTTATGAAACTTTTTCTTTAAAAGGTTTTACAAACTCTTATAAATTCAGTATTGACCAATTAAAGAAAATTGAAGACAGTTATTCAACTAACTAAAAATAATCATAATACAGGAACTGGAACTTTATTTTTTAACCTCTTCATATTTTATAGAAAAGTCAACGCCAATTACATTTTCAAATAATCTATTCCTTGTTTCACAATAAACTATTCCACATCATATGATTGTTTAAATATTTTATTGAAAAAACTCCAGCAAAAGATTTTACAAGCTTCTTCAATCCATTATGATATGAATTGATGTGGTTTAACTGGTAGATTTTATTAAAAAAAATTATACTTGGTGTGAGCTGTCACGCTAAATGAGAATATCAATCATGCTAAATGAGAATGGCATATTCTCAAATAGAATGACTGGCATAAATATTGCTTTAATTATATTCTCAATTAGCGTGATAATTTTATTCTTTTTTAAAATCTATTTTTCATAACTCTAAAAACTTAAAAGCAATAAATCAATATCTTGATTTTGTGTTGAAATAAACACAAATTTTACTATAAAAACCAACAAGAAAATGAGCATTACTTTTTTCTGTTTTTATATTCTTCCCAAGTGCAAGATTTAAAGATTTGTTTTCTATTAACCCACCGTGCGAAATCTTTTTGTTCTTTGGTAGGTTCTATTTTATTTTGGTAATCCCTATATGGTTGAGCAAACGGGTCGACTTTCAAATTCCGTAAAAACTCGACACGTTCCAAAGCATCATTAACATCTTTCACAAGCACATAGCAAAAATATTGCCGAGGGGTGCAGCCGTTTTCGCGAAGCAATCTGACTGCTCTTTCAACCACCGGCATTTGCGATTTCTGGTCACAAGCCAAGCGGACAGGTTTAAGCCATTTTATTTTTGCAAGGCGTTTTGCGATGCTTTCATCAATCAATCTGGCATCTAAGCCCTGATTAAAATCAACTTTTATTTCCAAGCGGGCGATTTTTTCGAGTTGGTCAACGCCAAAATCGCAGGCAAGCACGTTGTTGTCCATAAGCACAGCCTGCTTGTGAGCAAGAAATTCTGTGATGTCGGCATGTTTTCTGATTTTTCCCTCTTTTTCTGGAACAACGCACCACGGGCAGGAACGGACACATCCGCGGGTAAGGAATCCTATTGAATAATCAAGAGAGTACAGCGTATAATCAGGCATGATATGTTCAATAAATTCAGGTAATTCAGACTTGTTTTTATAGCCTGTTCCGCCTTTTACGACCCTTTCGTCATCAGGCAAGCCGTTATCTTCGGCGGTAAAAGTAAAAACCTTGCTTGAATATATTTTATTGTATTTATTTGATAAGTCCGGGGTGAACATTTTTACTTCATCACCTTGTTTTTTATGCCAAGCGGAAATTTTCATCAAAGCAAGATTAGGGAATTTTGTTTTATCGGAATCGTGTAAACCTATCATTATTTTCTCGAAGAGCCTCAGGGGCTTCGATGGTATTAAAAATTTTGTTTTATTATGTTGTGAATGGTGAGGATATAATATTTTTTATTCTTCACCGCTCCCCATTGCTCTTTTCCTACGCCTGTCTTTATTGAACAACGACAAATCAGCGTCCTGCTCTTTCTTGAATATCCGTTCCGCAATTTGATTTCGGCGGTTTCTTTATTTTTGAAGACATTTTCAAACCGAATCGTATAATATTTACTGATTTCACGGTATTCTTCCTTTTTAACTCCTGTGGCTATCATGTCGAACCATTTCTTTTTTATGGGCAAAACCATGTATCTCACCTCCTAATTTCTCATTTTTTTTCAATATGTTTTAATAAGTTCTCAACAATATCCATCCTGTTGAAAATCCATTTCAAAACTGGCACGGCGATTGCGTTTCCGAGAGCCTCATATCTTTTTGTCTTCGGGCTATGTTCTTTGCCTCTGTAAGGCACGTCTGTCCATTGGTCGGGAAATCCTTGCAAACGTTCACATTCAATCGGAGTCAATTTCCGCAGCACATCATTGACGGACACCAAATTTTCAGAACCGCCGCCCAATGTTCCTTCGGAACTTCGTAATGTGGCTCCGACATTCGATATTTTCCAATCAGCGTAATCCTGACTGGCATAACTGATCAAAGGTATATTGTTTCCGCCTGTCCCCATTCTTGATGTCAAAGTCGGAATTATATTGCATTGTCTAAGAACATCTGAAAGTTGCTGTATGTCATATATATATATATATTGAGTATCACCTATTCCATTTGCTTTTTTAGGACAGTCAGGAACTGTTCGGGCAGAGCAATATTCTTTTTTTCCGCTCTTTTCAAAATTCCCAAGCAGGCTTTTAGGCTCAAACAATACTGCTGCAGGTGGTCGCCAGTCTCCAAGATATCCGACAAGGAAGATTCGACGACGTCGTTGGGGCACTCCGAAATACTGTGCGTCCAGCACTCGCCATGCCATACCATACCCGTATTTTTCCATTTCAGAGAGCAGCGCTCTGAAATCTTTTCCTCCGTTAGTTGAAAAAGCCCCCGCAACGTTCTCCCACAAGAACCACCTTGGGCGTATTTCATCAAGAAGTCTGATATATTCCCATACCAGCGAAGAACGCTCTCCACGAAGTCCTGCTCTGTTTCCTGAGATTGAGAAATCTTGGCAAGGGCTTCCGCCGACAACAAGGTCAATTGTTCCATTATATTTTGCTCCGTTTATATTTTTGACATCACCCAAATTGGGAACATTAGGGAAATGGTGTTTCAAAACGGTACTTGGAAATTCAGCAATCTCTGAAAAAGCAACCGCTTCCCAATTCAACCCGCAGGCGGCAACAGATACCGCTTCAATTCCTGAAAAAAGAGATAAATATCTCATATAGTCCCGCCGCTTCTGCTTGCTGCATAAGCATTGCCGCTAATATGCGCTGAGTTTGCCGTAAGACTGCCGTTTACCGTAATATTTCCGTTCAAAGTGAAACTTCCGGTTTGCGTTCTGTCGGCTTTTTCTTGAATTGAACCTTTTGCTCCGCCCGTTCCGCCGCTGCTGACGTTGCCGTTTTGAAAAATCTGCGGAGCAGTCAATGTGATATTGTTTTTTGCAGTGATTTCCGCACTGCCGTCCACATTGATATTTGCAGAGCCTTTTGCCGTTATTTCCACATCTTTGCCGACCTCTATTTTATAATTGGCGGGTGTAATGTTCAGAATATTTTTAGCATTATCAATTTTTATCTGCACACCATTTTCAAGCTGGATAACAAATTCGTTGAGCTCTGCCTGCGGAGCCGTGTTTTTACTGTCCCAGCGGATATTGGAAATAAAAGGAAAGTTCGGATCGCCGTCATAGTAGGAAAGGTCACACAAAACGCCAACACTTTGCGGGCAGACAATGCCCCGGTTATTCCCGCCCCAAAATACTGGCAGCGCAACTTTTGGAATGACAGGCTCATTTACATCAATATTTTCATCATTTCTAAGCGGCTGTACATCGCAGTAATACTTTCCGTTGCTTGCATATGTATTGACAATTCTTGCTTTTTTCACAATGCGGTAATAATGCCGAAAATCAGGACGACATACTTCAATAGCTTTCTTGATATCATTTAATAATCCCATTATCCCCAACCTTCGTCCTTTCCATACCTAATAACTGTACGGTTTTTCCCTTGCTCCATTTTATGAGTGACTTCCTGCGCCCGCACTTCCTGCACAATATCCCTGACGCTGTCGCGTATTTTGATAATCCGTGAATGGGTGAGCCCTGGCAGTAAAACCGTTTCAAGGTCACCCATTTCTTCTTGCTTTTGAGGAGGTCTATGGCTCAGGAGATTTTTAGCTGTTTCAATGATAAAAATATCACCGTCTTCGTCGCCGTCTGAAAAATTCCACGTTTGATTGCTGTCCAGCCAAAGGGCATGCTTGGACATATCCACCTGACAGCTTTGACTGATTGTCTGGCTGAGCTGTTTAATTGCCATAGCAAGATTACAGCTGCTGAACACCTGATACGGCAAAATATATTCGCCCATGTCAATTTTTCCGACAGGCAAGCCCGTTTTTTCCAAAATCCTTTTAGCCACAATATTGACAGGTTCCTCATAAAAAGCCTCGGTAATGAATGTATCCAGCAAAATCTGCTCAAGCCCTTTGGCAATGATAATGATATTGTCTGCCTCGGTTTGCAGGGAATAGATAGTTCCCTGCCACGTCTGCTCCAACGGATTGTCACCTTTATAGCGCATAATGATTTGTACCTTGTCCCCAAGGCTCAGACCGTTACGGATTTCGCCCGTCGGATCCGGAACTTCAAGGCTGGCAGTGCCTACAATTTGCCGCCGCTTGCTCTCGATAACGATTTTCGGAGAGCGCAAAACTTCATAGGCTCCGATTTTCGCTCTTATACTCACACCTTCAATCATTAATCATCCTCAATATCCACATCCGTATCCGGTTTACTTTGTGGGACTTCATCAAAAACCATAAGAATTTCCTCCGGTTCTGACGTTTCATTTTTTGCCATTTCTGCCAGTTCTTTGGCTGTGGGTTGTTTTGCTTTTGCCTGTTCCATTTTGATAACAGGCGGATTATGCTCCACAAATTGCAGGCTGATAAAAATTTCATCCGTGCTGCTGTTTTCCGAGCTGTCAAGGTTGGCAAACACAACTTCACGAATGCCGCGGGCAAGCAAGTGCCGATTTGTCACGGTAAAAATTTTAGGATTGGTATTTTTGTCTATTCCTTTGAAAATATGGTTTATTTCTTCAAGTTTTTCATAACAGTCGCTGTCCTCATCCGTGAGCAAAATCATGCTTATGCTGACTTCACTGTCTTCAAAACCCGCAGGTGTTTTCTTTTTTCCCGATGCACCGTCAACCTTTGCTTCATCAAAGCGCACCGCCGTTTTTACGTTCAGCCTTTGCAAAATTCCCTTGAGTTCTGTTCCGTCAAGCGTAACTATTCCGTCTTCAAAAGTAAGCAATCCCATGTTATGCTCCGTAGGCAAGAAGTTCATTTTGCAGCTGTTTTATAAAATCCTCACCCTTTTGTACATTGGGCAGGGTGATATTTTGAATTGTGATGGTATAGGACGTGCCGTTATTATTTTCTTTGCTGCTGTTGCGGTCTGTGATTTTTTCTTGTTCCACACTGTTCAAATACGGCGTAAACGCCATATCAAGCTGTTTGCTCATATTGGGAATATTTAAATTTGCGGTGTCAATACTTGGATTGATTTGCGAAAACACGCCGTTGATATTTTTCAAAAATGCCGGGGCAGCTTGATTTACGCCTTCGCCAAGGGTTGAAATCAGCCTGTTTCCTGACAAGGTCAGCGTTGAAAGCGGACCGGTTTTTGCGTCAGAAAACGGCAGCATTTCCCGCAAGCTTGCAAGCACACCGGTAAAACTGTCTTTCAAGCCTTGCCATGCGGACAAAATGCCTTCTTTAAATGTATTGATAAGAGCAGCCCCGCTTTCAAAAAGGCTTTTGCCGGAGAAGATATTGACAATAAAATCCCAAATGCCTGTGAAGATTGTCTTGATTGAACTAAAAAGAAAAATATAATATTCCAAAAACATTGAACCAAAATTTTTAATTACATCCCATATGGACTGAAAAACATTAATAAATTTAGTTTTTAACGAATCACAATTATAAATAACAAGCCCGATTATTGTAATAAGAGCTGTTAATGCAAGACCTATTGGGTTTAGCGTTAGAAATTTTAAAGCTATCCCTAATCCTTTTACTGCTATTGTGAAAATGTTAAAAGCAATAGTTAGCGGCTTTATTATAAAATATTTTGCAAATGTTTTTAAAGTCCACAATAATGAAGTTCCAAGAAATTTAAAAGCATGAGCTGTAACAGTAATTGTTTTCTTTAAAACATTAAGGCAAACATAAACAGCATTACCAATATGGATAAAAGAAATTGCTAAAAATGACCCCAGCCGTATTAATATAAATCTCCAGATAGTTGTAACGACCGTTACTGCTTTAATTCCAAGAACCAAACTTCCAAGAACACCAATAACAGAGCCAACAGTCTTTATAGTATCTGTATTTAAAAGATTTCCTGTATCAGCTATGGTTATTCCTAAAAATCCAAACAATTCAATAAGTTTTTTAATAGGATAACTGATAACATTAAAAACAGCGCCAAAAACCTCGCGGAAAACCATAAGCGTTGCACTGATACCGTCAAAAACACCGGTCACAAAAGCATGCAGGCGCCTGAACAACTTGAAAAGCGTTGATACAACATTCTGCAAGCCTGCCGCTTTGATTTGTTTAGCTAAATCGCCTGTAATCATTGCAGACCCGTTTTTGAAATTTTCAAGAAGTGCCGTTACGCCTTGAAAAACAAGTTTTGCCTTTGTGTAAAAGGCGTTTATGCTGTCCGCTATTCCACCGAGATTTGCTTTATAGGCAAGGTATAATGCCGAAATTAAAATAATAAGCCCCTGTACGGGCAGACTGAGCCCTAAAAAAGCAGTTTTTACGGCAGCAAGTCCTTTAGTGAAAAAGCCTAAAACAAAGCCTCCGTATTTTACGGCAAGGAGATAACCGGAAAGAGCAAGGGCTGCCAGACTTATCGCCCCCGCCGTTTCAATAAAAATCTGTCCGAGAGGGTTGTCGATTATTTTGGTGATTACGCCTGTTATGCCGCTGAAAAGGCTTATTATTGCCGAAACAGCAGGGAGTAAATAATTGCCGATAATAATACTTAATTTTTTCAGTTTATTCTGCAAAAGCTGAATGGCATTGGCAACGGTTTTGCTTCGGACTTCAAATTCCGCCTGCATGCTTCCTGCATATTTTGTTTTATCGGAAACAAGTTCAAAGGCATTGGTCAGCGTATCCATGTTTTTCAAAAGCGGGGCGATGGCTCCTATGCTCTCTTCCCCGAACATTTCGGTGAGCATTGCCCCGTGGGTATATTCAGGAAATTTTGAAAGGGCGGTTAAAACGTCTGTAATCGCTCCTTTGGCGTCACCCTGCATGCGCTTTGCCAGTTCCACCGCGTCAAAGCCGAGGCTTTTAAATGCCTGAACCTGTTTTTCTGTCATGGCAGTGCTTTTTGTAAGTGTCATGGTGAATTTTTTTAAAGCAGTCGCCGCAATTTCCGGACTTGCTCCGGCTGATAAAAAAGCGGCACCAAGAGCGGCAACCTCCGTTTCAAGCCCGCCCGCAACCATGCCAAGCGTCCCGGCTCTTTGCAGAACTTCACCGAGAGCCGGGGCTGTGGCGTTCATATTATTGGAAAGGTGGTTGACCGCATCCGCCAAATCATAGGTCTGCCGCAAGCTAAGCCCCATGCCCGCGCGCCAATCAGCCATCATTTTGCCAGCCTGATCGCCCGTCAAATCAAAGGCGACGCCCATTTTTGCAGCCTGCTCGGCAAATTCCGTGAGGTTTTCTTTTGCAACGCCGCTTTGCCCCGCACTGGCTATAATGGCGGCAATTCCGTCCGCAGCCATGGGAATTTTGGTGGACATGTCGAGAATGGCGCTTTCCATGCCTTTGAGTTCCGTTTGGGAAGTAAAATTAACAACCTTGGCAACATCCGCCATGGCGCTTTCAAATTCAACGGCGCTTCCGACGCAGGAGCCAAGAGCGGTGACAACAGCCCCGGCGGCAATGGCAAGAGGGAACATGGCGTTTGTCAGAACGCTGTTGATTTGTGTGTCCATGCTTTTAAGCTGCTCTTTTGAGGTGCCGATGGTTTTGTTTATTTTATCTAACGGGCTGCTCATCATGTCGACGAGGTTCATAGTTGCCAAGACGCTGAATACTTCCATTATTTTGTCCCATGAATGATTTTTGCCAAGGTTTCTTAGAGAGCCACACTCGGTCAAGCGTCCTGCTTGACACTCGTTCTCGCTTGCAATTGCCCTGCTGTCCATTTCTCTAAGCCTCGTAAACTCGGCATAAGAGAAACGGCTCTGCCGCCCGTTGGGTGGCTGTGCGAAAATATCGTTGCTGTCTATTTCTGTAAGGCTCATACTTCGCCCAACAGAAACGGCTTTCGCCGTGCTTCGCATAGCTGCTTCGCTCGCACTGCGTGGCTAGTCACTTCCTGTGACTTATAAAATCAGTTATTTTGTTCCATGAATAACTTTTGCCAAGGTTTCAAATAACCTTCTCTCAATAAAATTTGCCTGGGCGATTTGCAGAATAAATTCATTCCAATCTTCGGAGCAAGGCTCGTGAAGCCAATACTTCACAAGAGCCTCGCCCATTTGGATAGAGGAAAGCTCTACTTTCCCAAATCCGCACTTACCCCGCTGCTTGCAAGAATGGGGTTTACAAACGTGATAAGAATGCCGGGATGTTCTTCAAGGGTATCGAGAAAGTTCTGCCTGTCTTCTTCATGAATAAGCGCAAGCAAAAGCTCCCGCATGGCATTGGTGCTGTTTTTAGTGCCGGTTGCCTGGAAGCGGGCAATATCCGCTTTGTTTGGTTTAGAAAAACGGAATGCGAGGCAGGTTTCCTGCTCAGGGTGTTCAGACCACATGTCCGTAAATGTGTGCTTGAGTTCCACATATTTTTTTTCCATAAAAAATACTCCTTGTATAAAATGATACAATCACTATACAAGGAGTATTTTTATTTGTCGCAAACGCATGAAAGCTGTGCAAAAAATCTTTTCAGGGGAATAAAACAGAAAAGCCCCCGAAAAAATACGTATCGCTTACGCCTTATTTTTTCGAGGACGAGAACTTTTATAACTTATTCTAGGCTTGTTATGGCTATGCCATAGCAAGAATAAGTAAAAAAGAACGGTTTAATCGTCCTTTTTTATGCGTTTTCAATCAATTCTTTGTAATCTTCAAATGCTTCCGCATTTTCATGTCCCCATGAAGATGGAAAAAGCTTAGTGCTGTAAACCTCAATATGAAATGATAACGTCAGTCTAAAGCTATCGTTATAATAATATTTGCCGTGCTTATAAATCCAGCCGGGTAATTTTTCGTCTGACATGTTCTTACTGTCGCAAATTCTGAATTCGTCATAATACTTGTGAAAGCTGTATTGTTCGTCAAAAATTACTTTGTAATTTTGCGGAAATTTTTGAGCTGCAATTTTAAAATATTTGAGAAGTTTTAATGTTCTCTTTTTAAGATTGTCTTTATTTCTAGGTTGTTTCACCCATAACTTATTTATTAATGTTTCAGTATCATTATTGGCGCAAAGAGTTAAAACTTCTTCTATTGTCAGTAACATGGTATTTTTACTCCGTTTTTATTGTGTAATTTTGTAAGTGTGACATTTGCTCTGCATTTGGATGAAGTCAAGTAAATAATTATTAATACTGTCCATAATTTTCATACCGTTACGACAACAGGTTATTTTTTTAATACAGTGCGTTTTATGAATACAAACGAATTATGGGGACAAGATATCGCCCTTGACGAGAATAACAATCCTAAAATAGCCGCGAGCGGCGAGCTTGTTTTGACACGCGGGGTTGAAACACCCTTGCAGGATATCAAGCTTCGTCTTTTTACACGGCTGGGCGTGCTCTTTTATGACAAAGAGTACGGCTCGCTCATCCATGATTTTATTTTTGAGGAAAATACCGCTCAAAACAGAGCCGCCCTGCTTTCCGAAATAATCATGCGGATTGAAAAAGACCCTCGTGTCGAAACGGGCAAAGTTTCCGCAAAAATTCTCAATTGGGATGAAAAAGGCGTGCAAGTGGCAATAAATTTCACGCTGATTGGTGAAGATAATGAAACCAATCTTCTTTTACGCGGCGATACCTATTCAAAAACATTGATAATTGAGGATATCAACCCGACCGACAACGCAAATATAAACATTTTATAAGGTTTTATTATGCCCACAAAACTGCCAAGACTTTCAAAAACGTTAGCAGAAATTCGTCAGGAGCTGTACGATAACATGAATAAAGTTCAGGATGAACTTATTGCAGAGGGTTATTTGCCGCAGCGTCTCAACCTCAATAAAGGCATAGCGCGCGGGCTTATTGAAATTTTTGCGTTCGGGCTTTGGCAGCTGTATCAGAACATGGAAAAAACCATGCAGGAGGCGGTTCCCAAAAATTCAACTAAGTCATGGCTGGATGTGCACAGCGACCAAGTTGGCATAAGCCGCAAGCAAAGCCAAAAAGCTCATGGGAATATTGCGTTTTATCGTCTTGACCTCGAAAATACAGAAAGAAACATTGTTATTCCAAAAGGCAAAATTGTCAAAACACAGCCTGACGGTGAAGGGGAAGTATATCGTTTTGTAACACTGGAAAGCGCCGTTATTCAGCAGGGAGAAGAGTATGCGCTTATTCCCTGCGAAAGCGAAGAATACGGCAAGAAAAATAATGTCGCCCCCAATCAGATTTGCGAACTCGTCACTCCTGTTGAGGGCGTGGGCAAAATCGACAATTTTTCCGATTGGCTGACAAAAGAAGCGTCTGATGAAGAGAATGATTTGCAATTGCAGCGCCGCTATGCCCTTGCTTTTTCCTCGCAGGCGGGCATGACGCGCGCTGCCTATGAAAATGCTGCCCTTTCCGTCAACGGCGTTGAAGATGTGTATATTTCCGATCAGCATCCGCGCGGCGAGGGAACGCTTGATATTATTGTGCAGGGAGCAAACGGCATTCCTACGGAAAACTTACTCGAAGAGGTAAGAAAAGCGGTCGCCTCTCATATCGTAATCAATGATGATGTGCTTGTGAAAAGCCCTGTTCCTGTTCCTGTCAATATTTCCATGGAAATTGAAATTTTATCAGGCAGCGAGGCAGAAATAAAAAATGAGGCGGTAAGTTATATTCAAAAGCTCTTTTCCTGCGACTACAGCGTGCCGTATTTTGGTATCGGCAAGGACGTCATTTTATCCCGAATCGAAGCGGGTATTATTAATTTGCATGGAGTGAAACGCATTGTTTGGAACGCGCCGACAAGCGATGTCACTATTCAAAAGGAGGAAATGGCTAAATTGGAAAGCCTTGCTATTGAAATTGTTTGGGTACAAGAGGCATAAGTATGGAAAAAACAGCACAGGAAGTGCGAGCCTCGCAGAGCGAGCGAACAAGAACCATGCTTCTTGTGAGTGAGAGCTTATCTCTCACAGGACGTGAGGGTAAGCGCCATTGTACGGAAGCATAAGGATTTTTTATGAACTTTTTTCAATACTTCAAAGATTACTTAGCGTTTCCGTTTATTCAAAATAAAAATGCCCTCGCCGTGATAGTCAAAGGTTTGGCTCTTACCATGGACAATGTCAGAAATGATATTCTCGCCATGCGCGACCAGTTTGTTGTGCCTGAAGCGGACGACAGCCTTATCAGTAATTACGGGCTTTCCAGAGGCATTCCCCGTATTCGTTTTGACAACGATAAGCAATATCGAACAAGAGTGGAAAAAGCTCTTGCATGGCATAAACTGGGCGGAAAAAATCAAGGTCTTGTGCAAATTTTAGCTGAATACGGCTACCCGAACGGCGAAATTCAAAATCTGCGCCATACCGACCCCGCACGCTGGGCAACATTCAATATTAACCTGCTCGACCCCGGAGAAAGTTTGGAGCAGGAAAAAGTCAATGCCATTTATGAAATTGCAAACATGTATAAACCTGCCCGCTCAAAACTGCAGGGAATAAGCTTTGCAAAATTTCAAAACGCTCCTGTTTATTCACTGGCAAGCCAAAGAAGCGCCATAGAAATAAGGCATGTTGTGAGTTTTGGAGAATTTGATATTCCGCAAACAAATTTAAACGCTCAGGCTGGGCAAACAATTTATATAACATTTAAACATAAGGTCAGTGAGGTGCTATGAGTACAAAATATATGGGGGTGTGGACAGAAAAAGGGTTAAAAAAGCTTGCCCGATATGCCACGGAAAATAAAATGATTTCTTTCAGGCAGCTGGCAATCGGTGACGGCAACGGTTCTGTTCCGGAACCTTCTGCGAACGTAACCAGCCTTGTCCACGAAGTTTGGCGCGGAAATCTGAATAATGTTGCCAATAATCCGCAAAATGAAGCAAGCGTTCTTGTTGAAATCGTCATCCCTTATAATGTGGGCGGTTTTTTTGTCCGGGAATGGGGCATTTACGACAACGAAGGCGATTTGCTGGTATACGGCAACCATGCCGAATTTTATAAAGCTATGCTCGCCGAAGGAACAGGCGCGGAACTAAGGGAATTAGTCGAATTGCCTATAACCAATAAGGGCGTTGTGGAAATTACCGTCAGCTACGAAGCCTTGGCTTCCGTTGATTTTGTCAATAAAGAAATAATAAAGGTTTTGCAGGAAGTTGACGCCCATAAAAACGACCCGAACGCCCACGAAGAGATTGTTGAAAAACTGAAAGCCGATATTGCGTTATCCGCTCAGCTGACGCTCATCGGCAGCCGCAGCACGGCGGGCGGCTGGACTTTGCTTGTGACACCCGATAATCCGCTTTTTCTTTATCTGCACAGTCCAAGCAACATCAACGCAAGGGCGTATTTCATGCCCAAAGCCGGGGCGGTGCAGGAAGAGCTCACGCCGGTTTTACTTGGGGTTGACGAGCTGACCGGCGTAAAAAGTTCCGGCGTTGTGACAATTATTCCCAAAAATGACGTGCTGATTTTGGAAGTGTTTGAAATTTCAACCGCAACAACGATTTATGCTTACCAGTGAGATGACGCTCGGAGCGGCTTCTTGTCACTCACCCGCTCTCGCTCGAAAAAAAATGAGGTTTTTATGAATACGGCAACGTATATAAAAGAAGTGAACAATACTCCTGTGCTGTTCAATATTGATAATGCTCGTGATATGGCAAATCTTGAAGCATTGCAGGCGATCAGAATGCCCGAAAGCATGATAAGTGAAATTTTCGGAGACAATGCAAAATATGCGGATAACACGACCTGCGTAATCACGGAAAACCCGAACAATGCCGAATTTCCGTTCAATGTGCAATTTGACAGTTCTAAAATTATTGCAAAACCGCAAACGGATAAACTGCTGACGGATAGTTATATGTCAAAACTTGGTTTTCCGCAAACAACCAATTACATAAATATCCCCTTAACGTTTGTGCCAGAAACCAGCACTACAACTGCACATTACTCTGTAACCTTTACTGCTCCGGCAAGCGGTTGGCTTTTTGTCTCCGGAAGCACTATCAGTGGTAACAATAGAATATACGCCTCATGTTTTATTTCTGAAAGTAAAAAAAGAGTTTACGGCATGAGCAGTTCATTTGCAGCTTCCTTAGGATATTGTGCTTCACTTGTACCTGCAATTAAAGGTGTAGGGTATTATCTAAGGATTCAGCACTGTAACAATATATCGGCAAGATTTATTTACGCTGAAGGCGAGGTTTAATTTAAAACAACAATAAACAAAGGAGTGAGAAATGGGCAAGAACTCATATATATATATATAGGTCGAGGAACCCCGACGATTTTGAATGTGGATAACGAGGCGGACGGTGAGGTTTTGGAAAAACTCGGGGCGATCAGAATGCCCGAAAGCATGGTAAGTGAAATTTTCGGGAATAATGCAAAATATGCGGATAACACGACCTGCGTAATCACGGAACACCCCGAAAATGCTGAATTTCCGTTCAATGTGCGGTTTGACAGCTCTAAAATCCCCGCAATGCCGCAAACGCAAAGGAAATTGACGGACAGCTATCTTGCCGGACTTGGCATGCTAAATTCGGCTAAACATATTGACATTCAGTTTAGTTATAATCCTGAAAGTAAAAGGTATCATGCAAATTTTACCGCTTCTGCAAATGGCTGGGCGCATGTTTTTGGGCAAGCAAATGAGACGAATGCTTCTTATTCAACTGTTTGGCTTCATGTCGGTAGCGTGTTTGCCAGCAGTAATGCCGGAGCTCCCAATATTGTATGCGGAGTAGTTTTGCCGGTATCAAAAGGTCAAAGTTTTATTGCAGGCACTCAAAATTGCAAAAACATAAAAGCACAATTCTTTTATGCAATAGGGGAAAAATAAATGATATACATAGAAAACATCGAAAATCACAAACTGGGCAGTTTCACGGAAAGTGAAGACATTGCCAAGGACTTGGGCTGGACGCTGACCCGCGGGGAAAGCGAAATTGAACAGTCCGATGTTGACTGGGGCTGGTATGAAAAAGGCTTCGCTCCCATGAAGAGCGACGCGCAAAAGGCGGACGACCTGAAAGCCGTGAAACTGCACGAGGCGGAAGAATTGCTCAATGCCAAGCTTGCGGAAATTTCAAGATACCCTCAGGCGGAAAGCGAAAGCTTCGAGGTGCAGAAGCAGGAAGCCGCGGCGTATTTGGCGGACAATGAAATCGCAAGGGCTGAAATTCCGACTATCACGGGAATAAGCCTCGGTTCGCAAGTGGAACTTACCGAACTTGCCCGAAAAATCGTTGAAAACGCAAAAGACTTCGCCCCGGTGCGTGGGCTGTATTTGGGGCGTTATAAACGGGTGCGGGATTTGCTGAATAAGGCGACAACCTTGGCAGAAGTGGAAGTTGTGGACGTTGCGGCGATTTTCGAGGAAGAAGCGGAAAATCAAACCGCGGAAATGCTTGAGTAGGTTGGCAATGGCTGTTTTTATCGTTCGTGAAGAGCTGGTATTTTATTCCTCGCATGAGACCATAAAGACCGGGCATTATGTGTATAAGGTTAAAGTTACAAAAAACAAAAAGAAGGAGGAAAAGGACTTAAAACATGCGTATAAACTTTCACTTTGGGAGTGCTTGAAATTCTTCGGATTTTCCTTGCGCCCCAAAGAACGGCAGCGTTACGATATTGTTCCTTTGAAAAAGGGATACGGTATTTGTAAACATTGAGACAGTGGCGGGGGCAAGGCTCGCCCCCACCGACACGGTAAAGGGACCGTGCCACAGCTTCACATAACATTAATAAAGCCTCATGTTATGCAAAGTAACTGTCTGTGTTAAGCCTAAAAGGCAAATTGCTTATAGCAGACTGTTACCGCAAGCGCAAATTAAATTAAGAAAATTTAATATGTTATTGAAAAAAGAACAAATAAATAAGCCTATAATGGCTGGCTGGATAGGCGGAAAAAAACAACTTTCACAAACAATTATTGCAAAAATCCCAGCACACACATGCTATGTAGAGCCGTTTGCGGGTGCTGCATGGATTTTTTGGAAAAAAGAAGAATCAAAAGTCGAAGTTCTAAACGATATAAATAAAGAGTTAATTACCCTTTATCGTGTCGTGCAGAATCACTTAGAAGAATTTGTCAGATATTTTAAATGGTCGCTTATAAGCCGTGATGAGTTTTACAGGTTAAAAACCTTACCTTCTGAGTCGTTAACAGATATTCAGCGTGCAGCTCGTTTTTATTATTTACAACGGAATGCCTTTGGCGGAAAAATTGAAGGCTGTAATTTCGGTTATGCCACAACAAAAGGATCTCGTTTAAACCTTTTGAGGATTGAGGAAGAATTATCCACCGCACATATAAAACTTGCAAGGACTTATATTGAATGTCTTGGATATGAAGATGTTATCAAACGCTATGACAAACCCCACACTTTCTTTTATATTGACCCGCCGTATTGGAACTGTGAAAAAATGTATGGAAAAGAAATTTTTTCAAAAGCAGATTTCCAAAACTTGGCGGATATTCTCGGTGGTGTTCAAGGTAAATTTATTTTGTCTTTAAATGATGTTTCGGAAGTCAGAGAAATTTTCTCTCAATTCAAAATCGAAGAAGTCAGTGTGCAATACACTTGTTCAAAAACAAAAAACGTATCAGCAAAGGAAATTTTGATAATGAATTTCTAAACAAAAAGGCGGATAATCCGCCTTTTTGTTTTTTATGTAACATTTTGTTTACTTTGCCGGGATACCATTCCAGAGGATTGGCTCTAAAATGGTAAATTCCAAACTCATGGGGCTTGCATTGTCATCGCCCTGGCTTGCCCCGCCGCCTGAATTCTTGCCGATTTTACAGGATTTGAGTGTATCGGTAATAGTTCCCATGTCATTATTGGCATACATAACAACCACTGTAAAAGGCGTGTGGTCATAGATTTTGCCTTTACCTGTGGCTGCAAGGTAAATTTTAAATTTTTCCCATTCGTCACGGTCAAGAACCATGGAGCCGCTTGCCTCATAGTTTCCCCGACCATAACCACGGGGAACTGCCCCTTTGCCGTAACGGGCGGTAACGGACTGCCCGTCTTCGTATTTGATTTCCGTAATGCCGACTGCCTGTCCGTTGGGAAGCATAACAGAAATATCTTCCCAATCATAATTTTTTCCATTGATTGCCATGTATTATTTACTCCTGTATTATATACATTATGCTTCCCAAATGGCAAAGCCATTTCTCTTTAGAAAGCGAAACAAAAACCACGCTTTTTGTGAGCTTTGCTTTACCCGTTTGGAAAACGGGTAAAGCTACTCTTTTAAATCAGCATAACAGAAATATCTTCCCAGTCATAATTTTTTCCATTGATTGCCATTATTATACTCCTTACTTCATTCTTGGGTCAAAGTTTGAGCCGGCATAGGCATAATTGGAATACAGCTTGATTTGACGGATAATCGGAATGCCGATAAGGGTTGTTTCCACGGCAACGCCGTTATTCACAATGTCCTGTCCGCTTGGAATACCCACAACATAGCCGGCAAGTTCCTGCGGAATTGCTTTGACCATGGTGTCAAGGGCGTTTTCAATATTTGCTTTGAGATAGGCAAGTCCTAAAGCATTATCGCCAAGCAGAACATCGCCGGCTTCATCATACATGGATTTCAGGGCTGCAATACGCTGTTTACGAATCGCTTTAAATACAGTTCGCAAGACTTCCTCATATCTGAAGTCTGACGTATCGTCCGCCATGGTTCTGCTGTCTGCCCAGTAAACTCCGTCAAGCCCGGCGTATTTTTTAGCTGTCACAAAGCCGGCATCTTCCAAAACAGGCTGCACAGCCTCCCAGCCGTCCGCAAGGGTGACCCCGGAAATTCCGCCGTCCCGCACACGTCCTGCCGCTCTTTGAACGGGAATGGACATCGTTCTTCCGCTGTTCAGCCCGCCGAAATTGCGAAAATGCCTATTTCCGCCTGTTTCCGTCACTTCTCCGAACTGGGCGATAACCTGCACAAAGCGGTGAGAGAATTTTTGCTTTTCCTCTAAAAGAGCAGCGGTGTAATCATTTAAATCCTCACCGGCATAGGGAAGGCGGGCTTCCATTTTGAAGTAGGTTGGGCGGTGCAGATTCCAAAGCTCGTCCGTTTTGGCTCCTGCCGCCGCCCAGTCAATGGAATTGGAAGCTGCGGCAACATGCACGAATTCAATATCATACAGGCTAAGGGGTTTTTCCAATGCTTCCATGACAGAGGTAATGCTTGGTTCCGGGGCAAGAAGTGAACACAAATAGGTTGTTCCGCCTTCGTAATTGCCTTCCGGGAATGTTATAGTTACGCCATAGTCCAGAAGCTCATACGCTCCGTCAACTGGCACGGTGCGGGTTTTCATAAAGGTATCGCCGCCGTCAACGGACAGTTTGTAAGTGGCTTCATTGAGACTGCCTGCTTTTTCGATGACAAGCATAAGTTCTGCAGCCGCCTTTACTTCACCCGTGACTGTAATATCCGGGCTTTCCTTACTGCCGATTTTTGATACGTCAGAAACAGACGTGCGCACGGTGATTTCATATTTTGTGCCGAGGGTAAGATTTTCCGTTTCATCGGCAAAAACAAGGGTTGCTCCTGTTTGCATTTCATCGGAGCGCAAAGGAATTGTTTTTGAACTTTGCAATGCGGAACCGAAATTTTTCCCGCCGTCAAAGCTGAGTTTGACGGTTGCCGTGCCGATTTGCCCCTCTGTTTCAACCTGCATGACAACAAGAGCATTTTTTTGCGGAGAGCCGAGAACTTTGCAGACGGGGCTTTTGCCCGTAATGCGGGGCTCTGAAATATAGCCGCCCGCATTGCCCTGACAAGGTACTGCAATAAGGGTTGCTTCCTGCCCTGCGGTCAAAAGGGCGTCTTTCACCCTGTCAACCAAGGTTCCAACGCCAAGCATTGAAGCCAAATCAGAACTTTTGCCGATTAAATAGCCTTTTCCCACTTCGCCTTTGGAGCAGACGCCGCAGATAATGGCTGAGCCATCCACTCCGCCGGGAGCAAGCCCGCTTGTGCCGTCAACCAAATATTCCAGTACATCACCCATGATCATGCTCCCATTTTACGATTATAAAGTTTGACTGAAAAATAACGCTCGGTATCACGTCCTGTGATACACTCGCTCTCGCTTGTGTTTTGTGCGAAAAACACTACGCTCGCACTGCGTGGCTTTGGGCTTCCTGCCCAAAATATAAATTTACAATTTTTCACTATTATGCTCCCATTTTTCTGTTATAAAGTTTTTCAAGAGCGGCGGTAAATTCATTTTCCGTCAAATGAGCATCATCCTCTTTGTCAAGCAATTTGAGAACGGCAGCGCTTTGCCATGAAGGTAAACGATATTTTGCCGCAAGTTCATGGAAGGCAATCAATTCTTTTTTTTGCATTTCATTTTCCTTTTGCGGTTCCGGCTGATTTTGAGCTTGTTCATCATTTTGGACAAGAGCATTTTTGGAATCTTCTGTTTGGGCTTGTTCACTTTGCACATTTTCAGCAGCTTGATTTTCCGCATTTTGATTTTGTTCTTCGATTTGAGCAGCTTGGTTTTCTTGGTTTTGCTGCGCGGCGGTGGTTTTTGTTTCATTTTTCTTTGTTGCCATACTGTTATCCTTTTAATATTTGAGGGTTATTGAAAATAATGCTGTGGATATAGTCTTCTTTTTTCGTTTCCGTTACGCGATACGTTGCCAGAAGATTATACTCCGCAGTGTAGGTTTTGAGGACTTTTATAACATTTTCGCCTATCCGGTTGTCGCCTTCGTCGTCAAACTGATAGCTCTGATATTGGAATTTCACATAATTTCCATTGTGGTCGTTGACGCCTTTAGGCAAAAAAAAGAAAAAGTTATTGGTAAAATCCACCCTGAACAGTTCATCATCGCTAAAGAGTTTCAGCCGGACAGTTTGAGCAACGGTATACAGTTCTTTTTTGGTTTCCCGCTTATTATCGATTCTCTGAATTGCCAGCAGCCTGCCCGTGCGTTTTATGCTGTTTTGCAAAAAACTGTATTCCACACGCGGCGTTACAATGGTAATATTATCCCGCATGGATTTTGACATGAAGGCGTTTTCATTAAGTCCGCTTTTGACTGCTGCTTCTTTGAGTATTTTAATAATAAAGTTCTGCATGGATATTACCCTTTGAAGCTTTTTTCCATAAAATCAGCAATAATCCCTTTGGCATCGTCAATATCGTCGTCTGAAATTCCGATAAAAGGACGGGGAGGCATGGTTACTTGTTTGACTTGCGAATAGCCCCCTCCAGAATTTTTGAACTTAAGATATTTTCCTTTTTTAGGCTTGATTTCTCCGCCGAACTGGTGAATACGGGCGTATTCCTTATTTGTACCAACCTGCACGGTTTTCCCCTGCACTTGTGATGAAATGGAGTCTTTCAGCTGATCTTTATCGGTAAGCGTTTTTCCGTTTTGCCGCATTGCTCTTTGGCTTTTTTTCCATTTCTCACCTTTTGGGCTTTCTTCTTTTTGAAAACGCTTTTCAGTATTTCTTACAAGCATGCTGCCAATGCCTTCCATAAGGTTATCGGTTTCTTTTATCTTGCCTGCCATGTTCAGCAATGACTTGTCCAAGTCGTTCCATTTTACGCTTACGCCGGACTTTGCCATATTGCCCTCCTAGAATTTGGAAAAATCAAAGGTTCTTTGCGGGGTGATTACTTCAAAAACAGGGTCTTCCCTATCCATGAGGATTGGCTCGTTTTCCTCCGCCGGAAGTTTGATTTTGCCTTTGATGATATCGTCTAAAAGCTCATGGCAGGCTTTCCACTGCTTTTGCAGGGGCAGCCATTCATTTTCAGTGGCGCCTTCCGTTGAAACAAGAGAAGTTATTGCCTGAACAATCTGATAGGCGGCAAACACAGAGGCAATACGGCGGATTACGCTTGGCACGGTTTGAAAAGGCAGTTTGAACCGAACCGACAAAAGCTCGGACATTTCTTTGGAGGTAGCCGTTATCATGCGCTCTGTAATGCCGGGATTTTGCTCTTCGCAGGCTTTTACATAATCAGCCAGCAAATAATCATAAATGCCGAGCTCATCCGTATAGAGCTGGACATTCTTTTCTTCCTTATCGTTTAATACTGTACTCATATAATCACCGTATGCCTCTGTGAGCGTTTTTAGACTAGTTTTAGACTAGTCTAAATTGAAAAGACGTATAAACTATTAGCTAAGGTTAAAAATTACGCCACAGCCCTTGCCCAGATACAGCTTGCCTTGCTTGGACGCATGGGCACCGGTTTTGACTGGGCAATGAGCTTAATTCCGCTGTCATCATCATTGACCACCGGAACAATGTGCATGGGCAGAGGCTGGTTGTTTGCGGAAATACTGTCCAAGGCGCAGTAATACACATAGCCCGGAATATCGGTTGCCACGGCAAGCAAGGTTTTGGAATTCAGCTTGGATACCCATTGTTTATTCGGAGCCGGATAGGTTTCGGTCATGGAAACAATTTCATAGCCGCCGATAATGATTTTGCCGGCGTCCAGCTTCGCAGTGACAGAATTATTGTTGGTGTAGGAGGTTCTGTTTTCAACAATGTCAACCAGTGTCAAAAAGACTTCCTTGCCTGCAAAGAACGTGATTTTACCACCATAACCGTTCATATTGATTTGTGTTTCCATTTCAATAAGAGCGGAGTAAACGTCAGACGTTTTGGACGTATTGGTGATAGGCGTTAAATCAGCAGCCGCCGGAATTTGCCCGAAATCAACTTCATAAACTCCCGCACGTCCGTTATCAAGCTGCAGTACCCAGGAAATTTTGCCCGTAGTGGCAACAACGCTTGCCATACCTTCGGTAGTAATTCTGGCTGCCTTACGAAGCTGGTCGATTTTTTTCGTACGCCATGCATTTACCGCTGCCTGATTACCCATAAGGGAGCGTAAATCGTTGAGGTCTGCGGCAGTGACATTGATAAACGGCTTAATAGGCAAAGGCGCAAAAAATTCAACATTCAGGTCGGTATTTTGCAACGGAACTGGAGCACCGTCACGGCGTACCACGGGCACGGAATGAAGGAGTTCTTCCACTTCAGAGTAGGACATGAAGGGTGAAGCGTGATTTTCTTTTTGCGTAAAAAGCGTATCCAAAACTGTGGATTTCAAAGGCTGCAGGGTTTCAAAAGATTTGAGAATGTCCTCCGGATTGAAAATTTGTTTGAGCATATTCAAAGACATATAGCTTTCTCCTTATACTGTAAAAATTCCTGCTGCCATGAGTTTATCAAGCATGGCAAGTTTTGGTTTTTGTTCGCCTACTTTCAAAAATTCCGCCTTTACCGTGCCATGGACGAGACAAGTGGCGTAGGTCTTTTCACCGGGATTGAAATCTTCCGCAAGCACAGCGGCGGGCGTATCCGCTTCCGTGCAGACGGTGTAGGCTGCACCGTCAATTTCGTTATTGACAACGCTTTTTAAAAGCGTACCTGCCGCAAGGGAAGCTGTTACGGTTGTTTCATCCAGCATAAGACTGCGCAGCACCCCTGGGTGATCATCGGTTACAATGGTTTCATGGCTGAAATTGAATGAGCCTAATTTTCCTTCTAATGGCATATTTGCTCCTTATAATTTGTCTGTCATTGAATAGGGGTTGAATGTTGTTTGATTTTGCTGACTGTGGGCTGGGGCATTGGAAAAGTTTGCAAAAACGCCTGCTTGTTTTTGCGCTTCCAGTTCACGGAAGTATTTTTCTTCCATGGAAATTTTTTCAGAGCCGAAGCTGAATTCAGCAGGAGTTTTGGCAAGCTGGCTTGCAAAGGCGAAGACTTCCTCTTTTTTGGCAGGTTCCAGTTTGCCGTCCTGCACGAGTTTTTCCACACGTTTTTTGCGGGCTTCGTCCTGCTGTTTTGCCATGTAGGCGGAAAATTCCGCCTGTGTTTCTTCAACTTTCTTTTCAGCGGCTTCCTTATCGGCAGCGGTTTTTTGCAATTCAGCTCTCAAATCCAAAAGCTGTTTTTCAAGGTCTGCAATTTTTTGTTTGAGTTCATCCATTTGTTTTTCCTCTTGGGTGTTTTCATTATTTTCCATGCTAAGAATGTTCACTCCGTTATCAGAGCTCAAATTAATAGCTCCCAATCCGTCTATGGCAGGCGCTGCCG
>ERZ777011.427-NODE-427-length-65303-cov-3.903169_pt1 | contig 65303 bp, 54 predicted proteins | sample MGYA00374964_ERZ777011 | MGnify/ENA primary metagenome ERZ777011 (study PRJEB29310, sample SAMD00008975) | mouse gut metagenome | study: EMG produced TPA metagenomics assembly of the Metagenome analysis of fecal microbiota from mouse which was promoted...
ATGATAGCCTTCTATATCGACCTTATATCCCTCTTCTTTTGCGAGCTCCTCGGTCATCTCGATAGGAAATCCGTAGGTATCGTAGAGTCTGAACGCAGTCTTACCGTTCAACGTGTCTCCGTTTACGTACTTGAGCACCTTATAGAGCTCTTTGAGTCCGTTCTCGAGCGTTCTCGTGAATCTGTCTATCTCAGTCTCAAGCTCCGATAAGACCTTCGCTTTGTTCTCGCAAAGCTCGGGATATACGTCCCCGTATTTTGAAACGTATTTATCCGATATCTCGATGAGTCTCTTTGCGTCGAGGTCGATAACTCTCGCGTATCTCACGGCTCTTCTTATGAGACGGCGAAGCACGTATCCCTGATCGACGTTCGACGGAGTAACTCCTCTCTCGTCTCCCATTATGAACGTAGCCGTTCTTATATGATCCGAGATTATTCTCATGGCTTTAGTGACGCTCTCGCTTTCTTTATACGAGTGTCCGCTCATCTCTTCGAGCATCGCGATCACGTCGCTGAAGAAGTCCGTTTCGTATACCGAACCTACTCCCGCGAGCATACATACCGTACGCTCAAGTCCCATACCTGTATCGACGTTCTTCTGTTTCAGCGGCTCGAACGTTCCTTCTTTCGTCTTATTGTACTGCATAAATACGTTGTTCCATATCTCTACGTACTTACCGCAATCGCACGACGGATCGCAGTGTTCCGAGCACTTCGGCTTGCCTGTATCCATGAATATTTCGGTGTCGGGACCGCACGGACCCGTGATTCCCGCAGGACCCCACCAGTTATGTTTTTTATCGAGATAGAAAATGTGGTCTCTCGGTATGCCGAGACTGTTCCATATATCCGCGCTCTCTTCGTCTCTCGGAGCGTCTTCGTCGCCCTTGAATACCGTGACGCTGATCTTATCGACGTCTATACCGAGAACCTTCGTCAAAAAGTCAAAGCTGAACGTTATCGACTCCTTTTTGAAATAGTCGCCGAGCGACCAGTTGCCGAGCATCTCGAAAAACGTGCAATGCGTAGCGTCGCCCACCTCGTCTATATCGCCCGTACGCACGCATTTCTGAACGTCCGTAAGTCTTCTTCCTTCGGGATGCTTCTCTCCGAGAAGATACGGTACGAGCGGATGCATTCCCGCAGTCGTGAAAAGAACCGTCGGATCGTTCTCCGGTATAAGAGAGCTCGACGGTATCACCGCGTGTCCCCTCTCCTTAAAAAATTCGATGTACTGTTTTCTTAATTCGTATGATTTGAGTGCTTTCATATCCGATATCTCCGAGCCGAAAATCTTTGGTTTTTTCAAAAATGATTTTCGTATTTATATTAACGTAATGTTTTGTTATTAGTAAACGTTGTCTCTTTTTTCTATCTATAATCTATAAAGTAAAGCGATTTCTCCGCTTTCCGCTACCTTTCTCGTCTCATTCGTAGAAGAGTATGTCGGCGTACGTAGGGAAAGGCCAAACGTTTTTAGGTATGATATTCTCCAGCTTGTCGCTGACGTTCCTAAGTTCGTTCATTGCAGGTATGACCTGATCTCTGTAGATATACGCCTGTTTTTTCACGTCGCCCGCTTTACTTGCTACGGCGTGAGCGTTCTCGAGCGTCTCATAGTGATATTTGAGCTGTTGCAAAAGCGTATCGACGTCCGCAAGAAGCGCGCTCTGTACGCTGCCGAGTTTGGTATTCACCTCTCTCAGCGTCCTTACGCCGAGCGCAAGCTCGCCCTCGTATCTTACGACCGCGGGCATTATCTCCCTCGATACTATGGTCAGCATCGTAAGCGCTTCGATATTATACGTCTTAACGTAATTGTCGAGATATATCTCGTGACGCGACGCAAGTTCCTTTTTATTATAGACCTTGTGTTTTTCGAAAAGCGCTATATTCTTCTTATCGAGAAGCGTCTCGTATGCGTCGATACAGTTATCTATATTGACGAGTCCTCTTCTCTTCGCCTCTCTTACCCACTCTCTCGAATAGTTGTTGCCCTTATAGATTATGCGTTTATGCTGTTTATAAAGGGTCTTGATGATCCCGACGACCTTTTTGTCGAGTTCCTCCTGCGAAGATATGCCTTCGAGCTGAGAACTTATCCGCGAGATCATTTCCGCGACTATCGTATTGAACGTCGTATTGGGATTTGCGAGCGTTGCGGACGAGCCGACCATTCTGAATTCGAACTTGTTTCCCGTGAACGCGACCGGAGACGTCCTGTTCCTGTCGCTCGCGTCTTTCGAAAGAGGCGCTACGTAAGATACGCCCGTCTCGATACGTTGTTTTGCTATATCGACCGTTCTTCCGTCCTCTATAGCGTTGAGCGTATCCTCGAGATCGTCTCCGATATACACCGATATGATAGAGGGCGGCGCTTCGTTGCCGCCGAGTCGAAATTCGTTACCCGGATTCGACGCGCTCATTCTCACGAGATCGGCATATTCGTCTATCGCGGCGATGACCGCGGTAAAAAACAATAGGAATACTTTATTTTCCGACGGATTTTTACCCGGTTTCAAAAGATTTATCCCCGTATCCGTCGTTATCGACCAATTATTGTGCTTTCCGCTGCCGTTGACGTTCGCGAACGGCTTTTCGTGAAGAAGACAAGTGAGATTATACTTATCGGCAACCTTTTTCATCGTCTCCATAATGAGCTGATTTTGATCGGTCGCGATATTTGCAGACGAGAATATCGGAGCTAATTCGTGCTGCGCGGGCGCAACTTCGTTATGTTGCGTCTTCGCCGTTATTCCGAGTTTCCAAAGATCCTCGTTGAGCTCCGCCATAAAGAGCCCCACGCGTTCTCTTATGCTCGCGTAATACTGATCGTTCTTTTCCTGTCCTTTGGGCGGCATAGCGCCGAAAAGCGTACGTCCCGTAAAGCGGAGATCGGTCCTCTTCTTATAATCGTCTTTGTCGATAAGGAAATATTCCTGCTCTCCTCCGACGCTCGGAATGACCTTATCGCAAACTATCCCGAGAATATGAAGCAGTCTCTTAGCCTCTCTCGAAAGAGCTTCCATAGAGCGAAGAAGCGGCGTCTTTTTGTCGAGCGCTTCGCCGTTATACGAACAGAATGCAGTCGGGATATACATAATGCCGACGCCGTTCTTATTCTTCTTTATGAACGCAGGAGACGAGCAATCCCACGCCGTATATCCTCTCGCCTCAAAAGTCGCTCTGATTCCGCCGGAGGGGAAACTCGAAGCGTCCGCCTCGCCTTTAGACAACGTCTTGCCCGTGAATTCCAGTATAGCGTGACCGCTCTTGTCGACTGATATGAACGCGTCGTGCTTTTCCGCGGTAGTGCCCGTAAGCGGCTGGAACCAATGCGTATAGTGAGTAGCTCCGTTATCGAGCGCCCACTCCTTCATAGCGTCGGCAACTCTGTTAGCTAGATCCGAGCTTAGAGGTCTGTTCTTGTCGATGACCTCTTTCAGTTCCGCGTAAGTAGTTGCGTCCATATACTTCTGCATGGCGTCGTCGCCGAAAACGTAACAGCCGAAATAATCAGTTATTCTTAAATTTTGCTCCATATATCCCTCTCCGCGCCGCCCGATAACGGACGGACGTTATACTCGTAGTACGATAAGGCGTTTTATCTATAAATGCTTAACAAACCGCCTTTATGCCGTATCAAGCGTACATATATCAACCTTTTCTCATAATGAGTTTTACGAATTCCTTCGCCGAAAACGAAAGCGGCGTGCCTTTTAGCGTTGCGAGAGAAAGATTCCTCTTAGGCATGTCGAAATCTATCTCGACCTTCTTTAACTGGCCGCTTCTCAGATAAGATTCCGCGACGAAATCGGGAACGCACGCTATGCCCAGTCCCGCTACCGCCATATCCGCCATAAGGTCTATGCTCGCAAGTTCCAACGTCGGGCTCAGCGTCACTCCGTTATCCTGAAAACTTTTATCTATGACTTTTCTCGTATTGCTGCCCTTTTCGAGCATAATGAGCTTCCTCTCCGCAAGTTCTCTCATCGTAAGCGGTCTCTTTATATCGCGGACCGCGTTTTCGCTTGCGACAAAGATATCGTTGACGGCTTCGCATACGCTCTCCTCGACGTATTCGTCTCCTATCGGACCGTTGATAAACGCTATATCCACCTTTCCCGCCTTCAAAAGATTGAGCGTCTCGAAAGTCGTGCGGTTAGTGATATTGACGTTAACGTCGGGATATTTTTCGATAAACTTTCTTATATATTTGAGCAGAAAATGTTTAGTCACCGTATCGGAAGCGCCTATCTTTATCTCGCCGTAGGTCAATTCTTTTAGCTGCGAAAATTTCTTCTCCGCGATACCGATGAGTACGTTTGCCTGTTCGATATACTCGAATATTATTTTTCCCTCGTAGGTGAGCTCCATACCTTTGCTGGTTCTGACGAAAAGTCTGCCGCCTATCTGAGTCTCAAGCTGCTTTATGGACTGGCTGACCGCCGGTTGCGAAATGAACAGCTCCTGAGCCGCCTTGGTAATACTGCCGCTCTTTGCGACTACGTAGAATATCCTGTAAAGTTCGTAGTTAATGAAACTCATAATAAGCTCCTTTCCCGTATTTCGGGCAGGTCTTTGAAAATTTATAAATATATTTTATACTTTTAATATCCTTTTTGCAAGGATATGATATAACTTTTTCACTTTTATTTTGAAAATATATAACTATTCGATATATTTTTGAGTATTTTCAAATCTTCATTAGATATTGATTGCTGAAAATATAATCATACGCTATATTTTGTTCTTGTTTAGGAAAAATAATGGCAATATGCCGAAAATTTACCGCCGCGATTTTTATTTCCTTGAACTGCAAGCCGCCCGTTACAAATTTACTTTGAAATATCTAACGTTTCTTTCTTTTATATTCCTAATAAATTATATTATATCGAAGATTGCCGAAAAAAAGACGATTAAAAAAGTAAAAGGCTTTCGCCTAATACGCGAAAGCCTTTCATTAATCATCAAAACTTTTTTGTATCTATCTTATTCTTCCGACTATATCCTCTATATGAGTTCTTATCCTATCGGCAACGTCTTTTGCGAGCTCCGTATCTATGCACTCCGCCATGATCCTGATCTTCGGCTCGGTACCGCTCGCTCTAAGAAGTATCCTTCCCTTTCCGTCAAGCTCTCTTTCTATGCCGAGCTTTAGCTTCTGTACCTCGTCGAGAGCGACAATTTCACGGTTATTCTTTGTGATTATATCGTAGTTGACCTGCGGATAGGTCTCGTGCTCCAAGAGCTTTGAAACGTTCACGCCGTTCCTTCTGACAAGATTTGCAAGATAGAGCGCAACCAAAAGCCCGTCTCCCGTATCCGAATAATTGCCGAGTATGATATGTCCCGACTGTTCGCCTCCGATACGATAGCCTTCCTCTCTCATTTTTTCTGCGACGAAATGATCGCCTATATCCGTTCTAACGAGTTTGATGCCCAGTTCGTTGAGACTCTTCTCCATACCGAGATTCGTATGATACGTACCGACTGCGGTATTCCCGTAAAGTTTTCCGCGTTTGAACAATTCTACCGCGACCGCGTATATTATATCGTCGCCGTTAATGATATTTCCGTTCTCGTCAGAGCCTATTATCCTGTCCGCGTCTCCGTCGAAAGCAAAACCTATATCGAGTCCGTTATCCTTGACCGTCTTAGCTATGGCGTCGGGGTGCAAAGCTCCGCATCCGTCGTTGATATTCTCTCCGTTGAATACGTCGTTAGAGACTATTACCGACGCGCCGAGACTTCTGAAGATTGCGCCCGCGGAAAGCGATACCGCTCCGTTTGCGCAGTCGAGACCGATACGCATACCGGTAAGATCGCCGCCAACGGTTCTCAGCACGGAATAATATTCTTCGAGTTTTACGCTTCCCGATATTTTCTTTCCGCTGTCCTTTGCAAAATATTTCTCGCCGTCCATGCATATCTCGATGGCTTGCTCTTCCTTATCCGTAAGTTTTGCGCCGTACGTCGAAAATATCTTCAGTCCGTTATACTCGATAGGATTATGCGAAGCCGATACGACTACGCCGTACTTTGCCTTTTCCGCCTTGGTTACGTACGCGACGGCAGGCGTCGTAACAATCCCGAGAGATATAACGTCGCAACCTGCGTCCGTTACGCCCAGCATGAACGCGTGGCTCAGCGGTTCGCCGTGCCATCTCGTATCTCTGCCGACTACTATCTTCTTTGCGTCTCTTCCGAGCGTATTTCCGAGACGGTACGCAAGACCTTCCGTTATCAATTCTCCGTATTTGCCTCTTATACCGTCGGTTCCGAAATATTTTTTGATATAACTCATTTTGTGTACCCCTTATCGTAATATTTATTGCCGTTCTCTTTGACCGTTTCGCGGCTCCTCGCTATGCACAGCGAACCTTTAGGCAAATCTACTGTCAGCGTTGAGCCTGCCGCAAGATATGCGCCGTCTTCGACTACTACGGGAGCTATAACGTTGGAATTACTGCCTATAAACGCGCCGTTGCCGACTTTGCTCCTGCGTTTTTCCTTACCGTTATAATTAACGAAAATGACTCCGCAACCTATATTGCACTTTTTGCCTATGTCGGTATCGCCTATATATGCCAAATGCGCCGCCTTGCTGCCGTTGCCGAGAACGCTGTTTTTTATCTCGACGAAATTACCTATGCGGGTCTCGTCGCCTATTTTACTCGAAGTGTGTATATGAGCGTACGGTCCTACGGTAGCGAAACTTCCGATAGAAGAATCCGATATGTTCGACGAAACTACTCTCGTCCCCTCGCCTATCTCGGAATTTTCTATACGCGAAAAGCTCGATATGAACGAACCTCCGCCGATGACGCTGTTTCCGCCGATAATCACATATTCTTCTATCACCGTACCGCTTCCTATCTTCGCCTCTTCGCTGATCGTAACGCCGCGAAATCCCTTAAAAATCACGCCGTTTCTCATATGTTTTTCTATAACGTTCCGCATGCCGTCTTGCTCGCATTCTTGAAATATGTTCTCTCCAATCAATTTCTCGTACCTCCGCATCGGAAAAACTCCTACTTTTCCAATATATTTCCGCATTTGCCGTTTTGTCATATTTGATTTGCAAAATATGACTCGATAATCCATTCTTTATGAAATTTTTACACTTTCGCCGCCTGAAACGCCTCCCTGATATTATTTTCAAACGGCAGTCTGGGTTTTATGCGTTGACTCTTCGTATACGGCGCGTATCGCCTCTACCTAATAATATTATCCGTTACAAAAAAAGAAATATGCGGACGTATATCCGCATATTTTTTCGATACTATGAGCCGCCGTCCGTTTTGATACGGCTTTTTCAAAAAATTCTTTATTAAACTTTTACTTTATCTACTTCGAATTCTATCGTTTCGTTACCTATATCGGACTTTATCGTAAGCGACGCTTTGCCCTTCTTCCCGTTCGTCTTGACCCATACCGCTCTTTGTCCGCCGATAAGCGAGAACGTTTTAGGTCCTATTATGTCGACGCCCTTCGCCTCGAGCGTAACGACGTCGTTTGAATAAGGAAGCGCGTTGCCGTATTCCGAAACAGCCTTGATAACGACTCTCGTAACGTCATAGGTGTCTTTTTCTACAAGTTTTACGCTGTCTGCTTTTGCAAAGAGCGACGCCTTGCTGACCGACCCTTTTTCTACTTCGCACACTATTTCGCCGTCCTTATATCCCTCGAACTTATATGTTACCTGCTTTCCGCCCCAGTTAGTTACGAACGTGCCGAACATAGTAGTGATATCGTCGACGCTTAGTTTGTACTTCGCCATATTGCCGAGTATCTTGAAAGGATGATGGAATATACCGCCAACGACTCCGTACTTCTTGATACCCAAAAGCGCCGTCTTCATATTCTCCGCAGAACGCCCCTTCATATTCGTATTATTGACTATCTGATTGCCTATAACGTCGTACAATAATATCGGCGGATGCTTCATATTGCAGAATTCTTTGCTCTGTTTTTTGAGCTCCTTAATATCAAACGTATTTATATGTACTCCGTTTTTGTACATTCTCCCCTCGTCGCAGTTAGTGAGTATATATACGTTCCCGACCATTCCGCCGTTGTTGTCGCCTATCTCCATATTCGAAGTTATCTCGAGCACGGGATATTTGTCCTGTTGAGACTTATATATATAAGCCGCCAATTTTTCCACTCTGAACATATCCGATACGCCGTGATAGCATATCTTGTCGCCCGAGCCGAAATCTTTATGCGTGTTATAATCGGACATACACCAGCCGATAGCCCCGCTCGTGCCTTTAGCTCCCAACATCGCGTTTATGACCTTCGCGTGTCTCAAAGCGTGCTCCTGTCTCTTCTTTTCATTGTCGAACGTCTTTGTCGGGAACATATGACCGTTATGTTCCGTTATGAGATACGGCGCGCTCTTGCACACTATGAACTTAGGAAGAAGAGGACGGTTATCCCCGAGTATGAAATCGTTATAAGTATATACGTCTTCGAGCAGTTTGCTTCTCGGTATGCAACGCACGCCGCCGGTCTGTCTCCTCTTGTCGAGTTCGTGAGCCAAAGCGTTCGTCGCGGTATAGAGCTCGTTATCGTCGCCCGACTCGTTGATCCTGACGCCCCAAAGCACTATCGACGGATGGTTGAAGTCCTCTATTATCATCTCTCTTACGTGTTGCAGAGTTATCTCTCTCCACTCTTCGTCTTTACCGACGTACTGCCATCCCGGAATTTCCGTAAACACCATAAGTCCTATCTCGTCGCATCTGTCAAGGAAGTGCTTCGAATTAGGATAGTGCGAAGTTCTTGCGAGATTGACGCCCAAATTGTACTTCAAAAAATCGGCGTCGGCAGTCTGCGCGGACTTCGGCATAGCGTACCCGACGTACGGATAAGACTGATGCCTGTTGAGACCTACTATTTTGGTAAGTCTGCCGTTGAGATAGAATCCGTCGCTCCTGAACACCGCTTCCCTAAATCCTATCTTGACCGACAAAATCTCTTCGCCGTAACGCGCCTCGAGAGTGTACAGCACGGGAGATTCGGTATCCCATAGTTCTATCTTGCCGACGTCTTCGACGATACTTACGTTCTTAGACTCGACGGTGTGAGTGTGGAAAGACGTCACTTCTTCGCCGCTTGCGTCCTTGAGAGCGAACTCGACGCGTGTCGACGACGGCTTATTGAAATTCATTTTGATATCGAGTTTCGCTTCTCCCGTCATAACGTCGAAAGGCTGCACCAAAAACTCTTCGGCATAAACTTCGTCTCTTACGTATATATATACTTCTCTATATATTCCTCCGTACGTAAGATAGTCTATTACGTTGCCGAACGGCGGTATTTCGCTTCGCTCCGTCGAATCGAGTTTGACCGCCACGACGTTATCTTCGCCGTATTCCACAAGGTCAGTGATATCCCCTCTGAACGCAGTATATCCGCCTTTATGCGAAAAGGCGTATACTCCGTTGACGTACACTTCGGCGTAATTCGCCGCCGCTTCAAACTCCAGTACGAGCCTTTTGCCTTTATACTTCTCGTCAACGGTGAAATGTTTCCTGTACGCGCTGACAAACTGATACAGTCCTTCGTCAAAATTGTTATAAGGCAGTTCCTTATTTGTATGAGGAATATTTACCGTATCGAAATGATCCTCGTCGCAATCTCGCATAAGATAACTCTCGTTAAAGTTATCGCTGTACTTCCAATCGTAATTCAGATTTATCCTATCTATCATAATTTACTCCATAAAACTTTTCGTATATTCTATTGCCCGTCGCCGCCGTTTTCGTTATCGTCGAAAGAGATATTATCAATTACCTCAGACGCGTCGCCGCTCTCTTCCAAAACGCCGCTATTGCCGCTGACCGACTCGCCGTCTATAACAAGCGTTCCGTTTTCTCTGCGTCTCACGTCGAGTTCGCCAAGTATCCTATCTTTATATTCTCCGTTGAATTTATAAAACTTCTTGTATAAAAAGTACGCTGGTATCGCAAGTATGAGCGGAATGACGAAAATCGCCACGTTGATAGATATAACGCCGATACGCGATATCTCCGCGGTAACGTCGAGCTGATCTCCGTTATTGCTGTTAGGCAGATTTCCGATCGAAGCGACGAGTCCGAGCACGAGCGCCGAGATAGCGTTCGCAAACTTATATATGAGCGTTTGCGTCGAGAACGTGATACTGTCTGTTCTCTTCCCCGTCTTCCATTCTCCGTAATCAACGGTGTCCGCGAGCATTACGGTAGAGCCGACGTTAAGGATACCTTGAGCAAAGAATGCTATTATACCGCCGATGAACAACACGACGAGTCCGACGTATTCCCTGGCAGTATCGCATCTTCCCAATATCTGCGACTTGATCTCGCCCTCGAACGGGAAGCCGAACGCCGCGACTGTCATGACCGCAAAGCCTACTATAATAGCTATCATAGAATAAGAATAGGTTCTATCCCGTCCGAGCTTTTTACATACGGCGGGATATACTACCATACCGATTCCCGTTCCCAGCGCTCCTCCGACGGCTATGAATACCGTCTGCATCGTTATACTGCCGAATACGAAAGTAAAGAAATAGATAGCTATAGTCGAAAGAAGCGTAGTCGAACATGCGTAGAATATAAATTGATACGAATACGCTCTTAACTGATCGTTGCGTTTGAAATTGAGGAAAATATCCTTGAATCCTATTTTTTCTCCCTCTATCGTTATCTTTTCTTTAGTAAAGATACACGTTATCATCATCAAAACGACGTATATGATAGTGAATACCAAGCTGACGTAAAAGAAGGTCTGTTTCGTCCACGTATCGCTGCCGCCGAGTATAATGGGCACTCCTCCGACAACGCACGCCGCGCCTATTGCCGCAAAAGTACGGGCAAGCGACGATATATTGTTTCTTTCGCTCTCCGTCTTAGATAAGGCGGGGACCATAGACCAGTAAGGAACGTCCATGAGCGTATACGTCATACCCCATAAGAGATATAGCGAAAAATAAATGACGTATTTCCCCGCGTTCGCAACGTTGAAGTCAAGATACATGAGTAACATTATTACAGCGTTCGATAGCGTGCCGATAAACAGCCACGGTCTGTATTTTCCCCATTTCGTCCTAGTCCTGTCGACTATCATTCCCATCATTGGGTCGTTCACGGCGTCCCACAGTCTCGCCGCCATAAAGAATACTCCGACTGCGATACCGTTAAGATTCTCCATCTGAATGAGAAACACCATATAGAATGCCGTTACTATCTGGAACGCCATATCTTTTCCTATAGCGCCCACTCCGTAAGAAACCTTTTCTCTGAGCGAAAGAGCTACTCCTTCTCCCTTTTCCATAATTTACCTCCTAACATCTCGCTATAACGTCAACGCCGCTTTTACGAAAATGTAACTTTCACGTAAAACGTTAGCGATAATATTTTTCCCTTTGCATAAGATTTTTATAATTTACCGCGTCATAATTTTCAAAGGCCTTTATCTATAATATCACTATCGGCGAAAACCAATATAATGCCAAAACGAATATACATATGCATATTATCCGTTTTCGCTATCGAAAAGCCTTCTCTGCGGACTCGGTGAAAGTTCATTTCTCGCCCTTTTCTCTAAGTTCCCTGTCGACCTTGAGTTCGTGATGCTGATCTTTTTTATACCATATCTTTATTTCTTTCGCTTTCTTTATCGGATTCTTCGGGTCGGCGACCTTATCGCAGGCGTAACGTATTCCAAGCGAATCGTACGCTTTTTTCATTCCCTGAAGTCTGAGCATAAAGTCCTTGTAATTCTTTCTTGCCGTAGGCGTCCATCCCGTCTCGGACAACGCCGCCATCCTCGGATGAGAATTGAACTCCAGTTTCTCCCTGTCTGCTATCCATTCGCTCCATAGCGTTCCTTCGACTCCGAGTATATTTCTCACTCCGTCGGGCTGTATATTCTGTTCGGTAAGGTCGAACGCGTAAGTATTCCTGAGCGGAACCTGGGCGTAGCTCATATCGAAATAGAACGCTTGATGTTTGCTCATTATGAGCTTTCCTCCCTTGACGTTGACGTAATCCTCGGCGTTCTTATCCCTCGCAGGCGTCCAATACTGACCTATAGTCGACGGATCGAGATTGCCGCCCGCCAACGCTTCGTTCCACACTATCAGCGTTTTGCCGCGCTTTGCGAGCATTTCGGAGATCCTGTTGTTAAAATATCCCTGCAACTCCTCTTCGTCCTTAAGACCGTTTTCTTTCATCTTTTCCTGACAGTAATAACACTTCTTCCACTCGTCTTTAGGAGCTTCGTCTCCGCCGATATGGAAATACGGCGACGGGAACAGCTCAGCTACCTCGTCTATTATATCCTCTATAAAAGTATAAGTGGACTCTTTGCCGGCGCACGCTATTCTCTTCAAATCATCTTTATCTCCGTAAGCGTAATCGGCAAAGCCTCCGCCGAAGAACCACGGCACGTCTCTCACTATATTCTCGTCGCACGCAAGGTCGGGATATGCGGCGAGCGCCGCTCTGAAATGCGCCGGCATATCTATCTCTGGAACTATAGAAATTCCCCTTTCCTTCGCATATTCGACCAGCTCTTTTATGTCCTCTTGCGTGTAATATCCGCTATGCTCTTCTTTCAATATGTCTATGTACGGATTAGTGCTGTTCCAACCGTTGATATGCGTCCATTTACGCTTTGAACCTATCTCCGTCAAGAGCGGATATTTCTTGACCTCGAGTCTCCACCCCTGATCGTCCGTCAAATGAAGGTGAAGAACGTTGAGCTTATGCAGCAGCATGACGTCGAGTATCCTCTTCACTTCCTCTTTATCGAAGAAGTGTCTCGCTACGTCGAGAAGTATTCCTCGCCAAGAAAATCTCGGCTTGTCCTTTATCTTGACAACTGGCGCGGACAAAGTCCTCGCTCCTTTAGTCGTATACGTATGGAATATCTGTTTCAACGTCTCGACGGCGTAGATACCGCCGCTATGAGTAGCCGCCTTCACCGTTATCCCTTCCGCGGTAATATCCATAACGTATTCTTCGGCGTCCAAACCGCCTGCATATATAAATCGGATATTCGCTTCGGACAAACTGTCCGCCGTCAATATCTCACACTCCGTAACTTGATCGAACGCCCTTTTGAAGAACTCTTCGACGCTCTTAAGCTCTTTATCGAACGCTACCTTCGTATCGCTCTTGAACACTACCATACCCTCTTTTTCAAGAACGTACATAGGATTCGGTATAACGTTTATCATATATAACCTACCTCATTTCGTTTTAACTCAAAAGTTAATGACCGCAACTTCGCCGTCTGCGGTTTTTCGTTATATTATTCGCTTAAATATCTTCGGTAAAAGTAGTCATTCCCCGTTCACCGTAATGGGACCGCCGCTGCCGAAATAGATGTCGGGGTCTCCCTTTAACGTTATCTTGACAACGTACGGAAGAACGCTTTCACGCTTTGCTTCTATCCATATGATGCCGGGCATATTGTTATGCCCCATTCTACCCGTTATCTTATACTTGACGGCAGTATTTTCTTCGCCGAGTATATTGATTTTTTCTATTTTGTTTCGTATTCCCTTTAACATCAACGCTTGATTGGGTACGGAGAACGCGACCAAGTATATGACGTTCCCTTTCACGAAACTCATTCCTCTATAGAGGTGTCTTGAGAGGCTCTCTGCGCTCTTCGCCTCGGCGTTCGTACTAAGCCACTTTGAAAGATCTTCGAAATATTCAAAGAATCTGTCGGAAACGACCGTCTCCTTTCCGCTTTCAAAATATTCGATAACGAGCCTCGTAAGATTTCCGTTCCTGTCGAGTATATCGAGCGGTTCGATGCCGTCCTTCGCTACCCTTATTCCGTATTTTGTCAGATCCGTCATAGCTGAACCTCCTTGCCGAAGTCTATCGTAACGACGGTGATCCCGTCGTATTCGACGTCGGGCGGACAAACGTATAATTTGCCGTTATCTTGCGTAAACTTCGCCTCGACGCCCTTGACCGTCACTCGCTCGACCCCTTCTTTCAGGTTCTTGACGTATATGACGCCCATAGGCTTGCCGCTCTCGAAAAGATACAACTTAGTGTTGTCGTCGCTGCCCATAGCCGCGCCGCTATAGTATACGTTGTCTATAACTTTCGAATTATATACGGCGTCGTAATTCGCATAAATGAATTCGCCTATCGCCTTAAGACAGCTAACGTATCTCTCGTCGATAGTTCCGTCCTCTTTAGGACCTATATCCAAGAGCAGATTGCCGCCCATAGCTATGGTCTCGACGAATACCGATATTATCTCGCTCGGAGACTTGTAGTTATTGTCCTTCGGTCTCCAACCCCAGTTGTCGTTAATGGTCATACAGTATTCCCAAGGCTTATCGGGCGGAAGCGTCGGGATCTGCTGTTCGGGCGTCTCGTAGTCGCCGTATATTCCGATACGCGAATTGACTACGGTGCGCGGAGAAATGCTCTCTATGTATTCTTTCATCTCCTTGAATCGCCACTCCTTGCCGCTCCTCTCCCAGTCTCCGTCGAACCAAAGAAGGTCTATCTGTCCGTAATTCGTCAGTATTTCCGTAAGCTGATCTCGGTGAAACTTCAAAAATCTTTCCCAACGAACGGAATTATTGAACTTTTTATCGAAAAAGTATTTTACCCCTTTCCAGTCGCGCGACGTATAATCGGGATGAGACCAATCGCACTGCGTGAAATACAGCCCGACCCTTAGTCCTTCCTCTCTCAGCGCGTCGCAATACGGCTTGATGAGATCGCGTCCGCAAGGCGTAGCTTTGACTACGTTAAAGTCGGAATACTTGCTATCGAACAGCGCCACTCCGTCGTGATGTTTCGACGTAAGAACGGCGTAACTCGCGCCCGCTTCCTTGAATAACTTCGCCCACGCTTTCGCGTCGTATTTTGACGCCGTGAAACCCTTAAGCTGACGCATATACCTCTTATACGTCATCTGCCCGTATCTGAACGCCCAACTCTCCATAGTTCCGTTCACCGCGTATATGCCGTAGTGAATGAATATGCCGAGTCTCGCCTTTTTGAACCATTCCTGCATCATAATGCTTTCTCTCTCTTTCTTCTTTTTTACGACGCGATCATTCGCCGCTCGCAAAACGTTTTACGTCAAACTGTCTGTTCCCTTACGACGAGCTCTATTCCCTGCTTCCCGCTGATATGTTCGGCGTCGAGCTCGATGATCGCGAACGAGTCCTTAAAGTTATCTATCTCTTTCTGTTTCTCGCTTGGGTGATTAGGGTAGTACTTTTCGGCAATGGCGTCTATCGCGAGCGCCTTCACGTTCTCGTTGTCAACGACCTTTACCTTTCCGAACACGATAACGCTCTTATAATTCGTAAGAAACTTCTCGGGCTTCACGTCGTCGGCGTCTATTATGCAAAAAGACGCTTTATCGTTATTCTCGACGGCTTCTATCTTATGCCCTTCTTTCGCGCTGTGAAAAAATATCTTGTTATAGATATAAACGAAGCTGAGCGGTACCGAATAGGGATATCCGTCCTTGCCGATGACCGACAAAACGCCCGACGTATTCTCCGTCAATATCCTTTTTACTTCCTCGTCGCTCAGTTTCTGCCTTGCTCTTCTCATTCGGCGGGGTGTGAACATCGTCTGCCTCTCTTTTTGTTAGATTATTTTTATCTTAGTAATCGAGTCTTTCTTCGTTTTCCAGCGAAAATAGATATTGCTTCGCGTAATATTTCGCCATAGGAAGATTTTGCTCGAGATAATTGCCGCACTCCGCCGCGCTTGCCCCCGGTATCTCGCCGTCGAATCCGACAGTGAACTTAAGCATATCTTTCACGAGCGCGAGAACGTCGCGAGAACGCAGGTCGCCGAACATAACGAGATAAAAACCCGTTCTGCAACCCATAGGTCCGAAGTATACTACGTCGTCCTTCCTCTTAGAATTTCTGAGATACGTCGCGCCTATATGCTCTATAGTATGTATCGCGGGAGTATCCATAACGGGCTCTTTGTTCGGCTCTCTGAAGCGAAGATCGAACGTCGTAACGCATACGCCTTCCCTCTCATCCTTCCTCGAAACGTACAGTCCGCGTCCGAGTCTCGTGTGATCGACCTTAAAACTTTCGATTTTGTCCATAATAATATCTCGAATATCCTTTTTTCTGCGGTTAAAACCGTAATTCTCCGTCAAAAATCTGCCGTATTATCATACCGGCTTTTGTCAGATATCTATCCCCAATTCTTTAGCAAGAGCGTTAAGCCCTTTCACAACGTCTTTGTAAGTAGTGTTGAAATCACCGGTATACCAAGGATCGGCGACGTCGCGCATCTCTCCCGCATGGCTGAGAAAAAGAGATATCTTCCCTTCTCTGTCTCCGCCGAAAAACACGATAAGATCCATAACGTTACGCCTATCCATACCGATCATCATATCAAAATCGTCATAGTCGGAATACGTTATCTTCCTCGCCCTTTTTCCGCTCGGATCAATGCCGCGCGCGTCAAGTATCCTCCTCGTTCCGACATGCACAGGGCATCCCTCTTCTTCGTCGCTGGTTCCCGCCGACTCTATGAGAAACTGTCCCTCTTGTTTTGTTCTTCTAACGAGGTCTTTCATTAAAAATTCCGCCATAGTCGACCGACAGATATTGCCGTGACACACGAAAAGTATCTTCTTCATAGCGGTCATATGAGAACGGTCAAAACGAAAGCGACAATATGTACGCTGATAGCTATACCGATAACGATCGCTAACGACACTATTGACATCGTGAGACACTTCTTAGCCCTTACCGGAACTCTGTCTCGGTCGATAGCGTAATAGATGATGCCGAGTATAGGCACGAAAAACGATATCAGCAAAAGGATCCACTGCGGCCACGAATCGAGCTCTTTGAGCGAAAAATCTCCGTTCTCTTTCTTAGGCTTCTCTTCTTGGCTTTCACTCGAATATCCGTCGAGCCTCGTTCCGCACTCCGCACAGTATTTTGCTTTGTCTTCGTTGTACTTTCCGCAATTTTTGCAAGTCATATAATTACCTCCCCGTTTACTTCTCCTCTATCATATTTTACGACGTTTCGTCGTTATAATTGATATTTTTTAATAATTGACGTACATATACGCTATATATGCTCATCAATTCGGCGGCATTACCGTCTTAACGTTCTCGCTACGTCTCACTATCGCTCTCGCTTCTTCTATATCCGCTATCTCGCCGAGAGATATGAGACTCACGAGCATATTCCCTATAGCCGTCGCCTCTTTAGGACCCGCGACGACTTTCAGCCCCGTCGCCTTTGCCGTCGCTTCCGCTAACGCCAAAGCGCTCGAACCGCCGCCGAATATATTGATGGTATCGTAAACTCCGCCGTACATTTCGTTAAGCGATCTCGCAGTCTCGGCGTACGTATAGGCAAGCGAATCGTATACGAGCCTTACGAGCTCTCCTCTGCTCTTTATTTCGCCCATATTATGCGAGCGTACGTACTCCTTTATTGCTTCTTCCATATCGGCGGGAGCGACGAACGCCTCGTCGTTGGTATCTACGACGTACTTCCCTTCCTCCGTACCTTCCATCATGACGTCCATATCCTTGAACGTAATATTAGGATGATCTCTTTTGAATTTACGCCTAAGCTCCTGCATGAGCCATAGTCCCATAATGTTTTTAAGATAGGTCACCGACCCCATATATCCGCCTTCGTTGGTAAATCCCGAGTTACGCGTCGATACAGCGTCTCTTTCCACGCCCATGAGCGACCACGTTCCCGAACTTATGTATATAGACGATCTCGTATCTGCAGGCATCGCGGTTATCGCCGAAGCCGTATCGTGCGTACAGACGGCTATGACTTTTATGTCTTTCTCTATACCGAGACTCTTGAGTATATCTTTCTTTACGTTACCGTAACACTCTCCCGTCATTATGAGGTCGGCAAAAATATTTCTGTCAAGTCCCAGTTCGTCGATAAGCGGATAATTCCACCCTCTGCTCTCGGGATCTATTAGTCCCGACGTCGTGGCTATCGTGTATTCGCTTCGCATAACGCCGGTGAGCATATACGCGAAAAGATCGGGCATAAACAGTATCTTGTCGGCGTCTGCGAGAAGCCCCTCTTCATTCGCCGCGACGAGCTGGAACATAGTATTTATCTTCAATACCTCTATTCCCGTTCTCTTATACAGCTCCTCTTTGCCGTACTTTGCGACTATCTCGTTATACGCTCCGTCCGTTCTCTTATCTCTATAGTGAACAGGCTCTTCCTTGAGTTCACCGTCTCTCCCTATTATACCGAAATCAACGCCCCAAGTATCTATCCCTATAGCGTCGACGTCCTTTGCGAGAGCTATGCTCGCTAACACATTCTCCCATAACGAATCGAAGTCCCAACGCATATGCCCGTCCTTTGTGAACGGAATATTATCGAATCTCTTTATCTCGTTATAGATGAGTTTGCCGTCTGCTATTTCGCCGACGACGGCTCTTCCCGTCGAGCCTCCGAAGTCAAACGCCAATACCTTCATCTTCTCTCAACGTCCTTTTTATCCATCAGTATTAGGCTCATCCTGCTCTTTGGCATGATATGTTCTTCGTCCTCTATAACGACGCCGCTTGAGGCTATGAACGAATACACGGGACGCGGACCCGTATTGCCCTCGTACCTGTTTCCTCTTATCTTTATATCCGTACTGCTCTTTGCCGATATAGCTACGGTCTTATCGAGAATGAACTTGTTATTAGTTATCTTTATTCCCTTATGGACGGGCGTCTTCAAATTGATAACGCTGTTCTCGGGCTGAATGAGTATAACGGCGTCTTTTGAACAGAAAGAACATCTGTCGAAGACGTTATTATCTATAGTGACGTCCATAACTCTGCCCGACTCGTACCAGCTCTTTGCGTCGTCGGCTATGAGTATAGCCGACATACCCGTCTTGTTGAACGTATTCTTGCGAATGACGACCTTCCTTCTCGTCGTAACGAGTATTCCTCTCGTGGGAATATGCTCGAACGTATTGCCCGTTATCTCCACCTCTGGAGTCGCGGTTATGTTCTCTATCGCCTGCCCGACCTTTATGCCGTCGTACGCCGTCTCGAACTCGAGAAGCATCTTGTATTTATCTATGAGTCTCGCTTCCTTGACTTTATTCGCCCAAACGAGATTGAGCGTCGGAACGTCTACGCCCTCTACGTCGTCGCCCGCCTTAAACGCCTCGAAGCCGTAGGTCTGCGGGTGCATGAATTCGACGAGGACGCGCCTATCGGAAACTTTCTCCTTTATCAGCATATGAATACCGTGTACGTTGATAGCGTCGTCGTTGGAATTGCTGAGATAGGAGTTCTTAACTGTTATCTTGCCGCTACAGCCCGTAAAGTGCATGATATCGGCAAACGCCGCGCACGTTCTTCCCGTCTCGGGTCTAGGACAGCATTTTACGGAATCGAAATACAGATCCTCCGAAAACTCTCCCACGATGCCGAGTCCGTGCATATAGTGAAAATTCACTTCTTCGAAAGAAACGTTTTTGGAATTGTGGATAAATACTCCGACTTGGGTTCTCTGCGGCTTTCTTACCTGATACGTGTAACCCTCTTTTATCTTATCTTTCGGATTGAGTACGTGACCCGATAGTTTGACGGAAAAAGGCGACAGCTCATTCATCTTAAGCGCCTTGAGCGGAGTCGATACTCTCCACGTACGTCCTCCGTTATTATCGCATACCTGCGCTACCGTCTCGTCGCCGGTGTATTCGAAATTCGCCCCTTTGAACCTTATCTTGTTATCGCCGAGCGTATACGCGCTGTCCTTATTGATGCCGAGAGATATTCCCGAGAGATTCACTCTTTCTATCTTCATCTCGGACACCGTGGCTCTCGTATAGTCTGAGGAGAAGTTCCTGAACGATATGTTCTCGGAATTTTCGAGAGCTATTATTATCATCTCTCCGTTCACGGCGAAGAACGAGCCGTTACCGTCGAAAGTGACGTTCTTCTTATTCTCGAAGAATATGCCTATATTCTTGACTTTGCTCTTGACTTCCTTTTCCGAAGAGGTGTTGGTGATATAAATCTCTCTCTTTATACACTCCTCGTAAGAAAGAGTGTACTTACCGGTATCGAACTTTATTATCACCTCTTCGTCTCCGCACTCGACGCTCTCTATCATCTTATTGATAGCGCCGAGCGAATTGATGTATCTGTCGGGCAAGACCCCGTGATCTCTCGCATAAATAACTTTAGACATAACCGTAACCGCCTCCGTAAAACGCTTATTTTATTAAAACTCACTTTAGTCAGAACGCGCTGAAACGCTTCCTTTCTTCCTTATATATGCCCGCTTTTCGCGTAAGATAACGCGAGAGGATGCCCCGACTTTTGCGGCTCATATATATTTATAATATCGTATTTCTTTTATTTTATCATAGAAGTAGCGAAAATACAATATAAAAATACGCTAAAGCAGTAATTTTACGCCGTCGCGTCATTCGCCCTCATATCGCGGAAAATTACGTCAAACGAACTGTCGCGAAAAAGCCGTTTGTCGAATAAACATAAGCTCCATTTCTCTTTTATTCTCAAAATTATCTTTCGGCGCTTCGTTTTCGCAAAATGCCGCTCGAGCAAGCAAAAATCATTATTTTCTCTTGCTGATTACTTTCTTAGCCGCCGCTTTTTCCTAAACAAAAAAAATGAAAAGTTATTTTGAAATTTTATCGTTAAATATTTGACAAATCCAAAATATTATCATACAATAATATAAGAAAATTAGTTAATTATTTAACGATTTTGATACGCGTTTACTCTTAAAATTCATTTAAGTCATTTCATATGCTAAAATCTTCCTTGTAAAAGGAAGATTTTAGCATATATTTAAGATTTTTTATCATTTTTTGTTGACACTTGTAAGAACTGTAGATTTTTATTTACAAGAGTGAGAAAATATTATCGATAAAAGGCAATACTAATTTTATCAAATAAAAAAACCAAGGCGGAATCAACAATGAAATTAAAAAGACCTGTCAGCGAATTTGCTCAAAGAATCTATGAACTGCGCGTCGACAAAGTAGCTAGCCAATGCGATATAGCGGACGCTATAGGCGTTAGCAAAGGTATAGTCAGTCTCTGGGAGAACGGACTGCGCGAACCTACTATGGCTAATTTGATAGCTCTAGCCAATTATTTCGGCGTAACTCTCGACTATATTGTCGGAAGAACCGATACGATGTAACTTCTTCGCTAATACCCTCAAGCGAAAATTTACCGTATCTCAATAACTTTTGTTCTAAGTGAAGCAATGCGAACGGCTTTATACCGTCCGCATTGTTTTTTTATGATTTTATAATATTTTTCTCTCGGCAATGATCTTTTACGCCCTTCATTTAGCAAAATTACCCGTTTATTCCTTAAGCTCGCGAAACCAGTCACGTCATATAAAACGCCGACCGTCGCGTATGCAAGCGACACTTTATCAGGCTAGCTTCGATATAGGAGTAAGGGTGATATTGCCCGAAAAGTCCGCGGTCACGACGTTATCCTCGAAGAACGCGACGTTGCATAGGATAGGCGAGCCTAGATTGACCTTTTTAACGCCGCTGCCGTCCTTATTTACCGAATAGACGTATCCGTCCGACGCTCCGAAATATAGTCTTCCGTCTCTTTCTACGATACTGCTCTCGACCGAAGAAACGTCTCCCGTCGAATAAGGCGACGTGTACACGAGAGACTTGCCCGTCTTGACCTGCCACTTCAATTCGCCGCTATTGATATCGACTGCTATGACTCCGTCGGTCACCGTAGGTATAACGGCGGTATTTCCGTCGATATATACGCTTGCGGTAGTATTGAGATTTCTCTCTATTACGTTGCCTTTATCGTCCTTTCCCTTCGGCGCGGCGAAAACGAAGGTATACTTCCCGTTTTTAGGATCGAAAGTAAAGAGCCTTCCGTCGGATACGACGTACATCTTGCCGTTTATATACGTAGGCGAACTGGAGCGGTATCTGATCGAATCCTTATTCTCCGACCAAACTCTCTTTCCCGTGTTCTTGTCGTACGCGATTATTTCGTCCCACTGCGAGCTGACGATAAGTTTATCCTCGATAAGTATCATCCTTGCCGCCGACGAATTCGCTCCGCTGTTTTCGACGCTCCACTTCAAAGAGCCGTCCCTCAGCGAAAGACATACGCTCTTCTGCGCGCCGCCGCAATACACGCTATCGCCTTCGACGAGCGCGTTAAAGCCCGTATTCGTCGCAAAGCTGAGCTCGGTATCCTTCTTCCATATCAGCTTCCCGTCGTTCGCGTCGATGCAATAAACTTGCCCCGTAACGTCCTGCGCAACCAACTTATTATCAGCGGTCAATGCGAAAGAGTTCCTTATCGAATTATCAGTCCTGTACTGCCATTTAACTGTTTTATTCCTAGCGTCCAGAGCGTATATTCCGCACTCTTTCGGCCAACCGTCGTCGACAGTCGCGACATATACGGTATCTCCCGATACTATAGGCTCCGCGAACTCGACGTGTCCTCCGACCTTTTTAAGAAGTCCTTCCTCGGGCGCTGCGCTCCTAAAGTCGTAATAGTGCATATCGCTTCCCGCAAGCTCAGTACCCTTCATATCTACGCTTCTTACTGCCGCGGGCGTCGAATCTATGCCGCCGCCGTCGGGTCTTCCCGTCGAAATATTGAACACTCCGTTCACTTCGTACATGTAGTTATAGTGCCAGTGTCCGAATATCCAAGCGATTAGCCCTTCTTTCTTGAAGTCGAGCGTTTTGCCGCCGTACTTCACCGTGAAGCCGTTCTCGTCGGAACAGAACGTATGATTGAACATAACTATCTTCTTAGACTTATCCATATTCGCGATGTCGTTCGCGACCCATTTCCAAACGTTATTCGGCATATATCTCGGCATATAGTCCGCTCCCGTCATGAACGGCGTTACGATATAATGTATATCGCCTACGTCGAACGAGTAGCACACGGGACCGTAAGTATCCTCGAATAGCTGCTCGGAGTAGCTCCCGTATTTCACGTAGTCGTGATTGCCGATAACGTACCTTACGGGCACTCCCATGTTTTCGGTATTCATTCCCTTTATATGCTGTTTGAGACCGTCCTCATAGCAAATATCCCCTGTATGTATGAGGAAAGCGGGCTTTAGCTCGTCAACGACTGCCTTCGTATGATCTATCCATTCGCCAACGCCGCTCTCGCCTATCTCAGAGTCTGACACCTGCAGGAAGGTATGCTCGCTCTCGTCAATTTCCTTTTTATCGAGATAAAAATTGATCTCTTTATTGTTCACGTCTTTCTTTTTCGTATCGACGTAATACTTTTCCGTCCAGTATCCCGACGGAATAGTTATGGTTACGAATCTTTCTTTGAGCCAACCGTCGAGAACGTAACGTCCGTTGCCGTCCGTCTTTACGACGTCTCTTCCATTGGTCACGGAAACGTTCGCGAGCGGCGTCTTTTCTCCGTCAACGCCGTTTACGTATACGAAGCCTTCGAACTTCTCGTTCTGCGTCACGAAGTATATACCTACGCCAATGCCCGAAAGCGCCGCTGCCGCGACTATCGCTATTATAAGTACGGCCGCTATTCTCTTCTTGTTCAATGTCATAAATTTCCTCTCATCCTTAAATATTATTTAACGAATATTTTTAGCCTTTTATCATATTTGACCGCGTATGTCTCTACCGAATACGTTCCGAGTTTCATCAAAAACAGTTTAACACCTTGGATTATTTTTATATGTTATCATAAATATCGGGCAATGTAAATATCTGTTTTTATTCCGCGTCTTCACTCGTTTTGGATAGGAGACTAAAAAGCGTCTGCTTGAAGCCGTATTTCGATACGAGTTCCTCTACGTTCTCGATCGCCTTTTTGTCCTTTCGCCCCGTATAAGATGCGCGGATCATGAGATTTTTAGGCGAATGAGCGAGATCAACGAATTCCATAACGTCGACCTTGTATCCTTTCGCTCTCAAAAGCTCCGCTCTTACCGTATCGGTTATCAGCGCCGAAAGCCTCTCCTTTATTATTCCGTACCGCATGAGAACGTCCATATCTCCGCCCTTTTTTATCGAAAGATTGACCTCATGCTGACAGCAAGGCGCGGAAAATATATATTTCGCTCCCTTTCGTACTGCGTATTCGAGAGCGTAGTCCGTCGCCGTATCGCAGGCGTGAAGAGATATTATGATATCTATCTTCTTATCGTAAAGAACGTCTCGGCTAACGTCGCTGACGACGAATTTCAGCGACTTTTCATAGCCGTATTTTTCCGCTATTTTGTTGCACTCGGCAACGACGTCTTTTTTGAGATCGTAACCGATGATATTTACTTTCTTTCCTTTTATTACGGTAAAATAATAGTAGACGACGAACGTAAGATACGATTTCCCCGAACCGAAATCGAGAATGGTTATCTCGTCAAGACTTAGATCTTTGACGCTATCGTCGATTATCTCCACGAATCTGTTTATCTGGCGGTATTTATCGTATTTCGCTTTGACTATCCTGTTGTCGGCGGTAAAAACTCCGAGATCGCGAAGCGCCGGTATGTCCTCGCCTTCTCTTAAGATATATTCTTTCTCTCTGTTGTGCGAAAGAACTTTCGCCGCGATAACGTCGTTCGCTCGTTCCTTTCTTCTGACTGTCTTCCCGTTATGAAGAAAATCAACGTCAAGTCCCGCAAAAATCATATTTATCTGCCTGTATCTCGCGGTCTCTCGGAGCAAATACTCGTCGATCTCTTCCTCTTCGATATTTTTATGAAAAACCTGATTGCCTTTGAAACTTTCGGCCTGCCACTTCGTCTCGCCCTTTATAACGCGAGGAGTCAAGACTATCTTACTCACACCGCTTTCTCTCGACATAGGACTGCTCATGATTATCCTGACGACTCCCCTGTCTTTATGCCTGCATATCTCTTCGTAAATGAAATTATCCATATTCCCCTCCGTACTTACGGCGTCGCGTAATATATCGCGGACTAATAATACGTAATGTTTTTAACGGCGTCTTTATAACGCGTGTCCTAAATCCATATCAAACGGTCTATACGCATCTACCGATAAGATATATCGCCGCTCTTATATGCCCGCAGATCCATAGTCTATATATTATAACACAAAATCAAAGTATTGTTAATAGAATTACGGCGGCGAACGCTTGACACGATGAAAGACTCGGAATAAAATCAATGTGAACGCAATAAAACGGCGGAATAAGTTCGCATTTTCGCTTCTTGACGGCATAAATCGCGACACGTAAAAATAACAAACAATGCTAAACGAGGTAAATAATGAACGAGATCATCAAAAAAATATTCGATACGCTCGACAGTCTCGAGATCGAGTATACGTACATAACGCATGAAGAATATCATAATATGGCGGAATGCGCCGTAGCCGGAGAAAAACTCGGCGCGGAATTTTGCAAAAATCTCTTTCTTCAGGACAGACAGGGAAGAGAATTCTTTCTGCTTCTCCTTGTAGGCGAAAAGAAATTCAGAACGGCGGAAGTTTCGAAACAGATAAATAGATCGAGACTCTCCTTCGGCTCCGACGAAAAGCTCTACGAACTGATGAAAGAAAAGGGCGGCTCTATCAATCCGTTGGGGCTCATATTCGATACCGATCATACCGTTGATCTTCTTATAGACAGCGATCTTAAAAACTACGAATACATCTGTTTCCACCCGAGCGACGGAAGGTACTCCCTAAAGATGAGATACAAAGACTTTACCGACAAATTCCTCCCTTACGCAGGGTATACGCCGACATATATCGTCGTATCGGAATAATATATCGGCATTGCGAAACGGCGATATGATACGGTTATAACAAATTATAAATACCGCCGCGTTGAACGCGGTAACGTATTGACTTCTATTCTAATATAAAAAGAGCTAAGCGACTGCGTATTTTCGTTTAGCTCTTCTATATAAAAATACCCGATAACGCAATAACAAACTATCGCATTATCGGGTTCGATCTGAATTTTCAACTCAACGTTTACTTTTTCTTTGTTCCTTTCTTCTTCTTTTTCTTCTTCTTTGCCATCAGTTTCTTCATATCAGCCTGAAGCGTAACTATCTGACTGAGAAGCTCGTTCTGCGTCGCGATAATGCCCGCCATACTGTCGGAAGTCGATATCTGATGAGTTCTGAGATTGAGACTGTTATACTTGTAGTTATAATGCATAGGATAACCCATACAGGTATATCTTACGCTGAAACTGATATTCGCCTTCTTTATGAGCAGTCCTATATCGGGAGCGTCGAGAATAGTCGTATGCGTGAGCTTATGATTGCGTTTATTGACTTTACGCATCTTATTCTGCTTTTTAAGAGCTATCTTATCGGCTTCGCGGCGATAGACTTCGTTCTGCAAAGCGCGCATCCTATTGAGCTTCTTCTCTTTCTTGACGACTCTCTTCAATATCTTCTTATCGGTCGCATCGAATACCTCGTTGATCTCGAGAACGTTGCCGCTCTCCTCTTTTGAAGCGAAATTGACGTCGCCGTCATCGTTTGCCGAACCCGAAGCGAAAGTACTGCCCGAAGAAGGAAGTCTTACGGGAAATAGCGGTACCTCTCTCTTTTCCGAGGGAGCCAACGTAAATTTGCGTCCGAGCATATAAGAAACCAAGTCGTCGACTCTGCAACGGGTAATATAGTCGTAATAGTACTTCATGACCGAACCGCCGACTTTGACTTTAACGTTATCGGCAACCTCGTTACCCTTATTCTCTACAACTATGACGAACCAACCGTTCAACACTTCGGTTCTCGCGCTGACTCTTGCTACTCTTGCTCTTCGCATCGCCGTAGCGTTGCGGCGAAGCGCCGCCGTGCATACGCAGAGAATGATAATGATGAATATTAGTCCCAACAGGGAGATACCTATTCCTATCCAATCCGCTATCCCTATTGTTTTGATTTGTTCCAAAAATGCGTTCATACGATACACCGCCCTTTTGTTTGCTTGCATATTTACATTCTACATTATAGCACGTAAATTCGTTTTGTCAAAGCGTTTATATGTAATAACGCTAAAACACTTTATTAAGATTACTAACAATTTTTACCGAATCGGGTCTAAGCGCCAAATAAGAGATAAATTTAACCCGATCGAATCATCGTATATTTACCGGTAGACCGATTTGGCTTCGTCTATCTTTCGATACCCAATATAACCATTCCCTTGCTTGCGGTATCGGTCATCTTGAAATATTCGGCCTTTTCCGCTATCTTCAAAAATTCTTTTTCCGTACTATCTTTGTCGGATACCGCGACCACGCTGCTTCCGCTGCCGCTCATAACGACGTAAGGAGTAACTGCCTTTAACGAAGAATATATCTCTCCTATATTCGCGTTCAGCCTTTTTGCCGGCTCGAAAAGGTCGTTGACGAGATATTCGCTGTACTCTTTGCCGGAATTTATACGGCAAAGAAGCTCTTCGTTGTCGGCGCCGTTAGCCTTTGCGTCATCGTCGTAGAGAGAAAACACTTTGGCGGTATCGCTGCCGCCCTTAGCCTTGAATACGCCGAGCTTCAGCTTAGGCATACGCTTGAATATAAGCGAACTGCCCCTTCCTCTCGAAATTGCGCTTCCGCCGAACATCATAAAGGCTACGTCGCTTCCCACTTTGTCAGCAAGCGGTATCATCTCCGTAAGGTTCTTTCTATATAGCTTCGCAAATGCGAAAAAGACTGCCGACGCGTCCGCGGACGACCCGCCGAGCCCTGCGGAAAAAGGTATTCCCTTCTCGATATCGACCGATAAAGTAGCTCCGTATCTTTCCTCGATGAGTTTTGCCGCGCGATACGCAGTGTTGTCCTCTTTTACCTCTTTTCCGTCCATAGTTACGCGGAGCTTTTCGCTATCGTACACGTGAAGCCTATCGTAAATGTCCGCAAGCGATACCAAAAGCATATCGAGATCGTGATACCCTCCCTGATCCCTTCCTCTGATACCGAGCGACAGATTTGCCTTCGCCCTTACGAGTACCGATATCTTTCCCATAATTTTTCCCTCCTGCTCGCAAAAGAGTCTATATAGCGGCGCGATTAGTTCGCATAAACATACGATATAGCGTATATGTATGTTCATTTTTGCGTTAAACGTCTCCGCAAAAGACTTAAACGGTCAGTCGGCGCGCCGACTAACCGTTATGGATATATTTATATTATACACTGAAACTGTTATAATTGCAACAACGACTTTATGCGAGAGATCTAAAAGCGAGTATCCTCTCTCCGCCGACGAGCGAATCGAGATCTATCCCTTCATTCATTTTTTCTATCTTATCCTTATCTACTCCGAGAGCCTTTATAACGTCCCACGAAGTGTCGCCCTTGACGGCAAAATATACCGTTATCGCTTTATGCGTATCTATTTTTTCAGCGGTCGCTTCTATGGATCTTATAACTCTGTTCTCGTGTTCTCTTTCTGCGATAGCTTCGACGCATATCTCTGCTACTACCTCTATTTCGCGTTCGCGTCTTACTCTCGACGACACGTTCATGATCACGATGTTTACCTTGACCGCGTCGTTCGGTTCCACAACGTCGAACGGCATATTGATACTGTACGGCATCTCTATTCCGACGGAATTGAATTCGCCCTCTTCTTCTTCGTATATTACCGTCGTATTCATTAGTCCGTCTATCTGAACGTCGCCTTCCGAGATCACCGTATTTGTCATTACGTTCCTCTCGAGACACGTCGCGACGACTCTCCTTATGCTAGCCATATCGTTATCGAGAGTCATCTCGCCGCTTATCCTTTCTTCTATGCTCTTAGCGCCGACGATCCTCTTGCTCATCACTTTCTCGATAGTGAAATCGAGTTCGCATTTAGGCGAATACGCGTCTACGGCGACGACTTCGCTCGCGTAGTCGAAAGCGTTCGCAACGACTTTCAGCGTCAACTCTATCTTTATTACGTTATTGTCCTCGACGCCGTGAAGAACTATCTTGCTGTCCTTGACCGCAACGTGCGCGATTACTCTCGACGACGGCGATACGCTCTCCATCTTCAGCTCTTCGCTGTACGGCAATCTGAAATTCTTGACGACAAGTCTTCCGTCGCTCATGTAAGTGATAGATACGCTTGCCTCGCCTTGAACGAGTATGCTTCCGCTTCCCGGCTTAACGTTACTGACTATGGCGTTCGAATCGAACACTATCACCTTATCTACGTTCGCTCCCGTTTCGTAATCTTCGTGAAGTTCGAAACATTCCTCGCCGTGACCCGCGAACGACGAAAATTCTTGATTTTCGCATTTGATGAGAGCGTTCTCAACGTCTGTAAGCGCGTCGCAAAAGTCCGACTTTATACCGAATAGCATTATATCCGTAGCCGCCTGCAACTTTATTTTGTCCGCTACGCTCTTAACGTCGATATCGACGAGTTTCGCCGTAGCGCGGACGATGCTCGTTGCCGTGACGTCGCCCGAGCCGATACTTTCGACAAAATCGGAAAAATAATCGAGACTCATGAGCTCGTTGTCGTGGTTGGTAAATATTATTTTATAGTTGACGCGGCCGCTTATCTTGGCTTCGCCGACGAGCGTCTCCGCCTTGTTGACCTCGGCATCGCCGCTGACGCTGAGTATCTTCTTCAGTCCGCCTTTGGAAGCTGTGTCTATATCGCATTCCACTACCACCTGACTCGTTCCGAGTCTCTCTTCGAAGCTGAAGTTCTTTTTTTCAAAATTCGCATTAATTTCCATTTGACACCCCCAAAGGTTCGTTTACATTATATTGTACTCGGGGCGTATCGGGAATATGACAACTATTTTCAGCCGCAATATTAAAATGAAAAATCGTCCGATATACCTTTTATCTAATGAACATATCTCTTTATTTTATCAACGCGACCGCGAATACAGAACGGCAAAATAAAAGCGACCCGATCTTCAAAACCGAATCGCTTGATCATTATATTATTTGTAATTATTCCTAATGATAACTCGAGATCAACCGCGTTTCATTAGGCTATGACCCGTCATCTCGGCAGGTTGTTCTATACCCATCATATCGAGCAGCGTAGGAGCTATATCGCACAGCTTTCCTCCGCTCAAAAGAGTTATATTCTTTTCGTCGCCTTCGTTGACGTAGATAAGCGGTACGGGATTAGTCGTATGCGCGGTGAAGGGAGCCTTCGTCTCTGGATCGAACATATAGTCCGCATTTCCGTGATCTGCGGTGATAAGAGCCTGACCGCCCGCTTTATTTATCGCGGAAACGAGCTTCTCAACGCATGTATCGACTGCTTTGACAGCTTTCTTCGCGGCGTCTATGATACCCGTATGACCTACCATATCGCAGTTAGCGAAGTTAAGGATCATAACGTCGTAATTACCCTTTTCGATCTCTTCGACAGCTCTGTCGCATACCTCGTACGCGCTCATCTCAGGCTTCATGTCGAACGTCGCTATCTTAGGAGAATCTATGAGTATCCTGTCCTCTCCTTCGTTCGGCGCCTCCACACCTCCGTTAAAGAAGAACGTTACGTGCGCGTACTTCTGCGTTTCGGCTATTCTGAACTGTTTCAAACCCTTTTTCGAAAGGTATTCTCCCAGCGTATTTGCATAATTTTCGGGTTTGAACGCGACCTCGAGTCTGCCGTTAAAGGTGACGTCGTACTGTGTATACGAGACGAACTTCAAATCAAGAAATCCCTTCTTTCTATCGAACGAATCGAAATCCTCGAATATGAACGCGCGCGTTATCTGTCTCGCTCTGTCGGGACGGAAATTCGCGAATATCACGCTGTCGCCCTTATCTACCGTAGCGACGGGTTTTCCGTTCTCAACGACTACCGACGGGATAACGAATTCGTCCGTTACGCCGTTCAAGTAACTTTCTTCCATTATCTTAACGGCGTTATCTCCGTAGTTGCCTTCGCCGTCTGCTATAGCTTTATACGCCTTCTCCACTCTGTCCCAGATATTATCTCTGTCCATAGCGTAGAATCTTCCCGAAACGGTAGCTATCTTTCCGAAATTCTCTTTCTCTATAAATCCTTCGAGCTCTTTCATGAAATCGAGTCCGCTCTTGGGATCGACGTCTCTTCCGTCCATAAAGCAATGTACGTAAGCGTTATCGAGTCCTTCCTTCTTCGCAAGGCGTATAGCCGCGAAAATATGCTCTATATGGGAATGAACTCCGCCGTCGGATAGAAGTCCGAATATATGGAGCTTCTTACCGTTCGCCTTTGCGTTCCTTACGGCGCCGAGAAGGCTTTCGTTCGAAAAGAAATCGCCGTCCTCTATCGACTTAGTGATCCTCGGCAACGGCTGGAAGATAACTCTTCCAGCGCCGATGTTGAGATGACCGACTTCGCTGTTGCCCATCTGACCTTTGGGCAATCCGACGTCGAGACCGCTTGCCGAGAGTTCGGTAGTCGGCTTAGTCTTCATAAGCTCTAGAGTATACGGAGCGGTTTCGTATGAAATAGCGTTGTTTTCGCCCATTTTATTGATGCCGAAACCGTCCAAAATGATGAGCGCAGTGAATTTATTATTCATGATTTACACCTTATTTTATAGATATTTATTATTTATCCGAAAATACTTATTGCCGCGGAATAATATACGTTTTACCGCGTAAATACATCGGTTTAAGCTCGAATACAGGCGTATAAACACACTCTACACGCCTGTATCCAAACATTCTCCGCATATAAATATTGATATACATATGCGGCGTATTTCCATTTCAGCCTATATCAGAAATTAACTACGTTGGAGAAATCTACAGCCTTGAGCGAAGCTCCGCCGATGAGTCCGCCGTCTATCTCCGGCATAGCCATGAGCTCCTTTACGTTCTTGGGGTTCATACTGCCGCCGTACTGTATTCTTACTTTGTTCTCAGCGCAATCTCTGCAGTAAAGCTCGGCTACGGCGTCGCGAATAACTTTGATAGTCTCGTTAGCCTGCTCCGACGTTGCGGTCCTGCCGGTACCGATAGCCCAGATAGGCTCGTAAGCGATGACGATATTGTCAAGTTCGCTCTTGTCTATATCTTTGAGCGCGCCTGCGGTCTGAGTCCTTACTACGCTCTCCGTCTTATTGCCTTCTCTCTCGTCAAGACTCTCTCCGACGCAGATGATGGGCTTGAGTCCTGCGGCAAGCGCAGCCTTTACTCTCATATTGACGGTCTCGTCGCTTTCGCCGAAATACTGTCTTCTTTCGCTGTGTCCGATGATAACATATTCAACGTCGAGCTCTTTGAGCATCTTTGCGCTGATCTCGCCGGTGAAAGCTCCTTTTTCAGCCCAGTGAACGTTCTCCGCTCCGAGCTTTATATTGCTTCCCTTAATTATCTCGCCGGCAGTAGCGATGTCGGTATAAGGAACGCAAACGACTACCTCTGCCTCAGCGTCCTTTACTAACGGCTTCAGCTCGGTAAGGAGAGCCTTCGTCTCTGCTATAGTGTTATTCATCTTCCAGTTTCCTGCTATAATAGGTCTTCTCATATTACACCTCGTAAATTTATTCGTTATTTTTTATACCGTAAGAACGACTTCGTACGCTATCCGCTTTTCGATAAAGTACTCGATATTATCAAGCGGAATACGAACGGCCGCGTCTTACTTAAAACCGAAGCCGTCCAAAAAGGACAGCCTCGACGTTTTTATAGTTACTCCGCGTCATTAAGACAAGCGATGCCGGGAAGTATCTTGCCTTCCATAAGTTCGAGACTTGCGCCGCCGCCCGTAGAAACGTGCGATACCTTGTCTGCAAATCCGAGCTGCGCGATAGCCGCCGCGGAATCTCCGCCGCCGACGATAGTCGTTCCCTTAGAGTCTGCAAGCGCTTCCGCTACTCTTCTCGTACCTGCCGAGAAATTAGGCATCTCGAACGCGCCCATAGGTCCGTTCCATACGACGGTATTCGCCTTCACTATCTCGTTATAATAAAGTTCCGCAGTCTTAGGACCTATATCGAGCCCCATCCAACCGTCGGGAATATTGCCCTCGACTATCTTCGTGTTAGCGTCGTTATCGAAAGCGTCAGCCGCAAGAGTGTCGACGGGGAGCATCATCTTGACTCCGAGCTTCTCGGCCTCTTCGATGAATCTCTTTGCATCCTCGACCTTATCGTCCTCGCAGAGCGAAGTTCCGATAGTATATCCCTGAGCCTTCTTGAACGTATACGTCATAGCTCCGCCGATGATTATGGTATCGACTTTCTTCATGAGATTCTCGATAACGCCTATCTTCGAAGAAACCTTCGCGCCGCCGAGAATAGCTACGAACGGTCTTACGGGCTCTTCTATCGACTTAGCCATTATTTTGAGTTCTTTCTCTATAAGGAATCCGCAAACTGCGTCTTTCACAAAACCGTACTGAACGATACCGGCGGTAGAAGCGTGAGCTCTGTGAGCGGTACCGTAAGCGTCGTTGACGTATATATCGGCAAACTCCGAAAGAGCCTTACAGAAATCTTTATCGTTGCCTTCTTCTTCCTTGTGGAATCTGAGATTTTCGAGAAGGACTATTTCGCCGTCGTTACATTCGCTGACAGCTTTCTTTGCGCTCTCGCCTATAACGTCGCTCGCGAAAGTGACCTTATTCGGGAAAATTTCCTTGAGTTTATCCGCTACGGGACGAAGCGAATACTTCATATTGAACTCGCCCTTGGGCTTGCCGAGGTGCGAACAGAGAATGACCTTCGCGCCGTTCTCCATGAGATACTTGATTGTCGGCAACGCGCCGTTGATACGGTTCATATCCGTAATTTCGCCGTCTTTGAGCGGTACGTTGAAGTCCACTCTGACAAGACACTTCTTTCCCTTGACGATCACGTCTTTGATAGATTTCTTATCCATAAATAATGCCTCTCCTTTTATGGTTGTATAAAGTATTTATTACCTATTTTACTTAAAAACAGTCGCCGCTTTCGAATCGCATAGCAAATTTTCGAGCCGCCCTGCTTTTTTCTGGAATATTATACCATATTGATTATAATATTGCAATAGATTTTTATTCTTAATAATAAGAAGCGTTATTTTTTTAACGAGATCTGCCTATTGCCGAGACGAACTCTAAGCGAAGGCGAAAATCGGCAGAGAAAGAATAAAATCGCGGCGATAAAGAATAACGAACCGCCGCAAATATTAAATAAAAGATAATAAAATTTTGCGTAAAGTACGCCGTGAATATCAACGCTTCGCTATATTTCCAAAACATTAACGATACGCTACGTAAAATAGCTTATTATTTGACGCCGCCTGTCTTTATCTTCAAAAGCGACAGCGCCGAGATATGTTTGAACTTGTCGAATTTAGGGATATACGAGCGTTATTGCTTCTCTGTCAAACGTCCCTCTTCGAGAAGCCCGTTAAAATTATGCTGACGGTGATATTCGTACACTATGACGGCAACGGAATTCGCAAGATTGAGCGATCTCGTCTCTTTGCGCATGGGAATACGTATGCACTCGTCGTAATGCTCCTTCAAAAGCGTCTCGGGAAGACCCTTCGTCTCCTTCCCGAAGAAAACGTAGCAATCTTCGCCGTACTCCACGTCGACGTGATTTCTCGGAGATTTCGTCGAGGCGAAAAAATATTGACCCTTGTTCTCTTTGAAAAATTCTTCGATATTCTTATATTTTTTTATCTCCGCAAGATCCCAGTAGTCGAGCCCCGCTCTCTTGAGATACTTGTCCTCGAAGCTGAATCCGAACGGCTCGATAAGATGAAGTTTCGCCCCCGTCGCGGCGCAGGTGCGAACGATATTCCCCGTATTTTGAGGTATCTCGGGCTCTACAAGCACAATATTTATCATAATAAACCTCTATATATGTATTTCTATTTTTTGTTTTCATAAGTTTTATACGCGTCGCCGTTTGAAAGCCTTTTTATCCCGAGCGCCGAATAAAACTCTCCGATTTTTGTAAAAACGGCGCTTCCCTCAAGACTCGCGTATTCCTATATCGGCATTATGATACGCTCTATTCTTCGATATATATATCGTTATATATCTCCTGTCTAAGTCCCGAGATAAGCGTCCTGTCTCGCGACACTATGTAGTGTCCGGACACGCGCGGCGTATCCTTTCTCAGCGTTACCGCGCCGTCTCTCGAGATGAGATACCGTCTTTCTCTGCTGTCGGCAAAGATCATTATTCCGTTGAAAAGCGCGTTGCTTTTTAGCGCGAGCTCGTAGCCGGTGACGGCGTTATAAGGCGTGACGTTCACGATAAAGTCCGCTCCTCTTAAAGTAACGGCTCTTATAACTTCGGGATAAAAGACGTCGTTCCCGACGACTACGCCTATCTTGCCAAGACACGTTGAATATATCCGATAACTGCTTCCGAGGCTGACGTCTTTGTCCTCTTGCGCGAGGTGCGTCATATCGGAAATGCCCAGTATTCTGCCTCTGTCCAAAACCGCCGCGGAAACGTAGTCCTTTCCGTAAAGCTCGGCGTATACCCCCACGATGAATACCGAATTTTTACTTCGCGAAAGATATGCGACGGCGCGAAGCACGTTGCTCTCTCCGTTGAGTTCTTTTACGAGATCGATATTTTTAACGACCCCGTAGCCCATTATGACTAGACTGTTGTCTCCGACGGATTCGATCGCCGCTTCTATATTTACCTCTTCACCGCTTAAATAGAACACATTCATTTCGATACCTCAACATATGGTATGAACGCGCGGCGGCATATGTTACTTTATATAATTAAACGCGGCTATGCTAACGATAGGAATTTTCGGCGCGTCGGCGATCAAAAGAAATCCTCAACTACGGCTATGAGTTCGCCTACGCTCGTTACCGACGAAACGGTTTCTTTCACTTTGCGGGCGTCTCTCATCCCCTTTGCGTAATATCCCACGTGCTTTTTCATCGTGTTATATATGTATCTGTCGGGATAGTACCCTCTCAGCACGCTTATCTGTTCGAGAAGAAGTTCCTTTTTGCCGGCGTCGTTTTCTATTCCGCGTATCTCCGAAAATATCGTTGGATTGCCGAGCGCTCCGCGTCCTATCATAACTCCGCTTGCGCCCGTGACTTCCTTGATCCTCTCATAACTTGCCCTATCCACAACGTCTCCGTTCGCAAATACGGGAATACCGACGCTTTTAACTACTTCGGCTATCGCATCCCAATCGGCTTCTCCGCTATAGTACTGCTCGCGAGTTCTGCCGTGTACGGCTATAGCCGACGCGCCGCTCTCCTCGAGAGCTTTCGCAAAAGCGGCGGCGATATTTTCGCCCGACTTGAATCCTATCCTCATCTTGACGGTCACGGGTCTTCCCGAACTCGCTCTCACAGCGCTTTCCACTATTCTCTTCGCCCTGTCCGTATCTTTAAGAAGCGCGGAGCCTTCGTTGTTTTTAACTATTTTAGGCACAGGACAGCCCATATTGATGTCTATTATATCGAATTTAGCGAGGCACTTATTCGCGACGGCTTTTCCTATATACTCCTCTTCTCCTCCGAATATCTGTACGGCGGCGGGAACTTCGCTAGGATACGTAACGAGTAGTTCTTTTGTCTTTTCGCTGTCGTAAACGAGTCCTTTTGCCGATACCATTTCGGTATACGTGAGAGCCGCTCCGCATTTTTTCGCGATAGCTCTCATGCCAACGTCGGTAAATCCGGCTAAGGGCGCGAGGACTGCGTCGCCGCTCAGAGTGACGTTACCTATCTTCATTAGCCTTACACTCCTCCCAAAGCCCGTCCAACTCTTCCTTCGTCAGCATTTTAATATCCTTGCCATTCTCTGCGGCTCTTTTCTCCGCGTATTTGATACGTCTTACGAACTTATCGAGGCTCTTTTTAAGAGCAAGCTCCCCGTCCACGCCTCTCATACGCAAAACGTTGATAGCGGCAAAAAGAAGATCTCCGCCTTCCGTCTCTTTTTCCTCGTCGGAAGCTGATAAAAATTCCTCTGTCTCCTCGTATACCTTTTTCACCGCGTCGTTGATATCGCTAAAGTCAAAGCCGTATTTCGCCGCCTTCTTCTGCGTCTTTTCCGCGCGCATCACGATCGGCAGACTGTTAGCTATACCGTCGACCTTTTCCGCCAAGCTCTTTTGCGACTTTTCCTTAGCCTTTGCGTTTTCCCACGCGTCGAGCGCCTCTTTCGCATTATTCGCAATAACGTCTCCGAATATATGGGTATGTCTCGTTACTAGTTTTTTCCCAAGATAGCTAAGCGCGTCCGATACGCAAAACTCGCCTTTTTCGTTCGCTATCTCCGCATGAAAAAGGCTTTGAAGAAGCACGTCTCCGCACTCCTCTATCATATTTTCTATATCTTTATTGTCGATAGCTTCGAGAAGCTCGTAACTTTCCTCTATGAGATTGGAACGTATGCTTTCGTGCGTCTGAGCCTTATCCCATTCGCAACCGTTCTCCTTGTCTCTCAACCGCTTCAATATCCTTACTATGTCGCCGAACGTGAATCTCTCTTTTTCCGTTATACCTACGGGGCGTATCTCGAGCATCGTTTTATAATCGTACGATCTTAGCGAGTCGAGTTCGTATAGCGGTATCGTTTTCTTTTCGCCGCCGCTTACGACGGTTATCTTAGTCTCGTCGCCGTAGAGAGAGCCCAGTACGAGCTTTAACTCCGCCGCGACGTATACGTTGTCTATCTCCTTGACGACGAGCGGAATACTGCTCTCGGGCATAACGAAGTCGGCGTTCACTATATCGTACGCCGACATTACTGTCATTGAAGTATCGGGAGATAATACCAACCGCTCCTGCGATACTCCCGCCGTTATACTGATGTCTTCACCTTTTTCTTTAAGCAGAAGAACTGTCCTGTCGTCAAAACCGTTCCCTCCGACAAGGTAAGCTATATCCTTATACTTCTCATGAAGATATACTATTCTGTCGACTATCCTATCGTTCATTTCGTCGAAATCGTCGCTCGTCTCGTAATAACTATCGAGCGTTTCGCTCTCTCCCGTCACGTATTCCTTCGCCGCATAGGTCTCCGTTCTGTCCGTCTTGAAAACGGCGTATTTCGCTTTCTTGACGGCTTCTACGCCGCTCAGCGTCAAATCTCCTTTACTTAAACCGAGTCCTATTACGTTTATCATATTCACTTCTCCCAAAAGCGTATCTTTTTGCCGACGTATCTCAGCAATTTACCGAAAGGAACGCTTTCGAGTTCCTTATCGTTCATCACCTTAAATAATACCATACAAACGAGATATATTGCAACTCCAATGAGAATAGATACTATCAGCGAAACGTAAATATTCGGAATAAACCTCGCCGATATATAAACGAAGAACGTCATAGTGAGTCCCGATACCAGTATTTTCGAAACGTCTTTTACGAGCGGGTCGTCCTTGCCGAGATATTTTCGCATATATATCTTGTCAAAAGTCGCTATCATAAGATACGAAGCGACGGACGCCACCGCGGCGCCGAGTATTCCGAGATACCCAACGAGCGCAACCACAAGTATCACTTTAAGAAGAGCCGCGACGGAGAGCGAAATTATCCCTATCTTAGTCTTGTCCAGCGCCTGCAAGAGCGACGTATATATCTGAACTTCCGAAAGAAACAGTATCGAAACAGACGACACTCGAAGAAGAGTCGTCGCTATCGTTATATCTTCTAAAGACAGCGTAGGATAAAGTATCTTCATAATGAGTTCGGCAAGTACGAAAATACCGAGAAACGACGGCACGCCCAGCATATAGGAAAGTTTGAGCGCCGTATTACATTTTTCTTTCACGGCGTCGGCGTCTCTTTTAATGCGGTTGACGCTGACTACCGGAACTATCGCCACCGAAAGCGCGAGCGTCAATACTACGGGCATATTTACGAGCGAATTGACGGGTCCCGTTAGCAATCCGTAAAGAGCGGTCGAACGGCTCTTTTCAACTCCGAAAAACGTGAGCGCGTTCACTATGAGCACCGAATCTATGAACTGTACGAGAGGAAATACCAGCCCGCTCAGCGTTATCGGCAATGCGACCTTTAGTATATCGGCCATATTCTCTTTGAGCCCTATATCGGACGGTATCTTCAGCGAATTGCCTTTGCGTATATAGATAACGAACATAACGATAAAGGAAATGAGTTCCGATACCGTAATGCCGAGTATCGCGCCGACGACCGCGTATATTATGCCGTAACGCATGAGATACGCGGAAAGAAAAAGCCCCGCGCCCATCTTCACGCCCTGCTCTATCAGCTGAGTATAAGCCGACGGCATCATATCGAGATTGCCTTGGAACCACCCCTTGAAATACGCGCTGCCGGCGACTATAAGTATTGCGGGCGCTATGGCGTAATAACCGTAGCGAAGCGCTTCGTTACCTTGAAGCGCGGCAAGAGGACGCGCGAGCAAAACGAGCGACAGAACGGCAATGCAGCCGAAAAGAGTGAGCAATACCGCCGAACTGAAAAAGACCTTTTTGGCGCCTTCTTCATCGTTCACCCCGCTCCTTTCCGCGACAAGTCTCGCAATAGCCGACGGCACGCCGCCGGAAGAAAGCGTGAGCATGAGCGCGTATATCGGAAATACGAGCTGATACATACCGATACCTTCGGCTCCCAATATATTCGTCAGCGGTATTCTGTATATCGCGCCCAAAAACTTCGATACGAATCCCGCACCCGCAAGCACCATCGCGCCGACGGCAAAGCTGTTTCTTTTTTTCTTTTTTGCGACTTTCTCCATTACTCTAAGCCGATAAGAAGAAATCTGGTAGCCGTATCCGTGACTTTGACTACGCTTTCCTTTATGACTTTCTCATCGAGAAGCACTATGAACGCGCCGTAAAGATCTCCTCCCGATATAATGGGTTTCACATACTCGGAAAGGAATATTTTATTATCCCCTTCGATGACTCCGACGAGCGACGAATTGTCGTACGTCTCCGCCTTTCTTTTCTCGATAGTTTTTATCATCTCTTTTGAGAGCGGCTTGTTGATATATTCTTTTTTGTACCTTCCGCTGCCTGCGACGACTTTCTCTCCGTCCGTCAAAAGCACCGTGCCCTGCGTCGCGTCGCATACGGCAATACAGTATTCCGAACCGACTTCTTCAAGTCCCTTCATTCTCGAATACTTCTTGATGACGAGCTCGTCTCCCTCTTTCGTGAATATCTCGAGTTCTTCGCCTTCTCTTATTCTCATAGTCTTACGTATTTCTTTGGGAATAACTACTCTTCCGAGTTCGTCTATTCTTCTGACCATTCCTGTAGCTTTCATAATTTTCTCCTTATATAGCTTTTCTGCGTTTAGTGTGCTTTAACTAAGAAAAAATATACGAAAAACGCCGTCGATATAAGTCGTCACGGTTTTCATTATAATATTGATATATCATATATGCAGCTACATTTGAAGGTTTTACTTTATTTCGAGGAAGTCTGTCGTTTTGAAAAACAACCGCTCATCTCTTCTCATGTTCATACTTATTGCGTATTAAAAAACGTGCGCTAAGCGTTTGAAACAAATATTTCCAAACGATCCCGCTATCTTTGATTTGCTTTCATTTTTTATATGTAAAAATAAAAGCGGCGGGGACGCTTATATATCCCTGCCGCTAAAAAATATCGAATAAAAGAGCGTAACCGCCGTTTTGCGTTTCTCTAATTCATCAAAGTTCCGTATCTTTTTCAAGAAGGTCTATCGAGAAGCGAAGCCTTCTCATGCTCTCCTCTTTTCCGAGAAGATCCGCCATTTCCGTAGCGCCTCCGGGGCTTACCGGACTTGCCGTAAGTGCGAGACGCAATGGAAGGAATACCTGTCCGCCCTTCACGTTGCACCTTTCCGCTATCACGCCTACCAGCTCCTGCAAGCGTTCGTTAGTCCAGTTGTCTTCGCCTGAAAGAACCTCTTCGGACGCTTTGAGAACGTTAAGAGCGAGTTCTTTGGTCACCTTCATCTTCTTGTGGAAGAACATATCGGTATCGAACGCTCGGAATTCTTCGAGAAAATCCACTTTTTCGGGGATCTCGCCCAGTATTTCCGTTCTCTTGTGAAGAAGAGCGGCAAGTTTCCTGTAGTCGTATTTGCCCTTTATCTTAGATCTGTCGAAATACGGCGTTGCAAGCGCAAGGAACTCCTCTTCGCTAAGCTCCTTGATGTATTCCGAGTTGAGCCAACGCATCTTCGTCTCGTCGAAAATCGACGGGCTCTTCGAAATGCCGTCGACGGAAAACTCGGCGATAAGCTCGTCCATACTCATCTTCTCCTTGTTGTCTTTGGGGTTCCAACCGAGAAGCGCGATATAGTTGACTATCGCCTTCGGCAAGTATCCTTTGGCTACGAAATCCTCGAAGTTCGCGTCTCCGTATCTCTTCGAAAGTTTTCTCGTAGCGTCTTTCATTATTGGAGAAAGATGCATATATTTCGGTCTCTCCCAACCGAATCCGTCGTATATAAGATTGTATTTGGGAGTACTGCTGAGATACTCAACGCCCCTTATGACGTGCGTGATATCCATGGAGTGGTCGTCTACTACGTTCGCAAAATTATATGTGGGCATACCGTCGCTCTTTATGAGGATATTGTCCTCCATATCGGCGTTATTGACGGCAATGTGTCCGAATACCATATCGTCGTACTCGCTCACACCCTCCGTCGGAACGTTGAGCCTTATAACGTAAGGCTCCCCCGCTTTTATGCGTCTTTGGACCTCTTCTTCATCGAGCGAAAGACAATGCTTATCGTACTTTCTGACGCCGTTCTCGTCAGTCAGACCTTCAAGACGCTCCTTGCTGCAAAAGCAGTAATACGCCGCGCCCCTTTTTACGAGCTCTTTCGCGTATTCCATATACATCGCCTTTCTTTCGCTTTGAATATACGGACCGTATCCTCCGTCCTTATCGGGTCCTTCGTCATGGTCTATCCCCGCCTTTTTCAGCGTACTGTATATGACGTCCACCGCTCCTTCGACGTAACGCTCCTGATCCGTATCCTCGATACGCAATATGAACGTACCGTCGTTCTTTTTTGCAAACAAATAGGCATATAGCCCCGTCCTAAGATTGCCGACGTGCATAAATCCCGTCGGACTGGGAGCAAAACGCGTTCTTACTTTATTACTCATTCCTCTTCTCCTACTCTGAATATTTTTCCCGAGCCGCCCCGTCTCATATCGTCGATGAGTCCTCTCGTCTTGAACGAATAGTACCCGTCTATAGTTATGATAATGTGATCTATGAGCGTAACTCCTATTCCGCTTAGCGCGCCTACAAGCCGCGCGGTCATATCTATGTCGGTATTCGAAGGCTCCGCGCTGCCGCTCGGATGATTATGCGCGAGCACGACGTACACGGCGTTCTTCTTCACTATCTCCTCAACGACGTCGCGAATATAAAAACTGCTCTCCGACACTACGCCCTGACTCAAGAGTTTGATGCCGAGAAAGCGAAACTTCGCGTCGAGAGTCACGAGATATATTTCTTCGCGCGTCAGCGTCGACATGAACGGCTCGAGATAATTTACCATTGCGGCAGTGGTCGAAAGCACGGGCTTCGCCTCGAGTTTCGCTATATGATATCTGCGAAAGACGTCGGGTGTCATCGAGATATAAAAAGCCGCGTTATTAGTCATCCCTTTCACGCCGAGAAGACTGTCTATATCGGCTTCGAAAACGCCCTGAAGCGAACCGAATTCGCCGAGCAGTCTGTGCGCAAGCTCGTTGGTATCTTTATACGGAATATAAGGATAGAGCAAAAGCTCGAGAAGCTCGTGATCGTGAAAGTTCGAAAGCCCTTCCTTCACCGCTCTTTCCCTCATCCTTTGTCTGTGACCCTTGTGTTCGTCAGCCATGCCGTGCGCGCTCCCGTTTATTTTTCTCTTTTGTAAAATTCCGATAATTTCCTAATTATCTTAACATATTTGATAAAAAAAGTGTATAATATTAATATAATTATTTCGCAATAAAGGTAATTAAGGTGAAAATGAAAGACTTTTTTGAAGAATTCATAAAATCAGCGGTCGATATTATCTCCATTCCTTCCGTTCAGGAAGATCCTCTTCACGATATGCCGTTCGGCGAAGGCGTTAAAAGATGCCTTGACAAGACGCTTTCGATATGCCGGGAGCTGGGCTTTAGAACAGTGACTAACGGCGGCTACTACGGCTACGCGGAGATAGGCGAAGGAGAAGAACTCTTCGGTATACTAGGACATCTCGATACCGTTCCGTTCGGAGACGGCTGGGACTATCCTCCGACTTCGGGAACAATAAAAGACGGCGTTCTCTACGGACGCGGAGTACTCGACGACAAAGCTCCGATATTGTCGACGGTATTCGCCGTAAAGGAGCTCCTCGAGCGCGGTCTTCTTCCTAATAAGCGTATCAGGATCATATTCGGCTGTAACGAAGAATCGGGCTGGAAATGTATCGACAAATATCTAGAATGCGAAGAAATGCCGACGCAAGGCTTTTCTCCCGACGGAGATTTTCCCGTTATCAACTGCGAAAAGGGCATCGTCTATTACGAAGTTGCCGTTCCGACGCTTCCTCACCTTCTTTCGATAAAGGGCGGTGAACGTCCAAATATGGTAATGGAGAGCGTTACCGCATCGCTCGACTCTCTTTCCCCAAAAGCTATTGAGACGATCGCATCGAGAAACGATACGTCGATTACTAAAACCGATAACGGTTTTTGCGTGACGGCGTACGGAAAATCGGCGCACGGCTCGACGCCGAACGAAGGAAAGAACGCATTCTTAACGCTCGTTGAAATACTTTCAAAAGAATACTCTGGAGAGTGGAAAAATCTTTGCGATATTATCAACAACACCGACGGCTCGGGATATTCTCTCGCGCTTAAAGACGAAGTTTCGGGTCGCCTTACGATCAACATAGGCAAAGTTTTCACTAAAGAAGACCGTCTCGTCTTCACTCTCGACGTGAGACATCCCATCTCATACAGCCGAGAATACGTATACGACGCTTTGACAAAAGTCTTCCCGTCCGCCGATATAAGACAGACGATGTTCCATGACTCTCTTTATATCGCAAAGGATCATCCTCTCGTTACCAAACTTCTCGGAGCGTACGAGAAAGTTACGGGCGAAAAAGCGGAACCTATCACGATAGGCGGAGGAACGTACGCAAGAGCCCTCAATACGGGAGTCGCCTTCGGTCCGATATTCCCGGGCGGCGAATCGACGATACACCAACGTAACGAAAGAGCAAATATCTCCGACCTTAAAAAGATGTACGAGATATATAAAGAAGCGATAAAGGATACCTGCTTTGATACCGCAAAAGACAATTAAAACCGCGGAAATATCCCGATTCCTTAAGGTTAAAACCGCTTAACGCGTTACTATATAAAAATAGCATTAAAATAAAAAAGTTCATATATCGCTCCGCATACTTTGCTATGCTAAAAGCGTATATGAACTTTGTTCTTATATCGGCGATAAACGCTTCAAGCGGATGATCAAATCCGGTTCATAAAATCCAAAACATTCTACCTTAAGAAATTTTCTTCAGCTCAAAAATCTGAGCTTTATTATCTTCATCTCTCTCGGACTTAGCGATATATTCATTTTCTCGCCCTTTGCGTAACTCTTCTCTTCTCCTAAGTTCGGATATATCTCTAAAGCCGTAAACGCGTCGTCTCTGAAACAAAGTTCGCTGTTGTCGAGAACGTAGCTCTTTTCTACGCCGCTCGGATTACGCAAAGAGAATATTACGTCGTTGCCGCGAGCCGCGTAATAACCGTATACGTCGCCGTCTTTGGGAATACCGCCGAAATAATTCGCGTTCTTGAGAATATCGAAGTTTTCCTCCGCCCAAGTCAAAACTTTCGCCGCGATCTCCCACTTTTTGCCGTCCAACATTTCGGGCGTGAAATATAACTCGACGAATCCCGATCCTCTCATCATACAGCCGAGAAGATATTTCGCAAACTCCGCGTCGGTGTAAGTGACCGTCTTATGCGCCTTGTTCGGAAGCGGCGGATTGTAGTTCTTCTTCGCGTAACACGGCTCGTGATTGTAGATATACGCTACGGGGAACTGGAGCTGTCTCACCTTCGCAAAGTCGTGATATCTGCCGTCGCAGTAGTTGAGACACTGATCGAGATCGCTGCCGTCGCCTTCGTACGCCATATCTCCCGCGTTGTTTATCCATATTGCGTCCGCCCACCTCATAAAGAAGGGACTGCAATGCGAATAAGACGTAATGTTAAGGAATACGCTGTCGTCTACCGCGTGTATCCTGTCGAACGCCTTTAGCCATTCTTCCCAGAGGAACGTATAGAAATACATATCCTTACGACCGCCGACCGGGTGTCCGTGGTCTTTATTCCTGCAAGGCGTTATGGCGAACCCGTCGATCTTAAAATACGTGACGTTGAATTCCCTGACGAACTCCTCCATTTTCTTGCCGAGATCCCTAATATATTTCGGGTCTCCCGTACAGATATCCATCGAACGCTTACATACGTTGTAGCCGATCTTTTCAAGATTTTTAGCGTAAGAATACGCTTCGGTATAGCCTCCTCTCGGTCCGAACCAAACGCCGAAAGTAGAGCCGAGCTCTTTGGTAAGACGCGATTCTTTCTCGAACTTGTTCGGGAATCTGTCCTCTCTGAACGCCCAAAACTCCGACTTTTTATAGTCGACCCAACCGTCGTCGACGACGTAGCAGTCGAGCGAACGAAGTCCGCCGCCCGTGAGTCCTTCGCTTACCGCTCTAAACTCCTTCTCTATTTTCTCCGAATCAATATCTAGCATATGATCGTACCACGAGTTGAACTGGAGTCTGAACCTCGGATTCCTCGAAGTTGCCGATATGTATTCAAAAAACGACGATTTCACCATATCGAAACGATTGCCTATCGCCGCGCCCGCAACGTAAGGAACGCTTTTATAAACGTTGCCGTCGCCGCATTCGCTCAAGGATCTGCCGACGTAATATTTACCCGTTACGAACCCTTTTGAGTCTATTCTGTTATCGGCGGTCGGAAACTCCGTCGCGAAAAACATACTGTCAACGTATACAGGCTGACCGAGCGAAGCTATATACGGCGGTACGAATATCCTCTTCACCGCAGTGGGAACAGTCCAGTTAAAGAGCGTCTTGTCGAACGAGAACGTTTCGAGATCCACGTAGTCGATAAATATATCCTTATCCGCAGAAATTTCGAGCGTCTTTTTTATAACGTTACCGTCAAGCGTCGTTCTCTCTATGACCATCCACTTGACGCCTCCTGCTTCGCCGTAAAACTGAAAAGTATCCTTGTCCACAATACGACAACGCAAATCTTCGGCTCTTAGTTTTTTATAAAACAACGACTTCTTCATTCCGTAAGATATGACGAATTCGCTTCCCTCGATATCTATTCGTCTGTCCGTTATCTTATTGATGTACGCCTTGGGCGTCAATTTGCCGCCTTTCAAAGAGTATACTTTTGTTATCTTATCGTTCTCTATCGTGAACATTCGGATATTTCCTCCAAATACATTTTACTTTTTAGGCAAACCGAACGCCTTATCTATCTTTTCTATTTCAAAATCGCTTATCTTTGTAGGTTCTCCGAGCGGAGTCGCAAGAAGTAGCGTCTTTGCCGTAACTTCGCTGACCTCTACTCTGTCGAACGCCTTGACTATAGTCTCACCCGTCGCGATAAGCGCGGTATTCTCGACGAGCGCAATAGGACTTGCAGGCGAAAACGAATCTATGAGTTCGTCAGTATTCCCTCTGTCTCCTCCGAAAGGTATCCTCGTTATATCGCGCATATTTATGTAGCTTTCGGGAATAGTCCTCGAATCTATCTCAGCGCCCGTAACGGCGTACGTCATAATATTCGGAGCGTCCGATACGAAGATACTGTTCACGTACTTTTTACGGCTGTAAATATCTCTGTGCAAAGCATAGTCTGCCGACGCTTTCTTGCCTTTTTCGCATTTTCCCTGCGCGATCTTGACTACGTCGCTCGGCTTTAGGGTGAATCTGTCGTATTTGTGCGGAGTGATAAGGAACGTATCGTCGGAAAGTCTTGCGGAAATAACTCCGCTTGCTACGGTAAAGAAGCCGTGAACGTAACACCTCTTTGCAAAGGCGCATATCTCTTCGCGAAGCTCTTTTTCCTTCTCGCTTACGGCGTCTCTTTCGATATATTCGTAAGGAACTCTCTTTCCTACGGGTCTTATATCTTTAACGGCAAGCGTCTTAACTTTCTTTTTGAGCATAGCCGCCTTTACGGAAATATCCGCCGTATTCTCCAGCGTCTCGAGTCTGTTATACGCCTCGGACATATCCTTCGCTATTGCAACGACTCCGTGATTCTCCATCATTACGACGTCGTGACCTTCCTTTATGACGTCGGCTATCTGCCTTCCCAGTTCTATACTGCCGGGGATATCGTATCTCGAGAGCCCCACCTTTCCGCACGTAAGGTAAGAGTGAGCCGTGATATCCGTCTTTGGCGCAAGGTTGAATAGACTGTACGTTACGAGCATCGGCGAGTGCACGTGAAGAACCGCCTTGACGTCGGGTCTCAGCTTATATATCAGCGTGTGAAAGGGAAGCTCGATCGACGGCTTATACTTTCCTATGACCTGTCCGTCGGGCGTTACGCAACATATGTCTTCTTCCTTGAGCGTTCCTTTATCCTTTCCTGACGGCGTTATCCATATATTGCCGTCCTTGTCCATTACCGAAAGATTCCCGCCCGAAGTGGTAGTGAGATTCTTTGCGTATACTCTGTTGATATAGTAGATTATTGTTTTACTCGGTTTCATTATCAATGCCGCCTTTAAGATTCGTCAAATTTGCAAATAAAAGTAGCGTATATGCATACTCTTTATCAATATTCGCGAGCGTTGATAGCCCAGTCGACTTCGGCGCTCTCCGTAATATCTATGTCTTCCGGCATAGCGTCCGACGCCGCTTTTGCGCGCATGAACACCGCCGCTTCCGCTCTCGATTGATACCTGACGCTCAATATCTCCTTGAGTTCCGCGTCGCCCGCCTTTGCGATTATGAGCGCCTTCCTCTTGGACTCCTTGATAACGTCGGCGAGCATCTCCTCTCTTATTGCCGTCTCGTCGTCGATCTTGTATTCAACGTTGAAGGCTATATCTTCTTCCGAAAGCATCCCTCTTACGCTGTCGATAAGATCGTAATCGATATAAAAAGTTATCGAATACCTGCTGTCGAGCCTATAACCTTTCTCGACGTATTTGTTGTCCTCGTAGACGCGATTGACGTCGATGCGGAAATTCTCCTCTCTGAAGTTGTCCTCGTCGATCTCGAGTTCCGCTATCTTTCCGAGCAGTCTGTCCACAACTTCTTTGTTATACGCGGCAAGCTCTTTGCTCGTGTCGGCGACTTTCGATATCCTTATGCCGAATACTACGGTATCCGGCTGATATTTTCTGGTAATACTGCTAGCTACGGTGATAGTTCCCATACTTTCCATCTCCTCATTATTGATCATTTCTATAAAGCCGTTAAAGACGTTCGTCTAAAATACAAATACTCCTCACGCGGCATCATAAAACGCGCACGAATATGCCCTTTATCTGCGCCCTATGGATAGGACCGTAATCTTCGCTGTCGTAAGAAATGTCTCTATTGTCGCCAAGCACGAAATATTCGCTGCTTTTGAGCACTATATCCCACGAGTTGGCGTCGTTGATAACGGGAAATTCGAGATAATCTTCCTCTAATATCTCGCCGTTTATCATCACCTCGCCGTTAGGGAGTATCTGCACCCTGTCGCCGGGAAGTCCTACGACCCTCTTGATGATATTTTTGATCCTTCCGTCGGTGTCCTCTCTTATGAACGTGACTATATCTCCTCGCTCTATCTTGCCGACGAACCTGCATATAAGCGCGCTATCGCCGTCGTTGAGCGTCGGCATCATAGAATCGCCTACGATATTGCTGATCTTGAAATTAGTCGCGAATATGATACAAGCAATTATCAAGATCATAGTTACTACCGCAAACGCGATATATAGATTGTCGAGTCTTTTTCTGCGTCCTATTTCGCCGAGTCCTTCGTTTATATTCTTTCTTCTTTTCTCTTTCGTATGACCGCTTTCTTGCACAAAAATATCTGCGTTGTTCGGCAACTGTCCGCCGTTCGCATTTTTTTCTTCTTCGTTGTCTATCATTTTACCTCCGCAAGACGTCATATGTTTTTATAAAAGTCAATCTTTGACAATATGTTTTTTTATAAGTTTCGGGAACTTGTCGAGTCCGACCATTACTATACGGCCGCATCCGAGGCACTTTATCTTTATATCCGCGCCCACTCTTATTATTTCCCATTCTCCGCTGCCGCACGGATGAACTTTCTTCGTTATTATTCTATCTCCGACGCTGTAGTTCATGATATCACACCCACACCATATTGCTGATAAGCAATCCCGTACTGTTCTTGAAAGTCAGCTTCTTGATATTACGCCAGTCGCGAAGCGAGATACGTTCGCTGTTCTTGAAATCGTTGGCGCTGAGCGCTACTTTCTGCCACTCTTCATTTCCGCCGAGCGTTACCGTATAGGAATACTCCGCCTTTACGGAATCTTTTTCCGTATATATGACTACGTCGACGTCTCTTTTCTCCTTGCTGTACATATCTATGCGAAGTATCATTCCGTCCTTGCTCTTATATCTCTTATCTCCGATGATATAAGTAGACAGACGTCCGTCGAGCGCCGTTACTCCCTGTATATCGCGCGGTCCCGCGGTCATCACAAGATTTGACTTGTCGGAAAAGAAGTCGTCATTTTCGATAACAAAATGATGTACGCCGTTCTTTCTCTCGAAAAGTATTCTTTCTTCGCGGTATTTTTCCTCGTTCACTTGACTTTGACTAACGTCGATCGTATAGATACGGCTGCTGACGGCTTCTCCGCCCTTGTAGTAAACGTTCGCGAACGCTATTATTGGCTCGTCTTTATCAAAAACCGTAATTTCTCCGAACGAATTCCCCGAAAAATCGGCGCTTAAAACCTTCTTGTTCCAAAATCTGAATTCCGAATCCGTCTTTCCGTAAGCGTAGTTGAGAACCACCTCGGTAATTATCGACGACGCGTCGGATACTATCTCGACGGTAAGCCTTCCTTCGCTGACCTGATAACTGAGCTCGGGCTGTTTTGGGAATCTCGAACCTCTGAAGATATGGTCAAGCCATCTCTCGAGGGTTCTAAGTCCCGCTCTTTGTATCTGATTGGAACAATCAGCGGCTATCGTTCTGCTCCTCTCTACCGACTTGTCTATAAAATTGAGCGTATCGTTGACTCTGTCTATAGACGTCAGAGTCGAATTGCTGGCGCCCAAAAAAAGCAGCGGACACGTCACGAACTGGGCGTATTCTTCCGCAGTACATGCGGTTATCCAACGCTCTCTTTCGTCGTCTATATCTCCGCCTTCGGCAAAATCGCCTACGTCGACGTTCCACCCTGCGTTTATTATCGGGATGAGCGTCCTCATCCTCGCGTCCATTCCGCCCACTTGCCACATCATATTCGCGCCCTCTTTTATTCCTATGAGAGCTATTTCGGAACTCAAAAAGTCAACGGAATCTATTAGCGTCAGCGTACGTCTTATTATCTTGCTCCAACCGAAAACGCAGGTCTCACGCGCCGACGGTTCGGCAAAGCGGAGCCGTCTGCCGCTCCTTAGAATATTTAGATAGTCGAGCGACTTAGGATACTTTGTATAATGGCTCTTTTCTCCCGTCTCTCCCGAGTAGTCGGCGATAACTATATTGTAACCGTTGGCGAGAGCCGTATCGAGTATGCTCCTGTCGATACCGAGGGAATAATAATCGGGAATATATATGAGCGTAGGATTGCCTGCGTTTCTCGGCGAATAATATATATCCGCGTACGCTCTTACCTTGCCGTCATCCGCCGTGAACGCGGAAAAATACACTCCGTATCTATAGGCGCCCTCCGGAAGCGACTCCGAAAGAACGAAAGATACTTCGAGCGGATCTTTCACGGGATTGAATCCCTGCCACAGTTGTAGCGGCGTAATTATATTCTCAGGCATAGATTCTCCTTTTAACAAATTCGTAAAACAATGCTTTTTTCTTTATATATTTTACAGTTAATAATAGTATACAATATTCGCGTGTCATATTGCAATATATTTTCAAAATTTATCAAACGGCTTTTCTTTGTTTTTCGCGCGTAAAAATCGCCGTAAAATAAGTTTTCTATCAAGAGTTTCAAACGTCGCTCGATATTAGCTCATTGCCTATAATCTTTCCTCTTCTGAAAATCTTTCAAAAAACGTCATAAAACCGCAATTTTAAGAATATAGATTTTAGAGGAATAAAGAAGGGATATATATGGAAAATAACGAAGAACTCATAATGCCGAGCGAAGAAGCAATCAAAAAAATGAACGAAGAGTACTCGATACTCTTTTCAAGAAAATCTTTTCTCGAAGAATGTATCGAAAAGAAAGATACAAAACTCGAAAACAATAATATATGTAATGCTGATTTTAATATTATAGCGAAAGCGTGCTGTCTTGAATGCGATATGTCGCTACTCCTTGACTACCTTATGAACAAAGCGCGTCTAAACAGAACGAGAAAGATCATTTACGAGATAATAAAGATCAAGATAAAGAACAAAAACAGACTTTCGAAAATATATTATTCGAGCGCAAAGACTCCTCTAAACTACGAGCCCAACGCTAAGGACGATATGAGTTACGAAGCGCTATGCGAAGAACTGCTTTATAAAGAAGCGACTTTGCTTTCTCTTTGCGAAAAAGCGTCGGACGGCTTTGACGTAAGCGGCATTATTTTATCGGAACATTCCTCCGCGGCGATGTTCGCCGCAATACTTCCGAGATAATTTTTTCGCGGGTGACTGCTTAATCTCTTGAAAAACGACTTTATTCGACATATTTCGTCAAAATAATTTTGTTTATTCTATCGTGTAGCAAATTCGGTATTGCCTTTTACCCGTCAATCGTGTACAATATTAGTGTCGGGAGAATATTCGGAAGGCAACCGCCTCTCTTTTATTTTCGCAAGTAACGTTTAAGGGAGACAATCATGATATATCTATTCAGTGTGCTTTCTGTCGTAATGCCGGTATTTTTTATAGAGCGACGTCAACGGGTCGACGACGGACAGACTCTTTTTCTTAAATGTCTTTCGACTTTCCTAATGCTATTTCTTGCAGTGATAAAAGCGTATACGTATAAAAGCGAACTTTTATATTTTCTTATGACCGCAGGCGCTCTGTCGCTATGTTTGCTCGGCGACTTTTTCCTCGGGTACTGTCACGTTATAGGCAAAGAAAACCGTCTTTATAATCCGCTGAGATTCAGCGGTATGCTGGTATTCCTTTTAGCGCACGTTGTCTTTATCGTCAACTATCTTTTACATACAGAAAACTTCATATGGTATCTCGTTATAGTTCCGTTCGCTATCACCGCGATATTCTTCGTACTAAGTCCATACCTCGGATTTAAGTGGTCGCATAAAGCGTTCATAGTAATATCCGCTCTTTATCTTATAACGATATCGTTCATGCTAATAACGGGAATATTTTACGCGGTTCAGCTCGTCTCATCGGGCGCGACGGCAAGAGGCGCAATGATAATCGCCGCGAGCATACTCTTCTTCATTTCCGATTCTATACTCGCGTTCATGTACTTTGCGGGCAAAAAATCAAAGGCTATAAGCATAGCGAATCTAACGACCTATTTTGCAAGTCTTATACTTCTCGCATTGGTAGCGTGAGCGTAATTAAACAGTCCGGTGGACTGTTTAATAGCGAACGCTGGCAACCGAAGATCGTTTCCTTTTTTGAGCGTAATAAGCGAACTCTACTGAGGTCGTTTATAGCGAACGCTGAGGTTGCTTCTTTTTGCAACCGAAGATCGTTTCCTTTTTGAGCGTAATTAACGAACTCTACTGAGGTCGTTTATAGCGAACGCTGAGGTTGCCCTTTTGCAACCGAAGATCGTTTCCTTTTTTGAGCGTAATAAGCGAACTCTACTGAGGTCGTTAATAGCGAACGCTGAGGTTGCCTCTTTTTGCAACCGAAGATCGTTTCCTTTTTGAGCGTAATAAGCGAACTTTACTGAGGTCGTTTATTAGCGAACGCTGAGGTTGCCTCTTTTGCAACCGAAGGTTTTTCTTTTTTTCACTGAATTTATCGCAAATAAAAACGCTCCTTTATTAAGCTATCTTTCTAAAGGAGCGTTTCGTTATTCTTTTCTATGTATGAGCAACAATAAGATACTACGATCAATCGACGGGATACGGAGCTATCGCTTCTTTTATCGTCCTATCCATAGCTTCCTTACCGTATTTGTCCACTTCCATAGCGTTCTTAACGTCGTGAGTTATGCACCCCGCGCCGTTAACGCAACCGCCCGTACAAGCCATTCCCTCGACAAAGTTGCCGTCAAGCACGTTCTTCGACAGCTTTAGGAGCGCTATCTTTATCTGGTCGAGACCGTCGCCTATTACGTTCTTGAGCTCAAAATCGGTAATGCCCGCTTCCTTGAGCGATTCTTTGACGGCTTCGCTGAGTCCTCCTATTCTTGCAAAAATTCTGCCGTAGAAAGAAGCGTTGTCTATAACGCTCTCCTCAAGCTCCTCAGCGTGTATATCCCTGCTGTCTATGAGCGCCTGCAACTCTTCGAAAGTAATGACGCTGTCTATAAGTCCCTTGATATTTTCTCTCGTCATCTCGTATTTCTTCGCAACGCACGGTCCGACGAATACTATCTTTGCGCCAGGGTCTTGCTTCTTTATCATCTTGGCGGTCATTGCCATAGGCGATACGTTATGCGATATGAGCGGAACGAGCGCGGGAAACGCCTTCTCGACGTAACTTACGAACGCAGGACAGCACGAAGATAGAAGTCTTCCCTTTTCCGCTAGCTCCTGAGCCTCGTTATACGCTACCGCATCGGCGCCGAGAGCCACCTCGACTACGCTGTTAAATCCCAGCTTCTTTATCGCCGTCACGATCTGTCCGAGTTTCGCGTACTTGAACTGACTCGCGATAGCAGGCGCAATGATAGCGTAAATATTATACCTTTGTCCGTTCTCGCTGTTCTTGATGAGTCTTATAGCGTCGACCATAAAAGATCTATCCTGTATCGCGCCGAACGGACACTTCGTCATGCAAGCTCCGCAACTCACGCATTTCTCGTGATCTATTATCGCCTTTCTGTCCTTATTCACCTTGATAGCGTTGATCTTACACGCCTTGACGCAGGGACGTATCTGCTCTCTTATCGCGGTATACGGACAAGATTTATAACATCTTCCGCACTCGATACATTTTTCTTGATCTATCACCGCTCTCTTGTTCTTTATGGAAATAGCTCCCACGGGACAGTTAAGCACGCACTTATGCGTGATACAGCCGCGGCATCCTTCGCTGACGGTATACTTGTCTATCGGACATTCGTCGCACGCTATATCCATAACGTCGAGTATCGCCGCAGGATTCTTCGGCGCGCCGACGACCACCCTTACCATCTCTTCGACGATAGCCCTGTCTTTATATATGCAGCAACGCATCGAATCGTCGTTATCCTTCACGATTATTCTCGGAATAGCGTAATAGCTCTCTTCGAGTTTATCGTCGAAGGCAAGCCTCGCTACTTCCCTCAGAACTTTGTACTTAAGCTCTTGCGTTATACTGTCGAATAGTCTCATTCGCGTCTCCTTTGGCAAAATCTCCGCCTTATCGGTCGTTAAATATTTAACTAGTTTGCATTATATATATTAATATAACGGATATGCTCTGTCAAGCGTATTTCGAAATTACGAAAAGTAATTTTTACATCGATCCGCCGTTTCTTTTCCGCGCGGTGACTTTTAATCGTCGAACTTGGCGGTCATCGGCTCTCTGTTCACGTAATACGTGAATCCTTCGAATCCTATCTCCTTCGCTATCTTCGCCGTAATATCGTACTTGTCGGCAATGCGTCCGACAACGTGCGTATCGGAGCCGAAAGATATTTTTCTTCCGCCGAGCTCATAATACCTTCGAAGTATCTCTTCCGACGGCAAAAATACGTACGGCGTGTTCTTCGTCTGAGTATTGAGCTCAAGACACTTGTCTCTTTTAATTATCGCATTCAGGATATCGTCTATCTCGCTATGGAACTCGTCTAAAGTAATAAGTTTCTTTTCGTACGGCATCCTTCTCGAAATATACCCTATATGTCCTATTATATCGTAGCTCAACTTGGTCTCTATGCTCTCTCTGACGAGATATAGATAGTCCTTTAGAACTCTCTCTCTCGTCTTTTTGTCGAAAAATCTCATATCGTATATATCTTCGCCGAAAACCGTATGGACGGAATTAATGACAACGTCGTAGGCTCGAGCGTCGAGAGTATCGAAGTATATATCTTCGCTGTCTTTCGAATATCCGCACTCTACGCCCGCCGCAACGTATATCCTACCTGCGTACTCGCCGCGTACTTCCCTAACGTTACAGAGTTGACCGTTTACGTCGAAGGGATATTTTAGCTCCGAAGAATTTTCCCTGTACATCTCTTTTATATTGAAATAGTCGGCGTTATAGTGATCCGTGAACGCTATATAACCGAGTCCTTTCTGAAGCGCCGCCTCCGCCATATCTCGCGGGGGAACGTTGGCATCCATAGAATATGAAGTGTGCGTATGCGTATCGTATATGAACATCGTCAGTCCTTCTCTTCGATCTTTTCTTAAAATCATTGTACAACTTTTTCCCGACCCGGGTCAACCGAGTTAGCGCCTTTTGGCAAATAATAACTTGCATCATATTGCCAAATCCGATTTGATTTTTCATAACGGAAAATTATACTTGAAAAATTTCACCGACTGTTATATAACATTAACGATATGCGTCTTCACAAAAAACGCAAGTTGAAAAAACTGAATCGCGACGTATTAACGATACTTTACCGCCGACAAGCGCGGAGCAAAAGACGTAAGATATTTTGATCGATATAAATAAGACTTTATTTGTAAAACGACTATAAAATAATATGCCTTCATATATAGGAAAATAAGGAGATAAAATTATGAACAAAAAAACAGTATTCTTCATAGCGCTGACTCTAGCTCTTATCCTCGCGGCGACTTTCGCGCTGACTGCATGTAGAAACGAAGCCGATAACGAAAAGACTTACGTTCAAAAAGTCGAAGCGTATACCGACGAGAGCGGCGCTCTTCTCTTTGACAATAAAGAAGCGGACAAATTCGAACAGAAAGTCGTTCACGACGTCATTATGGCTCATCTTGATTCTCCCGACAACGGAAAGAAAAAGAAAGCTATTTTCCTCGGCTACGACGGCTGCCGCGTAGACGCGCTGAAATACGTCAATAAAACCGAAAGAGAAAACTATATCAACGCCCAGAAAAAGTATTCCGCTGATGAAAAGAAAACCTATCTTGCAGGAAACAGCGCTCTAAGCTATCTCCTCGGCAAAGAAAATACCGGACTCTATTTCGCCTACGCCGGCGGAGAAAAAGGCGGTAAAACTCAGCAAGCTACTTCGACGGCTCCCGGCTGGGCTACTATGCTCACAGGCAAATGGGCTCTCGAGGAAGGCGGACACGGAATAAAAGATAACGGCATCATGAAAAACGACGTCAAGACTTTCCTCACTAAAGCGGCGGAAGGCGTGAACGGCAAAAAATACAGCGCGTCGTTCACCGCGTCATGGGAAGCTCACTTTACGGAAAACTACGCAAACGATATGAAATACGCCGAAAACAACTCTCTCGATATAGATTATCTATTGACGGGCGACGATAAGGGAACATTCGACGACGTTATGAAGAGAATTTCGGGAGAAAATGATACGGACGTCGTTTTCTTTACTCTCGAAGGAACCGATCACGCCGGACACAGTAAAAAATTCGGGATCCATCATCACGAGTACGTCGCAGGATTCATGGAAGAGGACAACTACGCCTACGAGATACTAAAGGCTATCGAGAGCCGTCCTACATACGCCGATGAAGATTGGTGCATAGTGATAGCTACCGATCACGGCGGATTCAATTACAGCCACGGCGGTCAGACGGTAATGGAACGTACGACTTTTATCGCGACGAATAAAATCGAGTACCTTGTAAAATAACGGCTTTATCAAACTAAAACCTATTAGAGAAAGAGCTTGGCAAAACGAAAGTTTTGCCAAGCTCTTTAAGTTACGTCACAGTTAAAATAAGTATTTTCTTACTCCTTTCTGTATCCGATATTCTTTTCCTTCGTCGGATCGAACGAAAAATTACAAATAGAAGCTACTAAACCGTATATGCCGAGAGTTATCATCGACAAAAACAAATAAGCAAGCGTTCTCGACTTGTAACCTTCGGGCTTTAACGACGTGCAGTTAATTATAAGACTGCCGATCCATCCGAGAAAAAAGTCAGCAAGAAACGAATAAGTTTGTTGTTATCCTTTTCCATAAAAAAACCTCCTTAGAATGTTCTTAATGTAATTATGTTACTCAAAATTACATTTGTCAAGCGGCTCGACACATTAAAATACGATTATTTCGCATTCGATACCGTCTCAAAATAAGCAAATCGCCGCGATCACTCTACCTCTTCGAGCATTTCTTCCTCAAGATCGAGTCCCTTATAGGTACTCTTATACTCCTTACCGATAAGTTCCTTCATGCTCGCTGTATCGAGCCCCGCCGTAGGATACCTCTCCCCGTCGTCGCCTTCCTTAACGACGAACAGCGACAGCGCGACCCAGTCGAGCGTAAGATTATGGATATCGCCGACCTTTCCGTATGCGCTTTGCAATCCTTCGAGTACCGTCCAAACAGAATTTTTATGAAGTTTGTCGATAATCGCGTTACGTTTTACGGTATCGTTTTCGGAGAACTGATCGTACGCGATAGGCATACCGCAGTAAATATCGCTGACGACTCCCTTGTTGCTCAGGTATTCTATTACGTCCGCAGTAAGCGCCGCGGGTATCCTTCCGCCTATGCTTTCCTCGATATTGTCAACGTTCTTATTGAGCAAAGACTTATCGCTGATAGCTAAATCGCCTATATACGGATCGGCTACGGTTATACGCGTAGGAAGCGAAGTCTCCGCCGATACGAGTCCCTTCTCCTTCATCTTGTAGAGCATATACGCCGTCGCCGTCGATGCCTGCGCTCCGAAACTGTGTCCCATGAACGTCATTTCGCCGCTATATCCTCCGAAACACTTCGCGTACTCCTTTGCAAAAATACATGCCAAAGAGTGTTTCTGCCCCTTGAAGTCTATCCATATATACTCGAAAAGATCGGTGAGAGACTGCGCGTGTTTCGCCCAATACATAGCGCCTACGTTATACCCCTCGCTTCTCAATCTCGCGGCATAGTCCGTATAACCTACACCTTTCTTCTGCGAAGCCGGCGTAGTTGCAAACGTATAGTTTATATCGGCTGTGTTCTTATCCTCGTCGGGCATCCACCCGTGAAAGAATATTATCGTCGGCTTATTCTTATCGAATAATTCTGCTCCTATATTCTCGGAATAACGTACGGCGTTACCGCCTTCGTCGCCCCAGAAATAAAGACCTACGTCGCTCTTCAAATCGACGCTCATATCTTGCTCCATTTCATTTTTGCCGCCGTCGCAAGCCGTCAAGATCAACGACGTCAACGTAAGACACAGCAAAACCGCTACGGTAACAATACTCCTCATTGATTTTTTATTCATAACTTCCTCCGAGTCAAGCGATAACGGCGTAAAAGCCGCGTTTTCCCGATATTATTATTTTATCACCTCTGGAGTACGCTGTCAATATTTCAAATATTTTAATATCGTGAACTTTTAGAATAAGCGACAGCGATATACGAGCATCTTATATAACCGTTTCGTATCCGCCGCAAAAAATCGCCGAAAACAATGTAGATATTCTATTGCTTAAATAATTTTACGCCTTGAACCGTATGATTTTGAGACCTTCCGTAACCTATAGTCGCCTCAATATGATCTCTGCCGTCGCCGCCGCTTTTCATATATCCGAATATTCTTATATAAAAGTCTTTTGTTTCAAATCCTATTCTGAGCCTCTTATCTTCGTCACATTCCGCGCCGACGTATAAGACGTCGTATTTTTCGCCCTGCGCTACTACCTCTATACTGATAGTATATATCTTTTTCTTAACGCGAAAAGTCTCATATTCGCCTTCCTTTCCGCCCTATGCAATAATAATAGTCAGTCTGTCTATCAAAAAATCTTCCGTTTCATTATTATCAACGTACCATTCGTCATCAAGTGTCGGACTTCCCAAAACGTCTCTTTTCATTAAAATATTTTGCGCCGTGTATACGCCGCTCTCAACGTCTAAATCATTATCGTTATTTACGCAGGCCGTAAGCGTAAAAATCAATGATATTATAAAACAAACTATAATGGCGTTCCGTCTTTTCATACGCGGTTTCCCTTTTTATTTATCGCTTATAAAGTATATTTTCACCTTATCATATATAGGCGTATACTGTCCTATATGAACTTCTGCGTCGATATAAGTATTTTCCCCGTCTTTTATAATCGTACCGTCTATATATAGAAGTTCGTCTTGCATCTTAAATACGGAATAAATCTTCGCGCTACGTAAGTTTTCAGCATAACTGACGTAGCATACGACGCCATGCTTTTCGTCTCCGTTGAGAACGAACAGTATCTCGAGCTTATAACTTTCACCGTCGATGTTAAATATATTCTGAGGTGAAAACTTATCGAAAGTATCGTCTCTCTTAACCGTTATCCTCAGCATATCGGCATTTTTGCCCTCGATCAGAAAGTTTTCCGCTTGATATACGCCCTCCTCGAGCTTAACTTTATGCGCGCCGTTACAACCGAATAAAAATAAAACGAATATTATAAGAATACAACACGTCGAAATTATTTTTTTCATATTTACACCTTACGCTTTACGCTGATCAAATATATACAGTGTTATAACTATATATCGATACGTTTGAAATAATAACTTTTGCATTAACCGTAGTCATTGGCGAATATCCCAAATGGACATAAAACCAATCTTTTTCTTCGTTATACGAAAGTAAACTTTGAAGTTTCCGTCAAATAAACGGTACTCAATCTTTCCTATAAATATTTTAGCATAATTAAAGCTAACTTTCAATATATATTAAAAATATTTAGAAGATTTTTCTTTTTATCCGCTTCGTTTTAGAATTTATAAACTTATATATAAAATGAACAGGCGAGGGGATTGCCCTCGCCTGTTCATTTGTGAGAAAACATGAAAAATAAGTTTATAGGGAGAAATCTTTATCCGTATCGGATAAGACATATAGCGTAGTTAGTTCAAAGATTTTTCGTTACTTTGAAATCTTCTTCATTATTGTAATGAAATGTAAAATTTTTGTCAAGTTATTTTTCTCAAATAATTATAAAAATCGCGTATTTTCTCCTTATTTTTTGTTTTTACGTCAAAAATCGAAGCTCGCCCACGTTAGAGCCATATTTACGCGCCTTTTTCGTGATAAAACGCCGAAATAATATATTTGACAGTATCGGAATAGCTTGCCGTTCCGTTCTGCACTCCGTTGGATTTGAGAAAAATATTGTTTATTGCTTCGGATATTTTTTCAATGAAACCATTATACTTTGCATAATATCTGCTTTCGAGTTTCCACTCGTTTCTAACGTTTTCCGATACGCTGAAATATCTTTCTTCGAACATATCTTCATTGGTCTTTTTGAGCGAACTCAAAAGAACGTTCACGACGCTGGTCGTTGCGGAATAGCTCAAAAAATCGTCTTCGCTTCTAAGAAGCAGATAATACGCCGTAAAGTTCGCGTCGTTCTCTCTGTGCGCGCCCTTGCTGTGAGCTATCTCGTGCGCGATGAGCTCGGGGAAAACGCTCGGATATGCCTTCGCGTTGACGCTTATCTCTCCGGTAAGGGGCATACACACGCCGATTATGCCGGTATACGCCATGATCTCGCTCATTGCAACAGGCTTGACTCCCACTCTATGGGGAGCCAAATATCCGCCCGTGTCTATTCTCTCATATTCGCCGTAAACGAGCTCCGCCATCTCTTCCACCGTATACGGGCATATGGGATTGCCTTCGTCATCCCGTTGAACGCTCTTTTCCGTCTCGTTGAGTTTGGCGATATAATAGCGTAACGCCTCGTCGATCCTCTCTTCGTTAACGTCTGTCTCTTCGATCCCGAACGCCGTCAGAATATCGTCTCTATAGTAACCGAAAGTACTCGTCATATTGAATACCGAAACCGCAATGAGCACCGCTACGGTAAGAGCCAAAACGGTATCGAGGATATTATTCCATCTCTTTTTTACCAGCGAATATATGATAAACGCGATAGCCGCTACTATGACGAACACGAGCACGCATACCGAAAACTCCGTTACCGAAAATGGAACGTAAATCGTCACGCGGGATATGAGATAGTTCAGTTTCCTTGCAAAAGTCCTTGTGACATTTTCCGCTAACCCGTCTATATGTACTAGCAAATTCACTGTTATTATGAAAACGATAAGCGTCCCTATAAGGACGCTCAAAAAGGTATATTTCAATATTTTTTTATTCTTAACGCCGCTCATTTTGTCGCCCGTCATCAAATGTGGAACTTCCTCTTGAACTCGTTCTTGAGCTCGTTATGCCCGAATATAACGGTCGAAAGGATAGCAATGACGCTAAGTACGCAAGTAGCTATCGCAGGCCAAAGGACGGTCACGATATTCGTCGCAAGGTACAAAACTATAGGCAAAAATCCGAGGAACGAGAACGCCATTACGGAGATCAAATTGTTCCTATTCTTACTGATCGAGCATGCGACGAGCACGGTCAGAACTATAGTCGATACGATATGGATGATCGGCATCGCGTAATTGAGCGCCCAATGACTGCTCGTTGTCGCGCTCACCGTTTCGATAACGACGAACAGCAAAAAAATGCTCACGGTCTGAACCAAGACCTTGATGCCGACGCTGTTTCTTGACAGTATAGTATTTTTAATGAGTATCAATCCGTAGAGAAGCATCGCTCCGACGATATAGCACCAAAGGACGCTTTTGTCGGTAAGATAATTGACGGTCAGGCTCAAGAGAAAAACGATGAGCGATACGAACGTATATATTTTACCGAGCGTAAAGTGACGGTGCACGTGCCTCTTTGATTTCTTTTCGGGATAGGCAAGCGGAAGCGATTCGTCGATATCCTCTAGCTTTTCATGACAGAGCGGACATATCTTGGTCTTTGATTCTATTTCAACGTTGCAATATTTACAGCGCATTGTCCACCTCCCAAAAATTGCTCCTGACTTCTACCGATATTCCCAGCTTTTCCGTGAGATATTTCACAAAAAACCTTTCGATGTCGTTATCCATTATGCTTCGGCTGAACGATATATTCAGCCTGCCGTTATACGTAACTACCGCCATATTCGAAGGATTGTCTTTTTTCGTATTGAGGACGAACCCTATCCTTTTTACGTGTTTCGCCATTGATTCGGGCAGCTGCGCTATTCCGAGATTGGAGAACGTCGCGGTCTTCGGCTTGCCGAAAAACTTGTTGGCGATATTGAATATCGCCTGCTTTAGGAACAGCGGCGTTATTCTCATGATGAAGAGTTTCTCCGCTCTGACAGTCGTCGATATTTTATTGGAAAGATATTCTTTTTCGAGGTCTCTTTCGAGGCTCTCCTTCATATCGTCGATGCACATATCGAGAGTAAGCTCGCGGTTCGCGCTGCAGTTGACTCTTGAAAAGAGCGAAAAATTCCTGAGCGTTCTCGACGGGAAGATTTTTCTGAGATTTATAGGGCAGAACAGCTGCATTTCGCTAGCTGTCGGCTTCCCCTGCATCTTCGTCATAAATATGCTGTATAGGAGCAGTCCGCCGAGAAATTCCGTTACGGTGCAACCTCTCTCGTGGCAGACGTCGAGGAGCTTTTTAGCCTCGAAGTTCGCCTCTATGAGACCTTTCCCGTTGTTGTTGTACAATATGCCGTCGATCTTATAGCACTCAGCGCCCTTCATATCCTTAATGGGCAGTTCGGACATTTTTTTATGCTTATAGTATTTGAGGAAACTGTCCTCTATCTCTTCGCCGTCTATGGGCGTATTGACCGTGATGACCTTTTGCTCCGAAAGAACGTCGTCGCCTCTCAGATTGAGATACGTATAAAGCAGACTCTTCAAAAACTCCATACCGCCGCTTCCGTCCGCGATAGCGTGGAAAAAGTCGACGGTTATCCTGTTATTAAAGTACCCTACTCTGAAATTGAAGCCCTTGTTATTTTGGAACGTTATCTTGTCGAGAATGACGTCGCTCTCTTCTACGACGAAAGGTTTTGCGGTATTCTCCTCGTAGTAGTACCAAAAGATACCCTTCATCAGCTTTACGTTGAACGACGGGAAACGGCTGATGGTGAGTTTGAGAGCTTCTTGCAGAACGTCTTTATCCACAGCTTCGTCAAGCTCCGCCGACAATCGGAACATATTCATGCTCTTCTTACTGATGAGCATGGGATATATCTTTGCCGAATTGTCAAGCCTTAACCATTTAGTCAGCTTATTTGCCATATTCCCTCCCGTACGCGACGCCGTATTCGCTATGCTGTTCTATAGAGAAACGGCTAGTAACATCATTTTACAATAAATGGCGTATATTTTCAATATATATTATGTAAATTATGATGAAAATACGGTGAACATTCTCATATAATAGCAAAATATAAAGAAAACCGTTTACTAAAGCCTCATAAAAATTGTATAATCGAAATATACTAGCGAACGCGTTAAACGCATAGCGGTCAAAACAGCCGCCTACTATCGCTTTTTAGAATATTTCATAAAGTGTTATGAAAATATCCATCGCGGTACGTTCAAGGAGAATATTATGGAAAAACTTTTCGAAGAGTGTACGCTCGGCAACGTTAGAATCAAAAACAGGATAATACGCAGCGCGACGCACGACGGGCTCGCCGACGAATACGGCGCTCCGAGCGATAAGCTCATAGAAAAATACGTTACGCTGGCAAAAAACGACGTAGGCTGTATCATTGCGGGATACGCGATGGTGAACGACGTCGGAATGTCTAACTACCCGAGGATGTTAAAGCTCTACGGCGAAAATATCGAAGACAACTATAAAAAACTCACCTGCGCCGTTCACGAATACAATACTCCGATAATCGCGCAGATAGCGCATTGCGGACGGCAGACTTCAAGCAAAAAGATAGGCATGAAAAAGGTCGCCCCGACCGCGAAAAGACACCTTCTTTATCCCGATAAAGCGCGCGAAATGACGGTAAAAGAGATAGAGGACACCGTGACCGACTTTGCAAACGCGATAATAAGAGCAAAGGAATACGGCTTCGACGGAGCCGAACTTCACGGTGGACACGGGTATCTTCTTCACGATTTCATATCCGCAAACGGCAACAAGAGAAAGGACGGTTACGGCAAAAACATAGCCGGCAGATGCCGTATAATAAAGGAAATTATCGAAAAAGCCAGAGAAAGCGTCGGCGATTTCCCGATATGGATCAAAATATCAGCGACCGACAAGAGAAAAAAGGGTATGCGCGTAGACTACGCCGTAGAGGTCGCGAAACTGCTTAAGGAATACGGTATCGACGCCATAGAAGTATCTTGCGGCAGCGTTCAGGACGGCATGAACACCATGCGTTCCAAGAGATTCCCGATGAAAGCGATATTCAAATACAGAGAACCGCTTGCAAGTATGCCGAAGTTCTTTAACAAGGTCTTTCTCGCGTGCGCATGCGCCGTCAATCCTCTGATTCCTCAGCCAAAGCCGCTCGAGAACTTCAATATACCGTCGGCGCTAGCTATCAAAAAAGCCGTCGATATAGACGTTATCGCCGTCGGAGGTATCAAACGTCTTGACGATATGAAAATGTTCGTAAACGACGGAATAGACGCCGTGTCTATGTGCCGTCCGTTCATCTGCGAGCCCAATCTTGCAAAAAAACTCATAAACGGCAAATCGACGGAAAGCAAGTGCGTAATGTGCAACTACTGCGGACTCGTAATAGAAAAAGAACCGACGAAATGCCTGTACGGAAAAATAAAAGATGAAAAAAAATAGGAATATTCCTATCCGTCGCGGCGTTTTACGCAAAATATCTTAGGCATAAAAGCGACGCTTATCAAAAGCATATTCCGAAAAGAACTCGCAAAAATGTCGGTACATATGCAGTACTTTTAATATTCAAAGACGGTTGCTTATATCACATGCAGCCGTCTTTTTATCTAACTTTTTTAACTTATTGTTTATAGTATCTTTTGCTTTCAGAGTACGTCGCCGTCGGCATCGCCGATGTTCGCGTCGTCTTGGGAGACGTTCGTCTCGCCGCTT
>ERZ777011.428-NODE-428-length-65299-cov-20.651125_pt1 | contig 65299 bp, 59 predicted proteins | sample MGYA00374964_ERZ777011 | MGnify/ENA primary metagenome ERZ777011 (study PRJEB29310, sample SAMD00008975) | mouse gut metagenome | study: EMG produced TPA metagenomics assembly of the Metagenome analysis of fecal microbiota from mouse which was promoted...
CATGCCGCTCCGAACCGGGGATACTGTCTGCCCGCACGCTCCGCGGCTCCGATAGCGCCATCCCATCCGGAAGAGGAGGAGGGAGGGCACAATAATCGGAATTATCGGAGATGAGTGAGGCTGTTGGATGGATCGGCGGCTTGGAGGAGTGGCGGGAGCGCTATGTGCCGGTCGTTGGCCCGGGCTGGCGCGGGCGGCTGATCTCGCATGCTCCGCAGCTCGGCCGGATGGTGATGGCCCTCTCCTGACCCCGTTCTACGCGGCACGCTCCCACCGCCTCGCTGACGCGCGGCAGTGGGCGTCATGCCGCTCCGAACCGGGGATACTGTCTGCCCGCACGCTCCGCGGCTCCGATAGCGGCAGCCCGGTCGCAGAAGAGAAGCCGGATGGATCGGAGGCGATGGCGGCAGCCCATCCGGCAGTGCACGAGGCGGGGATGGTCGGAGACCATGTTGCTTTGGTAAGCCCCGCCATGGCGCGCGCAGCAGCGCCTTGGTGGGGAGATGGAGATGGAGATGGGGGAGAGGGATCAGTGGGTGGTGAGGGGCGCCGTGAAGGCATCGGGGTAGTGTGTGACGGTGTGGTCGCTGTGGGGGGTGCCGCTGACGATGATAATGTCGAACTGTACTTCGTGTGGGATGTTGCGGGAGCGGACGTAGGCCTCTGCTGCCTGGGTGAGGTTGCGGATTTTTTTAGTGTCTATTGCATCGAGTGGGTCGAAGTCGGAGTTGGTGCGAGTCTTTACTTCGATGAAAACGATGCGGGAGTGGTGCATGGCTACTATATCGATCTCCTTTTTGCCGATTCGTGCGTTGGTTTCGACGATTGCATAGCCTTTGGATGCGAGATATTCGCGGGCGATGTTTTCGCCCCATTGTCCGATGTCGTTGTGTGTGGCCATTATAGGTTGGTCTGTCGGTCAGTCGGGCAGAAGCGGGAGATAGTCGGCATAGCCTTGTTCGGCCATCTGTGAGCGTGGGATGAAACGTAGCGCCGCGGAGTTGATGCAGTAGCGTAGTCCGCCAGACTGTGCCGGTCCGTCGTTGAATACGTGGCCGAGATGTGCGTCGCCTATGCGGCTTCTCACTTCGGTGCGTTGCATTCCTGCGGTGTTGTCGGGGACGCGTGTGAGCAGGGTGTCGTTGATGGGGCGTGAGAAGCTTGGCCATCCACATTGTGATGAGTATTTGTCGGTGGAGAGGAACAGTGGCTGTCCGTTGGTGATGTCGACATATATTCCTTCGCGCCGCTCTCGCCAGTAGGGGTTGTCGAAGGGCGGTTCGGTGGCGTTGCGGCGTGTGACGTCGAACTGTATCGGTGATAGCTGCTGGCGTAGTTGCTCGTCGGAGAGTCGGGCATAGCGTTTGAGGTCGCTTTGCGGGGCGTCAGGGTCGTGAAATTCTGCTGCTTTGCGGAGCAGTGACGGGTTGACATGGCAATAGCCTCCGGGATTCTTTTCGAGATAGTCCTGATGGTACATTTCAGCGGGATAGAAGTTTTCGAGCGGGAGGTTTTCGACTACGATCGGGCGGTCATAGTTGTCGGCGGCTTTCCGGAGGGCTTCGGTGGCGATTTGCTGTGACTGACTGTCGATGGTGTATATGCCTGTACGGTACTGCGTGCCGGTGTCGCCTCCTTGCCGGTTGACCGATGTAGGGTCGATGGTCATGAGGAAGAGCTGTATGAGATAGGGGAGCGTGACACGTTGCGGATTGTATGTGACCTTGACTGTTTCGGCGGCGTGGGTCAGACCGGTGCATACCTGCTGGTATGAGGGCTGCGGTACGTTGCTGTTGGCATATCCGACTTCGGTGTCGATGACTCCGGGTACATTTCTGAAGAAGCGTTCTGTGCCCCAGAAACATCCTCCGGCAAAGTATATGGTGGCGTTGTCCATTGTTATCGAGGTTTGATGCGTTGTTAAGTGAACAACAATTCGGGGTGGTGAAATGTTGGTGACTTCTGCTAGCTGAAGGGTCAGCTTTGTAGTGATTTACAAAATTAAGCATTTGTTTTATAACGAGAGTGTGTTTTCGGTTGCATTTGAACGGTGAATATCAAATGAGTTTGTTTTTTACGATGGTATTGTATATCTTTGATTCCATGAAAGAATTTACAGCGACAGTGATTTCGGTAGATGGCGACAGGGCGGTGGTTGCGCTTGAACTGCATGAAGAGGCGTGTGAGGTATGCCGTCTGTCATCGGTGTGTATGCGTCCCGGCGAGTGCGTTCTGGAGGTAGGTATCAATATGTCTGACAGTATCGTTCCAGGTAATCCGGTGGTTATCAGGGATGCCGGATGTTCAGCGAGCCGTATGATGCTGCTTGGGTTGCTTTTGCCTCTTGGGGTGTTGGTGGGCGTCGCTGTTGCGGCGTCATGGATAGGTATGAATGATGTATTGAGTGCGGTGTCGGCTGTTATGGCGGCGATGTCGGTGTATGCGGTTTTGTATCTGATGAGGAGACGTGCGTTTCCAACATCGGATATGGTATGCGAGTCTTTAGATTGTAGGAGGGCGTCATGATGTGGGCTGCAATAGTTCTGGGAGTCATAGGTGTTGCCGCTGCGGGGTTGCTCTACGTTGTGGCCCGGCGGTTTAGCGTGGATGATGATCCGCGTATAGATCAGGTGGAGGGGCTTTTGCCCGGGGCCAATTGCGGCGGATGCGGCTTCAGCGGATGCCGTGCGTTTGCTCAGGCGTGTTGCAATGCTACGTCGCTGGAAGGATTGTCATGTCCGGGTTCGGACAGGTCGACGATGGGGCGTATCGCATCGGTGCTGGGGCTGCAAAACGAATCATGCCCCGATGTGCGCAAAGTGGCGACAGTGGGTTGCGGCGCGAAGTGCGGCGACCGGCAGAAGGTAGCGCTCTACGACGGGCCGGCCTCATGTGTAGCAGTCGCTGCCATAGGGTCGGGTGAGTCATTGTGCAGCTATGGATGTGTGGGTATGGGCGATTGTGTTGGTGTGTGTCCGTTTGATGCAATATCTTTCAATAGCGAAACGAAGATACCTGAGGTGGATCATTCGCGGTGTACGGGTTGCGGGCGGTGTGCGGAGCGTTGCCCTCGGTCAGTGATCAGTATCCGTAAGGTGCAGGTGCAGGCAGTGTTTACGTATGTGGCATGTTCGAATGCTTCGCCTGGCCAGCTGGCTGTGAAAGCTTGCCGGTCGGCCTGTATAGCCTGTGGCAAGTGTGAGCGTGTATGTGCGTCGTCGGCCATAACGTTTGGGCGATGCGGCGACGGAGTGTCGCGTGTGGCTCCGGCAAGGATCGATGCCATGAAATGCACCGGATGCGGCATGTGTGGGCCGGCGTGCCCTACGGGAGCCATACGCATGGCAGAGGGCTGACATATCGGGGTATGGTGTCAGGGATGATCATGTGCTTTGCTGATCATTTTTTTATGAACCGATTGTTGTTTTACATGCAGGTGTTGCAGTTGTCAGTAGGTAGTCGTATATTTGCGGATATTAGTCGATGAGCCATGAAAACTCCCAGATACAGTCATATCATGTCGCATATCCGTCGTCAGGACGGGGATGAGGGCATGTGGGTAATACAGACGAATGATGAGCATTGTCGTGGCGTGGCATCGCGGGCTGAAGGATTCTCATCTGTATTCGGCATGGGCGACTGGGGACGACTTATGGGACTGCTGCACGACAGAGGTAAAGAGTCGGATGCATTTCAGTGTAAAATCAGGTACAGTTCAGGATACGATATTTCAAAGATGCCGACGGATGCCGCTCCGCACAGTCTGGCCGGCGCTATTGTCATGCATAGTAAGTATGCCGACGGAATGGGCTTGATGAGCAACCCCATAGCCGGCCATCACAGGGGACTGTATGACATGGATGAGTTTAGAAATCTGCTCAAGAATGGCGCAGTGGCCTAAGAGGTTTCGCGTCAGGTGCCTGATCTGGCCTTGCGTCCGCCGTCAGTCAGGTTTAAAGGCATGGAGATACATCATGTGGTCAGGATGCTGTTTTCTTGTCTGGTGGATGCGGATTATCTCGACACCGAGCAGTTTATGGATGAAACGTCGAGCCGGATGAGAGAGAGCTACAGTAGTATCGTGGATCTCAAGGAACGCTTAGACAGATACATCGGCCGGTTTTCGTCGTCGGCTCCGAGTGTTGTCAATCGGCTGAGGAGTGAGGTGCAGCGAATGTGCGAAGAGAGGAGTGCGATGACTCCCGGAGTGTTTGAACTGACGGTGCCGACCGGCGGAGGCAAGACGGTCGCGTCGGTCGTATGGGCTGTCAATCATGCGTGTCGGCATGGCAAGCAGCGGATCATAATAGCGATACCGTTTACAAGCATCATAATGCAGACTGCTCAGGTGTTGCGTGAAATATTCGGGTCGGAGAATGTGATCGAGCATCACAGTGTGATGTCGGACGAAATGATAAATGAACGAACCAGACTTGCAGCCGAGAACTGGGATGCTCCGATAGTGGTGACAACAAATGTGCAGCTGTTTGAATCGATGTTTTCCAACCGTCCGTCGAAATGCCGCAAGCTGCATTCGCTGGCCAATAGTGTGGTGATCCTTGACGAGGCGCAGTCGTTGCCACGGTCGTTCATGCAGCCGGTGGCTGACGCGATAAGCACATATACACGTGTGTTCGGGACCTCGTTTTTGCTATGTACGGCCACACAGCCGCTGATCTCGGGCTGTCACAAGGGATGTGGCCCGGTAGAATACCGTGGAATAGACGCCGGTGATATACGCTGCATAACAGACCGCAGTATGGATCTGCATGAAAGATTGCGCAGGGTGGATATGCGTTTTGACATGTGCGAACTGACTTCGGACGAGATCGCCCGTAGAATAGAGGGGCACCGGAGGGTATTATGCATTGTCAACACTCGCGGTATTGCTTCGGAGATATACGGGCGTCTGAGAGAGAGCGATGATAACTTTCATCTGTCGAGGATGATGTGTCCGCTGCATATACGTCAGTGCCTGTCAGAGATCAGGCGGCTGCTGGATGACGGTGGTGACAGATGTGTGAGGGTCGTGGCCACTCAGCTTGTAGAGGCCGGAGTGGATCTGGACTTTCCGGTGGTTTACCGTCAGATGGCGGGTCTGGACTCACTGCTTCAGGCGGCCGGAAGGTGTAACCGGGAGGGGCTGCTGGAGAATGGTGTGACCCATGTGTTCCGCATGCAGGGATATATGCCTCGGGGAACGATAAAAGAGAGCATATATGCGATGGAGGAATTGCTCAGGATGCATCCCGATGCCGACTGGTTTGATCCGGATGTCATTAAGGAGTATTATGCGTTGCTGTATAAGCGGACGCCTACATTTGACAGTCAGGAGATATGCCGGCTGTCGGAAACGCCCGGTGAGGTGAGATATGAGGAGATCGCCCGGCGGTTCAGGCTGATAGATGATGAGGGCATGACGCTTGTAGTGAATTATGCGGATGCAGGGAGCCTGATATCGCGGCTGAAGCGCGTCGGGCCGTCAAGAGCTCTGATGCGGGAGCTCGGCCAGTTTACAGTCAGTGTGACGCGCCGACAGTTTGAGGAGATGCGTCGCGCCGGCATGTTGGACGAGCCGTTGAGTGGTATCTATTATGTGGAGGATCCGATGCTTTATGACTGTAAGTCGGGTCTGAAAGCCGGAAACGAATATCTTGAGCAGACGTTTGTGATATGACAGAATGATAAACCGATGGCCGGCGGCCGATATGATTCCGCAACTGATAGATGTTGATGACATGTGACCGTTTGCCTGAAATATAGAATGTGTAATGGAATATTTTGACAAAGAGTATGGCCTTGAGGTGTGGGGCGACATGGCTTGCTTCACAAGGCCTGAACTCAAGGTGGAGCGAGTGAGCTATGACGTGATCACGCCATCAGCCGCCCGGAATATCTTCCAGGCGATATTCTGGAAGCCTGCGATACAGTGGCGTATTACCAGAATAGAGGTGGTGAATCCGATAAAGTGGATCTCGGTGCGACGCAATGAGGTAGGCGCGCTCGCTCAGAACAGTGCGAACGCCCGACCGATAATCGCCACCGAGAAGCGTCAGCAGCGCAACAGTCTGATGCTGCGCGACGTCAGGTATCGTATATATGCCAAGATGGAGTATATACCTCCCCACAAGCGGGCGGGCGTATCGTCGAGAGAGTCGGGCGACGACGAGAATCCGGGTAAATATCAGGCGATGTTCGAGCGCAGGGCGTCGAAAGGCCAGTGCTTTACAATGCCTTATCTTGGCACGAGGGAGTGCACGGCCTATTTCAGTCTTCTTCCAGATGGGGCGAAGGGTGGCGATGATCTGCTGCAGGAATCGCGTGATCTGGGAATAATGCTGTATGACATGGATTTTTCCGACAGCAAAGATATACGGCCGATGTTTTTCCGTCCGGTGATGGACCTCGGTGTGATAGAAGTTCCACCTGTTGACAGCAAGGAGGTGATGAGATGATACTTAAAGCGCTATACGATTATTTTTATTCGCGTCCTGACCGTGTGCCCGAGGGGATGTGTCGCAAGGAGATCGAATATGTGATAGTGATAGACCGCGACGGGTCGTTTGTCAGATTCGAGTCTCGACGCATTGACAAGAAACGATGCGCTGAGCTGATTGTGGCGGCGCCTGTAAGCCGGTCGTCAAATGTCGCTCCCAACGTGTTGTGGGACAACGGCAAGTATGTGCTTGGGCTGAATGATTCGGACGACAGACACCATCGTTCGTTCGTTGGTCTGGTAATGGAGATCGCCTCGTCGCATCCCGACGAGGCGTGTATGGCGGCTTTGGCGGCTTTCTACCGCCGGACTCCGGAGGAGCGGCGCATGGACTACGGCCGTGATCCGTTGTTTGATGAGGTAAGCAACAACGCTGCCGCCAATATGACCTTTATGGTCGAGGGTGACTGTGAAACGATTGCCGAGAAGGGCCATCTGATACCGGCCTCCGAAGGGTCAGACGCCAGCCCAAGCGGCGTATGCCTCGTGACTGGCCGGAACGGCCGGCTGGTGCGGACAAGCACTGGTTCGACCATACCCGGATGTTCGCCCAATACCGCTCTGGTAGGCTTTCAGGTAAAGTCGGGCTATGATTCCTATGGCAAGCAGCAGGCTTACAACAGTCCTATATCTGTGGAGGCCGACTTTGCCTATACTTCGGCGCTTAAGATGCTTCTGTCGAAGGATTCGGAAAACAAGACACGTCTTGGTGACAGGACATTCCTATACTGGTGTTCGGGACGATACGGACGCGACACCGAGTCGTGTTTCGGCTTCATGGTCGAGAGCGACAAGTCGTCGGAGGCAAAAGGTATATCGGCGGCAGGTGTGGAGAAGCTGTTCAAAAGTATCTGGTCGGGGACTGTGAATACTGATCTCGACGACCGGTTTTACTTTCTCGGGCTCGCTCCCAACGCCGGGCGTATGGCGGTAGTGGTGTGGGAGAATGTGCAGCTTCGCGAGTTTGCCGGAAAGATATTGCAGCATTTCGATGATATGTCGCTGGTCGGCTATCGTGCGAATGACAAGGGTCGGTCTACCGCCGGAGTTTTCAATATGCTTTCGGCCGTGACCCTCGACGGAAAGCAGTCGGAAGCGTTGCCCAATCTTTGTGAGGCGGTAGTGCAGTCGGTCATCCAGGGCACACGCTATCCGTATCAGCTCTACACGTCGGCCCTCGAAAGAATCAGGGCAGAACTGCCTGACCGGACAGTGACCCGGACAAGAGCATCGATACTTAAGGCATACATAAACAGAGTGACAAGAAATAATAAAGATAACAAACAACTTACACCAATGCTTGACAAGACAAACAGTAATCCAGGCTATCTGAGCGGACGTCTGGCGGCAGTGCTCGAGAAGATACAGAGCGATGTGAAAAGCGGCGATTCGATCCGCACGCGCTATATGGCGGCGGCATCGGCCACTCCGTCGGCAGTGTTCCCGGCGATGCTCAACCTGTCGGTGCACCACAGCGAGAAACTCAGCGAGGCATCGAGAGTGTTCTATGAGAAGACCAAACAGGAGATCATCGAGAAAATGCCTGCGGAGGGATTTCCGTCGCATCTTGATCTGAACGATCAGGGACGCTTCTTTGTAGGGTATTACCATCAGATGGCCGATTTCTACACGAAGAAGGAATCAGAGTGAATAAACATCAAGACGAATCATATTAAAAAACGCAGAATTATGGCAGACATAAAGAACAGAGTGGATTTCGTGTATCTCTTCGATGTGCAGGACGGTAATCCGAACGGCGATCCGGATGCAGGCAATCTTCCACGGGTGGACAACGAGAACGGATGCGGCCTGGTGACAGACGTGTGTCTGAAACGCAAAGTGCGCAACTATGTGGATGCTTCGCGCAATGGTGCTCCGGGGTATGGAATTTTCATACAGGAGGCGGCTGTGCTTGACAATCGTGTGGAGGAGGTGTATGCCTCTGACGAGGTTGCAAGTAAGTCGAAGGACGATAAAAAGGCTGCCGCCCGCAAGGCCTTGTGTGAAAAATATTTCGACATACGGGCTTTTGGCGCCGTGATAGCTACCAAAGACAAGCAAGGACAGGTGCGCGGACCGATACAACTCACCTTCGCGCGTTCGGTGGATCCGGTGGTGAGTCATAGTCATTCCATCACACGTATGGCTGTGACAAAAGAGGCTGACAAGGAAAAGGAGAAGACCATGGGCAGAAAATCAACGGTGCCTTACGGTCTGTATCTGTGTCACGGCTTTGTATCGGCGAATCTTGCGAAGCAGACCGGTTTTTCGGATGCGGATCTCGAACTTCTCTGGGAGGCGCTTGAAAACATGTTTGATAATGACCGTTCGGCGTCACGCGGACTCATGAGTCCGCGCAAGCTCGTCGTGTTCGAGCATTCGTCGGAGCTTGGCAATGCTCCTGCCAACAAACTGTTTGATGCCGTAAGGGTGTCGAAAAACAGCGGCGTGTCAGTGCCTCGCAGTTTCAGCGACTACACTGTGGAGATCGATCGCGACAGTCTGCCTCAGGGTGTGACGGTCATAGAAAAGTTCTGATGCCTCGTTCAGGCTATTATGCCGATGATGAAATGATCCCGCTGTCGGGCATACAGCATTTTATGTTTTGTGAACGGCAGTGGGCTCTCATTCATCTCGAATGTCAGTGGCAGGAAAATTTTCTTACAGCCGAAGGGGCTTTGCTGCATGAAAGGGTTGACGACCCGTCGGTACGCAAAAGCGGCCCTTTCGGGATTGTCACTCTTCGCGGGCTGCATGTGGCTTCCAGGAGATTGGGATTGTTCGGCGTCGCAGATGCGGTGGAGTTGCATCCTGTTGCAACAGGAAAGCGCAGTGTTGCGGAACTTGTCGCCAGCCGGGAGTTCACGATAATGCCTGTGGAGTACAAGCGGGGTCATCGCAAGATCAGTGATTGTGACCGATACCAGGTTGTAGCACAGGCTATGGCTCTTGAGGAAATGTATGGTGCGGAGATAAGCCGCGCTGCTGTCTTCTATTGGGAGGAGCGCAAAAGAGAGTATGTTGAAGTGGATGCGGAACTCCGCGATCGAGTGACCGATGTGTCGCGCAGGATGCATGAGGCATATAGGTCGGGGCATACCCCTGCGGCTAAGCGCACCGGTTCGTGCAGAGCCTGTTCTATGGAGGATATGTGTATGCCGGGACGGATCAAAGCCGATGTGACTGACTATCTCAAAATTTTGTTTGATGAAGAGACTGCTTAATACGCTGTATGTTACAACTCCGGATGCATATCTTTCAAAGGATGGCACAAATGTTGTGATTTCGAGCCAACAGAAGATATTGTTCAGGATGCCGATACAGAACATCCAGTCGATAATCACATTCGGTTATCAGGGGGCAAGCCCGGGACTTATGCGTCTGTGTTCTGAAAATGGCGTGGCATTGTCGTTTTTTACGACTGCCGGACGGTTTGTGGCGAGAGTGCAGGGTCCGCAGACGGGCAATATACTTCTTCGCCGATCGCAGTTTCAGAATGCCGGTGACACGGATTATTGCCGTCGTCTGGCTTCATCTTTTGTTCTCGCGAAGATACACAATGCGCGAATGACCCTCAGGCGATTTGTCAGAGATTACCCCTCTGATGAGGGAGTGTCCGCGGTGGCGGATGCGGCTGAGTCGCTGAAAAACATGTCGCGTCTGATAACCCGGTCAGTTTCAGTAGATGAGGTCAGAGGTCATGAAGGTCAGGCGGCGTCAATATATTTCGGCGTGATGCACCACTTGATTCTCAATAAGGATCGCTGTTTTGCTTTTGCAAGGCGTGTGAAACATCCTCCGACAGATTGCGTCAACGCTATGTTGTCATTTGGATACACATTGCTTGCTCATGACTGTGGCGCTGCGCTGGAGGGAGTGGGACTGGATCCATATATGGGTGTGCTGCATTCTGTACGTCCGGGTCGCATGTCGCTGGCATTGGACTTGATGGAGGAATTCCGTTCGTGGCTTGTGGATCGTTTTGTCATATCTCTGATCAATACCCGTCATATCAGGGCATCGGATTTCACCCCCGCTGCCGGTGACGGGGCGGTCGGTTCGGTAAGTCTTACGGAAGATGGTCGAAAAAAATATCTCACAATGTGGCAGAACCGCAAGAAAACGGAAATCATCCATCCCTTTCTTCAAGAGAAGGTGCCGATAGGGTTGTTGCCTCATATCCAGGCATTGTTGCTTACCCGCTATATGAGGGGTGACATGTCGGATTATGCTCCGTTTCTTGTCAAATGATTTTTAGGGTATATATGTGGTGATTTTTGAAGAATACGATGATGAATATCCTGATAGTATATGATGTGAATACATCTACTCCGGAGGGACGCAAACGATTGCGCAATGTGGCCAAGTGTTGTCAGAATTATGGGCAACGTGTGCAGAACTCAGTGTTCGAATGTCAGCTCGAATACCATTCCTATCCAATGTTGAAACATACTCTTGAAGAGATAATAGACAGTGGTGCGGACACGATCAGGATTTATAAGCTTGGCAAAAACTACCAGCAGTCTACCGAGCAAATAGGGCGTGTGACCTCTTTTGATTTTGATGGCAGCATCATCGTATAGTGTTTTAGATGGGTGTGGATTTCGTCGCAGTAAGTCCAAAGAATGGAAACAGTGTGACAGATACATGCTAAAGACATGCATGGTCTGACATAATTTGGAATCATCCGCTCGATATAGTCGTGGGTGCGGGCGAATCGTAAGCATTACAATTTTAGTAGAGTACTCGCAGTGATTGATATTCAGACGTATAATAAAAAGAAGTAGATTCTCAGTTTGTGCATTAGCGATAAAAATGCTATTTTCGCGGAGAATTAGTCATAAATAGGACTCCTTTAGATTGTTACTATTATGGCAGTCGCACCCCATGCGGGTGCGTGAATTGAAACCCCTATGGAACTCGATGAGCAAGTAGCGATAAAGTCGCACCCCATGCGGGTGCGTGAATTGAAACAGGTCTGCGCCTCCTATGGAGTTGAATCACTCGCGTCGCACCCCGTGCGGGTGTGTGAATTGAAACGCTGTTGCTGAATATGGCGAGAAACACGGTCATCAGTTGCATTTCGGGTGCGGGGGTGTGAATGGAAGCGACAGCGTGTGGGGAGGCGGTGCGTCCGCGGTCGTCATTTGACTTCGGGTGAGCTGTTGTGGAGGTCGACGAATCGGTGCGTCCGCCAGTCGTCATTTGACTGCAGAGTGGGCTGTGGTGATGCCGGCGTATCGGTTTGTCCGGCGATGGAGCGCAGGCGGTCGGGGGTGAGGACGGTAAGTCCTTTGCCAAAGCGCAGACGATTGAGTTCGATTGCCGACAATGGTGTGGCTGATCGGAATTGTGGCAGTGGGATCTGTTCAGGGTTGTTCATTGTCGTCGGAGGTAATGTTGTCAAACTTCGGTAGGAGTGCATTGACGCCGAGCAGAACCGTAGCATACGAAGCTATCAATACGAGCAGCTGTATGCGCATGGGGAATATTCCGGCAAACCATCCTCCGGCCAGATATGTGAAAAACAGTAGCCAGAGAGTCAGCTGCACGCTCAGGCAGAGTGTGCACCATCGGTGTGCGCGGTATTTCTGATACCATACGCTCCAGAAGCTGAACGGCAGGCAGCAGACGTCGCACAGAGCCAGATAGCCGATCCATTGCGGGAATATGAGCAAGCCCGCAAGGCTAACTGAAAAATAGGCGAATCCGACTTCACTCCAGCCGAACAGTCCGAAAAACTTTGCCGCCGGGGTGGAGAGAACGTCGTCGCATCCTCCGCTCTGAATTACGCCGCACACTTTGTCGGCAGCGGAGTTGTGGATATTGAGCGACTTCTGTAGGAGCAGGTAGCTGATGTAGAGTCCGCCGAGATCGAGCAGCGTCAGGATTACGGTCGACGCATGGGCGTATATGCGGTTGCTGACAAACAGGTAGAGAAACAGAAATGCTACGGCGATCCAAAGCGTGACTCGTTTGGCTTTTGCCGCAATCTCTAATGCGTGATGCCGCCCATAGGAGGGTTCGACGGCATCGGGTGCTGGAAACGGCAGCAGCAGGTTGCCGTCGAATACCCGAAGGAAGTCATCTATCGGCGCGGATTCTGCCACTCCATGAGTCAGATAACCGATTGTGTCAGTGGTGATAGATGTCACGATGACAAATCCGGCCGACGTGCCAGCGATAAATGGGGGCGAGGCCTGACGGATCTCTGTCTTGTCGGAAAGCCGAAGCCCCTGTGAGCAGATGCCGTATTCCTGCATGAGTTTAGTCAGGCCATAGAGGGTAGGGAATGGCATGGAGCGGAATCGCCGTGCGGAGTATGATTCCGTGTGGCGCACGCCGAGCTGCTGAAGAAGATCGTTGAATATGTTGGCTTTGTCGGGCGACATGTTTTCCGAAATGAATATCAGTCGGCGTAGTGTTCGATGGCAGCAAGAAGCGCTTCTCCTTCAATCTCGCCGGTGTGACGCCATTGTTCGATTCCGTCGGCGTAGATGATAAATGTGGGTATGGATTGGGCTTCGGCCTGATCGGCAGCTTCAGAATTGCTGTCGATATCGAGCTGCGCTATGCGGGCTTTCGAGCTGATGAGTTCGCTGACCTGATCGACTATCGGAGCCATGCGCTTGCAGTGGGGACACCAGGTGGCGTAGAATTCGACCATTACTACAGGGGCTGATGATGTCAGTTGTGAGTATTCCATAGTTGATGTGCGTTTCGGATGTGTGTTGATACGGTTTTGTTGTATAACGCCGATCGGGGTGCAAAAGTTGGCTTAAGGCTAAAGTAGCGGGTGTACATGGAAAACCCTGTATCAGCGTCTGAAGTCTGATACAGGGCTTTGATGTCATGTGGGATAGGGGAGCGGAGTGTCGCTCAGATATGTCGTATCACTCTGGCAGGATTGCCTGCGACAACCGTGTGTGGCGCTACATCTTTAGTGACTACCGATCCGGCACCGATCACCGAATCGTGTCCGACGGTGACTCCGGGCAATATGGTGACACATCCTCCGATCCATACATTGTCGCCGATTGTCACCGGTTCGGCCCATTCATCGCCGGTGTTGCGCTCCTCGGCGTCGAGCGGATGGCAGGCGGTGAAAATACTGACGTTCGGGCCGATGAACACATGGTTGCCGATCGTCACCGGAGCCTCGTCGAGTATGGTCAGGTTAAAGTTGATGAACGTGTCGTGTCCGATAGAGATATTGCATCCCCAGTCGCAGCGCATCGGCTGATTGATCTGCACGCGTTCGCCGCACCGGGCGAGAAATCCCCTGAGCAGATCCATGCGGCCGTCGACGTCATCGGGCGACAAGTCGTTGAAACGGCGCACAATAAGCTGGGCTTTGCGCAAGCCTTCCTGAAACCGGGGCATGGCGGCGCGGTAGCGCTTGCCTGTGACCATTTTGTTCCACTCTGTCAGAAACGGATCCATGATTTATGGCTGCTGGAGGCTGTAGATGTCGGTGAGCTTAATGTCGAACACCAGCACCGAATACGGCAGTATGATGCCGGTCGACTGGACTCCGTAGCCCTGATCGGCAGGGATGACTACGCGACAGCTGTCGCCTACACGCATGTCGGTGAGCGCTATCTGCCATCCGCTGATCATGTCGGACGGGCGGAAGCGGTAGATGCTGTCGCCGTAGGTGGTCATAGTGAACGATGAGTCAAACGGCTCGTCGTTGTAGAGGCGTCCGATATACTTGGCGTCGACGGTGCTGGTGACCAGAGGCGAGAGATTGCCTTCGGTCTTGGCGCGGTCGTTGAAGTAGTGGATGAGCACGCCCGATGTCGGATACCATGCCGGGGCGAGCTTGGTGTAGTACGGTGTGCCGTCAGTGTCGGTAAGAGTGAGCTGACGCTGATACCACTCGTTGTTGGCCTCGCGCCATTCTTCGTATTCGTCCCAGGTGTTTTCGCTGTTGCACGCTGTGAATGCGATGGCGGCAGCTGCAGCCAGCAGGGATGCGGTAAATGATTTCATTGTCATCAGAATTTAACTTCGGGTGCTGACTGTGCGGAGTCGTCGGCCTGGAACTGCGGCTTCGGGCTGAAGCCGAACCATCCGGCGTAGATCACCGTAGGGAATTTCTTTATGGCGGTGTTGTAGGCGGCTACAGCCTGCGTGTATCGGCCGCGTGCGGTGGCCACACGGTTTTCTGTGCCCTCAAGCTGCACCTGAAGGTCGCGGAAGTTTTCGTTGGCCTTGAGGTCGGGATATGCCTCGCTGACAGCAAGGAGCGATTTGAGCGCCTGTGTCAGTTCGCCCTGTGCTTTCTGGAATCTGGCGAGTGTGGCTTCGTCGAGGTTTTCGGCCGAGATGTTGATTGATGTGGCTTTGGCGCGTGCCTCGGTCACTTTCTCGAGCGTGGAGCTTTCGTGTGAGGCGTAACCTTTGACGGTGTTGACCAGATTGGGTATCAGGTCGGCGCGTCGCTGGTACTGGTTCTGCACCTCGGCCCATGACTGGTCGACGGTCTGCTGTTGCTCAACGAGCGAGTTATAGTTGCACGATGAGAATGCCGGCAACATTAGGAATGCTGCAATGGCCGATATGATTCGTGTTTTGATCATGTTTATAACGGTTTGATGGTTTGTAGAGGAGAAATATGGGGTATCGTCAGCCGAGACGGCGCAGGAGAGTGGTGAGGCTCACGCGGTCGTGGATGAGCTTGTGGAGATCGTCCACGCTGACGCGGGTCTGCTCCATTGAGTCGCGCTCGCGCAGTGTGACGGTGTTGTCCTCCAGTGTCTGGTGGTCGACGGTGATGCAGTAGGGTGTGCCGATGGCATCCTGACGGCGGTAGCGTTTGCCGATGGAGTCTTTTTCGTCATATCTGGTGGCGAAGTCAAATTTGAGGTCGTTGACGATCTCGCGTGCCTTGTCGGGCAGACCGTCCTTCTTGACGAGCGGGAGCACGGCGCATTTCACGGGCGCGAGGGGGGCGGGGAGGTGAAGCACCACGCGCTTGTCGCCTCCGTCGAGCATCTGCTCTTCGTAGGATGAGCAGAGCACCGAGAGGAACATGCGGTCGACGCCTATGGAGGTTTCGATCACGTAGGGCGTGTAGTTCTCGTTGAGTTCGGGGTCGAAATATTTGATGTTCTTTCCGGAAAATTTCTCGTGCTGGGAGAGGTCGAAGTTGGTGCGGGAGTGGATGCCTTCCACTTCCTTGAATCCGAACGGCATCTGGAATTCGATGTCGGTGGCTGCGTTGGCGTAGTGGGCCAGCTTGTCGTGGTCGTGATAGCGATATTTCTCGTCGCCCATGCCGAGAGCCTTGTGCCATTGCAGGCGCCACTGTTTCCAGTATTCAAACCATTTGAGTTCCTCGCCCGGACGCACGAAGAACTGCATCTCCATCTGCTCGAACTCGCGCATGCGGAAGATGAACTGGCGTGCCACGATCTCGTTGCGGAACGCTTTGCCTATCTGGGCTATGCCGAAGGGGAGGCGCATACGGCCGGTCTTCTGCACGTTGAGGTAGTTGACAAATATGCCCTGTGCGGTCTCGGGGCGGAGATATACTGTCATGGCGCCGTCGGCCGTCGATCCCATCTCGGTGCGGAACATGAGGTTGAACTGGCGTACTTCCGTCCAGTTCTTGGTGCCTGAAACGGGGCATACGATGCCGCGGTCTACGATGATCTGGCGCAGTGCTTCGAGATCGTTGTCGTTCATGGCTTTTGCAAAGCGCTCGTGGAGCTCCTCACGCTCCTTGATGTGCTCTGCCACGCGGGGATTGGTCTGGCGATAGAGTGTTTCGTCGAACGATTCGCCGAATCGCTTGGCGGCTTTGGCCACCTCTTTCTCGATCTTGTCGTCGATCTTGGCTGTCTCCTCTTCGATGAGCACGTCGGCGCGATAGCGCTTCTTGGAGTCGCGGTTGTCGATCAGAGGATCGTTGAATGCGTCGACGTGGCCGGAAGCCTTCCAGATGGTGGGGTGCATGAATATGGCGGAGTCGATTCCGACGATGTTCTCGTGGAGGAGAGTCATGGCGTCCCACCAGTAGCGTTTGATGTTGTTTTTGAGTTCGACACCGTTCTGGCCGTAGTCGTAGACGGCAGCCAGGCCGTCGTAGATTTCACTTGACTGGAACACGAATCCATACTCTTTGGCATGGGAAACTATCTTTTTGAAAACGTCGTCTTGCTGTGCCATAATTGTAGAATGACTATAAATGATGGGTGCAAAGTTAAGCATTTTCCCTTAATGGGCCACCACTTACTATTGAATTAAGATGCAATTATGTCGAGAAGCTCATGAAAATAGCGAATAAAACCGTAACTTTGCAGCCATGTTATCAAAAAAAATCATTGCATTGGTGGCTGTGGCCGTGCCTACGGCGCAGTCGTTCACGGTGTTGGCCGACGGCGGTGAGCACGAGATGGCTCCTGATTCTACAAAATGGCTTGAGGAGGTGTCGGTGACTTCCATAAAACAGTCGCCCGATATACGTCTGCAGCCTACATCGTCGACGGTGCTTGGCCAAAGCCGTATAGAGCGTCTGAATATACGCACGCTGAAGGGCGTCAGCGAGATCGCGCCCAATTTCTATATGCCCGACTATGGCAGCCGCATGACTTCGAGTATCTACGTCCGCGGCATAGGGGCGCGCATGGATCAGCCGGCTGTGGGTCTGTCGGTCGACAATGTGCCTTTTCTCAATAAGGATGCATACGATTTCGATCTGCCCGACATAAGCCGAATGGAGGTGATACGCGGCCCGCAGAGCACTCTGTACGGTCGCAACACCATGGCCGGGCAGATCAATATCTACACTCTGTCGCCGCTCGACTATCAGGGCACGCGCATAATGGGCGAGGCCGGCAAAGGGGAGTCGATACGGCTCGCCGCATCGCAGTATGCTCTGCTCCGCGAGAATCTGGGCATGGGCATAGCGGGATATTTCAATTTCCGGGGAGGATATTACACCAACCGCTATCATGGATACAAGGCCGACAAGGAGAAGGGAGGCAGTCTGCGATGGAAGACGGCATGGAGGCCTACAGAGCGGTTGAGTGTGGACAATACCATGTCGTTCACGCTCGACCGTAACGGCGGTTATCCCTACGAGTATCTTGCCGGAAACGAGATCAACTACAATGACACGTGTTTCTATCGGCGTAATATCCTGTCCGACGGACTTACGCTGAAGTGGCGAGGTGACAGCTGGACTCTTTCGAGCATCACGTCGGTGCAGTATATCGACGACAATATGACGCTTGACCAGGACTTTCTGCCGCTCAGCTATTTCACGCTTACGCAGCGGCGTCATGAAACAAATCTTACGCAGGATATAGTGGCCCGTGGTAATGCCGGCGACCGGTATTCATGGCTCGGGGGGCTGTTTGCATTCTACAAGCACAGTTCGATGCACGCTCCGGTGACATTCAAGGAGCATGGCATACAGCGTCTGATTGTAGACAATGTCAACCGTAATCCGATTTTCAACGTGACGTGGAATGATGATCAGTTTGTGCTAGGCAGTGACTTCCGCATACCGGTTTACGGGCTGGCGGCATATCACCAGAGTGATCTGAATCTGGGACGGTGGACGCTATCGGCGGGTGTGAGGCTCGACTATGAGCATGTCGCGCTCCGCTATCACAGTCATGTGTCGACAGCTTACACTATGACAATGAAAAACGGTCGTCCGATGGGGTCGAAAGAAATCAATATCGATCAGTCTGACAGGCTGAAAGAACACTTTCTGGAGTTTCTGCCCAAGGTGAATGTGTGCTATCGGCTTCCGATTCCGGGCGAAAGCGATGTGTATGCGTCGGTGGCCAAGGGCTACAAGACAGGGGGCTACAACACTCAGATGTTCAGTGACGTGTTGCAGCAGCAGCTCATGTCGGAGATGGGGCGTCCGGTAGAATATGACATAAACGAGATATTGAGCTATCGTCCGGAACGAAGCTGGAACTATGAGGTCGGCACCCATGTGAGCTGTGCCGACGGACGGGTGGATACCGATCTGTCGCTATTCTATATCGACTGTCGTGATCAGCAGTTGACCATGTTTCCCGACGGATCCACGACGGGGCGTATCACTACCAATGCCGGCAAGACCCGCAGTTTCGGCGCTGAGGTGCAGGTGCGTTATTCTCCTACGTCGCAGTGGATTTTCAATACAAGTTATGGATATACCAATGCCAAGTTTGTGGAGTTTACCGACGGTCTGACCGACTTCCAGGGTAACCGGGTGCCATACGCGCCCCGCAATACTTTTTTCGCCTCGGCCACCTATCGCCTTCCGGTGGGTAGATGGATAGACGTGATGTCATTCAATGCCCGGGTGCGCGGTGTCGGTGACTTCTATTGGGATGAGGATAATTCCACACGTCAGCCGTTTTATGCCACTCTCGGACTCTCGGCGAGCGCCACTCATAAGTTCCTGACAGTAGAGGTGTGGGGCGAGAACCTTACGGATACCCGTTATACGGTGTTTTCATTCAAGTCGATCGGCAACACTTTTGTGCAGCGCGGAAAGCCTTTGACGTGGGGCGTTACCGCCCGCTTATCGTTCGATTCGAACGCTGCCGACTGACCAGTGGGAACCATTGCGGCTGTGGCGGGGTTATTAAAGGTGTAGATTTACTTAATTAATGTCTTCGCTATATGAGATGGTTTGAAGCTTCGATTACGGCTGTAGCGCTATCGCTCCAGCTCTGCTCGTGCAGTGGCGATGATGATCCGCAGGCCAGTATAGCAACAGCAGTTACGGCTCCGTCCATAGCCGTGATGACAGATGCCTCCGGCGTTGTCGGGATATTGCCCGATGTCAGTTGCAGCGTGGCTTTTAATGACGACGATAAGACGGCTCTGGTGGTGATCTCGAATCAGGGATGGAGTGAATTGGAGCGGGGGAGTGTGCTTCGGTTCAAGGGTGTTGCCTGGGTGTTTGACGGAGAGGCGCGAAGAGTGGCGGCTTCCGAGGTGGCTCCCGAAGATGTGCCGGAGCCTGTTCTTACAGACGTTTCCATTCTTTATCAGGCTCCGCGTGAGATTGACGGACGCCTGACCGATGGTCTGGCGGTCAGTTTTACCTCGGATAGCCACAGGGTGACGTTTGTTCCGTTGCATACGGTGCTATGCGGCACGACGGAGTCGGTCGACCTCAGCGATCAGCCGGAGTCGGTTGTGTCGACCAAAACGGTCTATGCCATAGATATTGATCCGTCGGCCGGGGCGGCTGTGATGACAGTCAGCGAACCCCGTTTTGATCTCGGTGGCCGTGTGGCGCCCGATTCTATGGAGCTTCGCTCGCTTGGCGTGGAATTTTATGCCGGAGGCTACCGTCTGTCGGCGGATGTTGCGGTGCCTTATATGGGTGGCGTGGCTCGGCGCGACTATGAAGTGCGCGATCTGGTGGTCGACGTCAGTCTGTTCGGTGAGTCGACACTTAGCTACGTCACCTCGGCCGGTTATTCGGTGAAGGCATATTTTGAGGGGGTATATATGCGATGACGCGATTGTGTTGATGTGTTGACTGTGTAGTAGGTGTATCAAATCGAAGCGAAAAAAATGGCGAAAAAAACATCCTATCCATGAAAAAGAGGTCTGGATTGTGAAAGAAATGCCGATTTTTTTGACTAAATTTGCGTCAGAAATCCTGCGTAGTAACCGTGGAATGACTGATGGTTGGCTCTGTCGTGCTGATTGTCAGAATCTTGGCGGTGTGCGCTACAGTTGATAACGCAAATATTTGACAAAACTATAACATGGTATCATTATCGATTTCTAACGCAACGCTTGCCATAGCCGCCGCCCTGACGGGTATCGCGCTGGTGGCATTGGCGTTATGGCTTGCCGGCCTGCTTAGTCCGAGGTCATTCAACCCTCAGAAGGGTGAAGCGTACGAGTGTGGTATTCCCACTCGAGGCGAGAGCATGGCACAGTTCAAGGTGGGCTATTATCTTTTTGCTATCCTTTTCTTGATGTTCGACGTTGAGTGCGTGTTCCTGTTTCCATGGGCTGTACGCGTCAAGGAGCTTGGTGGCGCCGGGCTTGTCAGCATCGCGATTTTTTTCACAATATTAGTGCTGGGTCTTGTTTATGCCTGGCGGAAAGGAGCTCTTGAATGGAAGTGACAACCAAAAGCATGCCCTATGAGGCGTGGAAAGATAATGAGTATATCGAGAGCCTTGTCGCCGAGCTTAAGGCCAATGGCACAAACGTGGTGGTAGGCTCGTTTGACAAACTGATCAACTGGGGTCGTTCCAACTCCATCTGGCCTCTGACTTTTGCTACCAGTTGTTGCGGCATCGAGTTTGTGTCGCTTGGAGCCGCCCGCTTCGATATGGCACGTTTCGGATGGGAGGTTGCCCGTTCGTCGCCCCGTCAGGCTGACTTTATAATGGTGGCCGGCACAATAGTCCATCGTATGGCTCCGGTGCTCCGCCGTCTGTATGACCAGCTTGCGGAGCCGAAGTATGTGATCGCCACTGGTGCTTGCGCCGTGTCGGGCGGTCCGTTCAAGAAATCATATCATGTGGTGATGGGAGTCGACAAGATCATACCTGTCGACGTGTATCTGCCCGGTTGCCCGCCGCGTCCTGAGGCCATGATCTACGCTATCATGCAGCTCTCGCGCAAGATGAAGGTAGAGCACTTCTTCGGAGGCGTCAACCGCAAGGAAAAACAGCAGGAATTCCTCGAAAGCCACCCTGTTGAGGGTGTGGAGGATTGATTCCCGGCAGTAAAAGTCAACCCCTTTCAATCAAACGACGAAACCATTGACCAATATGGCAGACATTCAGGAAAGAATAGCCGGGCAGTTCCCCGAAGCCACATTCGATACATCCGACGTACTTACCGTCGAAATTCCCGATGCGAAACTGCACGCTCTCGCCCGTTTCCTGCGCGATGAGCTTCATTTCGATTATCTGATGACGATTGTCGGCATGGACTGGGTAGAGAAGATGGGATGCATCTACTACCTGCAGTCGACGGCCGACCATAACCGCATAGCAATCAAGGCCACTACGGCCGACCGTGAGAACCCGATGCTCCACAGCATCGCCGATCTCTGGCAGATAGCGGTGATTTACGAGCGCGAAGTCTTCGACTTCTTCGGAATAGTGTTCATCGGCAACCCCGATATGCGCCGTCTCTTCCTCAGCATAGACTGGAAGGGATATCCCCTGCGCAAGGACTATGATCCGTCGCTCAACCCCGTGCCTACCGAAAACGAGCGTCAGAGTGACTTCACCAACACTTACGTAGAACAGTCCGACGGCAAGATCGTCAAGGAGCAGGCCAGAGTGTTTGAGGAGGATGATTTTGTAGTCAATATAGGTCCGCAGCATCCTGCTACCCACGGAGTGCTCCGTTTCCGCACAGCAGTCGACGGCGAGACGATCAAGAAGATCGACGTGTATATGGGCTATATCCATCGTGGAATCGAAAAGATCTGCGAGGGACTGACATATCCGCAGACGCTCCATTTCATGGACCGTATGGACTATTTCTCGGCCCACAATTATCATCACGGACTCTGTATGACCATAGAGCAGGCTGCCGGCATAGAGGTGTCGCGCCGTGTGCAGGTGATCCGCGTGATCATGGACGAGTTGTCGCGCATAGCCTCCCACTGCCTGTTTATCGGTACGTTCTGCATGGACCTCGGCGCTACCACTATGCTATTCTATACGCTCCGTGTGCGCGAGCAGATACTTGATATCATGGATAAGACCTGCGGTGCCCGCATGACGTTCAACTACGATACCATAGGCGGTGTGATGCAGGATCTGCACCCTGATTTCGTGAAGGATGTGAAGGCGCTGCTCGCAGTGCTTCCGGCCAACCTCAAGGAATACGACAAACTGTTCACCGGCAACGTTATCACACGCAACCGTATGGAGGGCGTAGGATATATGAGCCGCGAGGATGCCGTCACCTGGTCGGTGACGGGTCCGTCGGGACGTGCGTCGGGCTGGGCCTGCGATATCCGCAAGACCAATCCCTACAGCATTTACCAGGAACTCGATTTCGAGCAGGTGGTGATGCACGAGGGCGATGCTATGGCTCGCTTCAAGGTGCGCATGAAGGAGATCGAGGAGAGTGCCAAGATTATCGCGCAACTTATTGACAATATACCCGACGGCGAGATTCAGGCCAAGGTTTCGAAGGTGTTCAAACTGCCTGCCGGTCACTGGTTCCGCACGGTGGAGGGTTGTCGTGGCGCTTTCGGTGTCTATCTCGAGAGCGATGGCACGGTCAATCCGTATCGTATCAAGTTAGTTCCGCCGTGCCTGCCGGCTGCAGCCGCTGTCGATCATCTGACACGTGGCCAGAAAATAGCCGACCTCATCACTATCGGCGGTTCGCTCGACTATATCGTTCCCGACATCGACCGATAACAAATCACCAACTATTGACAACGACACTTGAAAAAACATAAGTCATGTTTGATTTTTCCGCTTTAACCAACTGGATCCATGCCGGGCTTCTTTCGTTCATGCCCGAATGGCTCGCCGTGACCACAGAGTGTGTGCTCATAGGGCTGGTGCTTCTTACGGTATATGCGCTGCTGGCTCTTTTCTATATCTACTACGAACGTAAGGTGTGTGCCGCTTTCCAGTGTCGCCTCGGCCCTGACCGTGTCGGCCCGATGGGATTGCTGCAGAGCTTTGCTGACATGTTCAAGATGCTCATCAAGGAGCTGATATCGCTCAAGCATACCGACAAGTTTCTTTTCGCTTTGGCACCCTATCTGGTGATTCTGGCGTCGATGCTTGCCTTCGCAGTGCTCCCATGGGGCAACGGTCTGCAGGTGATCGACTTCAACATCGGCATATTCTTCCTGATAGCCGTTTCGTCGATAGGCGTTCTCGGCATACTTCTTGCCGGATGGTCGAGCAACAACAAGTTTACTCTCATAGGCGCTTTGCGTTCCGGCGCCCAGATGGTCAGCTATGAGCTTTCGATCGGTCTGTCGGTGCTCACTATGGTGTGTCTGGCCGGCACGATGTCGGTGGGCGGCATCGTTGAAGAGCAGCGCGATCTGTGGTTTATCTTCTCGGGTCATATCCCCGCGATCATCGCTTTCATCATCTACCTGATAGCAGGCACGGCTGAAACCAACCGTGGCCCGTTTGACCTCCCTGAGGCCGAGAGCGAGCTGACTGCCGGCTATCATACGGAGTATTCCGGCATGCACTTCGGATTCTTCTATCTGGCTGAGTATCTCAATCTGTTCATCGTTTCGGGCGTGGCCGCTCTGCTGTTCTTCGGCGGATGGATGCCGCTCCACATCCCTGGATGGGATGCTTTCAATCATGTAATGGATTACATTCCGTCGGTGATATGGTTTGTCGGCAAGGCAGTGGTGATCTCGTTTATCATCATCTGGTTCAAATGGACATTCCCGCGTCTGAGGATCGATCAGATGCTTTCGCTTGAATGGAAGTATCTGCTCCCTATAAATCTCTTCAACCTGGTGCTGATGGTGCTGGTAGTGGTCTACGGACTTCACTTCTGATGCGTGCCTGACGCAATTGAAAAACAATCTACTCTGACAATTGACTGACATGAGCGACAAATACGGAAAAATAGCACAGGTCATCGGTCCCGTGGTCGACGTGGCCTTCGAGGGCGAAAGCAATGAGCTTCCCCCTATCTATACCGCTCTGAAAGTAGACCGTCCCGACGGCGGAATGCTTATACTCGAAGTGGAGCAGCATATCGGTGAGAACACCGTCAGATGTGTGGCCATGGAGAGCACCGACGGCCTTCGCCGCGGCGAGCGTGTGGACAATCTCGACCGACCGATAGCTGTGCCGACCGGCGATCAGGTCAAAGGACGTCTGCTTAATGTGGTGGGTGAGGCCATCGACCGTCTGCCCGCTCTCAAGCGCGACAATCTTCGACCGATCCATCAGCCGGCTCCGGAATTTGACGATCTGACCATCGGCACCGAGATACTATATACCGGTATCAAGGTCATAGACCTGCTCGAGCCTTACAGCAAAGGCGGCAAGATCGGCCTCTTCGGAGGCGCCGGCGTGGGCAAGACCGTGCTCATCATGGAGTTGATCAACAATATCGCCAAGGGTCACAACGGTTTTTCGGTATTTACCGGTGTGGGCGAGCGTACTCGTGAGGGCAACGACCTCCTGAGAGAAATGATCGAGAGCGGCGTCATGAAGTATGGCGAGAAATTCCGCGAAGGCATGGAAAAGGGGGAGTGGAACCTTCAGGATGTGGACTTGAAGGAGGTCGGCGAGTCGCAGGCCACCCTCGTGTTCGGACAGATGAACGAGCCGCCGGGCGCGCGTCTGCGTGTGGCGCTTTCGGGTCTGACCGTTGCCGAGCAGTTCCGCGATCAGGATGGCGGCGGCAAGGAGATACTTCTCTTTATCGACAACATATTCCGTTTCACGCAGGCCGGCAGTGAGGTATCGGCTCTTCTCGGACGTATGCCTTCGGCCGTGGGTTATCAGCCGACACTTGCGTCGGAAATGGGTGCCCTGCAGGAGCGTATTACTTCTACGAAGAACGGCTCGATCACTTCGGTGCAGGCCATCTATGTGCCGGCCGACGACCTTACCGACCCTGCTCCGGCCACAACTTTCAGCTTCCTTGACGCCACAACGGTGTTGAGCCGAAAGATTGCTGAGCTGGGCATATATCCGGCTGTGGATCCTCTCGAATCCACATCGCGTATTCTTGATCCCAATATTATCGGGGATGAGCACTATAATACGGCACAGGCCGTGAAGCAGTTGCTTCAGAAATACAACGAGCTGCAGGATATTATCGCGATTCTTGGTGTCGACGAACTGTCGGACGAGGACAAACTCGTGGTGGCACGCGCCCGTCGCGCACAGCGTTTTCTGTCGCAGCCGTTCAATGTGGCCGAGCAGTTTACCGGACTTCCGGGCGTGATGGTGCCGTTGAGCGAGACTATCCGTGGATTCAAGATGATTCTCAGCGGCGAGATGGACGAGTATCCCGAGCAGGCTTTCCTCAATGTGGGCACTATCGACGAGGCTATAGAAAAAGGCAAGCGTCTGCTGGCTGAGGTGAAGTGATCATCCAAGTGATAATACGACTACCGGCACTTACGGAGCATAAAAGACAGAAAGCATGACACTGAAGATCATATCGGCCGAGGACGTACTCTTCGAGGGTGAGGCGACTTTAGTCGCTCTTCCCGGAGTGATGGGGCAGTTCACTGTGCTCCAGAATCATGCTACGCTCATATCGGTTCTCACAGCCGGCAATATCGAGTATGTCACCGGCGGACAGCGCGAGTCGCTTCCCGTGGGTGGCGGACTGGTGTCGGTCGACAATAATGTTATATCCGTTTGTATCTATTGATCATGAAGAAGCTTTTGGCCATCATATTGTCTTCCGTATTCATCCTGTGGGCATTGCCATGCATGGCGGCTGAGGCTCATGGCGGTGAAGAGGAGGGCAAGGTCGACGCGAAGGAGATCATCTTCGAGCATCTTGGCGACAGGTATGGCTGGGAGGTGCCCTTCTGTCACGACAAGTCGATCCCTCTGCCCATCATATTGTGGGGGCACGACGGACTGCACTGCTTCATGTCGTCGAAGGTGGAGCATGGACGCACATATGTCGACGGCGACGCCACTTTCCGGGTGGCTGGAGCCGACAGCGAGCACAAGGGGAAGATCGTGGAGATTATCGATGGCAAGGAATATAGGCCGTGGGACATATCCATTACCAAAAATGTGCTTGGACTGTTTATCGCCGTGGTGCTGGTGATATGGAGCATTCTTGACGTGGCCCGATGGCACAAGCGCAATGGATACAAGGCTCCTCGGAAGTTTACAGGCGCTATCGAGACTCTGATCACGTTTGTCTACGACGGTGTCATACGACCGACGCTCAAGGATCGGGCTATGAAGTTCGCACCATATCTGTTGACGGTGTTCTTCTTCATACTATATATGAATCTTCTGGGCCTGATCGTGGTGTTCCCCGGCGGCGCGAATCTGACAGGCAACATAGCCGTCACTCTGGTGCTTTCGGTGTTCACTTTCCTGCTGACAAATGTCATCGGTACGAAGCATTACTGGAAGGAGATTTTCTGGCCCGATGTTCCGCTCTGGCTGAAGTTTCCGCTGCCGATCATGCCGGTCATAGAGATATTCGGTGCGCTGACCAAGCCGGCAGCCTTGACAGTGCGACTGTTTGCCAATATGCTTGGCGGCCACATGATCATATTGGTGCTTACGCTGCTGATATTTATTTTCGCGGCAATGGGACCGGCAGTGGCCGGAGGCATGACAGTGATTTCGGTCGGCTTCTCGGTGTTCATGCTTCTGATTGACGTGCTGGTGAGCTTTATCCAGGCTTATGTGTTCACGATGTTGTCGACGATATTCATATCATTCGGTCAGGAGCGCGGACACGACGAAAGCCACGATTCCGGTGGCCGTCACCACGACAAACCGGTGGCGGAGTCTGAAGGACATCATGCCGCTACGGTGTGATTTTCAATGCAAGAAACAATATAAAAACAACCATAAAAACTTAAGATTATGTTAGCAATGATTTTAGCAGCAATCGAAGGCATTCTCGGCATAGGAGCATGCGTCGGAGCAGGTATCGCCGTTATCGGCGCAGGTCTTGGCATCGGCAAAATCGGTGCATCGGCCATGGAAGCTATCGCACGCCAGCCGGAGTCGGCAGGCGACATCCGAAGCAACATGATTGTGATCGCGGCTCTTGTCGAGGGTGTGGCTCTCTTTGCTGTGATTGTTTGTATCCTCTCGCTGTTCCTTTAATCAACAATAGGCACAGATGGAACTGTTCAAGCCTGACTTCGGTCTGATATTCTGGATGTTCGTGGCATTTGCCATCCTCTTCTTCGTTTTGTGGAAGTGGGGCTGGCCGGCCATCATGAAAGGTGTGGAGGGTCGCGCCGACCTCATCGACAAGGGAGTGGAGTACGCTCAGAACGCCAAGGAACAGCTCGACAACGCGCGTAAGCAGGCCGACAGTTACATTGCCGAAGCGCGTAAGCATCAGACAGAGATACTCCGCGAGGCTGATCGTATGAAGACTCAGATCATCGACGAAGCCCGCGAGGCCGCTCAGCAGGAGGCTCGCAAAGTGATGGAGCAGGCTCAGCTGTCGATACAGCAGGAGCGCAAGCAAGCCGAGCTGCAGTTTCGCAACGAGGTGAGCGCTCTGGCTGTCGACATAGCCACAAAGGTGGTGCGCGGCGAGATGGGCGACGAAAAGGCTCAAAGCCGTCTGGTGGACAGTCTGCTGGACGATATGGAAAAACAAAACTGAACTGACCGATGAACGAAGGACTCGTACCACGGCGATATGCCAAGGCTCTTTATGGGTTCGCCCTTGAGAAGGGCGTGCAGGAACGTGTCTACACGATGATGAAGAGTCTGGTGGCCTCGTTTGCCGCCAACGAAGGCCTTCAGCCGACCTTGGCCAATCCTTATGTGGGCGTAGCCGACAAGACCGAACTGCTCATGACGGCGGCTTCTGCCGAAAAGACTGATGCCGTCTATGCCGACTTCCTGAAGCTGTTGGCCGAGAATCGCAGGCTCGATATGGCACGCGATATAGCGCTGGCGTATATCGGGATCTACCGCAAGGCCAATGGCATCCATGAGGTGAGGGTCACAAGCGCATATCCGCTCAAGCCGGCCGAGTCGGCTCGTCTGAAGGCCTTGGTGGAGCGTCATCTCGGCAAGAACGCGGTGGTGGAGTTTTCCGAAGCGGTCAATCCTGAACTTATCGGCGGCTTCACGGTGGCCGTGGGCAACGAGCGGCTCGATGCTTCACTGAGCAACGAGCTCAAACAACTAAGACTCAACTTATCAAGCAAATAACAAACAATCCCGATGATAAATCCCAGCGAGATATCCGAAGTGCTCAGGCAGCAGCTTGAAAACGTCAACTCGAAGGTGTCGTTTGAAGAAACGGGCACGGTGCTCGATGTCGGCGATGGCGTGGCACACGTCTACGGACTCGACAACGTTTGCGCCAATGAACTCGTGGAGTTCGAAAATGGTGTGACGGGCGTGGCACTCAACCTCGAGGAGAGCAATGTAGGCGTGATTCTTCTCGACAACGTCAATAAGGTGACCGAAGGAATGTCGGTCAAGCGTACAGGCGAGATCGCCTCTATCCCCGTGGGCGAAGGTCTGCTGGGACGTGTCATCAATGTGCTCGGCGAGCCTATCGACGGCAAAGGACCTGTCGACGGCGAGCTTATACGACTGCCGCTTGAGCGCAAGGCACCGGGAGTGGTTTACCGCCAGCCGGTGAAGCAGCCGCTGCAGACCGGTATCAAGGCCATAGACTCGATGGTGCCTATAGGCCGTGGACAGCGTGAGCTGATCATCGGTGACCGTCAGATCGGCAAGACTGCTATCGCTATTGACACCATAATCAACCAACGCAAGGGATTTGAGTCGGGCAAACCGGTTTATTGCATCTATGTTGCCATCGGCCAGAAGGCATCGTCGGTGGCTGCCACTGTCGAAACTCTCCGTCAGCATGGTGCTCTTGACTACACTGTGGTAGTGGCGGCTACGGCGTCGGACTCGGCTTCGATGCGCTACTATGCTCCGTTTGCCGGAGTGGCTATCGGCGAGTTTTTCCGTGACACCGGCCGCGATGCTCTCATCGTTTACGATGACCTGTCGAAGCAGGCTGTCGCCTATCGTGAGATTTCGCTCATATTGAAGCGTCCTTCGGGTCGTGAGGCTTATCCGGGCGATATCTTCTATCTGCATTCGCGCCTGCTGGAGCGTGCGGCCAAGATTATCGACAATCAGGAGGTGGCATCGCACATGAACGACCTGCCCGAACCGCTCAAGCCGCTGGTGAAGGGTGGCGGATCGCTCACCGCACTTCCTATTATAGAAACTCAGGCCGGTGACGTGTCGGCATATATTCCGACCAATGTGATCTCGATCACCGACGGTCAGATATTCCTTGAAACCGCGTTGTTCAACCGTGGTATACGCCCGGCCATCAACGTCGGTATATCGGTGAGCCGCGTCGGCGGATCGGCGCAGATCAAGTCGATGAAGAAAGTGGCAGGCACGCTGAAGATCGACCAGGCACAGTTCCGTGAGCTTGAATCGTTCACCAAGTTTGGCGGTGATATCGATCCCGTGACCGCACGTGTCATCGACAAGGGACGCAAGAACGAGCGGCTGCTGATACAGCCCCAGTATAAACCCATGATCGTTGAAGATGAGGTGGCGATCATCTACTGCGGCACCCGCGGTCTGCTTGAGAATGTGCCGGTGGATAAGGTCAGCGAGTTTGAAAAGAGTCTGCTTCAGCTTCTCCATTCGGCTCATCAGGCTGATGTCATGGATCAGCTGCGCGAAGGCAAGCTGACCGAAGAGATGGGACAGAAACTCAATGCCGCCGCCGTTCAGGTAGCTGCATCGTATTGAACTACGGAAAGCATCGAAAAAGCAAATGGCAACACTACGCGAACTAAAGACACGCATCGGCTCGGTGGCTTCGTCGGAGAAGATCACCGGCGCCATGAAGATGATCTCATCGGCCAAGATGCATAAAGCCGAGATGAGCCTACGCAGGCTTCAGCCTTTCCGCCGTCAGGTGGAGAGCATCATCGGCACACTGCTTACGGCCGACGCCGAGTTCAGCTCCCCGCTGCTCGAAGAGAGACCGGTGGCTAAAGTCACGATAGTGGTGTTTGGATCCGACGACGGCCTTTGCGGTGCTTACAACAACAATATCTTCAAGGCGCTTATAGAACATATCGGACATCTGCGCGAGTCCTTTGGCCGCGATACAGCGATAGAGCTTTATCCGATAGGTAAAAAAATGCTGAAGGCCTGTGAGAAGCTTCATCACTCCGACGGCATTACGGTGACGACGGTGGAGGGCGTGGACTCGAAGACCTGCGGCGACGGAGTGCGCGACTTTGCCGACAGCCTTTGCCGGCAGTTTGCCGAGGGAGAGACCGATCGTGTCGACTGCCTTTATATGGGCTTCCACAGTGTCAGCCGTCAGCGCACGAGCGCCGAACAGCTGCTTCCGGTGGTGGCCTCGACTCTTTCGGACAACGGTGTCGTGGCCGATGTGCGCCCCTGCATATTCGAGCCTGACGCACAGACGATTTTCGAGAGTGTGCTGCCGATGTTCATCATGTCGGTGATGCACGATGTGTTTACCGAAAACCGTGCTTCGGAGCAGGCTGCCAGAGTTATGGCCATGCAGAGCGCCAACGACAATGCCAAGAAGCTGCTCGAACAGTTGCAGCTTGAGTACAACAAGCTTCGCCAGCAGAGCATCACCACCGAGCTGCTCGACATACTCGGCGGTCAGGTAAGATAGAGAAAATACAACCGATTTATCACCAAGCAATAAAAAAGTAAAACATATCAACAATAAACTATGGGTAGTGTAAAAGATTATTTTTCGTCGCTGGGGGCCGGCATCGCCAGCCTTGTGAAGGGCATGACGGTCACCGGCAAGGAGTTCGTCACCCCCAAGCTGACGGAGAAATATCCTGAAAACCGCGACACCGTCCACGTTCCCGATCGCTTCCGCGCGATTCTGGAGCTTAAGTACGATGCCGAGGGACGCCACAAGTGCATAGCTTGCGGCATTTGCGAACGCAACTGTCCGAACGGCACCATCTCTCTTAGCACAAAGATGGTGGATACAGCCGACGGAAAGAAGAAGCGTAAGCTCGACAAGTATATGTATGATCTGGGCAGCTGCACGTTCTGTCAGCTGTGTGTCAGCTCGTGTCCGCAGGATGCAATCGAATTCTGCAATGATTTCGAGCAGGCTGTGTTTACAAGAGAGAAGCTTGTCAAGCAGCTCAACTATCTTCCTGAGAAAGAGGAACCGGCTCCTTCGCCTGAAGAACTTGCACGTATCCAGGCCGAACGTGAGGCCAAGATAGCAGCCGCCAAGGCCGCTGCCGCTGCCAAAAAGGCAGCCGCAGCAGCAGCCGAGGGCATCGAGGCTGCCGAGAAGGCGCAGGGTGAGAAGCCTGTGACCGAAGAGCCTGCAAAACCTGTTGACAAACAATAATTATTAGATATGGAATCACTTGGAGGTATAATCATGTACTGGGTGATCGCTCTGGCGATCGTCATATTCTCGGTGCTGACTGTCACCACACGCAAAATCTTGCGTTCGGCCACATATCTTCTGTTCGTACTCTTCGCCACGGCTGCTCTTTACTTCAAGCTCGACTATGAGTTTCTGGGCGCCGTGCAGATCGCAGTCTACGCCGGAGGCATAGTGGTGTTGTTCGTGTTCTCTATTCTGCTGACTTCACATCCGGGCGACAACACAGCGCGTCTGGTGTCGAAGAAGCGCGTGCTTGGCCTTGTAGCGGGTATAGCCACTCTGGTAGTGGCCGGATGGGCTCTTCTGAGCCGCTGCGCCGAAATGGCATCCCGTCTGCCGATCATGGACAATCCGTCCATGCACCGTATCGGCGAAACTCTCATGGGCACCGGCAAGGGCGAATATCTGCTTCCTTTCGAGGCTGTCAGCGTCCTGCTTCTGGCATGTATAATCGGTGGCGTCACAGTCGCCCGCAAAAGATAAGCTGTTATGGAAATTACGATGATATATTATCTCATACCGTCGCTGCTGATGTTCTGCTGCGGCGTATATGGCTTCGTCACACGCAAAAACATGATAGCGATGCTGATATCGCTTGAGCTGATGCTCAACGCTGTCGATATCAACTTCGTGGTGTTCAACCGCTATCTTTTCCCGGGACAGATGGAGGGCATGTTCTTCACTCTCTTCGCCATCGCTATCGCGGCGGCCGAGACAGCGCTTGCCATTGCCATAATCATCAACGTGTTCCGCGCTGCGCGCAACGTCGATGTCGACGATCTCAACAAAATGAAACATTAACCCATTCCGCGTCATGGACATTACGATACCTATACTTATTCTGGCCATACCGCTCTTCATGTTCCTTCTGCTGGGACTGACCGGCATGAAAATGCCCCATTGGCTTGCCGGCACGCTCGGCACGGCAGGAATGGGCACCGTGCTGGTGTTGAGCTATATCACGGCATTGACTTATTTCTTTGGCGGCTCGCCGCAGTTCATAGCCGAAAACGGCGAACGTCTGCAGGCTGTCATATTAAACTGCACCTGGCTGCAGTTTACTCCCAGCCTGGTGATCAAACTCGGATTCCTCCTCGATCCCATCTCGGCGCTTATGCTGATAGTGATCCCCACGATCTCTTTCATGGTGCATCTCTACAGCATGGGCTACATGCGCGACCATCACGGAGTGTATGAGCACGGTTTCCAGCGTTTCTACGCTTTCCTGTCGCTCTTCAGCTTCTCTATGCTCGGCCTTGTGGTTGCGACCAATATCTTCCAGATGTATATCTTCTGGGAGCTCGTGGGCGCTTCGTCTTACCTGCTTATCGGCTTCTACTATAAAAAACCGTCGGCGGTGTCGGCTTCGAAGAAGGCATTCATCGTCACCCGTTTCGCCGACCTCGGCTTCCTGATCGGTATTCTGGTGCTGTCGTACTACACCGGCACCTTCGACTTCATGCAGCTCACTTCGGCTCCTGTCGAGGGAATGGAGGGCGTTTATCAGATCAGCGAGCAGACCGCGATGGGAGTCAAGAGCATTTTCACACAGAGCGCAGCCCCCGTGTTTATGGGTGCTTCGGTGCTCACATGGGCTCTCGTGCTGATATTCATGGGTGGCATGGGTAAGTCGGCGATGATGCCGCTCCATATCTGGCTGCCCGATGCTATGGAAGGCCCCACTCCTGTTTCGGCTCTTATCCATGCTGCAACGATGGTTGTGGCCGGTGTGTATCTCGTAGCGCGCCTCTACCCGCTCTATCTGATGGAAACCGCATCGCTCGACATCGTGGTGGTGGTAGGTGCCCTGACCGCTCTCTATGCGGCTTTGGTGGCATGCGCTCAGATCGATATCAAGCGCGTGCTTGCGTTCTCTACCATCTCGCAGATCGCCTTCATGATGGTGTCGCTGGGCGTTTCGCGTCCGGAGTTCCACGATGGCATCGGCTACATGGCCGGCATGTTCCATCTGTTCACACACGCCATGTTCAAGGCTCTGCTCTTCCTCTGCGCCGGTGCGATCATTCATGCTGTCGGCTCCAACGACTATACCGACATGCACGGTCTGCGCAAGTATATGCCCATCACCAATGTCTGCTTCCTTATCGGTTGCCTTGCCATTGCGGGTATCATTCCGTTCGCTGGTTTCTTCTCCAAGGATGAGATCCTTGTGGCTTGCTTCGGTCATTCGATATTCTGGTATATATGGATGTCGGCCGTGGCCGGTCTGACGGCGTTCTATATGTTCCGTATCTACTACCTGATTTTCTGGTGGAAGGAACATAAGGTGCACGAAGGCCATCACAAGCCTTCCGACCAGCCCTGGACGATGACTCTTCCGCTGGTGATTCTGGCCGTGGTGTCATGTCTGGCCGGTTTCGTTCCGATGGGCAATCTTGTGACCTGGAACGGTGTGCCGATGTTTGAGCATGCCAATTTCCTCACCAATCTCGCTCACCTTGACTGGAGCGTGGCTCTCGTATCGCTCGCAGTAGCCATCGTCGCAATCGTGATCGCTACAGTGATGTATCGCAAGGAGAATCCTATGCCCGACCGCATGGCCGACATGATGCCCCGTCTGTGGGACTGGTGTCACCACCGTTTCTACTGGGACGAACTGTATCAGTTTATAACCCACAAGATAATATTCGGCTGCATATCGCGTCCGATCGCATGGTTTGACCGCCATATCATCGACGGTGCAATGGACGGTCTGGCAATTGTCACCAACAAGGCTTCCTACGCCATCCGCGGCCTTCAGAGCGGCAAGATACAGATGTATGTGTGGATCTACCTTATAGGTGTGCTTTTGCTGGCAGCCGTAACGGCTTTCTGCCTCATGTAATATCAATCACGGTGCAATAAGAAAAAGAAAAAGTAATTATGTTTTCCAATCCTCTGATCTATTTCGTGGTGATTCCGCTGGTGATGCTGGCCGGACTCGCCATCTGCCGGAGCATAGGGCAGATACGCGCCGTGGCCGTAACCGGATCACTTGCGCTCACAGCCCTGTCGATATGGCTTCTGGTAGACTATCTGGGACTTCGTGCGGCAGGCGCCGACGCCCCGATGCTTTATTGCGACTCATGGAGTTGGTTTGAACCGCTCAACATCCATCTTGCTGTGGGTGTCGACGGCATTTCGATAGCCATGCTCATCCTTTCGTCGATAATCCTTCTGACCGGCAGCTTCGCCTCATGGAAGGTGGAACCCAACACCAAGGACTTCTTCCTGTGGCTGATACTTCTGTCGACAGGTGTGTTCGGATTCTTCATCTCGATCGATCTCTTCACGATGTTCATGTTCTATGAGGTGGCTCTGATCCCGATGTATCTTCTCATCGGCGTATGGGGTAGCGGCAACAAGAACTATTCGGCCATGAAGCTTACCCTGATGCTTATGGGTGGCTCGGCGTTCCTGATGCTCGGCCTTATCGGTATCTTCTACCATTCGGCTCCCGAGGGCATGCCTCTTACGTGGAATCTGCTTGAGATCCGCGCCAACGAGAGCATCTCCGAAGGCTGGCAGTATTTCCTCTTCCCGATGACGTTTGTGGGATTCGGCGTGCTTGGCGCCATGTTCCCCTTCCATACATGGAGTCCCGACGGTCATGCTTCGGCTCCGACGGCTGTGTCGATGCTCCATGCGGGCGTGCTGATGAAACTCGGCGGCTACGGATGCTTCCGTGTGGCGATCTACCTGATGCCCCAGGCTGCCAACGATCTGGCATGGATATTCCTGGTGCTGACCGGCATTTCGGTTGTCTACGGAGCCTTCTCGGCTTGCGTGCAGACCGACCTTAAATATATCAACGCCTATTCGTCGGTGAGCCACTGCGGACTGGTGCTGTTTGCTATCCTGATGCTCAACACCACCGCAATGACCGGTGCCATCATGCAGATGCTCTCCCACGGTCTGATGACAGCGCTCTTCTTCGCTCTGATAGGTATGATCTACGGACGCACACATACCCGTGACATACGCCTGATGGGCGGACTTATGAAGATAATGCCGTTCCTGGCAGTGTGCTACGTCATAGCCGGTTTCGCTTCGCTCGGTCTGCCGGGTCTTAGCGGTTTCGTGGCCGAGATGACCATCTTCGTGGGTTCGTTCGAGCACGCCGATATGTTCCACCGTGTGTTCACCATCGTAGCTTGCTGCTCGATCGTGATCACAGCGGTGTATATCCTACGCGTGGTGGGCAAGCTGCTCTTCGGCCCTGTGCAGGACGAGCATCATCTGCAGCTCACCGACGCCACATGGTGGGAACGAGTGTCGACCGTCACACTCATTGTCAGCGTAGCTGCCATAGGATGTTTCCCCAACTTCTTCGCCGACCTTATCAAGTTTACATTCAGCCCGTCGATCTTCGCCGTAATCGGCCAGTAATTTTGCATAGATAGAAAATGGACTATTCACAGTTTCTCATAATGAAGCAGGAAATCGGCCTTCTCGCCGTATTTCTGATCGTCTTCCTCGCCGACACCTTCCTGCCGCGCCGCGAGCAGGGTTCGATCGGCGTAATCAGCTGCATATTCTTCGCCGCTTTCACGGTGCTCGGCTTTGTTCCCGGTGTCGCAGGTGAAGGAGTGGCCTTCTCCGGCATGTATGAGGCTACATGGCCTGTGATCAATATCAAGAACATCCTCAATGTGGGTGTGCTCATAGTCATGATACAGGCTCTCCGCTGGGCCGACCAGGATATGGTGAGAATCCGTCGCGGCGAGTTCTACGAGCTGCTGCTGGTGACTCTGCTCGGCATGTATTTCATGATTTCGGCCCGTCACTTCCTGATGTTCGTGATCGGTCTGGAAACAGCTTCGCTGCCTCTGGCCGCAATGGTGGCTTTCGACAAGCACCGCTACGAATCGCGTGAGGCGGCCGTCAAGTATATACTGACAGCCGTGTTTTCCTCGGCCATCTTCATGATGGGCATATCCTACGTCTACGCTATCTCGGGCTCGCTCTACTTCTCCGATATCGCTATCGCTGTATGGTCGGAGTCGCATAGCGCTCTGCTCGTTTGCGCTCTGGCTTTCGTGATCGCCGGTATCGGTTTCAAGCTTTCGCTTGTGCCGTTCCACCTCTGGACTGCCGACGTATATCAGGGCGCTCCTACTCCGGTCACCTCATATCTGTCGGTGATCTCCAAGGGCGCCGCTGCGTTCGCTTTCCTCGCAGTGCTGTGGCAGGCGTTCGGCACAGTATATCCCCAGGCGTGGGAATGGATGCTCTATGCTCTGATCATTCTCACCATCACTGTGGGCAACCTGTTTGCGATGCGTCAGAAAAACATGAAGCGTTTCCTTGCTTTCTCGTCGATATCGCAGGCCGGATATATCATGCTCGGCATTATCGCCTTCAATCCCATGGGACTGGCGGCTCTGATGTTCTACGTGCTGGTGTACATCTTCTCCAATCTCGCTGCTTTTGGTGTGATCGGAGCTATAGAGAATGCTTCGGGCAAGGTGTGGATGGACGACTACAAGGGTCTTTACCGCACCAATCCGCGTCTGGCCTTCACAATGATGCTGGCCATGTTCTCTCTGGCCGGTATACCTCCGTTCGCAGGCTTCTTCTCGAAGTTCTTCATCTTCACCGGTGCGATAGCCCAGGGAACGGTAGCTATCTACATCCTGGTGCTGATAGCGCTTATCAACACCATCATTTCGCTATACTACTATCTGCTGGTGGTAAAGGCGATGTTCATCTCGCAGGACGATTGCGTGATAGCTCCCTTCCGCAGCGCCTGCAGCGAGCGTTTCGCTCTGTGGGTATGTGTGGCGGGCATCGTGTTCCTCGGTATTGTCAGCTTCGTCTACAATACGCTCCTTGAGGGTACGATCATGAGTTTCTGATGCGTCCCTGACTGACGTTTCAACCCCTATTATATGTCTGCTCCCCGGATAGCGACCGCTATCCGGGGAGCAGTGTGTTGTAGTGGAGCAAGCGATGTATCGCTGACGGCCCCGCTTCAGCATGAGGGCAGCCGGAGCGATCGGGTGAAGCCCTCGGGCACCTCTTCCGGGCAGTGGGTGACGAATACAATGGCGGCTCCGCTTCGTGCGGCTATAGTGTCAATGATGCGTCGCACGGCGTTTTTGTACGATGCGTCAAGACCGTGAAACGGCTCGTCGAGCAGTATAAGCGGTGCCTCTTTGATAAATGTGCGGGCGAGCAGCGCGAGCCGCTGTTGGCCTGTGGATAACGTAGAAAATGTGCGGTCGGCCAGATGTGTCATGCCGAGAGCGTCGATCCATTGGCCGGCGGTCTCGATCTGTTCGTCTGAAAGACGTGTATAGCAGCCTACGGTGTCGTTGAGGCCGCGTGCCACGACATCGCGTACCGTAGCGTTGCCTCCGCCGAAATACAGCTGCATCTCCGGGGAAATGTATCCGATGCGGCGCTTTACTTCCCAAATGCTTTCGCCTGTTCCGCGCTGGCGGCCGAAAATGCTGATGTCGTTGGAGTAGGCTTGCGGACCGTCGGCACAGATAAGACTCAGAAGTGTCGATTTGCCCGAACCGTTCGGTCCTGAAAGAACCCAGCGTTCGCCGGGCATGATCCGCCAGTCGACTGATTCCAGCAGTGTGCGTGATCCATATCTGACTGTGCAGGCGTGCATCTCTACGACCGGAACATTAGCATTGACCGTCGGCGGTATGATCCGTTGCGGGGCGTATGCCTCCGCCGTCGGTTCAAACAGGTGTGAGGCCGCGCGTCGGAGTTCAGACGCCGTTCCTGTCACGAGGGCGCCGACAGTCATCTTCTCAAGAGGAAGCATAGCTGTGGCATAGTCGGGTATGTCGGCCGGATCGCATACAAGCAGCATCACCGACACTCCTTGTGAGGCGAGATGCCGGAGCGCACCGTCGAGCTCGGCCTTCGAATGGGTGTCGAGCCCGATATAGGGATTGTCGAGTATCAGCAGGTCGGGCAGTTGTCCGCAAAGTGCGCGGCAGATGAGCAATTTTCGTGTTTCGCCACTTGACAGGTAGTTGATGCGTTTGTCCGACATTGCTGTGATGTCGAAAGGCATGGTTGCCATCCCGGTGCTGTCGAGGCGAGGCAGCAGATCGCTGACCGTCGGCACTTCATCGTTCATCGATGATTCGAAGCGCTGTTGCATATAAGTGACCTTGCCCTCCGACAGCGAATGTATGTCGTTAAATTCCAGTCGTGTTACTTTTATATCGGTGGCGGAAGTGCGCACGCGGTTGGTGGCGAGGTTTCGCCCCCGCTCTATTATGCGTCCGAGCGTGGATTTGCCGGCGCCGTTGCGGCCTATCGCTACTGTAGTTCCAAAGGGGATGGCAGTAGGCGTAGGATTGGATAGCGATACTCCTATCCATTGCAGGCGCGGGCTTTCGAGGGTGATTATCGGGTTCATGTGCGCAAAGCTGCGAAAAAAATCTCATACATCCAAGTCTGTCCGGCATTTATAGCTATTGGAGAGCCAACGGGCATCCTATGGAGCGGATAAAAACGTTGAGTGATTCTTTGATTACGGGAAATCTCAGCACAAAACTTTAGACAATATGTATCCGGTGCCGATAGCTGATATCGGCAAAACAGAGACTGAGCATAGATGAGAAAAGGCGATATGCCGCCGGCGTGACCTCATGGGGTCGTGGCCGGCGGCACATCGTTCTTCAGTCTGTCGTGTGCGTGTGTACGTGAGTGTGGTTTCACTCCTGACGCTGTTCCCTGATCTGGCTTCGCGTGGAGTAGTTGCTGTCGATCAGTTTGGCGAACGCACGCAGGTATTTTCTAATGCCCGATATCATTTCCTGACTCTCCTGCAGGAGGTTGAGGTAGACGTAGAGCACCGCCATTGTCTTCGGGTCATCGCGGTGTATGCGTCCCTGCAGGCGATGGTATGTGGCCGATAGCGTGTCCTTGATCTCGTCGCAGTGGCGTCGCAGGGTTGCCACGGTGTCGATATCGCCGCTTTGTGTCAGCGCCAGTGTGTCGTTGAAGAGTGTTTCGATGCGCGTCCGTATTACTGCGAAGTCGGCGGCATACTGCACGGGCAGCGGCAGAAAGTTGTTTTCAACATGTTCTTTGCACACCTCGTTGATGCGGTGGAGATTGTAGAGTATCGACATGCAGCAGTTGTTGCTGGTGTAGAACCATGCGCTCTTTTCAAGCGCCATCGACTGCGATAGCTTGCGCAGACAGAGAGTTTCTTTGCGTCGTGCGTTCTTGAGTTTCTTTTTGCCGTCGGCGAGGGTTCGTTCGGCTTTGTAAAGGGGCTTGACGTCGTCGTTGACAAATGCATGAGTGATGCCTGTGTATGTGTCCCTTGCATAGGCGATGAACTGTTCCTGATTGCCGGTGATATACATCAGAAGCATAGGCCATATCTGTGTCTGGTCGGAGGTGGATATGATGGTGCGGAACAGTGTGTCGCCACCCTCGGCCGATTCTTTTTGCGCGCGTTTGAAACGCAGATTGCTGCGGATGATTATGGCTACCGTCAGCAGGGCGAGAATAATCATCACCGTGATGCCTCCCAGATGCATTGCCAGCACGAGTATTCCGGCGCCGAGGAACGCTGCTCCGGCGGTGATAAACCATCCGCCGATGACGGAAATGACTCCTGTGATGCGGAACACCGCGCTCTCGCGACCCCATGCGCGGTCGGCAAGCGACGATCCCATGGCCACCATGAAGGTGACGAATGTGGTGGACAGCGGGAGTTTCATCGATGTGCCTAGTGCGATGAGCGCCCCGGCGAGAACGAGATTGACCGATCCTCTGACAAGGTCGAATGCCGCGCCTTGATCCATTATGGTTTCGTCAATGTTGAAGCGTCGGTTGATCCAGCGGCGTACCGAAGGCGGAGTGGCGTTTCTCGCCCAGTTGACCAGATGTATGGCCCAGCGCACAAACCGGCGTCCGATGCGCGACGATCCGAACATCTCATCGCCTGCCTCCTGTGATCCCAGTCCGATTTCGGTCTGAGAGACTTTTCGTGCCTTTCGCGATGTGGCCAGAGATACGACCATGATCACTCCGGCTCCGATCAGAAACCACACGGATGTGTCCGACGGGCCGTTGAGTGCCCCCATGAGATATGTGTGTGGATCGCCATTGCCATTGGCGGCATAGTCGGTGAAGGCTGAAAGACCCGACAGCGGCACTCCGATGAAATTGACGAGGTCGTTGCCTGCAAATGCCATGGCGAGAGCGAAAGTGCCCATCATGACTATTACTTTCAACACATTGACACGCAGCGCGTGGAGCAATTGCATGAGGAGTGTGAATCCGGCCAGACAGCAAAGTATTATGACCATCGTGTGGCCGTTTATCCAGACTTTGAGTTCGGGCGTCATGAATGCGAGATCCTTGGTGCCCTTGATTAGCAGGAAATAGACTATGGCAGTGGCGCATATTCCGCCGAATATGCCTATTTTCCATTTAAGATGGCTGCGGTAGTTGAAGGAGAATACCAGACGGGCTATGAACTGCACTATAGTGCCGAAGAAAAACGCTATCGCTACGGATAGGAATATGCCGAGTATGACGGATAGTGCTTTTTCGGTGTTGAGCAGATCGTTGAAGCCCAGATCGGGAGTATCTGTGGCCATCTTGATGAGCGACACGACGAATGTGGCTCCCAGCAGCTCGAATACCATCGACACGGTAGTGGATGTAGGCATTCCGAGCGAATTGAATATATCAAGCAATATGACGTCGGTCACTATCACGGCCATAAAAATACACATAAGATCGTAGAACGAGAAGTGTTCAGGCCTGAAGATGCCGTGACGTGCTATGTCCATCATGCCGTTGCTCATGGCTGCTCCGAGAAAAACTCCGATAGAGGCTACGATGATGATGCGTTTGAATGGGGCAGCCTTCGACCCCATCGCAGAGTTGAGAAAGTTGACCGCGTCGTTGCTGACACCTACCGACAGATCAAAAACTGCCAGCAGAAACAAGAATACCACGACGCACAGAAAAAGTAATTCCATGTAGTACGTTTATTTAATTCTTCTGCAAAGTAAAACACAGAATGTTTCATAAATGTTGCACATTGCTTAAATTTGCTTTTAATGTGCAAAAAGCCGTCAAAACGGATAGGAGTCGGGTAAATATCAGCGAATGAGCGGAAGGGTGACAGTGAACAGCATTCCGCCTTCGGAGCGCAGGGTGGCGCTTACTGAGCCGCCGTGCCATGCTGTGGCGTTTTTGACTATGGCAAGTCCCAGGCCGGTGCCTCCGGCTCTCCGCGAGCGCCCCTTGTCGATGCGGTAGAAACGCTCAAAAATGTGCGGCAGATGTTGCGGATCTATTCCGCAGCCGTTGTCGGCCACGTTGATTTCAATGTATCTGCCGCCGACAAACTGACTGATTTCTATGGTGGATCCGCCGGAATACTCTATGGCGTTTGAGAGCAGGTTGCCGATCACGGATTCCATAAGCGAGCGGTTGCCTGGAATCGGATCGCTGAACGTGACCATGTTGACAATACTGATGTTCTTGGCCTCTGCCTGCATGATGTGCCGCTCTATGGTTTCCGCTACGATGTGTGCGATGTTGATCTCTTCTACCGCTATCTTCGTGCTGCCGTCGTCGAGTCTGGTTATGGCCGCCACATCGTCAAGCAGGCGGCCGAGCCTCTGGTTGGCTTTTTCGCATCGGGTCAGTATTTCAGTGCGTTTCGATGATTCCATGTCGGGGTGTGCCAAAAGGGTGTCAAGACACAGCTGCATGGATGCCACCGGTGTTTTCAGTTCATGATTTATGTTATTGGTGAGGCGTCGTTTCATCTCGTCCTTCTCCTGCTGCTGGCGTATGACGGTCTGATGCTCGCGGTCGCGCTGAGCCACTGCCTGCTGCATTCTGGAGTAGAGTCTGACAATGTGGCCGGAAATTTCGCCAAGCTCATCGTGAGGCAGCGGTCCGGTATCGTGGATCCGTTCTCCGCGTTCGGCTTGCTCGGCAAACCGGTTGAGCCGGCTTACGTGTTCGCCGACTCTTCTTGTGGCCAGGTATCCCAGCATACACATCGAAACCATGATGACGAGCAGTGTCCACATGAAACCGTAGTCGGCCGATAAGAGCTGGTGGAGGGTTACGTCGTAAGGCACGGCAGTGCGCACGACATACAGTCCGTCGGCAGTGGCCGAATAGAAGTAGGTCTGTCCCGTGCTGTCGCTGTGGCGTCGGAGCGAATAGCCCTTGCCGGTGCGCAGAGCCTCGGCAATTTCCTCTCGGTCGAGGTGTGGCGTGCCTGGGAGTGTGTCGACAGTGTTGTCGTATATGACGTCGCCTGAATGGCCTATCACACTCAGCCGTAGATCCGGAATAGAACGAAGCAGCGGTGTGTGCAGCGAATCAACCGGTACACCGTCGGCAAGTTTTTCCAGTATCATGGCATTCAGATCCTGAAGACGCGAGTCAAGTTCCTGCACCTTGAACTGCCGTTCACGATGGTATTGAAACACAGCGAAACAAACCGCCATAAGCAGTGAGTAGGCCACCAGCCCGATAAAAAGGCGCCGGTGATAGGATATTTTTACAACCCGTATCATAGCTGTGATATCATGGATTACTGCTTATAATAAAACGTTGTGATGCGATGAATATTTTTTTGTGAAGAAATTTTCATGAAAATTGTTGCTTGTGAGGAAAAGAGTTTGTAACTTTGCAGCCGCTAACGTAAAGGAAGCACTGATGTCCGGGGTGTAGCACAGTTGGTTAGCGCGCCACGTTCGGGACGTGGAGGTCGGAAGTTCGAGTCTTCTCACCCCGACATAAGAGATAAGCTTGGAAGCATAAAGTCTTCCGAGCTTATTTTCTTTTATACAGGTCACTACTGATCCGGTCCGTTCAGGATATGGCGATAACGCATCAAAGCATAGATTCATGGCCGTTAATATTGTTAAACCGGGGCGGGGATATAGTCGAATGTTGGAGGGAAATTTGTAATTTTGCATACTATGCACAAGCAGACATCAGACGAAAAAAAACAGAATATAATAGCCCGGGGTGTGCGCGTCAACAATTTGAAAAATATTGACGTGGAGATACCCCGCAACCGCATGACGGTGATAACCGGCCTTTCGGGATCGGGCAAATCGTCGCTGGCTTTCGATACGTTGTATGCCGAGGGGCAGCGCCGCTATGTGGAGTCACTGTCGGCCTATGCCCGTCAGTTTCTCGGACGGATGCAGAAGCCTGAAGCCGATTTCATCAAAGGTCTGCCTCCGGCCATAGCCATAGAGCAGAAAGTGAGCACCCGCAATCCGCGCAGCACCGTCGGCACTTCGACGGAGATATACGAATATCTGCGTCTGCTGTTCGGACGCATCGGCGTGACCCGTGATCCGGTGACCGGCGAAACGGTGAAGAAACATACGGTAGACGATGTTGTGAACGTGGCATGGAGTTGTCCTGCGGGCACACGTATGACAGTCAGTTCGCCGATCACATTGCCCGAAGGGAGGTCTATGGCCACACAGCTTGAGGTGCTTCTGAAGGGCGGATATTCGCGGCTATTGCATGACGGCGAGTTTCTTGATATTGCCGAAATGCTTGCCTCGCCTGAAACGATTCCTGTTTCGGCCGAAGGGTTTGAATTGCTTGTCGACCGTCTGTCGGTCAGTGACGACAGCGACGAGAAGAGCCGTCTGGCCGACTCGGCTGAAACCGCATTTTTCGAGGGGCATGGCAGTCTGGTGCTGACGTTGTATGATGCTGACGTGCCGCGACGGCTGGAGTTTTCAAAACGTTTCGAATCGAGCCGCAGGCAGTTTGTCGAGCCGAACGACCTGATGTTTAATTTCAACAATCCCTACGGCGCATGTCCGCGTTGCGAGGGCTTCGGCCGTGTGATAGGCATAAGTGAGGATCTGGTGGTGCCCGACCGTAACCTGTCGGTCTATGACGACGCCGTGGCATGCTGGAAGGGCGAGAAGATGGGCCAGTGGAAACAGATGGCCATCGCAGCCTCCGGTGCTGCATCATTCCCGGTTCATAAGCCTTATTGTCAGCTGACCGAGCAGGAACGCTCATGGCTGTGGCATGGCGGTGCAGGAGGATTTGAGGGGATCGACGGTTTCTTCCGCATGGTGGAGGAAAATCTCTACAAGATACAGTATCGTGTGCTTCAGGCCCGCTATCGTGGCAAGACGGAGTGTCCGGAATGTCACGGGTCCCGGTTGCGCTCCGATGCGTCCTATGTCAGTGTCGCCGGCAAGACAATCACCGAAATGGTGAAGATGCCGGTCGATGCGCTTCACTCCTTTTTCGAGAATATAGATCTGCCTGCGGCTGACCGTGAGATAGCCCGCAGGCTGCTGACGGAGATCACTGTCAGACTGCGGTTTCTGTCGGACGTCGGTCTGGGATATCTCACACTCGACCGTCTGTCGGCGACCCTGTCGGGCGGCGAGAGCCAGCGCATCAATCTGGCCACGCAGCTTGGCAGCAGTCTTGTCGGGTCGTTGTATATACTTGACGAGCCGAGTATCGGACTTCACTCGCGCGACACCGACCGGCTTATCAGCGTGCTCAAGCGTTTGCGCGACATTGGCAATACCGTAGTGATAGTGGAGCACGACGAAGAGATAATACGCGAGGCCGACCATCTGATCGACGTCGGGCCGGAAGCCGGACGCAATGGCGGACGCATCGTGAACGAGGGCTCGCCGGCGTCTTTGCCCGATGTCGAGGGCAGTTATACGGCCGCCTATCTCAACGGCCGGATGTCGATACCGGTGCCGGCGCACCGACGCCCGTGGCGCGATTTTATAGAGGTAAAGGGCGCCAGAGAACACAATCTGAAGAATATCGATGTGAAATTTCCGCTCGGAGTCGTCACTGTAGTGACCGGAGTGAGCGGAAGCGGCAAGTCGACTCTGGTGCGCGATGTGCTTTATCGCGCGCTTGCACGGCGTTTCGATATAGCTGTGGATGCTCCGGGAGCATTCGATTCGCTCGGAGGCGATCTGCACAGGGTGGAGGCCGTGGAATTTGTCGACCAGAATCCTATCGGACGGTCGACACGCAGCAATCCGGCTACTTATCTCAAGGCCTACGATGAGATACGGCGTCTGTTTGCCGACCAACAGGGGGCTAAGCAGATGGGTTTCGGTCCGGGATATTTCTCGTTCAATGCCGAGGGCGGCCGCTGTGAGGAGTGCAAGGGCGAGGGCACGATCACTATCGAGATGCAGTTTATGGCTGACATAACAGTGGAGTGTGAGGAGTGTCATGGCAAACGTTTCAAGCGCGATGTGCTTGATATCACCTATCGCGGCAAGTCGATCTACGATGTGCTTGAAATGACGGTCGACGAGGCTATAGAGTTCTTCGGTGGCGCTGACGGGCTGACCGAAAAGAAGATTGTTAAGCGCCTGAGGCCGCTGGCCGATGTGGGGCTCGGATACATACGTCTGGGGCAGAGTTCGTCGACTCTGTCGGGCGGCGAAAACCAGCGTGTCAAGCTGGCATATTATCTTTCGATGGAGAAACCGCGTCCAACGGTATTCATATTCGACGAGCCTACCACCGGACTGCATTTCCACGATATAAATACGCTGATGGATTCGTTCTCGCGCCTTATAAAGGCCGGGCATACGGTGATCATCATTGAGCACAATATGGATGTCATCAAGACCGCCGATCATTTGATCGACATAGGTCCGGAGGGGGGTGATGCCGGCGGCAGGGTGGTGGTCGGCGGCACGCCCGAAGAGGTGGCAGCATGCGAGGCCTCATATACCGGGCGTTACCTGAAAGCCAAACTGCAACCGTAAGTATTAATCCCATGCAGACAGGCCGTAATCTGACACTGAGGATATTGTTGCCGCTTGCCATAGGCATAGCGGTGGTAGTATGGCTGTTCGGCCGCGAATTCAGCCTGTCGGATCTCGCTCGGGTGCCATGGAGCGGGCGGACGGTCTGGGCGCTGTCGCTGGCACTTCTTGCCGTGACCGGACGTGAATTTGGTCTTGCGTTGCGATTCCGGGTGCTGACCGACGGACGCCTGTCGGCTATGGCGGCGTTGAGAGTCACAATGATGTGTGAGTTTACGTCGGCCATTACACCCACCACAGCCGGTGGAAGCGCCATGAGCGTGTGGTTCATGCACCGCGAGGGTATCAGCGGAGGTCGGGCCGGCTCGGTGATGCTGGTCACTTTGTTGCTCGACGAGGGTTTTATGGCTTTGGCCGGTCCGCTCGTTATTGTTTTGCTGGGGTCTGATGCTCTTTTTGGGTTTAGTGACGGCAGTGGAGCGGCGGTGGATCAGGGGATACGTGCCGCTTTCTGGGCGGTATGGGGAGTGACTGTGGTATGGACTGCGTTGCTGTTTGTGGCAATAATTCTGAAGCCGGCGGCCATGAGCGCAATCATCAGGCGTATATTTTCCTGCCGTTGGCTCCGCCGTTGGCAGAAAAAGATGGATGGCGTGGCGGCCGATCTTTCGGAGGCAAGCCGCCGGTTACGCGGCATGGGATGGCGATGGTGGACGAAGGCGGCCGTAGCCACAGCGTTGAGTTGGATCTCGCGCTTCCTCGTGGTCAACGCTCTGTTTGCTGCGTTTGTGCCGGAGGCTCCCCAGATGCTTGTCCTCGGCCGTCAGGCTATTGTGTGGCTGCTGCTGACGGTCAGCCCTACGCCGGGCGGCAGCGGCATCAGCGAATGGCTTTTCACCACATACTATGGCGATCTTGTCGGCGATCGGTCTATGACGCTTGTCGTGGCAGTGATGTGGCGTATATTGACATATTATATTTACCTTGCGGCCGGTGCTGTGGTCATCCCGGCGTGGTCGCGTAAGCGAAACTTGCAATGAAGGGTTTTATCACTATGCTGGCAGCTCTTATGCTTGCCCTTGCGGCCACGTGCGAGGCCGCGGTGAAGGTCTATCGGATTGATCTCGATGAAGAGATAGGCGCCACGACGTGGCAATTCACGAGAGCCGGACTGCAGGCGGCCCGCGAACGTGGCGCCGATCTGGTGCTTGTGCATCTCAATACTTACGGTGGCGAAGTGGGAGCAGCCGACTCCATACGCACGGCGCTTCTCCACTGCGGCATTCCTACAATGGCGTTTGTCGACAACAATGCGGCTTCGGCGGGAGCGCTGATAGCGCTTGCCTGCGACACGGTCATAATGCGTCCTGACGCCACGATGGGTGCAGCTACAGTGGTGAACGGCACCGACGGACAGGCTATGCCCGACAAATATCAGTCATATATGCGCGGCATAATGCGGGCTACGGCCGAGAGTCATGGCAAGGTGCTCGACGCCGACGGCCGATGGCGTTGGCGCCGCGATCCGGTGATCGCTGAGGCGATGGTGGATCCGAGGGTGGAGGTCGACGGTCTGATCGACGACACGAGAGTGCTTACATTCACTCCCGACGAGGCGGTCAGGTGGGGATATGCCGACGGTAAGGCCGACAATGTGGCTGAGGCTTTGTCGCAGATAGGGGTGGAGTCGTTCGAGATACAGCGCTATCAGCCTACATGGGTCGATAGGCTGACTGGGTTTTTCGGCAGTCCCGGAGTGCAGGCGATCCTTATCATGATCATTGTCGGCGGCATATATTTCGAACTCCAGACTCCCGGCATGGGATTTCCGTCGATGGCCGCTCTCGGCGCGGCGGTGTTGTATTTCCTGCCGCTCTATATATCGGGAGTGGTTTCGAGCTGGATTGTCGTGGTGTTTGTCGTAGGCCTGCTGCTGATGTTGCTTGAGCTTTTCGTTATACCCGGTTTCGGTATCGCCGGCATAGCCGGAGGTGTGATGATGTCGGCCTCGCTGTTTTTCGGGCTTTTCGAGAATTTCAGCTTCAGTCTTGGCGGTGTCAGCTCGATTGCGATGTGGTATTCGCTGGGAACCATGATGGCCGGTGTGGCGCTTGCCATCGGTGCGATATGGCTGCTGACGTCGCGCTACGGCACCCGGCTGATGGGCGGACGCAATATGCTTGTCAAGGAGCAGCTTGTGGCCGATGGATATATTGGGGTTGATATGCGTCCGTCACGATATGTGGGGATGGACGCTGTGGCTCTGACCGATATGCGACCTTCTGGCAAGGTGATGGTTGATGGCGAGAGGCTCGATGCGGTTTCCGATGACGGATTTATCGACAGTGGCACTGCCGTCAGGATAGTGCGCTACGAGAACGCGCAGCTATATGTGGAGCATGCGCGGGTGTGTATTGTCGATGAGTGACTGCTGAGCGGCGGTCACACACCGAACTGTTCACCCTCCATCACGGCAAGCTCCCACAGGCTCATGGCATTTTCCTGCTCTTTTTTCAGAGAGGCGTGCTGACGGATGAGCTCTTCGGTGCTTTCGCCTGCGGCGAAGCGCGACTCGATGTCGGCTATACGCTGTTCGACGTCGGCCACAGCCGCCTCGGCCTCCGATATCTTCTTTCTGGCCTTGCGTGCGAGCTTTTCCATCTCTTTCATTTCCTGATAGCTTTTGCGCTGTGGAGCGGTCTGCTTGTCGGCGGAGCTGTCGGGAGCGGTAGCCGGCTGTGTGGGCTTTTGCGATTGCCGGTGCTTTTCAGCAGCGGCAGCGACCGATGAGGCCGATGGTGATTTCGACAGCTCAAGTTCCTGCAGACGGCTGATTTTTTTCTTTTCAAGGAATTCGTATATGCCGCCGAGGCATTCCCTTACCTTTCCGCCGCCAAACTCGTAGACCTTCTCGACGAGGCCGTCGAGAAATTCACGGTCGTGCGAAACCACTATCACTGTGCCGTCAAACTGCTGAATGGCCTGTTTGAGCACATCCTTGGTCTGCATGTCGAGGTGGTTGGTAGGCTCGTCGAGTATAAGCAGATTGACCGGTTCGAGCAGGAGGCGTATCATGGCCAGGCGTGTCTTTTCGCCACCGCTCAACACCTTGACCTTTTTGTCGGATGCTTCTCCGCCAAACATGAACGCACCGAGTATGTCGCGTATCTTTGTGCGAATGTCGCCGGTGGCCACACGGTCGATAGTGTCAAACACGGTCAGTTCGCCGTCGAGCAGCTGCGCCTGGTTCTGCGCGAAATATCCTATCTTGACGTTGTGGCCGATCTTCAGCGATCCGTCAAAAGGGATCTCACCCATAATGCATTTCACGAGGGTGGACTTGCCTTCGCCGTTCTTGCCTACGAATGCCACTTTGTCGCCGCGTTTCAGCGTGAAGCTTGCTCCGGAAAACACTTTATGACTGCCGTAGGATTTGCCGACATTGTCGGCTGTCACCGGGTAGTCGCCCGATCGCGGAGCGGGTGGAAATTTCAGATTGAGACGCGATGTGTCGACTTCGTCCACCTCGATGCGCTCTATTTTGGCCAGTTGCTTGATGCGACTCTGCACCTGCACGCTCTTTGTGGCCTTGTAGCGGAAGCGTTCGATGAATTCTTCGGTGTCCTGTATCTGTTTCTGTTGGTTCTGATAAGCGCGCATCTGCTGCTCCATGCGCTCGCGGCGAAGCTCTACGAAGTGCGAGTAGCTGACAGCATAGTCGTAGATGTGTCCGAGCGATATCTCAATGGTGCGGTTGGTGACATTGTCGATAAACGCGCGGTCGTGGCTGACAAGCACCACAGCCTTGGCCTTGGTGACCATAAACTGTTCAAGCCACTGTATCGATTCTATATCAAGGTGGTTGGTCGGCTCGTCGAGCAGCAGCACGTCGGGGCGGCGCAGCAGCAGTTTCGCCAGTTCGATACGCATACGCCATCCGCCGCTGAATTCCGAAGTGGGGCGGCAGAAGTCGCTCCGGTCAAATCCGAGTCCGGTCAGTGTCTTTTCCATCTCGGCTTCCATGTTTTCGCTCTCCTCCATGGCTATGCGTTCGGAGAGCGAGGTCATGTCATCGATCAGACGGTGGTATTCGGCTGACTCGTAGTCCGTGCGCGATGCGAGCTGTTGGTTGAGATCGTCGAGCTTCCGGTGCAGATCGTCAATGGCGGCGAAGGCTTTCCTGACCTCTTCTACAACGGTCAGAGAGTCGGAAATCTCCATCTGCTGCGGAAGATAACCGATGGTGACATCCTGAGCTACCGCAACGGTGCCCGATGTAGGGCGTTGCAGTCCGGCTATGATTTTAAGCATGGTTGATTTGCCGGCTCCGTTTTTGCCGACAAGGGCTATACGGTCGCGGCGGTTTATGACATAGCTTATGTTGTCGAGCAGCGTCTTTGCGCTGAATTCTACGCTGAGGTTCTGTATGGAAATCATGTCTTGGATCGGTGGCGATGGTTGGGTAGGGTGTGAAATAAATGAAGCCGGTCTTCGTGAAGAAGGCCGGCTTCTGAAGGGGTGAGTAGTGAATCCGGGAATCGAACCCGGGTCTCCACCGTGAGAGGGTGGCGTGCTAGGCCACTACACTAAATCACCATTTTGTTGTCAGTCTCTCTCGATTGACACTGCAAAATTACAACCCCTTTTTGAATTGTGCAAATTTTTCGGACGTTTTTTTTGAAAAAAAATGCGTTGTCTTGCGATGGGGATTTGTAATCTCCTTTATAGTAGGGTTATATCGCCGAAGAATTCCGGCCGGTGAAAATCGGGCTGTGGGGTGGTGATAGGCGCCCAGCTCAGATAGTGGGGTTCGGAGGTGGCGTCGGCGCACTTGTAGAAGTTGGCGCGCATATCGACAGGGTTGCCCGGCTCGTAGCTGACTCCGATAAGCGACAGCGGTATAGCGGCGAGAAGATTCCATGAGAAGATTCCCTGCAGTTCCTCGAAGGGGCGTGTGCCGCAGCTTGCCAGACGTCTTACGCTGTCAAGTTGCTCGTCGGTGAGTTTCTCGCCAGAATGGCGATCCATGCGGCGGGCTGCGTGGATAGTGCCGATGCAGTTAAACTCAAAGTTGTAGTAGGGGGCTTCTCCGTGGGGAGCCACGAAGAACTCTACGCACGAATCCTGATATACGTCGGAGTTGTTCTTGTAGTTGACCGCGCGCAGATAGTTGCACCGTGTGAAGAAGTCGATGTAGATCTGTGTGTCGGAGTGTGCGATGGTGAAGGCTGTCAGCGGTCGGTAGGGATACTGTTCTTTCCAGTTGAGATGGTCGATGGTCTGGTGCTCGCCTTTCTCGTCGAGATATTTCACTGCCTGATCGAGAGTCATGGAGTCGAGTTCCGGCAGATAGGGAATGTCGAGATGTTGTCGTTGGTTCTGCATATATGGTCTGGTATTGGAATGGGTTATTCAAAGAGTTCTTTTAGGCCGAGGATAAATCCCACCGATGCCATGACGAGCAATATCACGGCGATGATACGGTTGACAAGCCACATGGAGCGGACGTTGAAGTGGGCTCTGACCTTGTTGACGAAATACGTGATGAGAAACCACCATATCACGGCTCCGGCTATGATGCCGGTATAGCCGGCGATGTAGTGATAAAATCTGTATTGTGTGTCAAGAAAGTTGAAGCGTGCGAAGAGTCCGATGATGAAGAACAGTATCAGCGGATTGGAGAATGTGAAGAGGAAGCCGGTGGCGAAATCGCGCCAGTAGTTCGAGGCCTGCGGGGCGGGGGTGCGTAGCTGCCGCGATGGATTGTTGCGGAAGAGATATATGCCGTAGATGATCAATACAAGACTGCCTATGACTTGCAGCACATTCTGGTTGGATTCGATGAAGTCGGTGACAAACGAGAGTCCCAGTCCGGTGAGCAGACAGTAGATGAGGTCGGACAATGCGGCCCCGATGCCGGTGACGAAGGCTGGCATACGCCCCTTGTTGAGCGTGCGTTGTATCACAAGCATGCCGATCGGTCCCATGGGAGCTGAAATCAGTGCTCCGATGAGTATGCCGGTGATTATTATGTTTGCTGCGCTCTCCATTGTGGGGTTGTAGGGTAAGTGTGACAGTGTCGTTTATGCGATATACCGCACTGCCTCGAAACACATTTACAAAATTACAATTATCCGCCTGAAATCACAAATCTTTTTGTAGCTATGCGCACGGCGGCGGCACAGGTCAGTAGGTGAGATGTTCGCGTCGTGAGGCGTCGATGCGGAGCAGTATGAAGAGCAGTATGGTGAAGCTCCATAGCGATGAGCCTCCGTAGCTGAAGAAGGGGAGCGGGATACCGATGACAGGGCATAGGCCTATGACCATGCCGACGTTGACGGCGAGATGAAATATGAAGTAGGAGGCCACGCAATAGGCGTAGACGCGCCCGAATACGGTAGGTTGCCGTTCGGCTATGTGTATCACCCGTAGTATCAGCGCCAGAAACAGGAGCAGCACGGCGGTGGAGCCTATGAATCCTTCTTCCTCGCCGATGGTGCAGTAGATGAAGTCGGTGTGCTGTTCGGGAACATACTTCAGTTTGGTCTGGGTGCCGTTGAGAAATCCTTTGCCGGTGAGTCCGCCAGATCCTATGGCAATCTTGCTCTGATTCACGTTGTAGCCTGCACCGAGGCGGTCCTCTTCAAGTCCGAGTGTCACCTTTATGCGCTGCTGGTGATGTGGCTGAAGCACGGAGGTGAATGCATAGTTGACAGAGTAGAGGAATATCACTCCGGCCATGACGGCTCCTACAGTCACAAGGAGTGGTTTGCTGTCGCCGCGCAGGCATAGTATGAGGCAATATACGCATGAGGCGGCAAGCACTGGCGGAAGGAAGTATCTTCCTGGGATGTCAATTGCCAGAAGATGCAGTCCCCATGCCACAGCTGCCGCTCCGAGATAGAAAAGTACGACATTGCGGGCGGCTTTGACGCGGTGGCAATAGACGGCAAGCATGCCGAGCAGAAGCAGTCCGAGCATTATTATGACGGCGGCTTCGCCAAGCGGCATGTCCATGAACATCGTGCCGGCGTATTTCACCGCCACGACAAAGATGATGACTGCGCCTGCCGCCGCAAGGAGCACCAGGCCGCTCATGCCTTCGCGGTAGAGCACGAAAAACAGTGAGAGATAGGCCAGTGCCGACCCAGTTTCTCTCTGGGCGAGAATGAGCGCTATCGGCACGAAGATTATCGCAAGGGCTCTCAGATAATTGGTGTGTGAGTCGTTGAGCCTGAACTGATAGCCGCTGAACAGTTTGGCCAGAGCCAGAGCGGTGGCAAACTTGCCGAATTCGGCAGGCTGGAAACTGACAGGGCCGAACACGAGCCATGAGCGTGATCCCTTGATGTCCGGAGCCACGAAAATGGTCACAACCATTATGGCCAGCAGCGTGAGATAGATCGGATAGGCGTAGGTTTCATACATGCGCCTGTCTATGAGCATTATCATCAGAGCCAGGCCGAGTGCGAGAAATATCCAGCGCACCTGTTTGCCTGAAAATTCGTTGAAGTCGAAAATCGATGCGTTGTCGAAGTCGTAGCTTGCGGCATATACGCTGAACACTCCTGCCACGACAAGCACCAGATACAGTCCGACACTCATCCAGTCGATGTAGCGCACGTAGGATGTCGGCACGGCTTTATGATTAATGCTTCTTGACTCCACTGTAGATTATGGTGTTGGACTTAAGCATGCGCTGCTCGAGATATTTGCGTTGGTCGGATATCTTTCCTGTGAGATATTTCTCAATGACAAGGCTGCCGATGGGAACTCCGTAGGTGGCACCGAATCCGGCATTCTCCACGTAGGCGCAGACGGCTATTTTGGGGTTGTCATAGGGTGCGAAACCTATGAATGCCGAGTGGTCCTTGCCGTGTGGATTCTGTGCGGTGCCGGTCTTGCCGGCCACCTCTATGTCGGGGAGCGCCGCGAGTCGGCATGTACCGCCGGTGACGGCCATGCGCATTCCTTCGGCTACGTCGGCGAAATGCCGGGCGTCGATAGTCGGATAGCGTCGGGCGATAAGATCCTGGGGCATCACAGTGTCTTCGATCTCCTTGACCACGTGGGGCGTGATGAACCATCCACGGTTGGCTATAGTGGCGCACAGATTGGCAATCTGCATGGGAGTGGCGAGGATTTCGCCCTGACCGATGGATACGGATATGATGGTGTTGGCACTCCACCGGCCCTCACCGTAGATCTTGTTGTAGAATTTGGCGTTGGGTATGAATCCGCGGCTCTCTCCGGGCAGGTCGGTGCCGAGCCGGTAGCCGTAGCCGAGCGACACGAGATGTTTCTTCCATGTTTCGAATGCTTCGGCCGATGTGCCGTACTTCGAGCGCCGGTCCACCATGGCTTTGAAGCCGTAGCAGAAATATGCATTGCATGAGGTCTGCAGTGCCGGTTTGAGCGGCAGCGGCGAGCCGTGGCTGTGGCATCCTACCTTGAGGCCTCCGCTGACAAATCCGTGATAGCACGGATAGGCGGTGGAGGGTGTGATGATATTTTCCTGCAGGAGGATAAGTCCGTTGGCGGGTTTGAATGTCGAGCCGGGAGGATATGCACCCATCAGGGCACGGTCGAACAGCGGCTTGTAGAAGTCGGCCACGAGAGCCTTGTAGTTGGCTCCGCGTTTGCGGCCAACGAGCAGCGATGGATCGTAGGTGGGCGATGACACCATGGCCAGTATCTCTCCGGTGGATGGCTCGATGGCCACGAGTGCTCCGATCTTGTTGACCATCAGCGATTCGGCGTATTGCTGCAACTCAATGTCGATGCTGAGCTTGAGGTTGCGGCCCGATATGGCTCCGCGGTCGCGAGCGCCATTCTCGAATTTGCCCTGTATCTGTCCCTTGGCGTCGCGTATGAGTATCTCCACTCCCTTCTCGCCGCGCAGATATTTCTCGTAGCTCTTCTCCACTCCGAGGTCGCCGGTGTAGTCGCCCGACGAATAATACGGGTCGGCGTCGATGTCGGCCTGCGACACCTCGCGTATGTTGCCGAGCACGTTGGCTGCGGCCTTGTAGCCGTATTCACGCAGTATGCGTTTCTGTATGAAAAATCCCGGATAGCGGTACATCTTCTCCTGAAGACGTCCGTAGTCCTCGGCCGAAAGATGTGTCATGAACACCTGTGGCGAATATGACGAGTAGCCGGGGTTGAGGCGTCGGTCCTTCATGTCGGCTATGCGGCGGGTGAACTGTTCGGTGGTGAGTCCGAGCGTGTTGCAGAAGTCGAGTGTGTCGAACGGCTGCACGTCGCGCGGTATCATCATGATGTCGTAGGCCGGCTGGTTGAATACCACGACCCGCCCCTGACGGTCGTAGATTATGCCTCGTGACGGATATATTGCTTTTTTCAAGAATGCGTTGGAGTCGGCATAGTCCTTGTAGCGGTCGTCGACCACCTGAAGATTGAAGAGGCGAACGATATATATGGCTACAATAAGCAGAATGAAGCCTCCGACTACATATTTCCGGCGTTCGAGTCTATAATCTTTTCTCATTGTGGCTGCTGGTGAGGCTGTCGGTGGCTATCATGAGGAGAAATGTGAGCAGTGTGCTTGAGGCGATGCGCAGCATGAGCGATAAAGGCCGGAAGAAGCTCATCGACTCTACAAGAAATATGACCAGGCAATAGATCGCCGAGAGTGTTATGGCGTATTTCGCGAATACGGGGAAGCCGAGCGAGCGAGCCGACGGGCAAGGGTCGGTGATGTCCTCCTCGCGCGGAAAATAGAGTTTTACCACCGGACGGCGCAGTGCGGCGAGAATGGTGCATGCAATGGCATTCATTCCCTGTGTGTCGGCGAAGATGTCGACGGCGAGACCCATGAAGAATCCTATAGTCAGCGTCCAGTTGGCCGACAGGGTCAGAGGCAGATGGAGCAATGTATAGATGAATATGAATCCGACGGCATATCCGAGCAGTGCAATATGGTTGAACACCACTACCTGCACGGCTATAAGCATGATGGCGAGAAAAATGAATTTTATGGTCGTCTTGCTCATTTCTTGTCGATTATGTCGCGTTCTACCTCGCGGATTTCGTCGGTCATCGAGTCGGCTATGATCCGCACGGTGCCAAGGGTGGTGAAGTCGGTGAAGAGTCTGACGCGGAGTGCGAAGAAGTTCTCGTCGTGGTCGCGCAGCCCCTTTACGATGGTGCCGATGGGCACTCCTTCGGGGAATACGGTAGAGAAGCCACTGGTGACTATGGTGTCGCCGATCTCAAACACGGCGTGTCGTGGAAGCTCTTCGAGTATGGCTTCCTCAGGATCTGTCCCGTCCCACACGAGTGATCCTACATGGTCATGTCCCTTGACTTTGCACGACAGCCGCAGGTGGTTGTTGAGCAGCGATATGACTCTGGCTGAGTGCGGGCCGGTCACATTGACGATGCCAACCACGCCGTTCTGATCCATGACACCCATTTCCGGACGGATGCCGTCGGCCGAGCCCTTGTCGATGGTGATGTAATTGTGCGTACGGTGGGTGGTGTTGTTGATCACCCTTGCGAGGATGAAACTGTAGCGCTGCAGCGCAGAGTCGGTGGTCATTGTGTCGGCATAGACCAGTTCGCGTGTGCGTTCGAGCTGTTGCTTCAGGTTGATCACTTCGAGTTCCAAAGCCGAGTTACGTCGCTGCAGGTCTTCGTTGATGTCGCGCAGATGGAAGTAGGCGGTGAGATTGCTCGCTCCCTTATAGACGACGGCCGACACGGCGTTGGCCGACGTCAGCATCACATGGTGCTGCCATGGATTGCTGTGAAAAAGCATGAAGCATCCCGCCGCCATGTAGGCGACGAAAAGCATCCATGAACTGTAGCGCAAGAAGAATTCAATGAGGTTTCTCATTGCGTCCCGGTGGTTGTTGCGTCGTTATTGGTCGGGTTGCTATTCACTGGCTGTAGCCATACTTGTGCGGCGCCGCATAAACGGCGCCGGCACAGGTCAGCGGATAAGGAATGAGAATTTGTCGATGTTTTTCAGTGCCACTCCGGTACCTTTCGCTACAGCGAGCAGGGGATCCTCGGCGATATGGAACTGGATGCCGATCTTGTCGGTCAGACGCTTGTCGAGGCCACGGATAAGCGCGCCTCCTCCGGCGAGATATATGCCGTTTTTGACTATGTCGGCATACAGCTCCGGCGGTGTCTGCTCCAGAGCGCTGAGCACGGCGGCCTCTATCTTCGAGATGCTCTTCTCTATGCTGTGGGAGATCTCCTGATAGCTGACGGCGACTTCCATCGGCAGTGCTGTCATCTGGTTGGGGCCGTGGACGATGTAGTCTTCAGGCGGGTTTTCGAGTTCCATGAGAGCCGATCCGACGTTCATTTTGATAAGTTCGGCGGTGCGTTCGCCTACCTTGACGTTGTGTACGCGCCGCATGTGTTCCTGTATGTCGTCAGTGAGGTCGTCGCCGGCTATGGTGATGCTCTTGTTGCTGACGATGCCGCCGAGCGATATCACGGCGATTTCGGTTGTGCCGCCGCCTATGTCTACGATCATGTTGCCTTCGGGAGCCACAACGTCAAGTCCGATTCCGAGGGCTGCGGCCATAGGCTCGTAGAGCATGTAGACGTCGCGTCCGCCGGCATGTTCCGAGGAGTCGCGCACGGCGCGGATCTCCACTTCGGTCGATCCGGAGGGGATGCCTACCACCATGCGCATCGAGGGGCTGAACCAGCGGCTCTTCTGGCTTGCTTTCTCGACGAGTCCGCGAATCATCATTTCGGCTGCCCGGAAGTCGGCTATGACGCCTTTGCGCAGCGGGCGTATGGTGCGGATCCCTTCGGGCTCGCGTCCCTGCATCATCTGAGCTTCCTTGCCCACGGTGATCATCTTGCCGGTAGACACTTCAATGGCTACGATCGACGGCTCGTCGACCACAATCTTGTCGTTGTGGATGATGATGGTATTGGCCGTGCCGAGGTCGATGGCTATTTCTTTAGTGAGTGAGAATATACCCATGAGAGATTGAATTCTGTGAAATTGTGTGGTGAGAAAAGATGGTGGTGATTAGTGCTTGAAGTGGCGGATGCCGGTGATGACCATGGCTATGCCGTTGGCGTTGCAGTAGTCAATGGTGTCCTGGTCGCGGATGGATCCTCCGGGCTGTATCACGGCGTCTACTCCAGCCTGATGGGCTATCTCGACGCAGTCGGCGAAGGGGAAGAAGGCGTCGGAGGCCATGACAGCTCCGTGAAGGTCGAAGCCGAACGAGCCTGCTTTGGCGATGGCCTGCTTGAGGGCGTCGACGCGCGATGTCTGTCCGATGCCGCTTGCAAGCAGCTGGCGGTTCTTGGCCAGTACGATGGCGTTGCTCTTGCTGTGCTTGACGATCTTGTTGGCAAACAGCAGGTCGTCGATCTGCGAAGGGGTGACGGCTTTCTCTGTGGCCTGACGGAGATCGTCGGGCGTCTCGACCTTGAGGTCTTTGTCTTGCACGAGAGCGCCGTTGAGTATAGAGCGATACTGGCGGGTGGCCTTGAGTTGTGAGTGCTGCTTGAGCACAATGCGGTTTTTCTTCTGGCAGAGCACTTCGAGCGCGGCGTCGTCGTAGGCGGGTGCGATAACTACCTCGAAGAATATCTTGTTGATGGCCTCGGCTGTGGCCAGATCAATGGTGCGGTTAGCGATAAGCACACCTCCGAATGCCGACACGGGATCTCCCGCGAGGGCTGCTTCCCATGCTTCGAGCATGGTGGAACGGGTGGCAAGTCCGCAGGCGTTGTTGTGTTTGAGGATGGCGAATGTCGGTTCGGTGAATTCGGCCATGAGGTTGATCGCCGCGTCGATGTCAAGCAGGTTGTTGTAGGAGATCTCTTTGCCGTGAACCTGATCGAACACTTCGTTGAGACGGCCATAGAAAGTGCCGTTCTGGTGGGGGTTCTCGCCGTAGCGCATGTGTTTCTCTCCGTCGGCAGCTATGCGCAGATAGTTCTGGCTGCTGCGGCCTGCGAAATAGTTGTAGATGTCGGTGTCGTAGCCCGATGAGACGGCGAATGCTTCGGCGGCGAAGAACTCACGTTCTTCAAGTGTCGACTGTGCGCCGTTGCGGCCGATCATCTCGGCCAGAGGGGCGTACTGTGCTTTGGATGCCACGATCACGACATCCTTGTAGTTTTTCGCTCCGGCGCGGATGAGCGATATGCCGCCTATGTCGATCTTCTCGATGATGGCGGCATGGTCTGCTCCGCTGCATACGGTGTCGGCGAAAGGATAGAGGTCGACTATCACGAGGTCGATTTCAGGAATCTCATATTGCGCGATCTGCTGACGGTCGCCCTCGTTGTCGCGACGGTTGAGAATGCCGCCGAACACTTTGGGGTGAAGTGTCTTTACGCGTCCGCCAAGGATCGACGGGTACGAAGTCAGATCCTCTACGGCCGAGCAGGGGTAGCCGAGCTGTTCGATGAAGGTCTGGGTGCCGCCTGTCGAGAGAAACTTCACGCCCTGGGCATGGAGCATTGACAAAATATCGTCGAGGCCGTCCTTGTGGTAGACGGAAATGAGTGCTGTATTGATTTTCCTTACGTCTGACATAATATGTGATACGATTTTTAGTTTCAGAGGTGCAAAGTTACGAAATTTACATGAAAGCGAGTCTGTTTCACCTAATATATTATTAAAAAAAATAGTGTTAACTTTGCAGGTGATATGGAACAGGTGTCGACTGAAAATCTTTTGCTCGCAGGATCGACGTTGCTCGTGGCCGGTGTGCTCGCGGGCAAGTCGAGCCATCGTGTCGGCCTGCCGCTGCTGCTGATCTTTCTGCTGACAGGTATGGCGTTTGGTACAGATGGTCTGGGAATGCAGTTCAGCGACATACATACGGCCCAGTCTATCGGTATGGTGGCGCTGTGTGTCATTCTGTTCTCGGGAGGCATGGGTACGAAGATTTCGTCGATAAGGCCTGTTGTGGCTCCGGGGTTGGTGCTGTCGACTGTGGGAGTGTTGTTTACAGCGCTTTTTACCGGGCTTTTCATCTGGTGGCTGTCGGGGATGAGCTGGACCAATATTCATTTTCCTCTTGTCGTTTCGCTGTTGTTGGCCGCCACTATGTCGTCGACTGATTCGGCGTCGGTGTTCGGCATTCTCGGAGCACATAAGACAGGTCTTCGTCATCATCTACGGCCGATGCTTGAGCTTGAGAGCGGATCCAATGATCCTATGGCTTATATGCTGACGATAGTGCTGATCGAAGCGGCCACGACCGATGCGTCGCTGTCGGTGGGGCACGTTGTCGGCGAGTTGTTGATGCAGTTTGGTGTGGGAATTGCCGGAGGTTTTCTGACCGGGCGGCTGACGGTGTGGCTTGCGTCGGTCTATCGGCGTTTGGGCGGTGCGGCATCAGATAGCGAAGATCCTGCCCAGGCGGTGGCCATGACGGCCATTCTCATAGTGGGTTGCGTCTTTTTCTCGTTTGCTGCCACTACGGCGCTCGGTGGCAATGGTTATCTGGCGGTATATCTTTGCGGCATAACGGTGGGTAACGGACGTGTGGTCGGGCATCGGGGCATAGCGAAGTTTATCGACGGTATCACGTGGCTTGCGCAGATCGTGGTGTTTCTTATGCTTGGCCTGCTTGTCAATCCGCATGAGATGCTGTCGGTAGCGGCCGTGTTGCTGCTCATCGGTGTGTTTATGATCGTGGTCGGACGTCCGCTCAGCGTGTTCTGCTCGCTAATGCCTTTCAGGAGCGTAGGGCGACGTTCGAAGTTGTTTGTGTCGTGGGTGGGACTGCGTGGGGCGGTGCCGATAATATTTGCCACTTATCCTGTGGTGGCTCATGTGGAGGGTGCTTCGCAGATTTTCAATATAGTGTTTTTCGTCACGATCCTTTCGCTGCTCGTGCAGGGGACCACTGTCATGGCTGCAGCCCGTCGTCTTGGCCTGGTGGGGCGTCAGGAGGTGTCCGACGATCATTTTGGAGTCGAGATCCCCGACGAACTGCCTACATCGCTCCACACGCTGACACTTACGGAGGCTCATCTCGCAAACAGTGATCTTCTGTGTGATCTTGAATTGCCGCAGGGGTCGCTGGTGATAATGATACGCCGAGGCGGGCGGTATATTGTCCCGAACGGACGTCGTCGTCTGCAGCCATCTGATGTGCTGCTCATTATACGTGAAGATTGACGGTCGCTGCGGACGGATCCAGGTGTCAGTTGTGGCGATGCACCGGCTGTGGAGCGTAGGGTGTATTAAAAAACATTAACCTTATCTACTTTTTGGTCATAGTGGGTGTTATAGAATAAAACTAACGTTAAAAACACATACTGTTATGAAAGGTCTTATTACTCTCGCTATTATTTTTGCTCTGGTAGGTGTAGGGTTTATGATCGCAACCCTGTTCACTTCGGGCAATGCTCTGGTGCTTCTTTCGATAGGAGGCGGTCTTGCTCTTGCAGCGTTTATACTTGTGTTGGTCGGATATGCCAACAAGGCAGTGAAATGACATTCACGGCAGCGGTGGCGCGGCATGATGCGATGCCGGCCGTCTGTCGGACACGCTATCGTGCGGCGGCTATGTCTGAAGAGGCGGGCCGCCGTGCTTGCGTATTGCACGTTATGAATATTTGGCTTAATTTTGCAGAGCGACGCGGCATGGTGCCCGTCGGGCTAACAGGTATGGCGATATATGACCAGATACGACGAAACCAACCGGCAGTTTGACGGAGCGATGGCGCTCTGTCGCGATATTTTCGCCCGTAAGCTCAACGATTACGGGCCGTCATGGCGCATGATGAGGCCGGAATCAATAACTGACCAGATATATATCAAGGCTAAGCGCATACGTTCTTTGGAGATAAAGAAAGAGGCGATGGTCGACGAGGGCATTCTGCCGGAATTCATAGCTATCGTCAACTATGGTCTGGTGGGGCTGATACAGCTCGACTGCGGATTTGCCGACGATATCGATATTACCGCGGAGCGCGCTCTGGAGCTTTACGACAAGTATGCCGATCAGGCGCGCCGACTGATGAAGGCCAAGAATCATGATTATGACGAGGCTTGGCGCGGTATGCGGATCAATTCGTACACAGACCTGATTCTGACCAAACTGCAGCGCACCAAGCAGATCGAGGATCATAGCGGAATGACTGAGGTGTCGGAAGGAATCGATGCCAATTATATGGATATGGTCAATTATGCCGTGTTCGGCATAATAAAGCTAACCGAATGAGTGGACTGAAACAGTTGTCACCGCTGTCGCAGGCGGGTGTGTGGGCGCTTCGGCTGACGGTCGGTGCGGTATTTGTGCTTTCTGGGTTTGCCAAAGCCGATGATTTATGGGGATTCGTATTCAAGATAGAGGAGTATCTGCAAGTGTGGGGGATCGTGCAGCCGCGCTCGCTTGTGATTGCAGCTGCGATGTTTATCGCTTCTTTTGAATTTATCGCAGGAGTGATGCTTGCTGCCGGTTGTTATCGACGCACGGTGGTGTGGCTTCTGACTCTTATGATGGGAGTGATGCTTCCTCTTACGGCGTATATATGGGCTGCCGATCCGGTGAGCGACTGCGGATGCTTCGGTGAGATGCTTCGGCTGTCTAATGCCGCCACTTTTTTCAAGAATGTGGCGCTGATGGCGGCTCTTGTCGTGTTACTGATATATAATCGCCGTGTGGGGTGTCTGTTCGGACCGTATATACAGTGGCTTGTGCTGCTGGTTGTGTCGGTCTATGTGTCGGTGGTGGCTTTTATTGGCTATACCGTGCAGCCGATGGTGGATTTCCGGCCGTTTCCTGTCGGAACAGATCTGGGCGGTCTGCTTGCTGAGGAGGATGAGGCTGTCGCTGAATTTGAATTCGTGTATGAAAAGGATGGTGTCCGACATGCGTATGATATCGGTTCTTTGCCCGACTCTACATGGACGTTTGTTGAGCGTCGGGTGGTCGCCGGTAAGGTCGATAACCGTCCGGAGCTGGTGGTGACTGATCATGATGAGGATGTGAGCGCATATGTCGTAGAGCCTGAAGGCGGCACGCTCCTTGTTGTGATTCCGGAGTATGACCGTGCCGATGTGTCGTTTACCTATCTTGTCAATGAGCTTGCCGACAGGGTGAAGAACAGCGGTGGCTCGGTTGTCGCCATAATTGGCGCCGGCGGTCGTCAGGCTGCCGAATGGACTGATCTTTCAATGGCTGATTATCCGGTATATTCGGCCGATCCGACTCAACTGAAAGAACTTGTGCGTGGCGCGATATCGCTCGTGTGGCTGCGCGACGGCGTGATACAGTGGAAGCGCACTGCGGCGTCAATCGATGCTGATTATGTAGAGGCATCGGCGGCAGACGATGCTGTGCTCGACAGTCTGGCTCTTGAAGGCGCGGCGCGGCTGTGGCAGATCACTCTTGTGGTGCTTGCAGTGCTGGCGGTGCTGTTCATGCTTGACCGTAGCGGCCGTCTGCTGAAATGGCGCAGACAGCTTCGCCGTCAGGCGTGACGCTCGCTACTGTTATAGGTGGATTTCGGGTGATTATTCCACGAATTTTCCCAAAATTCCTCAAAAATATGAGGGGGACCAAATTAAAGTCCTGAATAAAACGTGCAAGGGCATTGCCGTGTGCGAAATTATGTGTAACTTTGCACCCGCAATCAATACAAAACCAAATTTTAACCGACATTTTCTAATGGCAACCAAAATCAGACTGCAACGTCATGGTCGTAAGAACTATGCGTTCTATCCTATTGTTATCGCCGATAGCAGGGCACCACGAGATGGTAAATTTATTGAAAGGATAGGTTCTTATAATCCGAACACTAATCCTGCTACAATAACATTGAACTTCGAACGGGCTTTGTATTGGGTAAATGTAGGCGCAGAGCCTACCGACACCGTGCGCACGATCCTCTCTTCAGAGGGTGTGATGCTTATGAAGCACCTTCAGGGCGGTGTGAAGAAAGGCGCTTTCGACGAGGCTGAAGCACAGCGTCGTTTCGAGGCATGGAAAAAGATGAAGCAGGGTCAGACCGACGCTCTTGTCGCATCCATGGCCGACAAGAAAGAACTCGCCGCCAAAGAGCGTTTCGAAGCCGAGCAGGCCAAGAACAAGGCAAAGGCTGAGATCGTAGCCAAGAAAAAGGCTGAGATCGCTGCTGCAAAGGCTGAGGCTGAAGCCGCTGCCGCTGCTGCCGAGGCTCCCGCCGAAGAGGCTGCTCCCGCTGAGGAGGCACCTGCTGCAGAAGCTCCCGCCGCAGAGTGATGTGTGGAGTGACGTGCCGCTGTATGGCGGCGTGTTCATGACGCTCTCACGTCCATAGGCGTAAAAAAACAATAAGACGCATTGGAGATTTTCTCTGATGCGTCTTCGTTTTTTTTGTTTCTTGAGCTGACTCGTGTCGGTGTTGTCGTGGCACGCTGTCGGCAAGTGTATATAGATAGCTTCTGTCGTGGTGTGGCTTGGAAGGAAAGGCTTACTGGAAGAACTTGTTGTCGTGTGATATACGCGCTTGGCTGGCCGGCGTGTGCGGTCATATAAGTCCGATGGTGTGCAGCATGTCGGAGTAGTAGGCGGCTTTAGAGGTGATCGACATAGGGTAGGCCCGTGAGGTAGAAGGCATGCGCCAGTAGCGGATCTTGCGTCCGGCGAAGTCCGTTTCGACAAAATGCCCCATCTGTGGCACTGCTGATGATGTAAGCGTAGCGATGACTTCTGCGGCTTTCTGTCCCGTAGTGGCTATTTCGGTGCAGTCAGGCATGCGGGCGAGTAATGACTGAAGGTCGACTGGTTCTACGATGTCAAGGTATTTGTCGGATGCGTTTTCGCGCAGCCGGCGCACTTTGGCTGCGGTGTCCCACATGGCTATGTGCAGATTCGTGAGCATACGCCGTATGTCGTCGAGTCTGAATGCTCCTGTGGCGGGATCTATCAACGCGAGTTCGGGATAAGAACTTAATGATTTTCAACCAATCAAAAGACAT
>ERZ777011.430-NODE-430-length-65128-cov-55.992193_pt1 | contig 65128 bp, 63 predicted proteins | sample MGYA00374964_ERZ777011 | MGnify/ENA primary metagenome ERZ777011 (study PRJEB29310, sample SAMD00008975) | mouse gut metagenome | study: EMG produced TPA metagenomics assembly of the Metagenome analysis of fecal microbiota from mouse which was promoted...
TAATTAAAAATCAACAATATAACCGACAAAATTCAATTTTTGTCATCTACTAAAGTATCCACATACTCTTCAAAGGCTTGTTTACCTTGCTCGGTGACCCGGCAAACAGTACGAGTCTTTTTTCCGACAAAACCTTTTTCGACGGTGATGTACCCAGCAGAAGATAGCTTATCAAGTTGCACACTCAGGTTTCCTGCGGTAGAGTCAGTTTTCTGTTTAAGATAGACGAAATCCGCCTCCTCCACATTCATTAGAATTGACATCACCGCAAGTCGCAACTGCGAGTGCAAAAGCGGATTCAATTCTTTCATTTCCGTTTAGCCTTTGAGTTAATAATATATCCCGGAATTATCATCATCACCACAAATGCGGCAATGAAGAGCGGCATAAACCAGTTTGCTACAAGCGCCACATTGCCCGCAATGCAACATAGGGTAAACATCCCCATAAGCAAGCCAATGACACCTCCGACTATAAGTGACTTCTCTTTGACTATGATACCCTGCACGATTTCAGCGAATGGCACAATCAGAAACGGGTATGCTATCATTGCTCTCCAAGAATCGATTTCGTATACAAACCGGAACACAAGGCAAAACAGCGTTAACACAACCATCGACAGACTTGCTATCGTCCAAATAGCTGAGGTAATTTTATCGGAATAGCTTTTTACTCCTGACTTGGCTTGATTCTTACGTGCCATAAAGGGAGATACCGTGCAACCCACTATCGGTATCAGGAACCACAACCAGTTCCAAACTCCGTTATGCGTGTTGGCAATGAGAATCCATACCGCAAGTGTCACTGCTACTACAAGATAGCCCCACATAAGCATGATGTTTCCATCGCTTATGTAACGGTCTTTGGTCCTTGATATCATCTCGGTAATGATTTCGAGGCTCTCTCTTTCGGAAATTTTCTTTTCTTTCATTGGTTTCTTTTTTAATCGGTTCAACGATAAATAAATCGGTTTATAACATAAACCATATATTTCTGAAAAAAGCGGCACTCGCGATTACCGCCTCACTCGACGCAAAGTTAAACCGATTTATTTTATAAACCAATTTTTTCACCATAAATTTTATCATCTCTCCGAAAAAATCTATCACTTACCCCAAAATTCCACCATCCACTCCGAAATTCCACAATAAATTTTACAGAATCCCCTCACTCATAATACCACAAAAGCCAACGATAAAGTGAATATACAATAAATATGAGATTAAACTGCCTGAGCACAAAAACAAAGGAGGGCGCAAAATTGCGTCCTCACTATATCTCTTTGCAGAGCAAAGCGGCAAATCAAATGAGCCAATTGTCAATTGTCCATTGTCACCTGAAAAAAATTGTCAATTGTCAATTGAAAAATTGTCCATTGTCAATTGCCTTCTACATTGCAAACACATTAAACCCGCCATCGACTACTGCAACTGTACCTGTAACAAACGATGCAGCATCAGAGATGAGATACTGGATAGTACCGCAAAGCTCTTCCGGTTTGCCAAAACGCTTGAACGGAGTCTGACGAATCACATCAGCACCGCGTTCGGTGAGCGAACCATCGGGATTTGTGAGCAACGCACGATTCTGGTTTGTAAGGAAGAATCCCGGAGCAATAGCATTCACACGGATTGAAGATGTGAACTTAGTGGCAACCTCATTGGCAAGGAAAGCTGTGAAGTTAGAAATGCCAGCCTTAGCGGCAGCGTAGCCAAGCACACGTGTCATGGGACGGAATGCAGCCATTGAGGAGAAATTCACAATTGAGCCTTTACCCGCCTTTACCATAGGCGCAAGAAATACCTGAGTAGGTATCACAGTGCCTGTGAGGTTCAAATCAAGCACCTTCTGGAACTGATCTATCTTCACATCAAAAAAAGTGCCTGTGGGAGCAATGGTAGCACCCGGCATATTACCGCCTGCAGCATTGAGGAGCGCATCAACCTTGCCATATTTAGCAAGAATTTCATCGCAATTCTGCTGTACAACCTCGGGATTCATCACATCAGTGACGAGAAACATAGCCTCACCGCCATTCTTAGTGATTTTTTCCACGATGGCGTCACCCTCTTCCTTACGACGACCCATCAGAACCACTTTAGCTCCTTGCGAAGCAAGATATTCACCTATACATGCGCCAAGCACACCTGTTCCACCCGTAATAACTACGACCTGATCCTTGACTGAAAATAATTCGTTCATTTTTTAGAATATAATAGAGGGCTTATAAGGTTAAATACACCTTATAAGCCCTGAGTTATTTGTTAATATTATTTTTTCTCTTCGCTGATTTCACGATCGACGGCTGCCATCACACCTTCCACCTGTCCGAGGGCCTTCATACGTCCATGGAAAGAGTAACCGGCATTATAGCCCATCTTCTCATCGCCAAGCATAAGTTCGGCATGGTCAACACGCATCGGCAAAGACGGATTCACACGTTGGAAAATCCTTACAAGCTCCACGATGTCAGCCCTGCCACCGAGATGTGACGCCTCACGGAAGTCGCCGTTTGGCAACACTTCTGTACTGCGCAGGTGAACAAACCATGTACGGTCGGCATATTTACGGGCGAGCGCAGGGACATCGTTTTGTGCTCCGGCACTAAGCGAACCGGCACAGAATGTCAAACCGTTATGCGGATCGGGCACAGCGTTGAGGAACGCTTCAATATCAGCATCGCAAGTTACGATTCTCGGAAGACCGAGGATAGGACGCGGGGGATCATCAGGGTGAACACACATCTTTATATCATATTCACGACACACGGGCATAATGGCGCTTAGGAAATAAGCCATGTTTTCTCTGAGCTGCTTTGCGTCTATGCCATCATAGAGTTTCAGAAGGTCACGGAATTTCTGCACCGGGTCAAGGTCATTTTCGGAGATGTTGCCGTTGACAAAACCTTGAGTCTTCACTATGATATTTTCCACAAGACGTTTCTCACCTTCGGGAGTCATGGTCTTGCGCAGCTCTTCCATTCTTGCCAAAGTCTCAGCATCGTAATCCTTCTCAGCGCCTTCACGTTTAAGAATATGGATGTCGAAGTATGCGAACTCGCCAAGATTGAAGTAGAGATTGGTAGTTCCGTTGGGGTTTGGATAGTCAAGGTCGGTACGCGCCCAGTCAAGCACAGGCATGAAATTGTAACAGATAGTTGTCACACCAGCCTTACCAAGATTGCGCAGCGATTCCTTATATCTCTCGATAAGCTCGTCACGGTCAGCACCGCCATATTTGATGGATTCAGATACCGGAAGGCTTTCAACAACGCTCCAACGCAAGCCTGATGCCTCGATGAAATTTTTCATCTTCAGCACTTCCTCAAGCGACCATACTTCCCCGTTGGGAATATGATGAAGAGCTGTCACAATACCCTCCACCCCGATCTGACGGAGCATGTCGAGAGTAATTTTATCGTTGGGTCCAAACCAACGCCAAGTTTTTTCCATAAATCGAAATGATTGATGATGTGGTCACACTGACTGATTAATATGCTTCTTAATTTTATTTACGAGCCTCGGCTACGTATGAAAGGGCTTCACGACACTTGTCGGTGACATACTGCCAATCCTGAGCAGCTACACGGTCCTTCGGGAAAAGCTTAGAACCCATACCTACGCAGAATACACCTGCCTTGATCCAGCCTTCGATATTCTCCTTGGTAGGCTCAACACCACCTGTAACCATAAGCTTAGACCATGGCATCGGAGCCATAAGACCCTTAACGAACTTAGTGCCAAGCACGTCGCCGGGGAAACACTTGCAAAGATCGCAACCGGTTTCCTGAGCTGCACCTATTTCACTTACAGTACCGCAACCGGGAGTGTAAGGAACCAAACGACGGTTACATACACGTGAAACTTCCGGATTGAACAACGGACCTACTACGAAACATGCGCCAAGCTGGATATAGAGAGCTGCGGTAGCGGGATCAACCACTGAACCTACGCCCATAGCCATTTCAGGACATTCCTTAGCTGCAAACTTAACAACCTCTGCAAACACTTCATGTGCGAAATCGCCACGGTTAGTAAATTCAAATGCGCGCACGCCTCCATCATAGCAAGCCTTTACAACCTGCTTTGCAATCTCTGCATCCTTATGATAGAACACAGGCACCATACCGGTAGAGCCCATCTTGGAAAGGACTGCAACCTTATCAAATTTTGCCATTTTAATATATTTATTTAAAGGATTAGAATTATGAACTGATTTAAAAAGAAATAAAGCACGGAGCCGGTCAAAGATAGAGTTCAATCGGCTCCGTACCTATGATTAGTTAAGTGAGAGTGTCACAACTGACTTGGCGGGAAGCGAAAGTGTGAGCTTACCGTTTTTGATTTTCGCACCGTCAAAAGGTTTAAGAGTCACCTTTTCCTCCTGACCGAAATCGTTGTAGTCATGTATATCCTTAGCAGTGATGATCTCACCCTTCACAGTTTTGGCTTTGATACCGCCAAGATTGATGTCAATGTCGGCAGCCTTGTCAAGAGATATGTTGACGAGTGAAACTGTTGTCACGCCATCCTTTTCAGAAGCGGTAGCAGTGACTACAGGCACCTTGCGACCCTTGCGCACTGTGAGCATCTCCGAATCAACTTTCACAGGGATAAGTTTGGCATCCTGATGAGGGATGTATGACTTGAACACATAGTAGGTCGGAGTAAGTACCATCTGGTCACCCTTGGTAAGGAGCATAGCCTGAAGCACATTTGCAAACTGGGCGATGTTAGCCATACGCACACGGTCGGCATGTTTGTGGAACACATTCAGTGAAAGAGCAGCAACGAGAGCGTCACGCATAGTGTTCTGCTGATACAGGTGTCCGGGATTTGTGCCGGGCTCAACGTTCCACCATGTACCCCATTCGTCTACGAGCAAACCCACACGCTTGTTGGGGTCATACTTATCCATGATTTTTGAATGAGTGGATATCAGCGTGTCAATATCGTACGCCTTACCCATGAGCCAATAGTGGTCATCGTTGTCAAATTCACGTGCCGAACCTTTGTCCTGCCAGTTGTCAACGCAATAATAGTGGAGTGAGATACCATCCATCATCTTACCGGCATTTTTCATGCAGACATCAGTCCAGTTATAGTTATAGGCATCTGCACCTGAGCCAATCTTATACAGATTGTTACCATTAAAGTTACGGCAGTATGTTGAATACTGACGGTAGACATTTGAATAGTGTTCGGGGGTCATGTTACCTCCGCAACCCCAAGTTTCATTACCGATACCGAGGTATTTCAGCTTCCAAGGCTTCTCACGGCCGTTCTCCTTACGGATTTTTGCCTGAGGACCATCTTCGGCAGTCATATATTCAACCCACTTGGCAAGCTCCTCTACAGTACCGCTACCAACGTTACCGCTTATATACGGTTCCACACCAAGCATCTCACACAGGTTCATAAATTCGTGAGTACCGAATGAGTTATCCTCAACGGTGCCACCCCAGTTGTTATTCACCATGCGCGGACGGTTCTCTTTGGGACCGATACCGTCTCTCCAGTGATATTCATCGGCAAAGCATCCGCCGGGCCAACGCATCACAGGCACTTTCAGGTCACGAATAGCCTGAAGCACATCGTTACGATAACCGTTTGTATTGGGAATCTCTGAATCCTCACCAACCCAGATACCGCCATAGATACAGCTTCCGAGATGTTCGGTGAACTGTCCGTAAATCTCTTTAGCGATTATGGGAGCGGAGTCATTCGGCTCGAGAGTTACTGTCACTTTATCAGCTGCGGTCATTGACACTGCCGCCAATGCCATGAGCGAAGATAGAAATATATGTTTCATTGATGACTAATAATTTATTACGTTAATTCTGTTTATTTATTACGATTTCTCCAAAGATTTGTCATATCCTCAAGAGTCTTACCCTTGGTTTCAGGAACCAATGCAGCCACAAACCATGCGGCAACGATACATATCACACCGTAAAGAGCATATACGAACATGTGACCGAATCTGTCGCCCATATCGCCGAGGCTCATATTGTACATCGGCACGAATGTGGAGGATACGATGAAGTTGAAAATCCATTGGAATGCCACAGCGATAGCCACAGCGGCGCTTCTGATGGTGTTCGGGAAGATTTCGGCGATAAGCACCCAGCAGATAGGTCCCCAAGAGAACATAAATGATGCTGAGTAAACCATGATGGAAATAACTGGCACGATAGGAGCGACCTCAACAAGATTGGAAACACATACGCCGAACGCACCGATAGCCATACCGATTGAACCCCAGATGAGCAACGGCTTACGACCAAGCTTTTCAACTGAGAACACAGCCACAAGTGTGAAAGAGATATTCACAACACCCATGATGACGGTCTGTACCATCGGGTTACCCATGTTCATTGATTCAAAGATACGCGGAGCGTAGTAGAGTACAGCGTTGATACCAACTGCCTGCTGGAATACGGAGAGCATCACACCGACGAAGATGACCATGATACCGAATGAGAAAAGCTTCTCGCTCTTGACTTCGGCAGTATTTTTAATCTGTGCGAGGATTTCCTTAGCCTTTTCATAACCGTTGATATGCGAAAGTATGCCGAGAGCCTTTTCATCCTTGCCGATAAGCACAAGATAACGGGGTGATTCAGGCACAAGGCAAACCAAAATCGTAAACAAACCTGCCACGAAAGCCTCTGAACCGAACATGTAGCGCCATCCTGTGGTGATGGTCCATTGATCGGACGATGAGCTTACTGCATAGACAGTTTCTCCGATTTTCTCTATAACCGGCTGAGTATGTTCGCCAAGAATTAAGAAATTGACAAAATAAACCACTAACTGACCGAAAATAATAGCAAACTGGTTCCAAGACACAAGAGTGCCACGCATATTTGACGGCGCAACCTCAGCGATATACATCGGGCAGATTGCAGAAGCAAGTCCTACGCCGATACCGCCAAGTATACGGTAGATGTTAAATGTCACAAGAAGACTGGCTGTGGGGATGCCATGATCGAAGAACATAAATTCCGGATAATAGCTTCCCAGCGCAGAAAGGAAGAAGAAAATGCCGGCGATGGCAAGAGATTTCTTACGTCCGAAATATGAGGCGAAGAAACCTGAAAGCGCACTACCGATAATACAGCCTAACAATGCGCTTGATGAAGTGATACCGTGGATGGTATCAGTATATACGAAGTCTTTAGCTCCGAGGAAAAAGGCTTGCAGACCTTTCTCTGCCCCGGAAATCACTGCAGTGTCGTAACCGAACAAAAGTCCGCCAAGTACGGCGACGAGCACTATTGAAAATAGATATAGTTTACTACCTTGCTGAGGATAATTCATGATACTGTTAGTGGTATTAGTGTGATGTGAGTGAAAGGATCATAAAAATAGTGAAATGTCCGTGCGGAAAAAAGTCCCCGCACGAACATTACTATGGTGTATTCAATCTATTTGTAACTCGCATTTGGATGCAAATTTACAAAATAGTTGCGATTAACGCAAGTAAGTTTTAGCAATACATTGCTACGATAGCCTCGTAAAGCTCCTGCTTGCCTGAAGTCTGCTTGGGTTCACCCACTTCTCTACCGTAAGCTGCAACCTGCTCAAGTGTGAGTTTGCCTTCCTCGAATTCTTTACCCTTACCGCTGTCAAATGAAGCGTAACGAGCCTTAAGCATTTCCTTGTAGGGAGATTCCTCAAGAAGAGCAGCAGCGCTTTCGAGTGCGCGTGCCATAGCATCCATACCGGCGATATGTGCGATGAAGATATCCTCAAGGTCGGTAGAGTTACGACGAGTCTTAGCGTCGAAGTTAGTACCACCGTTGCCAAGACCACCGTTGCGGATGATCTGCATCATAGCCTGAGTAAGCTCGTAGTTATCGATGGGGAACTGGTCGGTATCCCAGCCGTTCTGATAGTCACCGCGGTTAGCGTCGATAGAACCAAGCATGTTGTTGTCAACAGCTACAGCGAGTTCATGTTCGAATGTGTGACCTGCGAGAGTAGCGTGGTTAACCTCGATGTTAAGCTTGAAGTCCTTGTCAAGACCATGAGCCTTCAAGAAGCCGATAACAGTTTCGCTGTCAACATCATACTGATGCTTAGACGGTTCCATGGGTTTGGGTTCGATAAGGAATGTACCGGTGAAGCCCTTTGAACGAGCGTAGTCGCGAGCGATGGTAAGCATAGTAGCGAGATGCTCTTTTTCACGCTTCTGATCAGTGTTAAGAAGGCTCATGTAACCTTCACGACCACCCCAGAATACATAGTTTGTACCACCGAGAGCGATAGTAGCGTCGATAGCGTTCTTGATCTGAACGGCAGCGCGAGCAACAACATCGAAATCAGGGTTGGTAGCAGCACCGTTCATATAACGACCGTTGCCGAACACATTTGCTGTACCCCAAAGGTTCTTGATGCCTGTTTCAGCCATCTTTTCCTTAAGATAAGCAACGATTTCTTTCATATTATGCTCATACTCCTCAACAGAGCTGCCTTCGCTTACGAGGTCTACATCATGGAAGCAGAAATATTCGATACCCATCTTCTGCATGAATTCGAAACCTGCGTCAGCCTTCTGCTTAGCGATAGTCAAAGCGTCAGCACCTTCTGCCCAAGGGAATTTCTTTGTTCCTGTACCGAACTGGTCGCCGCCGTCAGCGCAAAGAGTATGCCACCAAGCCATGGCGAATTTAAGCCATTCCTTCATGGGCTTGCCGAGGATTACTTTTTCAGCGTCATAGTAACGATAAGCAAGGGGATTCTTTGAATCTTTACCTTCAAATTTGATTTTCCCAATACCGGGAAAATATTCTTTAACTGCCATAATTTTAGAATAATTTTTTAGGGTTATTTTATTTTGTTTTTTAAAGTTCTCTGAGTAATCTGGTCTTCCAAAGTTCATACGCCTCACGGTAAGCCTCACGATCGGCAGCTACCGGCTCGATGACCTCGATCTTTTCAAGCGAAGCGAATGCCTCATCATGGTCACGATAGATTCCGGCACCCATTCCGGCACCTTTGGCAGCTCCAACGGAACCGTCAGTGTCATACAGCTCGATAGTGGCACCGCTGACACCTGCAAGTGTATTTCTGAACAATGGGCTGAGGAACATATTGGCATGTCCGGCATGGATTTTCTTGATATCCATTCCCATACCTTCCATCACCTCCATACCATACATGAATGAGAATACGATACCTTCCTGTGCGGCACGGAGAAGATGTGACTTGTCGTGAGTGAGGAAGTTGACACCATGAATCGAGCAACCCACCTCCTTGTTTTGAAGCACACGTTCTGCACCGTTGCCGAATGGTATGATAGACACACCTGCTGCACCAATAGGAGCCTTTGCAGCAACATTATTCATATCGGCATACGAGATACCTTCGGGGGCGACATTGCGTTTTGACCATGAGTTAAGTATACCGGTACCGTTGATACACAACAGCACACCGAGACGAGTCTCATCGTTGCTATGGTTCACATGGGCGAAAGTGTTAACTCGTGATTTAACATCATAATTTACCTCACCAAGCACTCCATATACTACACCAGATGTACCTGCGGTTGAAGCTATCTCACCGGGGTTGAACACGTTGAGCGAAAGTGCGTTGTTGGGCTGGTCGCCGGCACGATATGACACCGGAGTACCCTCGGCAAGTCCAAGTTCGGCAGCGGTTTCGGCTGTCACCACGCCTTGGATGCTGAATGTAGGCACAATTTCGGGGATGATACCTTCGTCAAAGCCGAGATATTCAAGCAGGAAGTCTGCCACTTTGCCGTTTTTGAAATCCCAAAGCATCATTTCCGAAAGGCCTGAAACAGTGGTACAGATCTTATCGGTAAGACGCATGGCGATATAATCGCCCGGGAGCATAATCTTATATATCTTCTCGAAAAGTTCAGGTTCTTTCTCCTTCACCCAAGCAAGCTTGGTGGCGGTGAAGTTGCCGGGAGAATTCAATATGTGGCTAAGGCATTTTTCCTCTCCAAGCTCTGCGAAGGCTTTTTCACCGTAAGGCACGCCGCGGGAATCACACCAGATTATTGCGGGACGCAACGGCTTGTGATCCTTATCCACGAGTACAAGCCCGTGCATCTGATACGATATGCCGATAGCCTTTATCTCCTTGGGGTCAACCTTTGCGTTTCCAAGGACGTTTTCGGTTGCATGTTTCAAGCAATCCCACCACTGCTCTGGCTTTTGCTCTGCCCAACCGGGTTTCACAGCTATAATCTCAGCTTCGGTCTTGGGATAAAAATCTGAAGCTACGGTCTTGCCGGTTTCGGCATTAACCAAGCTCGCTTTTACTGACGAGCTACCGATGTCATATCCTAAAAGATACATGATTATTTCTTAATGGTTAGATGATGAATGAGGTTTACTATTTATTGGATTTAGTATTCACTTTTACAAACTGCTACCTTGAAATGGAGTACACTTTTCGGTCGAACTTATAATACCGTGCCGCTCTGTGGGCAACACCCTGTTCCTTCTCCTCCAAAGGTATCACATAAGGCATCTGAGCTATCTTCTTATGAAAATTCCTCACGTCGAGAGGCTTTTCATATATTATCTCCGTCAGGAGTCTCAGCTGTGACGCTGTGAATTTCTTCGGAAGCAGGTCAAACAACAACGACCGGTTATTGTCAACCTCCCTTCTTATAGCTTCACGAGCGCCGGCTATTATCAGATTATGGTCAAACGCCAAAGTACCGATGGCATCAACGGGAATCCATGCGGCGTTATGCTTATCAGCCACCTTCTCCAACGACTTGTCAAGCTTTACGAGAGAGAAATATGCTATGGTCACTATCCTCTCGACCTTTGCCTGCTGGGCACGTTCAAGCCAATGCACATCACGAGGGTTGCTCGTGCGATCCTTTGAGCCAAATGCTTTAAACTGCGTCAAAGGAAGCTCTTTTATCCCGGTAAGCTCGTATAGGACCCTGTTTGCCGCTTCATCAAGATCTTCATCCTGATATATCAGACTCCCCGGGAGTTTCATGTCATTATAATCACCGGCTGAGTCAGTGCCGCTGCGCTTCACTAACAATACTCGAAGGTTAACGCCATCGAATCCGAACACTACACAGTCGATTGATATGTGATTATTGGCTAATGGCGCCATGGTCATTAAGGTAAACTACGTTAGTTCTGTGATTGATGATGCAAATGTACAAATCTTTATTTAAATTTCACAAATAAATTTTATGTTTTAAAACATTAAAATCTACCCGATTAGTTTTCTTACCATAAACAATAACACATCCTATATTACGTATATAATACAATAAGTCTTATTGTATTAAAAACATTTACTCCGAAACCTGTTGTATGACTACATTTTACACTCTGTCCTGCGCCCTATCGGCATCGGCGTTCTGACAAAAAGACTACCTCGACAGACGCCTATGTTAAATTTTATTAATCACAGAGTTAAACCGATTTTATGTGACATTTACATATACCTTTGCACTGAATTTTTCCACCTCCATGAAATTTTTGTCAAAAGATGAAAATACTGATTGCACCCGACAAATTCAAAGGCACACTCACAGCCTCTGAAGTAACGGATATCATAGCCGACCAACTCGCATCGCTCAATGCTGATATTATAAAAATGCCGATGGCTGACGGCGGTGAGGGGACCGCCGAAGTCCTTAGCCGCCTGCTCGACATGTCACCCCGCACCCTGCCGGCAAACAACTCCATGATGCAGCCGATACCCACAGATGCAACATATTATGTCAACCCATCCACTCGTAGCGTAGCAGTCGATTCAAGCTCTGTGTTAGGGTTAAGCCTAATCGACAAAACCAAATCATCACCTCTCGACCGCACTTCATACCCATTCGGAGAACTGCTCGCAGAAATAATAGAGACAGAGCACCCATTGACAATATATATCGGAATAGGTGGCACCTCAACCGTGGACGGTGGTGAAGGATTTTTGCAGGCATTGGGCTATGACCACACCTCGCACAAAGCGAAAGTAAAGCTTCCTCGCATAATTGCCCTCAGCGATGTGGCAGTACCGTTGGTTGCACCCGGCAATAACCCCTCGTCACTCACTTTTGCGCCCCAGAAGGGAGCCTCTGATGAAGAAATAGCAATCATCCGGGGTCGGCTTGAAAAATTCAGGTGCCGTTTCAGCGACATAGACAGCAAATTTGCCGGAGCCGGAGGTGGCATGGGATTCGCATTAGCCGTTATAGGTGCTGAAATAAGCTTGGGAGCTGATTTTCTCATTCGGCTTGCCGACATACCCTCTATAAACCCTGACCTAATAATCACAGGCGAAGGCTCTCTCGATTCACAGACATCACTGGGAAAAGCCGCCGGCACATTGATAAAATATGGAGATGAGAACAGAATCCCGGTCATAGCGATAGGTGGTCGCGTGACCCCTGATTTCAATCCTTCAGGGACAGCCGCCGTATTCTCAACTCAACATTATCCACCGGAAGGTTGTTTAAATTATCACAAGGCGAAAGCCCGACTGATTGCCGCCTCGCAAGACGCCGCCCGTTGGATTGCAGAACGACAATGACAAGGCAGTAACCGCAGACATTTTAAATATCCATCTTAATTTTAACTATTTATGGGAACAAGACAGTAATTTTAACTATTTATCCAAATATCATCTGATTATTCACACTGATATTGATTATTATTTTGTTCCGAATTTTTAACGTAAAAAAGAGATTATGAAAAAAATCTTAATCGCAGCCGCATGTGTTGGCTGTTTGGCGTCAGCTAATGCTCAGGACGTCATTGAAAGACCCACATTTGCCGACAACTGGTCAATCGGTTTGGACGCCGGTGTAACCACACCTTTGAAAGGGCACTCTTTCTTTGGTAATATGCGAGGCAACTTTGGACTTCACGTTGATAAGCAGATTTCTCCATTATTCGGCATTGGCGCTGAAGCAGCATGGGGTGTAAACACATCGACAGTTAACGGAGGGCTCCGCAGCAAAACAGCCTTCGACAACTCATACGTTGGAGGCTATGGAACCCTTAATCTCAACAATGTTTTCGGCGGCTTCAAATGCGAACCGTCACCTGTGACAGTTGATCTCGTTGCCGGTCTCGGCTGGATACATTTCTACCGCACAGGAAAGGTTTCCGATTCAAACGACTTAGGCGCAAAAGTAGGATTCAACATCAACTTCGCTACCTCCGAACGAGTATCAATCTCATTGAAGCCAAGCATTGTCTGGAATCTCACCGCTGACACCAACAAGGATCGTTTCGACATCAACCGAGCCAATTTCAACCTCATGGTCGGCTTCAACTACAATTTCGGTCCCGGCTTCCAGTGTGTGACTATCCCCGACAATTCTGCCGAGATAGCAGAACTCAACAACCGTGTCAACAACCTGCGTGCCGACATCGACGGTCGTGACGCTGCCCTCGCAGCCGCAAACGCTCAGAATGCAGAACTTTCAGCAGCCCTCGCAGCATGTCAGGCTAAGCCCGCTCAGGTAGTGAACAACAACACTCTCAACAGCGTACGTTACGTCTTCTTCAAGATCGGTTCAAGCAAGATTACTCCTGATCAGATGCCTAACGTGGAAATGATAGCCGCATACCTTAAGAACCATCCTAAGGCTAAGGTTGAAATCCGAGGCTATGCTTCTCCCGACGGTTCACTTGAATTTAACGAACGTCTTGCTGCCGCTCGTGCCGAATCAGTCAAGGAGTCTCTCATCAAGCGTTATAAGATTCCTGCTGACCGCATCAGCGCCAAGGGTGAAGGTATCGGTTCAATGTTTGCGGAAGAGTCTTGGAACCGTGTATCAATCTGTACTCTCGAAGAATAATAATACATACAATCAAAGGCAATCCGAAACTCGGACAGCCTTTGATACATAGATAACATTAAAATAGTCCCGGTCCGAACGAACCGGGACTATTTACTATTTTATTAACCCTAACTTTCTTTTATTCCACTGTCACCGACTTGGCAAGGTTGCGGGGTTGATCCACATTCTTACCCTTGTTAACAGCTATGTAGTAAGCCAAAAGCTGAAGCGGTATTGATGCAACAATCGGTGTGAGACATTCAGGCACTTCTGGTATCTCTATACAGAAGTCAGCGATATCAGCCATTGCCTTGTTACCCTTTGATATGATTGCCACTACCGCACCGCCACGCGATTTAACCTGCTGGACATTCGATATGATCTTGTCATACAGTGAATCGCTCGGCGCGATAATCACACTCGGCATCTCATGGTCAATAAGTGCTATCGGACCATGCTTCATCTCTGCGGCAGGATAACCTTCGGCATGTATATAAGAAATCTCCTTAAGCTTCAAAGCACCTTCGAGAGCTGTGGGATAATTGTATCCACGTCCAAGATAGAGGAAATTATGTGCGTATGTGAAGATTCTCGACAGTTTCTGTACCTCTTTGTCAACCTTCAGGGTCTTTTCAATCGTAGCCGGCATTTTGTCAAGAGCCGAAGCCACCTGATGGAGAGTAGCGTCGTCAATAGCGCCACGCAGATGACCAACGGCAAGAGCAAGAAGTGTCAACACGGTCACCTGTCCGGTAAATGCTTTTGTGGATGCCACACCGATTTCCGGTCCGACATGAATATATGTGCCGGCATCGGTATTACGAGGGATGGATGCCCCCACCACATTACATATACCATATACAAATGCACCTTTCTCCTTAGCCAGCTGGATAGCGGCAAGAGTGTCGGCGGTTTCGCCTGATTGTGATATGGATATCACAATATCCTTCTCGTTAAGCACCGGATTGCCGTAACGGAACTCCGAAGCATATTCCACTTCCACAGGAATCTTGCAGAAGTCCTGAATCAAGCGCTTTCCGATAAGGGCTGCGTGCCATGATGTGCCACAAGCCACGAGTGTGATGCGCTCGGCATTCATAAACCGGTCTTTGTTAAGCTCCACACCCGAAAGCATCACTCTGCGGCAGTTATCGACAATACGTCCGCGCAGACAGTCACGCAATGTGGTGGGCTGTTCAAAGATCTCTTTGAGCATGAATGTGTCATAGCCCCCTTTTTCAAGCTGAGCCAATGAAAGTTTGAGCTTCTGGATATTGATAGTTGACGGCTGGTTGTTGGAGAGAGATAATATCTGCAACGGTTCGCCCCTCTTTATCACACCTATTTCATTATCTTTCAGATAAATCACCTTGTCGGTGTAACCTATAATCGGTGTAGCGTCAGAGGCTATGAAAGTCTCGTTGTCGCCAACTCCGATTACAAGCGGAGAAGCTTTACGTGCCACTATCATGGTGTCAGGATCGCCCTGCTCGACCACTGCGATAGCGTATGCGCCCTCAACCCGCATGAGTGCCTCACGCACGGCTTCGAGCAATGTACACGATGATGTCAGTTTAATATACTCTATAAGCTGAACAAGCACCTCTGTATCGGTCTCGCTCTTAAACTCATAGCCATGCTCCATGAGCACCTTTTTGAGCACTGCGTAGTTTTCTATCGTACCGTTGTGAACCAATGCGATGATACCGCTTTGCGACACATGGGGATGAGCATTAATGTCATTAGGCTCACCATGAGTAGCCCAGCGTGTGTGTGCTATCCCAAGCAACCCGTCTGTCTTACCGCTACCTGCTCTTTGTTCAAGATTTGCAACCTTCCCTTGAGCTTTATGCACGTTCAGATTACCGTCACAGTCCACAAGTGCGACACCCGCACTGTCATATCCGCGGTATTCGAGGCGTTTGAGTCCTTGGATCAGAATGTCATAGGCGTTTTGAGTGCCTAAATAGCCAACAATTCCACACATAGAATTAGAATGGTGTTTTAGTAGTTTCGAATAAGTGCGGCGTCCCGCACCTTAATAAAGTTTATTATTTCTTAAAAAAATATCTAATTTTCCAATTAGGTTACAAAGTTATGAATTATTATCCTATTTTCCTACTAAAAACAGTTAATTTTAACCCCAGCCCACAAATAACATCACGCCAAAAGCCATTTTCACAGGCTTAAACTGATATTATCTATGGCGTTACAAGCAAAAACGCCCTTCCCGCTTTGCATACGGGAAAGGCGTCATATTAAAATTTCTTAATTCTACCTGTATTACTCCATGAGTTTGCGGTAACGGCGGCGAGAAGGTTCTTTTCCGTCGTTATGAGCTTTCTTAAACTCTTCGTAGTCAGAGTAAGAACCCTCATAGAACACCACATTGCCGTCACCTTCGAATGAGAGTATGTGAGTACATATACGATCGAGGAACCAACGGTCGTGGCTTACCACAACGGCACATCCGGCAAAGTCATCAAGACCTTCCTCAAGCGCACGAAGTGTGTTAACGTCAATATCATTGGTAGGTTCGTCAAGAAGAAGCACATTGCCCTCCTCCTTAAGCGCCATCGCAAGATGCAGACGGTTACGCTCACCACCCGAAAGCACACCTATCTTTTTCTCCTGATCAGCGCCGGTGAAATTGAAACGTGAGAGGTATGCTCTCGCATTGACATCCCTGCCACCCATGCGGAACGACTCGACGCCCTGCGATATCACCTCATAGACACTCTTTTCGGGAAGAAGATCGTGGTGAGTCTGGTCAACGTAGGCAATCTTAACAGTTTCTCCGACATCAAATGTACCTGAATCAGGCTTTTCCTGTCCCATTATCAGACGGAAGAGAGTGGTTTTGCCGGCACCGTTAGGACCTATGACACCCACTATGCCACCTTGCGGAAGCGAGAAACTGAGATCCTTAAACAGCTGCTTCTTGCCAAAAGCCTTTGAGAAGCCCTGCACATCTATGACTTTCGAACCGAGACGGGGACCGTTGGGGATGAAAATTTCCAAGCGTTCCTCCTTCTCCTTCTGATCCTCGTTAAGGAGTCGGTCGTATGACGACAGACGGGCTTTACCCTTAGCCTGACGGGCTTTGGGAGCCATACGAACCCATTCAAGTTCACGTTCGAGAGTCTTACGGCGTTTGCTTGCCTGCTTCTCCTCCTGCGCCATGCGCTTGGTCTTCTGGTCAAGCCATGAGGAATAATTACCCTTCCAAGGTATACCCTCGCCACGGTCAAGTTCAAGAATCCAACCTGCCACATGGTCAAGGAAGTAACGGTCGTGAGTAATGGCTATCACTGTGCCGGGATACTGCTGGAGATGCTGCTCCAGCCAATCGATTGACTCGGCATCCAAGTGGTTGGTAGGCTCGTCGAGTAGCAACACATCAGGCTGCTGAAGCAACAGACGGCACAAAGCCACACGGCGACGCTCGCCACCAGAAAGTGTCGAAATCTTCTGGTCGTCGGGCGGACACTGCAACGCATCCATCGCACGTTCCAGCTTGGAGTCTATGTTCCATGCGTCGGCAGCGTCAAGCTTGTCCTGAAGCTCTGCCTGACGGGCAAGCAGCGCATCCATCTTGTCAGGGTCGTCAAGCACATCGGGGTCACCGAAACTTTCATTCACCTTGTCAAACTCTGCAAGAAGATCCATGATGGGCTGCACACCCTCACGCACCACCTCTATCACGGTTTTGTCAGGGTCGAGCTGAGGGTCCTGCTCAAGGTATCCCACGGTATAGCCCGGAGAGAATACCACTTCCCCCTGATAGCTCTTGTCGATACCTGCAATGATTTTCAACAATGAAGACTTACCTGAACCGTTGAGACCTATGATACCGATCTTGGCACCATAGAAAAACGACAGGTAAATATTCTTAAGCACTTGCTTCTGCGGAGGATATGTCTTAGACACACCCACCATTGAAAAAATTATCTTTTTATCGTCAGCCATATATTTATTTATTTTTTTTCGGGCTTTTGGGCGCGTACTTCACCGGGTAATCACAACGTGTCTTACCGGTGATCATATTGTTCAATTTCCCCTTGATAAGCTGCTTGCGTATCATCGAGATATGGTCGATATAGAGTTTCCCTTCCAAGTGGTCACACTCGTGCTGGATGATGCGCGACAGGAATCCTTCAAATTCCTGATCATGGGGCTGCAGGTTCTCATCGAGCCACTTCATGCGGATATGCTCGACTCTCGGCACATTTTCCGAAAGTCCCGGAAGGCTAAGACAACCCTCGGCACGAGTCACCGTATCACCGTCAAGCACCTCTATCTCAGGATTTATAAGCACATACTTCTTGCCCTCACATTCGGGGAACGAATCCTTAACAGGGTCAGCGTCAATAACGACAATACAGTCATTGCGACCTATCTGCGGAGCGGCAAGACCTACCCCCTCGCTCTCATACATAGTCTCAAACATCTGCTCAAGCAATTCCTTGAGCCCTTCATATTCCGGAGTGATAGGCTCTGACACCTTTCTCAACACCGGATGTCCATAAAGGTAAATTGGTAACATATCGTATTTTTCTTTCTTTATTCTTACGAACTGATTAAAACTTTTTATTTTTTAATATTTGATGCTATTTTCGAGATGAATTACCAGCTCGATGAGGGAGCTTAGCGAGCTAAGTGACCGAAGATATGCTGATAATTCAGCCGAAAAGAGCTTCAAAGATTGAAAACAGGATAATTCTCAGCCTGAGTTTAACATTTTATAAAAAGTTTAAATCAGTTCTATACACAAAGGACGGAACCGTCAACCGTTATAACCCCGGCTTTCGAGATAACCGTTAAGAATTATCACAGCCGCCATACGGTCTATGGCATCCTTATTACGGCGATCCATTTTCTTCACGCCGGAATCTATCATAGCCCGATGAGCGAGAGTCGAGGTGAACCGCTCGTCATGAAATATGACCGGCACACCGGGAATCTCCTTTTTCAAACGGTTTATGGCAGGAGTTATGTAACGCATTGATTCCGAAGCTTCTCCGGAAAGAGTTTTCGGCAACCCGACTATTATCTCGTCTACCTGCTCACGCCCCATATACTCCTTCACAAACTTTATCAGCTCGCCCGAAGGAACAGTGGCAAGCGCAGTGGCGACTATACGAAGAGTGTCCGTCACAGCCACCCCGCAACGTTTTCTCCCGTAATCAATAGCCATAAGCCTTCCCATACCAAGCCTGTTTATATCATAATCACTTTTACTTTGCAAAAGTACATAAAAATCAGCATATTTCCACATCGGCATCCCAAAATCGCCAAACTCTGCTCATTCAGCGATATTTAGCAGTTATTTTGTTGCGTTATAAATATTTTTTTAGTAACTTTGCAGCCGATTTCGTAATCTCTGGCAGGACATGCAGCCTGACTATATTGCGAGTAGTGTTAACATTTTTAATATTCGAATAGAAAAATGGATTTAATCAAAGTTGCCGAAGAGGCTTTTGCTACCGGCAAGCAGCACCCTGATTTCAACCCCGGCGACACCATCACAGTGGCTTATCGCATCAAAGAAGGTAACAAGGAACGTATCCAGCAGTACCGCGGCGTTGTAATCCGCATCTCAGGCGAAGGCACTAAGAAACGCTTCACTGTACGCAAGATGTCTGACAACATCGGTGTTGAGCGTATCTTCCCCATCGAGTCACCCTTCATCGACTCTATTACCATAAACAAATATGGTAAAGTGCGTCGCGCCAAGCTTTACTATCTGCGCAACCTCACAGGTAAGAAAGCCCGCATCAAAGAGCGTCGTGTTGCAAAGAAAGACTAATCCTTTCGGACACAAAGACACAAAAGACCGGAAACTCGGAACTGGCATGAATCTGCCGGTTCCGAGTTTCTGATTTTTACCGTGGAAAGGTTCAGAACAGCGGTGCCACCATTGCCGCCACATCTGTGTCGCCGAAGAAATCAGCGACTGTAAGCCAGACCAATAATAGTATTATCAGAATCACAGCGCCGATTGCGACCCATAATGTGGTTGATTTCTTTTCTCTCATATCAATAGTTTTTAAATGTAAACGTTAACTTATATTTAACTTAAAACACACCGCAAGCGCAAAAAGTTGCATTGTGCTCCAACTTACACATAAGAAAAACCAGCAGCCACAGTCGGGCGTTATATTTACAAATCCATACATATTCTACTAAGAATTTGCAACGAATTTCACACACTTACAACTATTTATCAACTATTTATTCTATATTACTATGCGATCGGCACACAAAATATCCATAAGGCTCATTGTCTGCACGCTGCTCGCAATTTGCGGCAACACGGCAGCCTCGGCTTCCGCCCCGCACTCACGGGTCTCTGTAATCCCCGACAGCATCACCCCCGTCACCGGAACATTCGACACCGAGATACTGACAAAGGAATCAATCCGTTCCGCCGTAGGCGACTCTCTGACAGCCACATTCGCCCCCATTAATCCTTCCCGGCACAGCATATACCTCGACCCGTATTCATTGAAAGGTACCGCACATCCCAACTGGCACAGAATGTGGACCAACACAGCCGTGCTCACCGGCGCTTTCGTCACTTCGCTCTTCGTGCTTGAATGTCTGCCGGAGGATGCCACAGCGTGGAACCGTGAAGCCATCCAGAGCAAACCTTTTTACAAAAGATGGTATGAAAACATATTTGTAAAGTCCCCGGAAATCGACCACGACAAACCGATGTTCAACTACATCCTCCACCCGTATGCCGGAGCCGCCTACTTCATGAGCGCCCGCTCATGCGGATTCAGTTTCTGGCAGTCGATGATCTACTCAGCGTGTATATCCACCATCGGATGGGAGTTCGGAATCGAAGCCTGCATGGAACGCCCCAGCTATCAGGACATAATCATAACACCGGTCGTCGGGAGCGCGCTCGGCGAGCTTTTCTATATGGCGAAGCGTCATATCGTGAGCCACGACTACACCTTATGGGGCTCACGGATACTCGGCAACATCGTGGTATTTATTGTAGACCCGGTAAATGAGGTTATCAATCTGTTCCGAGGCAGTGATGAACGACGCCTACATCTTGGTCGTCGTTCCGACTCACCCTCCGGCAAAGATGTATGCTTCACATCCTCCCTCATCCCCACCGTCATCCACGGCGCCCCCGGCTTCACCCTCCGCTGCACATTCTGACCCTATACATTAAAACTTTAGGACGCGTCAGCTGTGGCATTTTGATGTTTCATGTTTAATAATCAAGAGAAAATGACTAATTTTGTACTTTTGAATCGCTTTTGATTATTATAATAGACGTGGAGAATAATAAAAATAACCATACCTGCCCACCTGCCGTAGACGAGAAAGACGGCGTGGTGGTATATTGCGCTTCTTCGCAGAGGATTGACCCTAAATACGTTCGTGTGGCAAATGAGACCGGACGGTTAATAGCACGTGCAGGGCTGAAACTTGTATGCGGAGGGGGCGTGATGGGACTGATGGCAGCCGCTATCGAAGGATGTATAGCGGAAGGTGGTCAGGCTATAGGTGTGCTCCCTCATTTCATGATTGAAAAAGGATGGGGACACCCGCAGTTGACCCGCTGCATAGACACCCCGACAATGCATGTTAGAAAAATGACGATGGCAGAGATGTCGTGTGCGGCGATAGCATTGCCCGGCGGCATCGGGACCCTTGACGAGCTTGCCGAAATCATGACATGGAGCCAGTTAGGGCTATTCACAGGACCTGTGATAATAGTTAACACTGATGGATTCTATGACCCGCTTGTAAGCATGTTCCGGCGCATGACCGACGAAGGCTTCATGCGTGGCGACATTATTCCCGCACAAATCGTGTCAACGCCTGCCGAGGCGATGGATATAATAAAAAGCCTGAAACAGACCGATGCCAACATCTAACGACAGCATAAAAGTGGACAGATGGCAGCCCCAAGTGTGCCATGAGAGCGATGCTCCGTCATCGGCGGCTGAAAAGCTCACCATGACACTCGGGAAAGTGCCATACACCTACGGAATGCCACCGAAGGAACGCACTCTCCTCCCCGGCTACGACTCCGGTGTGCTTTGCTTTGTGATAGGCATATTCCTGCTCCTTGCCTACAATTCACGCCATTACTCCACTTTCCTGAAACATTTTACCAGCGATCTCTTCTCGATAAGACGACGTGAAGAAACCTTCTCCGTGCGCACATTCAGCGAGACAGGGATGCAAATATCCATCGTGCTGCTCGCATCAATCGGTGAAGGCATCATAATCAATGCCGCAATCGGCATGGCGATAACCTCAATCCTCACCACCTTCACTCAGATTGTATTGTTAAGCTCATTGGCACTGCTCTACTACCTCTGGGAACTGGCGGCTTATCGCACCGTCGGTTACGTCTTCACTGACAGGTTCACTGCCCGTCAGTGGATAAAAGGATTCAACGCCTCACAGGCGCTTTTAGGCGTGGCGCTGATAATCCCGGCACTTTTCGTGCTGTTCAATCCCGACGCCGCCGGAATAGTGGTCCCGATGGGTATTTTACTATACATTATTTCCCGTCTTATATTTATTTATAAGGGATTTAGGCTTTTTTACGACAATTTTGGCTCGTTGCTTTATTTTATTTTGTACCTTTGCAGTCTCGAAATAATACCCATTGTAATTCTGTACAGATTGGTGTTATTTTCAATTAGTTTACAACCCTAAACTATAACGTCTCGTGAAAGTTAAGAAAGTATTAGTATCGCAACCCAAACCCTCCTCTGACAAGTCGCCCTACTATGATATTGCCGAGAAATACGGTGTTGAAATCGAGTTCAGACCATTCATCAAGGTAGAGGGTCTCACTGCAAAGGAATTCCGCCAGTCAAAGATCGCAATTTCGGATTTTACCGCAATTATCTTCACCGCACGCACAGCAATAGACCATTTCTTCCGCCTGTGTGAGGAAATGCGTATAAATATACCCGATACAATGAAATATTTCTGCACCACAGAATCAATAGCTCTCTATCTGCAGAAATACATCGTATACCGCAAACGTAAGATTTTCCATGGCGAGACAGGAAAACTCGACGGACTCCTCCCCTACCTCATCAAGCATAAAAAAGAGAAATTCCTTTATATCGTATCAGATGTGCACAAGGAGGACTCAACCATTCTTGACAACAATGGTATCAATTACACCAAAGCGGTAATGTACCGTACTGTCTCAAATGATTTCGGTCCCGATGAGAAGTTTGACTATGACATGCTTCTTTTCTTCAGCCCCGCAGGTATCGATTCACTCCTTAAAAACTTCCCCGGCTTCGAGCAGAAGGATATCCAGATAGGATGTTTTGGCGCAACTACCGCACAGGCTGTGCGCAACGCCGGTCTTCGACTCGACCTTGAAGCTCCGTCAGTAAAGTCACCCTCAATGACCGCGGCTCTTGACAACTTCCTCAAAGAGGATGCGGAAGGATAACCGATGCAAGGTCTTAGATTATATAAGATAGAAAAATTATGCAGCGAGATTGCCATTGGTCAGCTATTTGACCGCAGCAATCCCGCTGTTGACTCTATTATTGCCTACCCGTTGAGAGCTTCATGGAAGCTCAACACCAAGCGGGCGGCTCAATGCCCTCAGTTTTTGGTGTCGATACCGAAGAAAAGGATACGACATGCGGTTGACAGGGTGTTGATGCGCCGCAGGGTTCGTGAGGCGTATCGTCTGAATCGACATCTGTTCCCTGCCGACCTTCCGCTCGACATAGCCTTCATATATGTGGCTAATGAAACTCTCCCCTATGCGAAGGTTGAGAACTCTATAAAACGTATACTCTCCAAAATCAATGAGCGTGTGACTGACTGCCACACTGCCGATGAACAGCCGGCACCTCAGGTTAACTGACTTTGTAATGCTACGCAAGATTTTCATATTGCCTATACGCTTCTACCAGCTTTGTATTTCGCCAATGTTTCCTGCAGTATGCCGGTTCACCCCGACATGCAGCCAATATGCCATTGAAGCAATCACCAAACATGGGATATTTAAAGGTACGTACCTTGCCATACGGCGCATACTTCGCTGCCACCCATGGGGAGGATCGGGGTATGATCCGGTCCCGTGACAATGGACAATGGACAATTTTTTCAATTGACAATTGACTCATCGGCTCTACCGCTTTGCTTCGCAAAGAACTGACAATTATTCTGGTTTGCACTGCAATGAATTTATAATATCAATATGATTGATTGGCATACGCATAGTTTACGAAGGAATGCGGTGGTTGATATTGACCCTACCGGGATTGACGCTGCCGGCATACGGAAGATTATGCCATTGCATAAGGGGTATGTGTACTCCGTGGGTATACATCCGTGGAACGCTGATAAAATCACACTCCTTGACCTTCTTGAAGTGAGAGCCCTTGCTGCCGAGCCTAACGTTGTGGCTATCGGAGAGGTCGGATTAGACACCACCAAAGGAAGCCCCTCTGACCTTGAAAAACAGATTAATATTCTGAAATATCATGTTAAGATAAGCGAGGAGCTCCGGAAACCTCTGACCTTACATATCGTGAAACGGTTCCCTGAAATAATAAAACTAAAGAAAGAGCTTAAACCCACTCAGAGATGGATTATCCACGGCTTCCGTGGAAAACCGGAACTCGCCAAGGAACTGCTCCGACATGGCTTCTACCTATCGTTCGGCAAAAAATACAATCCCGAATCCTACGCACTCACACCCCCTGAAAAAAGACTCACAGAAACCGACGACAATTGACTTCCAATCGGGAGCTTCTCACGGAAAACATACCGGTCTGACTCCGTTGCAATACCGTGAAAGCCTAAAGAGTCCGCAAAAGTGACATTTCTGTCTTTGTTTGTCCGATAATCACGCAAAAATCTGTAACTAATTTTGCACTTGTATTCGACATTAGCCTTTGCCCAAAAGTTTTAGGCAAACAATCCATGCTACTCAAAAGTTAATAAAAATATATATTAGGACAAACGATATGGAGACAATATACAACTATCTGAAACAACAGGTCGAGCTTCACCCTGACGCTTTGGCGGTGTTCGACGAACATCGCTCGTTGACATTCAACGAGCTTGACAAGATGGCATCGCAAATAGCAGCCAATTTCCCCGGTGAACCTAAGCGAATCGGTGTGGTGATGAACCACGGTGTTGAGATGATTGCATCGCTGTTCGCAATACTGAAAATCGGAGCGGCATACGTCCCTGTAGAACCGTCATTCCCGACCGACCGAATACGATTCATGATGAATGAATGTAACGTTGACTTCGTGCTGACCGAACCGGAATATGCCAAAAAGCTGAAAGGGTTCTCCTTGCAGTATGTTAACACTACCGAGATTGCAGGACAGGATGCGGAGAACATCCCTTCAACCGCCAAGCCCGACGACCTTGCATATATTCTCTACACCTCCGGTTCCACAGGTACTCCCAAAGGTGTGATGGTCGAGAACCGCAATGTCTGCAACTACGTCAAGGCTTTCCGCAACGAGTTCCATCCCGCCCCGGGTGATGTGATGCTGCAATATTCAGTCTGCTCGTTCGACATCTTTGTGGAAGAGGTTTTTGCATCCCTTTTATCAGGGGCAGCGTTAGCCATTCCTCCCGAGGAAGCCAAGAATGACATCAGACTGTTGATGAAGTTCGTGGAGGAGAACCATGTGACAATAATCAGTGGCTTTCCCTATCTGCTGCTTGAAATGAACAAACTTAAAGCCATTCCGAAATCGCTCAGGCTTCTGATAAGTGGCGGCGATGTGGTGCGTGAAAGCTATATCGACAAATTGCTGCCACAGGTGGAGGTTTATAACACATACGGACCATCTGAAACGACTGTTTGCGCATCATATTTCAGGTGTAACGGCACACAAGCGTTGCCCGACGGCACATATCCCATAGGCAAAGCGGTTAAGGGTGTTTCCATAAAGCTGCTTGACGAGCAGATGAACCCTGTGCTGGTTGGCAAAATAGGTGAAATCTGCATATTTGGCAACGGTGTGTCGCACGGCTATGTCGGTAAGCGGGAGAACGAGGCTTTTGTCACCTTGCCTGACGGACAAAGGATGTATCGCAGCGGCGATCTCGCCATCATGCAGCCTGACGGCAATCTGCTGTTTCTGCATCGCAAAGACACACAAGTGATGATTCTCGGACGACGGGTTGAGCCGGCAGAGGTGCAGAATATCCTTTGTGAATGTCATGATGTGGAGAAAGGTGCTGTCTACGCCAATACTGATGAACAGGGACTGTCGTATCTCACTGCGTATGTAGTGCCTAAGAATAAAAAGAGATTCAGCATGTCTGCTGTCAAGAAAGCGATGACAAAGTTCCTCCCACCATACATGATTCCGGAGTTTTTCGTTAGGATGGAAGCCATGCCTGTCACGCCAAACGGTAAGGTTAATGGTGAAGCACTACCTATAGTAATGAAATCAGGCAGTCTATGAGTATTACAAAAATAGAACAAGCCTCGCTCTCGGATTTAAATGAACTGATGGCATGGCGCATGGAGGTGTTGCACGAAGTGTTCAACATACCGCAGGATGCTGATGTTTCAACACTCAGAAACGCCAACCTCGAATACTACCGCCGGGCTTTTCAAGAAGGGAGTCACATAGCCTGCTTTGCGTCGCATGACGGTGAGAAAGTCGGATGTGGAGCTATATGTTTGCAAGAGGAAATGCCTTCGCCCGACAACCCGTCGGGACGATGTGCATACCTCATGAATATATATGTGCGCTCACCATTCCGCCGACTCCATATAGGCACAACCATAGTGGAATGGCTTATAGACAAGACTCGGAGCAACGGTATCGGGAAAATATATCTCGAAACCTCCGATGCCGGACGAGAGATGTACCGCCATCTCCATTTCCAGAAGATGAAGGATCTGATGATGCTGAAATGATGAAATATGCATAACGCACTCAAAGGTATCGATTATCTTTACCGACACCCGGAGAAACGGGCTGAGGACTGGATGGAAGCTTGTGCCGATAAGCCCATTGTCAATTATCAATTGTCAATTGTCAATTGAAAAAATTATCCATTGTCAATTGTCAATTGCCCTCCCGTTTCTCTGCAGTCCTGCTAATTTTGTGCGTTTGATGGCTGAGTGGGAGAATATGCGGGAGAAATCCTGTTGAGTCATTGATGAAATGTCGGAAGGTGTCAGCGATAGAATCTCCTTACGTGGGATAAATTCAGGGATTCCGGTAACGGGAGGATTGGAATTATGTGGACACACCTCCTGACACATGTCACAACCATATATATGATTCCCCAAACGAGTGCTGTCCGGGAAATCGCCACGATGTTCAATGGTGAGATATGACAGGCATTTACGGGCATCCAAACAGCATATACCAGCTTTATCAGCACCCCTAAGAGCGTTTCCGGGACAAGCTTTCAGACATCTGCCACAATCGCCGCATGACTCACCGCATGGCGAGTCATAAGGGAGCGGCAAGGTGGTCAGTATTTCACCGAGAAAGAAATGCGAACCGGCTCCGGGAATTATAAGCTGATTATTCAAGCCGATAAAGCCCACCCCGGCTTGCACAGCCCAATAGCGTTCACGCAACGGAGCGGTGTCAACACATACACGGCATTGCGCACCGGACTCTTCAGTTATCCATTCCGCCACAGTCTCCAACCTGTCACGCACCACCTCATGATAATCATCTCCGAGGGCATACCTCGCCCATCGCATAGAGCTATCGCCCCACTCAATCGGATAGTAGTAATTAAACGCACATGAAATCAGACTGACTGCCCCGGGGAGGAGCAGTGAAGGATCACGCCGTATATCGCTATATTTCTCCATATAGGTCATCCCGGCATTCATACCTTGTGTGAGCCATTCATCAAACCTGTTCACAGCCAACTCGGACACAGGAGCAACCCGGGCTATACCGGATTTATACACACCGGCAGCCTGCAAACGGGATTTTAGCGACTCAACAGATATGTACATTGGGAATGGAGGGTATGGGATGGAAGTGTGAGATAGAGATATGAGAAGTGTCACATAGGTAAAGGCTCAAACTCATATCCCTGCTCCTTCAGCCATTCTATGGCACGAGGGAGGGCATAACGCATATTGGTATGCGCCTTGATGGAATCATGGAACACAATTATTGAACCGTTTCGCACATATCGCTTAACATTGTCCAACACCTGTTCGCCATTTATACGTTTGGAGTAGTCACGAGTGACAAGATCGTACATCACTATGTTGTAGTGACGCCTTATAAGCTTAGCCTGCGTAGGGTAGATTATGCCATGTGGCGGACGGAATAGCGATGAGTCAATCAAAGCATCCGCTTCCGTTATATCCCGCAGATATGTAGTGGCAGACTCTTTGATACCCTGAAGATGGTGCATGGTGTGATTACCATACGAATGTCCTCGACGCTTTATCTCCTCAAACAGTTCAGGATGACGCCTTACGTTATCACCCACCATAAAGAATGTGGCTTTTATGCCATACTTGTCAAGCAAATCAAGCACCCAAGGGGTTTCCTCAGGGATGGGTCCATCGTCAAAAGTGAGATAGACCACTTTCCGCCCCCGGCGCTGGATGCGCCAGAGGGCTTCGGGGAAAAGTAATCTATAAAATAGTGGTGGTTGTTCAATCCACATGTCACTGCTGCATTATGGATACGATACGGTCAAAGTTTACACCCATATCCTCAAGCTCGGTAATCATCTTCTCGGCATCGCCACCGGCATCAACATAATCCTGAAGAAGATATACCATATAATATGTCTCGATAAAGCGGTCAGTCCTCGGGAGAGTAGCGTACTGCCACGGGGTGAGGCTCTGATAATACTTCACATTCTTGGCATAGCGGCGAAGCTCTTTTTCAAGCATTTCACGCGACTTAGCTGTGAGCTTATCATTATTGGTCACCACACCGAGACGGGCATATAGCTGAGCCATCTGCTGCGGAATCTGAATAGCGTATGGTGAAGCTGCCTCAGGTAGTTTCTCTTCGATAAGCTGAAGGAGGTTCAACGCCTTGGCATAACGATCAGCCTTAAAGTCATTGATTTTCTTCACCTCAGCGGCATCAAGAGCGGTTGTGTCAGCTCGTTCAGCACCGACAGCTTCATTAACAAGAGCTGTGGCACAGTTAAGTATGTAAGAACGAGTTGTAGTAACCATACGGCGCACAGTCTCATCAAGATAAATATCATCGGGAGATGTCACCTTGTCAAGACTGCCCCAACGGAACTTCTCGGTTATGTTGCGGTAAGTCTTATCAGTGTTGACTGCCGAAATGTCCCAATCGCCATACTGGTTCTGAGTATTCTCGTCAAAGCGAAGCGGAGTGACCTCGTAAGCCATACCGGTAGAACGCATATAGGGTGACAAGCTGATGTAATAATCAGAGGGAACGGTAGATGCAAAGTAAACAGGACGGTTCCAACCATTCTTAATGCTTGTAGCAAGCATATCGAGCGAAAGAACCTGACTGAGAGTCATACCGCCATGTCCGGCAGCTTCCTTGTCAGTGTGCATATTGGCTATGATAGCCGAATCGGCATATTGAGCTTCCTCCTCGGTGATACGTCCTGCCTTGACGGCTGCGGGAATATCAACAGGGATGAACATATTGGGATACTTCATCATCGGAGCATTCCAAGCGTTCTTGCTTGAGTTCGGATCGTAGAGCTGACGCAATGATGTGAACACATTTACGGCAGTCGAATCCTCATCCACAGCAAAATAGCTGAAATTCATGCGGTCATATCCATAATTTGAAGGCTCGGCAAGAGTTTCTATACCGGCAGCCTGATAAGAGGGATGCTTAACCTGATTAGCATACCAGTCGGTGGTGAGGTAGCTGAGGTTAACAACCTTCACATCTGTGCGGTGCCCTTCAACCTCCTGCGCATACCACAACGGGAATGTATCGTTATCGCCATTGGTGAATATGATACCGTTTTCATCAACGGAGTCAAGATAGTTCATACCGAAATCACGGGTGGTGTAGCGTCCTGAACGGTCATGGTCATCCCATGTCTGCGAAACCATCTGCAACGGCACAAGTACGCCGACCACACATGCGCATATAGCGGCAACCAACGGAAGTTTCGACTTTTCGTCAGCATTAACAGGTTCAACGACATTGCCATTCTTATCCTTCTTCGGACTCTTCTTGAACGCGGCGTTAATGAGCGCCCACAATCCGGCAACACCCATACCGACCCAGATAGAGAACGCATAGAACGACCCGGCAAACGCATAGTCACGTTCACGGGGCTGTGTCGGAGTCTGGTTAAGGTAGAGCACGATAGCTATACCGGTCATAAAGAATAGGAAGAAGATAACCCAGAACTGCTCTATGCCTCGTTTGGAGGTGAATGCCTGCCAACCGAGACCTATAATACCCATGATGAGAGGGAGCATGAAGAATACATTGTGCCCCTTGTTACCCTTACCCTCACTATCGGGAAGCAGCGACTGGTCACCAAGTCGCGGAGTGTCAATGAATGGTATACCTGAAATCCAGTTACCGTGGTTGACTTCACCATTACCCTGAATATCATTCTGACGACCGGCGAAATTCCACATGAAATAGCGCCAGTACATGTGATTGAGCTGATAGATCAGGAAGAAGCGAAGGCTTTCACCCATGGTGGGTTTGATCTTATCAACGGTCTGTATCACCTCACCGTCAGAGTTCACATATTGTGTTGCCTGAACAGGTTTTCCGTGAAGACCGCCTATCCAATCAGCGTAAGCACCGGTATGCAAGCCGCTATAAATACGCGGGAAGAGCATATTAAGCTCCGGAGCCATAACATAATCCTTCTTATAGCCTGTGATTTCATATTTATCAGGTTGGTCAGGAGAGGTCTTCACCACTTTGGCATAAAGAGCTTTACCGGGATTGAACTTCGGTGACACGCTGCCGTTTGCAGTGACCTCATACACCACATTTGAATTATTGGTCTGTCCGTAGAACAGAGGACGCTCGCCATACTGCTCACGGTTAAGGTATGATGAAAGAGCAAACACATTGTCAGGAGCATTCTGATTCATCGGCGGATTGGCACTCGAACGAATCAGCAGGAGCGCATACGAAGAATATCCGATGAAGATAACGAATATGCTCATCACCACAAGATTCAGAATACGCACCGGCAATTTTTTAGCCATGTACAGGTAGCACAGCACTGCAATCATTATCAGCACCGGAATCCAAAGGCTATCGCCAATGAACGGTATACCTGACACGAGAATACTGAGCGCAACACTCAGACGTATGGCTTTCGGATTGTCCTGACGATAAAGCGACCGTATAGCCCATATAAACACAGCCACAGCCACAACAGCATATATGAGAACGCCTACATTGTAGCTGAAACCTAACACATTAACAAAGAAGAGTTCGAAATACTGCGACACTTCTATGAAGCCCGGCACCAGACCGTAGAGGATAAGACCAACTACAACGGCAGCCACCCCGAGAGTGATCATGGAACCTGTTGCCGTGGTATTGTTCCAAAGGCGGTAATATATCACCAACGCAATGGCAGGGATACAGAGAAGGTTCAGGAGGTGCACCGCGATAGAGATACCTATCACGTAGGCAATCAGTATGAGATACTTATCGCTATGCGGCAACTGCGCACGGTTTTCCCACTTAAGGATAAGCCAAAAGACTAAAGCCGTACAGAAAGAAGAGAAAGCGTAGACTTCACCTTCCACAGCTGAGAACCAGAAAGTATCACTCCAAGTATAAGCCAATGCGCCGCAGATACCCGAGCCGAAGATCACAAGCATTTTCACAAGTGAGATATCCTCGGCATCATCCTTGACCACAAGCTTCTTCACCAAGTGGGTAATAGTCCAGAAGAGCAGAAGTATGGTTCCTGCCGACAGAAGCGCAGACATGGCATTGACCATGAGCGCCACTTTTGTAATATCGCCAAAAGCAAAATTGACAAAGAATCTGGCAGCAAGCATGAATATAGGGTTGCCCGGCGGGTGTCCCACTTCAAGTTTGTAGCCTTGTGAAATAAATTCCGGGCAGTCCCAGAAGCTCGCCGTCGGCTCAAGCGTGAGCAGGTAGGTCAACGCCGCCACAACGAAGCAGAACCATCCGAGCGAGTTATTTATAAGATTATACTTTTTCATCTTGAGCAATTCTCAATCAATAAAATTTGCGGATACCCATAATCTCACGCACTTCGGCAAGAGTCTTTGAAGCACGTTCACGAGCACGTTCAGCACCCTGACGGACTACCCTGCCGATGAAAGCATCGTCATTGCGAATGTCATTGTAACGCTCACGGATAGGTGTGGTGACTTTCAGAATATCCTCGGCAAGCTGCTTCTTAAGATCTCCGTAGCGGATAGAGCAATCAGCATACGCATCACGATACTGCTGCACGATTTCGGGAGCGGAAGTCAGCTCCATAAGGGTAAGAAGATTCTGAACGGGTTCTGAAATAGGCTGGTTAGGTTCCTTGGGACCCTCGTCAGTGACAGCACGCATCACTTTCTTACGGAGCACCTTCTCCTCATCAATGAGGTATATGCAGTTACCTTCGCTCTTACCCATCTTGCCTGAGCCGTCAAGACCGGGCACTTTCACTGCATGGTCGCCGAAATTGAAGTTTTGGGGTTCGGGGAATAGATCCACGCCGTAGAACGAGTTAAAACGGCGGGCAAAACGGCGGGTAAGTTCCAGATGCTGTTCCTGATCCTTGCCTACAGGCACTTTGTGAGCCTTCTGAATCAATATATCGACAGCCATAAGCGTCGGATAGGTAAGCAAACCGGCGTTCACACGCTTGTTGGAGTCAGTACCAATGATCTGTTTTTCTATATCCTCGTCATCGCTTCCGTTCTTTATGCCAAGCTGCTTGCGGGCTTTGTCCTTGAACGAAGTTGTGCGCATGAGTTCACCTATACCGACATGCATGTTAAGCAACAGATACATCTCGGAGATTTCAGGGACATCGCTCTGCACAAAAATAGTAGCCTTGTCAGGATCCACACCGGCAGCAAGATATTCAGCCAAAATGTTCTTCACATTTTCATGGAGAATATTCGGGTCGGGGGTTGTAGTCAAAGCATGGAGGTCAGCGATGAAATATAAGCAGTCGTAATCGTCCTGCATTTTGACAAACTTGCTCAAGGCACCGTAATAGTTGCCGAGATGTAAATTGCCAGTGGCACGTATGCCTGAGAGCACAATTTCTTTGTCGTTCATTGATTTATAGTTAATGCTTTAAAATTAAACAACATACAATCCCGGCGACGGATGATGAAAGCGGCATATAGCCAACCGCCGCCGGAGCAGTGATAAATTGACGACAAAGTTACGAAAAAACAATCATCGGCACAACATGTTTCTCACGAAACTTAAAGTGTGTTTTATCAATGAAAGTTAAAGAGCCTCAACGGATAAAGGGATGATTAGCCCTGCCGGAACGAAGTAAATCCACTGCTTTGTCGAGATGGAAAGTGGCTTTGCGCAACATTTCCTCAGCCAATGAGGAATCATCGCCGGGAAGCGAGAGCAGACACAGGTTGAGTATCCGATAAGCTATAGATTGCTCCAAACTGCGCCTGACAACAGGGTGCGTTCCATCCGAAATCCGGATAATCGACGAGATTTCTACGGTCAACATTCCGGATGAATCGCAATTGTCAAGGTTAGAATCAGCCACGTAGGGAAGAATGGCGACAAGAGTCTCAGCAAATGCATCTTTTGCAAGAGCCTCCATTAAATCATGTCGAGACGGCGCAAGCATCGAAGTCAGAGCCTCGCATCTGCCAGCCGGAGCTGAAAATATATGAAGCGCGGCAATAGCCTGCACTGTGTCGATGATCTTGCTAATTGATAGGAAGTAAGTCATAGTAACGATTGTTTAAGGTTGTAAAAGCATGTCGGGATTTCAACCGGTAGGCAAGCCTTAACGCCGTACCGGGAGTGATGAAGAACTGGGATGCCGGCTCCGAGGCGAGGATATGGGAAAGAGCCTCTATCAGGGTATAACCCTGACGCTTCATAAGCCCGTCGGCTTTTGAATTCAGCTCTTTCCACATCATCAGACGGCGGTCATTTCTAAGCTTTAACCTACCGTGGCGTAACACACGAATCATTCTCAGAGCGTATTCGAATGTACAGTAATAGTGTGGAGCCGGGCTCATCGCAGCTCGTTGCGCCACTTCACGCATGTTGATTTCCATAGTAGGATCAAGGTTCTTAATAATCTCACGACAGGCATCCATGAAGTGTCGATCTCTGAGGTTCATTAAATTTGACATAGTATTTTGTTTTTATATTGGTTGTTGCAACCGGCATGGCTACATTGGCAAATTTACCACGCCACCGATGAAAGATAGGCGCACACCAATGCTAATAAACGTTAAACCGAAGCCAATTCTCACACATCATCTCAGAGACCTCAAAATCAGTCCGTCACGAAGTGAACGAAAGCTGTTAAATGTCTCAAAGATGTCGAGAAGAGAGATGGCGGAATGATATATCTGAATCTCATAGAGCGACGCAGAGGTCTTAGAATCAGGTGTCATACCCTGCATAGCGGTTGACACACCCGATATCTGCTGAAACATCCTCATCTCTATATCAAGCAGATTGTAAACGCCCTCGCAGCTGCCATTGGAATGTACTTCCTGAGGAAATTTAGACGCACGGGGATTGACCGGTATAACACCTCCGGGATGATTCCACAACCTTGCGGCTGCTTCGGCATTCATTCCGTCAACAAGGGCATCGGACGGGAGCAGGAGAACGCCTTTGGCACTGTTGGCGAGGATAGCATCAATAGTGGTGATAAGCTGATTGATATGTCTCTGTTGGTCAACCACATCCTCTATGAACGAATGTACCTCCCCATCGGTCAAAGGATAGAACTTCAATGCAAACGGATGTGAACCGTGAAGGAACGGAGAGCGTGTATCGGCAATCAATGTGCCGTCAGGAGCAAAGAAACGGCAATGCCAATGTGGATCCGGATGACCTTCGCTATCGGTATCGAAGTCATAACTCCACACTTCTATCACCCTGCACATAAATTCATCGGCGCAGTAGAAGAACGATTCCTCAAATCCCGGCTTGCCAATGGTGGAAATCGAAGCATGTCTCATGTCGTCACATTTGGAATACACCTCCTCTATCTCCTTGGATTTACAGGAATCGCCGGATTTACAGGAATCGCCGGCGGCAAAACAGAGTTTAATCCTGTCGATAGGCATATCATGAATCATTCCGATAAAACGGATATCCTTACCTCTGGAATCAAAGAACCGGTTCACAAAGAAGCGATTAGGGTTAACATTATCCACGCCAATACCCTCGCCGTCAGTGAACGCTTCCCAGCCCACACGCTGAATCACGCATCCTGAAATAAGAAATTCCTCAAGCGCACGGCTGTCAAGCTCATCGAGCTGATTCGCCTCGTAAGCCTCACGGAGGAAATCATCAGTGGCAAGCTCCTCACGGGTAAGGTTGTAGCGAAAACGTCCGACAACGCTCTTGATCAGCGGACGGATGAGATTATTGGTCTGTGGAAGACGCCCGTCCTTTCTGACAAGCCCGCCTTCAGTGATGATTTTACCCTCAGGTGTTGTAGTTAAATCCTCCCACTGACGGCTATAGGCATAATCTTTGAGCCTTTTGCGTGTGGCACGGAATGTGGCGGCATTCGCCCATGTGTCGGCAGCTAATTTAAAGTAATTCATAGTATATGATTTTAAGGTTATTGAACGGTTTTCAGAGGTGTGAACGACTCTGAATCCAATGGAGAAACCGAGGCGAGCGCCTCTCTCATGAATTCATATTCTCCCTCTCTGTAAATCACACATTTCAGCTCCGTGACAGTGGAATCGGACGATGCGGGATAAAGACACAGCCCGTCACCTGAAAGCACAGCCACAGGGGATGAAGCATCGGCACGGGTATAAGGCAATCGCTGCCGCATAGCCACAGGTGTATCGGCAGATATAGGGATGGCACTTGATTTCCAGCCCGATAAACGCACAGAGAGCACCCTCACCACCTCGGGAGGTAGTGAGATGAAAGCGCAGCCGTCGTCATACGACGATATTGTGATTTCACCGGTAATATCATGGGAAACAAGCAATTCCTGCGACGCTCTAAGCAGCAACTCAATATACCACTGATCCATTTCGGCGGTAAGTATGGCATCGAGGTCAACTCCATCGGCACGGGTCACCTCGGCATCGTGGCGTATCGGTTCGAGAAGACGGTGCAGACGCCAGAGAGAAAGCATTTGTGGTTGGGAAAGACGGATTTTCATAGGGAAGACTGATTGAAGGGATTAATTTTCAGCAAAGTTACGGCGAGAAAAAGCCGAAAGAGTGCGAAAAATTCAATTTGAATAAAAATTTATTTCCTACCCGATTATCTATTCCCGCAAATTGAGTAATTTTGTGTTTGCATTATAACGAACCTACACCAATCATGATTGACATTCAAGCATTAAAAGTCAAAATACTCAACGGTGGCAACCTCACTGACACGGAGGTGATTAGCCTTGGAGAAATCTCACCGGAGCAAGAGCCGGAACTATGGGATGCGGCGGCAGAAATAACCAAAGCTTTCGGAAGCGACATTTTCGATTCTTGTTCCATCATAAATGCCCGTTCGGGAAAATGCCCTGAGGATTGCAAATGGTGCGCACAGGCATCCCGTCACCACACAGAAATAGCCCTCTACCCATTGGTTGACCATGACACATGCATTGAACTCGCCGATTACAACTGCGAGCAAGGGATAGGAAGATTCTCAATGGTGACAAGCGGAAGAAAAATTTCAGGCAAATCACTTGAAACATTGTGCGGATATTACCGTGAGCTATCCTCCAGACATCCGGGAATGGGGCTTTGCGCCTCGATGGGTTTACTGGAAAAGGAGGATTTTGAAAAGTTGTTTGAAGCCGGAGTAAAGCGTTACCATTGCAATCTGGAGACCGCTCCGAGCTATTTCCCCACACTCTGCTCCACACACACTATCGAGGATAAGATTAAGAGTATCAAGGCTGCACAAGAGACCGGGATGGAGATATGTAGCGGAGGTATAATCGGTATGGGTGAAACCATGGCGCAACGTGCGGAATTTGCTGCGGCGTTAAGACGCGTCAACCCCGTGTCCATACCTATAAATGTATTGCAGCCTATCCCCGGAACGCCACTTGAGGATTCTCCATTACTGACTGATAATGAGATACTAAATACAGTGGCAATATTCCGTATGGCTCACCCTAAAGCTGTATTGCGATTTGCCGGCGGACGAGCCAGAATGACCAAAGAGACACAGATGAAAGCTTTGCGTATAGGTATCAACGGCGCCATCATGGGTGATTTGCTCACCACAATCGGCGCACAGATAGCTGACGACAAAGAGATGGTCAAGAAAGCCGGATATAAATTTCAAAGCGCATCGCATGGAGATGAAATTTGATAAGGAACAACGGACTCGCTATCGCGGACACATTTCTCTTTGTGAGATCGATCTGCAAGGGCAACAGCGACTTGCCGAGGGACGTGTGCTTATAATAGGAGCCGGAGGTTTAGGCTCACCTGTAGGGCTTTACCTCGCTGCTGCAGGAGTCGGGACTATCGGAATCATGGATGCCGACACGGTAAGCCTCAGTAATCTGCAACGGCAGATAATGCATGGCACATCTGATATCGGACGTCTAAAAGTTGAGTCGGCTCGTGAAGCTATGACTGAGATAAATCCTCACGTCAAAGTTGATATTTATCCAGAATTTCTGACCTCGGAAAACGCCAAGGAGCTCCTCGGGGGTTACGACATAATAGTTGACTGTACCGATAATCTCGACACACGCTTGCTGATCAATGACACCTGCGTCGAAATAGGGAAACCATACGTATATGGGGCAGTCTACCGGTTTTCCGGGCAAGTGTTCACATACGTACCCGGAAGCGCCAATTACAGAGAGATTTTCGACACTGACGCAGCCGGAGATGAACTGCCATGCGCCATAGACGGTGTGATGAACACTGTGGTCGGGGTAGTCGGAACGCTCCAAGCCACGGAAGTGGTGAAATACATCGTCAAAACAGGTGATCTGCTCACAAACCGCTTACTTATGTTTGATGCGATTTCTATGACGTTCAACACGTTTGAAACCAATTAGATATACATCATCAACAGATATGGATGGCAGTCCCCATTTTGCATTTTTTAACAAAGAGTATATCCATTGGGATAATCATTTTATATACTTTTGCGTGATTTTCACGACTTTAAGCCATTATGACATCATCACAGACCAAACCCCGCGTTGAAATCGTGGGTAGTTTTCTTCCTCCCGAAGAACTTGAAGAAGCCCGCAGTGCAATGAAACTTGGCGAGAAATCTGCCGAGGAAGTCCGTGAGATAGAGGATGCGGTGATAGACCGACTCATCGACCGGGAAATAAAATCAGGGCTCAAAATAGTGACTGACGGCGAAATCCGCCGCAAAAAGTGGGACCAAGACTTTTGGGAAGGTCTCAACGGCATGAACCGTGAACGCATCGACACAGGACGTATATATCAGGACGAAGTTGTGCGCCATGACCTGCTACGGTTCTCAGGAAAGATAGAGTTCAATCCCGAACATCCGTTCTTTGAGAAATTTGTGCACATGCAGAACCTCACTGCCGGTCGTGCCGAAGTGCGTCAGACCATCCCTTCGCCGGGAGAACTGTATATGCGCATACTCGTGGGCGGAAACGGAGACCTCTCAAAGCTCTATGAGACACCTGAGACTTTGGAGGATGACATCGTGGAAGCTTACAGCAAAACGATAAATGAATTTTACCGCCTTGGCTGCCGCCACATACAGTTAGACACAGCCGTATGGGGACGCCTCGGTGATCCATATTTCGAAAAGACTCTTTTCCTCGGCGGCATTGACCCTGAACGTGTCACCGAAACCCTCATCTCACTGCTCAACCGCACAGTTGAAAACCGTCCGTCAGACCTTGAAATCACCCTCAACATAGCTGCCGATGAGACATCCATACCTCGCTGGGGCGACGAGAAGGAGCTTGAACATATACGCCGAATGCTTGAGGAAGTAGATGTTGACGCTTTCCTTTTACCGTTTGACGTAAGCAACGTGGAGCATCTTGACACTCTGAAATGGCTCCCTGCTGGAAAACGCGCCATTCTCGGACTCGTGGACGGCAGTTTGCCTAACATGGAGAGCATAAACGACATCGTGAATGCCATCCACATCGCAAACAGGTATGTGCCTATCGAATTTCTCTCCATCAGCCCGACATGCGGCTTCAAAGTGCGTGACCGCGAGCGTCAAGGTCTTAACTATGAATCGCAATGGACTAAAATCGACCTTCTGAACGAAGCTGCCGAACTCGCTTAGCGTATTCCAAATCATTCAATATTCCATCGGGGCATGTTGGTTCATAAGCCGACATGCCCCGTTTTTATGACCGTATTTTCTAAAAACTTTTATAAATATTTCACAAAAGTATACTCTTTATCACATTTTTTCGTAACTTTGCGCATACGAAACCATGGCATAAGTGACTCATTTCAACCTTAAAGTAGGATTACCGAGATAGTAGCAAGACCAATTATTATGCAATCTTGCTGATACAATGCTGAGATTTCGAGGTCGCAACCAATTGTCGCCGGATCGGGGGCAAGGCTGGGATCCGAAGTTTCAAAGGGAAGCAAACCAGTTTTTCTGAAATAGACGGACCGACCTTAAAGACACCTGCCTCACACCAGAGACGGGGAATGAAAGATTTATGCCGACCGTAACGTAACGTCAAACTAATGAACTGAATTGCAATGGAGATAACCGATCTCAGATGGTTTGCACTCAAAGTGTTCTATAACAAAGTGTTCGACATCGAGGACACATTGAAGGGAGATGGCATCGAAAGCTATATCCCCATGACTTCTGTCATGATAGAACGCAACGGGGTGAAGAAACTCACGGAACGTCCGCTTATCTCCTCGCTGATGTTCATGCATACCACACAGAAATCAGCGATCGCAATCCGTGAAAAGCTTGAAGGGAGAGCCATGATATACTCCCGCCGTATTGACTCACGATTTGAGCCTGTGGCAATCCCCGAAAAGGAGATGAACATTTTTATGCTCGTGACTTCAAAAGGTGAGAACGGCGTAGAATATATCGGGGAAGATAATCCACGTTACCACAAAGGGGATCTCGTAAAAGTGATTGACGGACCATTCAAAGGGTCGGAGGGTCATATAGTAAGGATAAAGAATGACCATCGCCTTGTTGTCACCGTGAAAGGGATTTGCGCCGTCGCCACAAGTTATATACCACGTTGCTTTCTTCAGAAGGTAGAAGAGACCGACTGAAATCATAAATACACCATTACCAATCATGAAATTTCTCAACCTTAACGTAAAAAAACTCCGGATATTCGGATATGCCGTTGTCGCCATCTTGGCAACAAGCTGCGGACCTGCAAAAGATATCGTTTACATGCAAGACCTTCCGCCAAATTCCATTCTGACACTTCAGGAAGGTGGAGAGCTTAAACTACAGCCCGGCGATAAACTCGACATAATAGTGCATAGCCGTGACGAGGAACTTGCAAAGATGTTCAATCTGAGCCGTGCGGTAAATTCCGGCTACGGCACTTCGCAACCACCGCTCTACACGGTGGATGAAAACGGCAAGATAGACATGCCTATTTTAGGGTCTATATCAGTGGAAGGATTGAATCGCATGGAGGTGGCTCAACAGATAAAATATCGACTGCTTGCAGGTAATCTTCTGCGTGACCCCATCGTCACGGTTGAGTTTCCCGATATGGCTTACTATATAATCGGAGAGTCGGGTGTGGGTCGTCATAAGTTTCCGGCAGACAAGATCAACCTGCTCGAAGCACTATCGATGTCGGGCGACCTTTCAATAAGCGGAAAGCGTACCAACATACTTGTGCTCAGGACTGAAAACGGCAAACAAGTACCCTACCGAATTGACCTCACAAGAGCTGATGATGTGTATGGCTCACCGGTATATTATATCAAACAAAACGACATGATATATGTGGAGCCGACACAGGTAAAGGCAAACCAGTCAACAGCCAACGGCAACAGCTATATGACCCCAAGTTTCTGGATGTCAATGTTCTCATTCGCTACCACACTCGTAATTCTTTTCACAAAGTAACACATTACATAGCCGGTCATCTTAATCAGACCAAAACAAACCATTCATACCATTCACATGGAACGCAATCTTAACAAAGCTGAGCAAAGCAGTATAATTATAAACACCGGAGCCCCGACAAAAAGGCAAAATGACGGATTTGTAAAATTTAAAGACGCTCTTTTCCTGTTTTTCGGAAACTGGAAATGGTTTGCGCTTTCACTTATCATAGCTCTCGGATGTGCATACTATTATCTTCAAATCACGCCTAATGTATACACATCGTATACATCCGTAATGATTAAATCGGATGACAACAAAGGTGTGTCTGAAGATCTGATGAATGAAATCGGGTTATCGTCGAAGAGCGTTAACATCACAAATGAGATAATGTCGATGAAGACCCTGGCTGTGACCACTGAAATAGTGAAGCGGCTGAAATTAAACACGGATTATTTTCACAGCGGACCGTTCCATGACAATCTGGCATACGGTATGGATCTTCCGGTAAACATCGAACTATTCGACTTGACAGACTCAGATGTCGCCTCGTTCAATTTGGCTATTAAATCAGACAGTACTGTGGTGTTATCATCCATTGAGCTGAATAATGAGCCGTTTGACAGTCAATACACATTCAAGTTAGGGCAGAAAGTAAACACACCACTTGGGGTAACACAGGTCAATCCTACGACATATTACACAGCCGGAATGAAGGACAATCTGAAAGTCAAGCGCAAATCCATGCGTGAGGCTGTGAATAATATTCACATGCGCATTCTTGCGACACAACGTGACCAGAAGGCGTCTATAATTGATATATCATTCAACGATGTCTCACGCTCCCGTGGAGAGGATGTGCTTGCTACACTCGTGGCTGTTTATAATGAGAACTGGGTCAAGGACCGTAATCAGATCACGGCAAGCACCACGGAGTTCATAAAAGAACGCCTTTCAATTATAGAAGGTGAGCTGGGGAATGTTGACAATGACATTTCAGATTACAAATCACGCAATTTGGTAACCGACGTCAACGCCATGGGAGGAATAGCAATAAGCCAGATGACCTCATCAGAGACTCAAGGGAGAGAGCTTGACAACCGTATGCACATGACAAAGTATCTGCGCAACTATCTGACTGACGGGATGCACGACAAAGAGCAGCTCCCTGCAAACTCAGGGATAAACAATCCAAGCATAGAAGCTCAGATACAGGCTTACAACACCCTATTGCTCCAACGCAACAATCACCTTTCGGTTTCCTCGGAGCAAAATCCCCTCGTGATGGATCTTGACCAAAAGCTTCAGACGATAAAAGGTACTATATTAAGCTCGCTTGACAACGAACTTGCCATGCTAAACACTCAAAAGCGGACTGTCACAACCGCGCAATCGCAAGCCGTGTCAAAAATTGCAGCAAATCCGCAGCAAGCCAAGTATCTGCTCTCCGTGGAGCGCCAGCAAAAAGTCAAGGAGTCGCTCTACCTATTCCTCCTACAGAAAAGAGAGGAAAATGAATTGTCACAAGCATTCACCGCTTACAACACACGTGTGATAGAGCATCCAAGTTCAAGCCCTGTTCCGGTATTGCCAAATCCGGGAAAGGTGCTTGCACTCGCCATACTTGCCGGATTACTGGTACCGGCTTCCATAATTTTACTTGTAGAAAATTTCAACACCTCCGTAAGAGGCAAAAAGGATCTCGAATCGCTACATGCCCCATTCGTCGGCGAAATACCCTTGGCGTTACCTTCTAAGAAAGGTAAAGGCGCAAAGAAGAGTCTGGCGTCCATTATCGAAAACAAGCCTTTGGTGAAGGAGCAGGGACGAAATATTATGAATGAGGCGTTCCGTGTGGTGCGTACAAATCTTGAGTTCATACTTGGATTCGAAGGCGGACACCATGTGATAATGATGACCTCTATGAATCCGGGCAGCGGAAAGACATTCATATCTGTCAATCTCTCCATATCTCTTGCCATAAAAGGAAAGAAAGTCATAGCGGTTGACCTCGATATGCGAAAAGCCTCTCTATCAAAATTCGTGAACGCTCCGGCTCTCGGTATTTCCAATTATCTGAGCGCACAGGTACCCGACTATCACGATGTGATTGTCAAACTTGGTGATTTGGATGTGCTACCTGTCGGGACTATACCGCCGAACCCCACCGAGCTGTTGTTCAATCCGCGCCTTGACACGCTCATGAACAAATTGAAAGAGGAATATGACTATGTATTCATCGACTGTCCTCCGGTCGAGATTGTAGCCGATGCTGCCATCATAAGCCGATATGCAGAGATGACCCTATTCATAATCCGAGCACACCTTCTTGACCGAACATTCCTCCCGGAGATTGAAAAATGGTATCAGGAACGCCGTTTCCCGAACCTGTCAGTGCTCCTAAACGGCACCCATCAGGAATTCTCGCACTACGGCTATAAAAAATACGGCTATCACCGCTATGGCTACCACTACGGCAACTACGGCGACTACCACTATACCCGCGAAGACGAAGTGTCAGCGTAACGATCAAACTGCACCTGCTCATAGAAAATGAGAATAGCGGTATTGACATTGACTCTACGTGCTAATTATGGTGGGATTCTTCAGGCGTATGCCCTGCAGCATACCCTTGAACGGATGGGACACAAAGTTGAAGTGTTTCAAAGATGGGACGATTACCTTCCTCCTAAAATAGTATTATGTGCGAAATATATTAAGCGTATTTTTAGAAAATTATTCATTGATTGGAATAGCCCCATTTTCTGTGAATATAACTTATCAAAAATACGTCCGGTCATCGAGCAGCATACACGGGAATTCATTAATCGATATATTAATATCAAGGAAATTGATGAATTAGATCAGATTAATGAGTTTAACTATGACGCAATAATAGTCGGAAGCGATCAAGTATGGCGAAAACCATATTTCACAAACAACTGGAATCGACGGATCTCCAACGCTTTCTTGCTGTTCCTCAAACGCAAAGATATAATCAGAATATCCTATGCCGCCTCTTTCGGGCTGGATAATTTGTCGGAATACAGTGACCGTGATATCCAAGAATGTGCCCTCTGCGCAAAACGATTCAACGCAATATCTGTAAGAGAGGTTTCAGGTGTCAATATTTGTAAGAATTCATTTGGACTAAATGCAGTCCATGTCCTTGACCCGACCTTTCTACTGACGAAAAATGATTATATTCACTTAATTCGTGAAGCTAATATTGCTGAGGAAGAGGACGAAAACGTAATTATGTGTCATATATTAGATCCGTCACCTCTTAAAGACAGATTAATTGATGATTTTTGTAAGAAAAAAAATCTGAAACTGATCAACGGATATGCACAGGTGTATGATATCGCTTCACCCTTGGAAAAACGGATTCAACCACCAGTCGAAAGCTGGCTAAGCAATTTTCACTGGGCAAAATATGTGATCACAGACAGCTTCCATGCTTGCGTTTTTGCTATAATTTTTAATAAACCGTTTATTGTTATAGGTAATGAAACAAGAGGAATCAGTCGCATTAAATCATTGCTAAGCACATTCCAACTTGAAAACAGATTAATCTCCGAGTCCGATGATAATATCGATTGGGATTTAAATATCGACTGGGATTTAATTAATTCCAATTTAGAGGAATTAAAAAAGAAATCACTTAGCTTTTTAAGTACAAATCTGAATAAATAATATGAGTACACCCAAGGTAAGTGTTATTATCCCTGTCTACCAAGTAGAAAACTACATTGAAAAATGTGCTCGCTCCCTATTCGCACAAACACTTGATGATATTGAATATATATTTATCGATGATTGTGGTGGCGATTCAAGCATAAACATACTGTCAAGCATCCTTGACGAATACCCAAATCGCAAAAATCAAGTTAAATTAATAAGATATACTGAAAATAAAGGTGTCAGCCAGTCACGACAAGACGGATTGGATGCTGCAACCGGTGAATACATCATACATTGTGATCCGGATGACTGGACAGAACTTAACATGTATGAAGCATTATACAATGAAGCCACTGAAACCAATGCCGACATTGTTTTTTGTGATTTTTATTGCTATTCAAACGGCAAAGCATCCACATATACACAAACAGCTATTAGCCTGACAGGTATTTCAATAATAGAATCAGTTTGTGGAGCAAACAATCGGACCTTACATGGAAGTTTATGGAATAAGTTGATTCGCGCAAGCCTTTACCGCAATGTAAAATTTCCACCCAATATTAATTACTGCGAGGATGTGTTTGTTCTCTTACAAATACTGCAAACCCAAGGTTTAAAAATAAGATATTTAAATGCCACATTATATTATTATCGAATAAATATAGCCGGAAGCCTTGTTAACAGGACTGACAGCAAAATGATTGCAGAGACTCAGAATTTGATTTCAATTTTGAACAATTCCATCCCGACAAATACAGATTTAATAAAAAGCAAAAAAAGTCTCATCACTACGTTGATTTATCGGTTATTCATTTACGGAAATTTTTCTAATTCAAATTTTAAGAATTTATACAAATCATATATTCCATATATGAAGGAAAATAAACGAATACGTGATATTGACAGATTGCTTTTACGCATGGCAATGTCCGGAATGTTTAACATTTCCAAATCAATACGCAATTTTTTAATCCTTATCAGAAAGAATTTTAAATAACACTATAACTGCTCCGAACTTAACCATACGACAGTGACAATCGAAAAGATTCCGCATATCATACATTACTGCTGGTTTGGCGGGAAACCCCTGCCTAAAAGCGCCATCAAATGTATCAGTTCATGGAAAAAATATTTCCCGGGATGGGAAATAAAGCGATGGGACGAGAATGATTTTGACATCAATGCTATCGCATATACAAAAGAAGCAGCAGAATGTGGCAAATGGGCTTTCGTTAGTGATTACGCTCGTTTCTGGATTCTATACCACCATGGAGGTATCTATTTTGACACCGACGTGGAAGTAATACGCCCGATGGACGATATTATTAAAAAAGGTGCATTTATGGGATTTGAAAAAAGCCACGCAAATATAGGAGTTAATTCAGGATTGGGTATTGGCTCTCCCGAAAAAATGGCAATATATAACGCCATTCTAAATCATTATGCTAAGATACATTTTTTAGATGTCTTAGGAAAACAAATTCCGGGTACAGTGGTGAAACATGTCACAGATGTTCTTATGGATAAAGGTTTAAAGTTAGAGAACGTGGCACAACAACTATGTGGTATCACTATATACCCCAATGATTACTTCAATCCGTTAGATGACGCTACCGGGAAACTTAATATCACATCAAATACTCGTAGCATTCACCATTACGCCAAAACATGGTGTGACAATTACGGACCTGTTCGAACATACATAATGCGGCTCCTTCATCGTTTATTTGGTGTTAATACATTTTCAAAACTAAAGAATTTCCTACAAATTCAGTGAACGCACTTCTATATACACCTATATACCTCACCATCATTGGCATCCTATCATTGGCGATGGGATTAAAACTTATCGCAACAGATGGAGACACTCTCGCAATAGGCGAGGAAAATAAAGGAAATTTCATCTTGCCATTTGCAATATCAGTATTTTTCGCCATTTGGATGGGAATAAGACCGATTAGCTTCGTATTTGGCGATACATGGGCTTATGCTCATTCATATAATCTGATAGATGTGCACACATTGCCTTCCCTTATGTTAAATACGGAATGGCTATGGAGTTTCATATCTTTTTTATGTAAAAAATATGGTCTCTCTGTTCACCAATACTTCTTAATAATTGAAATCGGATATGTCTTTTCCGCCTTTTGGGCTGTGAAAAAATTTGTCCCGACCAGTCCTTACTTAGGCATATTGTTTGTATTCTCATCCTTAATGTTCTTCACATTTGGAGTAAACGGACTTCGTAATGGATTGGCATGTCATGTTGTGATGCTTGCGATGGCATTTTTTATGGAGGATAAACGAATCATAGCATTCGTGTTAGCTTTTTTTGCACTTGGTATACATCGTAGCGTAATGTTACCTATTGCGGGGGTGATTGCCTCCATCACTGTGATAAAGGAGCCTAAAATCGCCTTGTATATCTGGCTTAGCAGTATCCTGATTTCACTTTTTTTCGGGAAAGAAATCACTTCGTTCATGTCATCTCTTGGATTTGACGAACGAATGACTTTTTATACCACCTCACATGAATATGACAATCAGTTTTCATCCACAGGTTTCCGGTGGGATTTTATACTTTTCAGCGCCATGCCAATCGCTATGATCTTCTATGTGAATATATGGAAAGACCTGCATGATGGTTGGTATAATATCTTAGCAACCACCTACCTCTTATCCAATGCGTTCTGGATTATTGTCATACGTACCTCATTCACCAATAGGTTCGCATATCTTTCATGGTTCCTAATGCCTATATTACTCGTATACCCTCTGTGCAACATGAAAGCGTGGGAAAATCAAGATCGTGTGGCAGGACAGATACTAATTGCTTACACCGCTTTCACTATATTTATGATGACATTCTTCTGGTCTTATAGATAGTATGAAAACTCTAACCGTATTCACCCCGACATATAACCGGGCGCATACATTGCGCCGTCTTTACGAAAGTCTTTGCACTCAAACATGCGATGACTTTGAATGGCTTGTGATCGATGACGGCTCCACCGACTTTACCCGTAAACTTGTAGAGGGATTCATCCAACAACAGCGCATCCCAATCCGATATATTTATAAAGAAAACGGTGGTCTGCATACCGGTTATAATACTGCTTATGAAAATATCGAAACCGAGCTAAGCGTATGTATCGACAGTGACGACTTCATGCCTGATGATGCAGTTGGAATAATAGTGACCACATGGAAAGAAAAAGGGAGTGATAAATATCTCGGACTCATAGGACTCGATTTCAGCTATGACACGATGGAACCTATCGGAGGTTATTTCCCCCAAAATCTCAAAGAATGTTATTTCCCCGAACTGTATATAAAAAACATCCATCGTGGAGATTCCAAACCGGTGTTAAGAACAGATCTGATGAAACAGGTCTCTCCTCAGATAGGCTTTCCGGATGAAAAGTACTTCAATCCGGTATATTCACTTCTTAAAATAGGAGATGCTTATCCGTTGCTTGTTATTAATGCTAATTTATGTATTGTTGATTATCAGACAGGAAGAGACAGTATATCCGGTATTATTTTCAAACAATATGTTGAATCACCCAAAAGCTTTGCAAAACTCCGGATTCTGGAAATGCAATTAAAACACAATTCATTCTTGAACAAATGCCGGTGTGCCATCCATTATGTGTCAAGTTGCCATATCAGTAATATTCCAAATTGTATTTCCAACTCGCCATTAAAGATCATAACAGTTCTAATGTACCCTATTGGGCTAATATTAGCTCTGCATATCAAGAAAAAAGCCTCACAATTGTGAAATATTCAGTTGCAATACGGACACTTGGCACAAGCCCAGAAACCCTTCGTCTGGAACTTGTCTCGATTTATTCACAGACAATCCAACCCGAGGATGTCATAATCTATATCGCGGAGGGATATAATCGCCCGAATTTTCAAGTAGGTAACGAAAAATATGTTTGGGTTAAAAAAGGGATGGTCGCCCAAAGAGCTTTAAAATACGATGAAATATCCAGCGAGTACATATTGACATTAGACGACGATGTGGAACTTTCGCCGGATTTTGCTCAAATATTGCTATCAGAAATAAAAGCCCATAGTGCCGGTATCGTAGGAGCAGATATTTTTAAAAATCATAATTTGACGCTACCACAGAAACTAAAAGCTATATTCTCAAACTTAGTATTTCCTCATCATTTTTCTAAATACGCATTCAAGATATATAAAAACGGGTCCTTCAGCTATATTTGCAATCCTCAAAATAGATATTACCCAACTCAAAGTTGCGGAGGTCCCGCTATATTATGGGAAAAACGCATTCTTACTAATCTTAATTTGACAGATGAATGTTGGCTTGACAATTTAGGTTTTGCATACGGCGAAGATCAAATCATCTCATATAAAGCATATCGCAATGGGTATAATCTTGGCATTTGCTTTAATGCTAAAATCAAAAATCTTGATGCTAAATCTGACAGTAACAAATATCACAATTCCCCGGATAAGTTTCTGATCCGCACTAAGGCTATGTTTATAGGATGGTGGCGAAGTAATTATAAACCGAATGGGAATAACTCATCAGGCGATAAAACTGCTCTCTTTACCGGAATTCTAAAATTTATCTGGCTATTTTGGGGAATAAGTATTACTTCCATCATAAAATTTGATTCAAATTTCGTAAGTTCATATCTAAAGGGGATAATTGAAGGCTTGCAATTTATAAAATCAAAAGAATTTAACTCGATCCCTCCCTACATAATAAAAAATGGTCTCAATCATAATTCCAATATATAACAGCCAAAAATATTTGAGACAATGCATTAATTCATGTCTTCATCAGAGTTATGATGATTTAGAGATCATATTGATTAATGATGCCTCAAAAGATGACAGTTTGAAAATTTGCCAAACGTACTGCGAATCAGACACTCGCATACGACTAATTGAAAATAGCATAAACGAAGGTGTGGAAATGTCTCGATACCACGGGCTTCAATCTGCAAATGGAGAATATGTGATGTTTATTGACTCTGACGATTGGTTGTGCGATAAAACCATCATTGAAAAACTTGTCAAATATGCAGAAAAAGAAAATGCAGACTACGTTGAGTTTGGGATGCAAAGGGTCATTGATAAATGGGGACTAATAAAGCAAAAATCGAGCCGACATGAAGAAATAATAATCCAACCAGACCTATTCGACAATTATTACATATCTTTTTTCGGTAAAAGTTTATTATCGGTCAATATGTGTGGTAAATTGTACCGGAAATCAACACTCGACAAAGTAGATCTATACCCATTAGGGTTAAATATGGGAGAAGACGAAGCTTTCAATCTTCGGTTATTTCCTCACTTATCCAAAATCTGCATGATTCCCGACACCGGTTACAGCTATCGTTGGGGTGGTTGCACATCAAAATATAACCCATACTTCTATCCTCATTTAAAAAAGTTATTCCTGTATAGGGAAAAACTCATAAAACAATACAGTTATTATAAGGCAGTTGACCCACTCCGCATTGAAATGAAAAATGTGCTTATGACACAGATTGCCATGTTGATAACTTATAATATATACCCAAAACCAGAACTCATAGCATGGATTGACAGCGAACTGAATGACGAAATGTTTCAGCGAGTATGCACATTAACACAGTCTGAGACAAAACATCTAATGGATGAACCTGAAATGGTTTTTATTAGAACCCATAACTCCGAAGGATTGTACTTGCTTGGAGAAAAACAATATAAATCAGGAAGGGCGATGAGACTGTTAAAAAGAGCTGTTTTTATATTAACGAATCTGTTTTAAAATAATTGTCAGACAGATCACCATCCCAATAATATGGATCTCAGCATAATCATTCCGCTATACAATTGTGAGAATTACCTACCATTGACATTCAGAGTCTTGGAATCACAAGAGTTGTTCCATAATAAAGACATAAATGCCGAGATTATATTGGTGGATGATGGCTCGATGGATAATACTCTATCTTTGGCAAAAAAATTTCAATCCGAGCGTTCGAATGTAACAGTCATTCCAAACAGCCACAAAGGATTATCTGAAACAAGAAATGTAGGGCTTAAGAATTCAACAGGGAAATATGTTTACTTCATGGATTGTGATGACGTATTGTATCCCGGCTGTCTAAAATACTTTTTAAAGATTGCTTTGAAAAAAGAACCGGAAATACTCATATTTGGTAAAGAGCACATTTCCGAGCATGATATAGAGCCTATCTTTCATAAGCCCAAATGCACTGAGAATGATTTTTGTATATCCTTTGAAGGGAATGGTGAGGAATATATTTTACAGACCTCTAATTTAATAAGCCAAGTTACAGTATGGCATAAATTTTTCAAAAAAGATTTTCTAAATCTTCATAATTTCAAATTTGACACAAATTTAATATTTGCTGAAGATACATTGTTTACATGGCAAACTGTTGCATTGTCATCACATATATTATATGTTGATTTTACAGGATATTTTTATGTGATACGTCCTCAAAGTTACTTTCATTCGGCGGTTAAAAATACTCCACGGTGGAAAGAGTCAAGATTACAACAACAATATTTAGCTTTATCGTACCATAACTTCATAAAAGAGCATCCCACATTAACTCCAAATATAAAAGACAGTTTTAAAGTTAAACAAGACTTATTTATATTCGGCTATTGGGCATTCGTCTTACGGATAGGGATTTGTAAGGACGAGATGAAGAAGATTATCAAATCCCAGTTTGAAGCAGGAATTTACCCGATAACCACTCAATATCGATCAATATTTTTCGAGAAAGGTATTAAGAATTATATTTTCAGGGCATTATGGATTATAATATCCAATGAATATTTCTTAAATGCCGCTATGACTGTTAGGAATTTTCAATTAAAAATTTTAAAACTAATACGCTCATAATGCGTATATTATATGTCATAACATCATTTAGGATTGGTGGAGCTGAAAGGCTTACAACAAATCTTTTACCTTTGTTAAAAACAGCCGGTATCGATGTTGAAGTATCTGTTTTCGATGCCACGCCCACTCAGTTTCTCTCTGAGGTCGAATCTTCGGGAATCACAATCCATAAGCTTGGCTTAGGGTTTAAAAGTATGTATAATCCATTACATATTTACAGATTGCGGAGACTTATATCTAAAAACAAGTATGACATTATACATACCCATAACAGTTCTTGTCAACTTTTCACTGCAATAGCAACTAAAATAAGCAGGACTATCCCAATGCTCATCACTACCGAGCATAACACGAACAACCGTCGCAGATACTGGAAATGGTATAAAACCATTGACAGATGGATGTATGACCAATATGACAGCATAGTTTGTTGCAGTGATTCGGTGAAATTGAATTTGGAGGGATCCTGCATAATTAAAGACAACGGCAAACTGCATACCATATCCAATGGCATAGAAATTCCACCTTCAACGATAGAGCATGTTAATTTAACAGGAAGAGCAGTAGTGATGGTATCGGGCTTCCGTCCACAAAAAGACCATCTCACGGCAGTAAAAGCTATGGCTTATCTTCCGGATGATGTTCACCTATACTTTGCCGGAGAGGGTACAACCATTGAAAGCGTTAAGGATTTTGTCACAAAGAGCAACCTTGATAGCCGCATACATTTTCTCGGAAACGTAGACAATGTATCTGCACTGTTCGCTTCAGCTCGTTGCGCCCTATTGTCCACCCATTATGAGGGCATGCCTCTCTCCATAATTGAAGCTATGGCATCAGGAACTCCGGTGATAGCCTCGGCAGTTCCTGGCGTGACAGAAATTGTTGCCGATGCAGGACTTTTATTCCCGGAGTCTGATCCCAAGGCTTTTGCTGAATCAATACTCCGAGTAATAGATGATTCTCCGGAAAGAACCCGACTAATTGCAGCCGGGTTAAAACGAGCTGCGAATTATGATATAAAAAATACCGCAAAGCAATATATCAACCTATATACCAACCTAATTTCAAAACATAAATGAAAAATTTATCACGTTTCTTGCTTCTGTTCATCCTTTTTAGCGTCTCATTTAGCGTTGAGGCGCAGGATAAACCACGCTGGGCGCAGAAAAATGTCAGTTCCCTCGACAAAGAACGCACCAACGACACCTATAAGTTTATCAAGTTCGAAACATTCGGAGGTGATCTTGACCAATTGCGCAAAGAGCGTCTCGACACTCTTGTGCAGTATTTTGCCGACACATACAATCTGAACGCTGCCTCAGCGGCTATAACCAATCTTTCAGGTGAGCCCCAATTCCAGTCAATACCTAACGATGAAGAGGGTGATGACAGAATACAACGTAAATACCTGATCACATTCTCCTCCCCAGTATCTAAGAAATTCTATGCCGAACTCGTTGATGAATATGTGTCTTTAGAAGAGAATGTTGACATGACCTTTGACAACACTCTTTATCAGCTATATGCCGTATCATCATCCGACAACTGTGTTGAGCCTCAATTTGACGACTTCAAACTCACTCGCAAGTATAATACCAAGGCACTTGCAATGTCTATTGTGCCGGGCTTAGGACAAATTTATAAGGGGCAGAATACCAAAGGATATTGCATCATGTGTGCTGAAGTAGTATTTATAGGGGCTGCCATCGTATGTGAAAATAAGCGAAGCAAACATATTAAAAACATGAATAATCATCCTGAGGTCGAGGACAGCTACTATGGCAAAGCAAAGAGCTGGAGGACTATGCGAAACATAGCGATAGGATGTGCCGGCATTGTCTATGTATATAACCTATTTGATGCGGCATTATCTAAAGGAGCCCGTCAGGTACTTGTCAGCAAGCCATCAGGCACTTCGCTCGCACTGGCTCCGTCCGTCGTCTACGACCCAATGACAGATATCGCCCCGGCAGTCTCTCTATCCATCACATTCTGATTTCCCCGCTCATGCTCAAGTTGATACGCATGTCTACGGTAGGGTCATCGCTCGATATATTCTGTCGAGGGTTCCTATCTGAGCTATCGCATGAGTATGAAGTAATAGCACTTTCCTCACCCGATGAATCTCTTGATGACCTGTCAAGACGGGAAAAAGTAAAAGCTATCGGGGTGAAAATGAACCGTAACATCTCACCTTTAAGCGACTTCGTTTCTCTGATTAAACTGATTGCTGTATTCCGAAAAGAACGCCCGGACATACTACACACCATGACGCCCAAAGCGGGACTTCTCGGGATGATAGCCGGGAGATTGACAGGTGTTCCTGTGAGGATACACACTTTTACCGGACTACTGTTCCCAACCAGTCACGGATTGAAGCGTAGATTATTAATTTTCACCGATAAGCTTACATGTGCCTCAGCCACGCATATAATACCTGAAGGGGAAGGTGTTAAAACCGATTTAATAACACATCGCATCACTAATAAACCTCTGAAAGTTCTTGGATTCGGAAATGTCCGAGGGGTTGATGTAAGCTTCTTCCAAACATCCCCCGAACTGTCTGCCAAAGCATTATCTATCCGAGAGAGATTTGGCATCCCGTCTGAGGGTATTGTCTTTATCTTCATCGGCCGTTTTGTCGGTGACAAGGGTTTGAGGGAGCTTGTTAAAGCGTTCAAGCTACTTGGAGAAACTGATTATCATCTCCTGCTTGTAGGCGACATCGAGGGCTCATCTGACGATATTGACATTTCTGAAATCAAAAAAATCAAGCATATACACATATCCGAAGGTTGGGTTAATGACGTTCGACCTTGGCTGGCAGCTGCCGATATACTCGTATTTCCAAGCTATAGGGAAGGCTTCCCGAACGTGGTTCTTGAAGCCGGAGCAATGGAACTGCCGTCAATCGTAACTGAGATTAACGGATCACGAGAAATCATACGAGAAGGTCATAATGGGCTAATCGTTCCACCTCGTAATGTCGAAGCTCTCACAAACGCTATGCGCAAACTTGCTAAATCACCGCAAGCGACCCTGAAAGCCATGGGGAAAGCAGCCCGAGAAAATGTAATTGCAAAATACACCCAACGCTTCGTAATGGATTGCCTAAAAGATTATTACCGACAGATAATCAATGACCGGACTATTAATTAAAATTAAACACTCCTTCCCCCTATTATGGAATGTGGTTGAATTTGTCAACGGATCGATAATGCGTATTCGTTACCCTAAATTGCATAAAATCGCATCCAAGATAATCTTGTCCTCCAGACATCTGAATTTTGAATGGAGTCCTGTAACCTATGCCGATATTCAGAATTTATCTCATTTTCTAACCTCTATCCCCAACAACCGGCTCCAACACTTCAATCCGCATAAATTTGACATTGACACTCTTAAATCAATGCTTTCAAACCATTCATTTATCATGATGAAGGTCACTGACGGCAATAGTATCATAGGTTATCATTTCCTCCGATGCTTTTTTATCGGAAAAGCATTTCATGGTCTTATAGTCGATGACAATTACGGCGGAAAAGGGATTGGCACTAAAATGTGGTCTATAGCTACCAATATCTGCAATGAAGCCGGAATACGCATGTTTGCAACCATATCTGAAAATAATCAACCATCCTTAAACTCATGTCGTAAGGGATGTAATGCCACAATAGTCAAACAGCTTTCGGATAGCTATCTGCTTATAGCCTGTCATCCTCATAGCGATATAACCAAATAGAGTCTCGCCTATAGTCAAAAACCTAATATTTAATTATTTCAAATATTGTTTTCACAACTAAAAGTTTGCACATTCATTGTTTTTTATTACTTTTGCAGATATAAATCAGGCAAACCTACATTTCTTTGGAATTGTTTCTCTGCACCGAATGTTTCTTGCATAAGGATTTGATTTATAACCACAAATATAGTAGCTCACAGTAAAACAACTTTCTTTCTCCCCGTCAGAAATGTTGAAAGAAGTTTTTGATCGTTCCATGGCATTGACCGGAATAATTTTACTTATGCCGCTCATGCTTATTCTCGCCCTTCTGATTGCATTCAGAATGCCGGGAGCGCCTATATTGTTCCGGCAAAAACGAGTGGGACGTTATGGAAAACTTTTCACTCTGGTTAAGTTCCGAACCATGACACCTGTTCATTCGGGTTCTTCAATCAGTGTTGCTGGTGAATCACGTATCACACCCTTAGGAGCTATATTACGAAGATACAAGCTTGATGAGCTTCCTGAGCTTTGGAATGTGTTATGTGGAGATATGAGCTTGGTAGGACCACGACCTGATGTGCCCGGATATGCCGACAAGCTTTCAGGAAACGACAGAGGGATACTTGAATTGAAACCGGGAATAACCGGTCCGGCAACACTAAAATACCGCAACGAGGAACAAATACTTGCCGCTCAAGATGATCCACAGAAATATAACGATGAAATTATTTTCCCGGATAAGGTAAAAATAAATCTCTCCTACCTCTCAAATCACACTTTCATAGGAGATCTGAAAATAATAATGCAGACTCTCATTCCATCATCACTATAATCGGATAGAACCAACCATGTCACATAAAAAAATACATCTTTGTCTTGCCCACATGAGCGGTAACGAACAACGTTTCATTGACGAGGCTTTTGCCGATAACTGGGTTGTTCCCCTTGGACCTAATGTTGATGCATTCGAGGTAGAGCTTAAACAATACCTTACCGACGGAAATGCCTCAGCCTCTTCCAAGGAGGTTGCGGTTGTATCTGCCGGCACGGCTGCCATACATCTTGCCCTCGTGCTTCTAGGAGTCGGGAAAGGAGATGAAGTGATATGCCAGTCATTCACATTTGCCGCATCGGCAAATCCTATAGCCTACCAAGGTGCCACACCGGTATTTGTTGACAGCGAGGATGCGTCATGGAACATGTCGCCGGATCTGCTTGATGAGGCGATAACCGACCGAGTGGCTAAAACAGGAAAGAAGCCCAAAGCAATCATAGTGGTACACCTCTACGGAATGCCTGCCATGATGGATGAGATTCTTGCTGTAGCTGCTAAATGGGGAATACCCGTGATTGAAGATGCGGCTGAAGCACTCGGCTCCGAATACAAAGGTAAAAAATGCGCCACACTTGGCGATTACGGAGTGCTTAGCTTCAACGGCAATAAGATGATAACCACCTCAGGTGGCGGTGCCCTTGTATGTCCCGACATGGAAAGCAAAAAACGCTGTGTGTTCTACTCCACACAGGCACGTGAGCCTTTCCCCTACTACCAGCACGAGCATATCGGGTTCAACTACCGTATGAGCAATATATGTGCCGCTATCGGACGAGGACAGATGACCATACTTGAGGAACATATTGCCCACCACAGGGCACTCGCCGCACTCTACAGCGAACTTTTTGCCGAAATCGATGGCATCACCTACCATTCCGACCCAACACCTGACAGCAAAAGCAATTTCTGGCTCAGCACCATACTTATTGACCCGAAGAAAACCGGTGTAGCTCCCGAAGACCTACGCCAACACCTCCAAACTCTCAACGTGGAGACCCGTCCGCTATGGAAGCCCATGCACCTTCAGCCTATATTTGCCGATGCACCGGCTTATCTGAATGGTGTAAGCGAGAATCTTTTCTCACAAGGGCTTTGCCTACCCTCAGGTCCGTGGGTCACTCCCGAAGATGTTAAAATGATAGTTTCAGAAATCAAAAAATGCGTCAAAGACTGATAGATTGGTACATATCAAAAGACGCTCTGCCGTTTTGGCTCGTCTTTGCCACCGATTGCACGATAATATATTTATCGGGCATAATGGCGTATGCACTTAATCATGGTCTCGCATTCACTGTCGGACAACTGGGACTACTCGCCCCCACAATGCTCGCCTATATGATCTGCTTCATAATAGGTATATGCATTTTCCATACATATTCAGGGATAATTCGCCACACTACAGTCATTGACCTCGCTCGCACATGCGCATCGCTTTTTGTCGGTGTGTTTTTAATAATGATAGGGCGAATCTTTTGCCATGCCGACTCATTCTTTTTGGCAATCCGCTTCAGGGACCTCGTGCTGCTGACACTTATAGCCGCAGGACTGATGTGCGGATTAAGAATGATAGCGAAGGTAATCTACGATATCTATTTAAAACATGCTTCTAACGGAGGTGCTTACGGCTATAACTCAGATACCCTCATCAACCTTGAAATGGAAGACCTGCTCCCTCGTGAGCCTATAGAGGTGGATAAGGATGAGATACGATCACATATATGCGGAAAGCGTATTCTTGTCACAGGAGCAGCCGGAAGCATCGGAAGCGAACTCGTTAAACTGCTTGCCGAATCAGCACCTGCGCAGCTGATATTGATAGACTCTGCCGAATCACCACTACACAAAGTGCGTGTGGATATGGATTATAACTATCCGGATCTTGACTGCGTGACACTGGTGGCGAATATATGCCACTCACATCGCATGGAAAATATATTTGCCTCGTATCGTCCGGAGCTTGTGTTCCATGCCGCAGCCTATAAGCATGTGCCGATGATGGAGGACAATCCGATAGAGAGCGTCCTCAATAATATAGACGGCACAAAGAAGATAGCCGACCTCGCAGTCGCCTACAAGGTGAAAAAATTCGTGATGATAAGCACTGACAAGGCTGTGAATCCTACAAACGTGATGGGCTGTTCCAAACGCATTTGCGAAATATACTGCCAAAGCCTCTCCAACGCACAGAACGAATGTCAGTTCATCACCACCCGGTTCGGAAACGTCCTTGGCAGCAACGGTTCGGTTATTCCTACATTCCGTGACCAGATACGCCGTGGAGGTCCAGTGCTGGTAACCCATCCTAAAATAGTAAGATATTTCATGCTCATAAATGAAGCCTGCAACCTTGTTCTGCAAGCCGTAAGCATCGGTAAAGGTGGTGAAATATTTGCATTCGACATGGGTAAACCGGTTAAAATTGTCAACCTTGCCCGGCGAATGATAGCCCTAAGCGGGAAATTAAATATACGCATCGAATACACTGGTCTCCGACCGGGAGAAAAATTATATGAGGAAGTGCTTACGGCATCGGAAATAGTATGTCCGACCACCCATCCAAAAATCAAGAGAGCGAAAGTGATACCCACCGATTTCACCATAACTCGCAACCTTGTGAACTCACTGATTGAAACGGCACTAACATACGATGCTATCAAGACGGTGAAACTGATGAAGCGGATAGTTCCCGAATTCCTTAGCAGTCCCAACTCTCCATACTCTGCCCTCGACCCTCCCCCGATACAAGTCAAAGCCGATCTCAGGCATTTACGGCATTTCACAAATGCCCCGCCCCTCACTCGACGACTTGCACATGAAAACATCCATTCACTTTAGTGACTCGCAAACTACATAACATTTCCATTTACGTCTTCTCCATTCACATTAAGCAAGACGACCATTCACTAAGATAAAAACTACCAAATTTACTCATGAAGCAGTGCAAAAGCATTCGAAAGTCAACCCAATTACTGGCAATCGGATTCTCACTCCTGACAGCTCCATTTCTATCAGCTCAAACCCCTAACTCATACGAGGATTTTGACAAGAAATACAAGGACTATAATATTGTATATCAGGATACTACCGAATCTGTAGCACCCACTGTAAATCAAGTGGTTAAAGAAACTCACGAACCATATTCAGTTGTCACAAACAAATTTGGGAAAAACTGGTTTGTATTTGCCACGGCAGGTATACATTCATTCCGAGGCGATTACTCCAGCATGGGAAAATTCAACGGCACCCTGACGCCCGATTTTGGTGTAGGTGTGGGAAAATGGTTCACACCGGGCATCGGTATTAAATTCGAATTCATACGCTCCAATTCCGAAGGCTATACAGGCTATACCACAGGTCATTACGGCTACGGACCTATTATGCAAAAACCTGACGGAACTCCATATCGCAAAATGCGCACCCGATGGTGGGATATAAGCGGAAGTGTGGTATTCAATCTCTCACGTCTCTTTTTAGGCTATGAAGGCTATATGAGTCCTAAGCTTATGAATCAATTCCTGTTCACCGCTGGCATAGGTGGTGTGCATCACATGGGATTTGGGCACTCACACGGCTCTGACAATGAATGGTCGGGTCATCTCGAATTCCAGTATAGCCGTTTCTTCACCAAATCAAAGCGTGTGTCACTCGACGTTAAGGCACGAGGTATATTCTATCAGACCAACTTCGACCTTGAATACGGACAGGCAGACAAGGCGGCAAATAAATGGGACTCAAACCTTGGAATCGACCTTGGTTTCACCTTCTATCTCGGCAAAAGCAGAAGCCGAGCATGGAAGATGGGAGCAACCCATACCTACACACGCGACTACCGTGAACGCCAGATACGGGAAGTACGTGCCAAGGAGACTGTCATAACAGCTTCTGTACCGTCAAAATACACTGAAGTAACTTTCTATGTGTTCTACCCCAACAACTACTCCGGACGTAATGATGCCCCGAACGTCCCGGGTGAGAATGTCAATGCCATTGACTATCTTACCAATGGTATATACACACAGAAACGATTCGTAGATCGTGGCGATGTGGCGTCACACATCCTTAACGGTAAGACACTGAAAGGGCTTAAGACTGAAAATATACCTACCGAAGCGGCAAACCAAGATATAGCCATCGATTTCATACCCCGCGGTTACGAAATGGGAGAAGGTCCGATATCTCTTAGCATGAATGCTAAAGATATGGCAGACTTCCGTGAAAAAGCAGGATATTATTATTCACCCATATACGGCGACCATCACCTATGGCACTACCGTATAGATGACGCCACACTTGATCAGAAGCTGCTCAACGAGGATAACTATTACGAAACCCAAACCTACGGGCTAAATGCCCATAACGGCTTGGAGACCATACGTAAATATTTCGACATAGATCGTAGCGAATACCTCGTCAGCCTTGCCGATATGTATGCGGCTTTGACCTCTAACGACGGACATATAGCCTTGCATACCGACCCTGAGACAGTGGAAATAATACAAGACATAATCAACAACGGAGCCATAACATCCATCCAAGTCGAAGGTCTTGCCACAAGTCAGGACAACTACTCAGGTCCCGATGCGAAGCGTATAGGTTTCGAGCGCAACCAAGCATTATCGCAAAACCGTGCCAACACCGTGCTCAACTGGCTCAAAAATTCCGGATACTTCAACAATGTGGACTCTAAGATTTATAGAGTAAACACATTCAAAAACGCCCAAAACGGTATTGGACAGGTAAACGACCCATCCACACGAGGTCTTAACGCCAAGATGAACCGTTGCGTGAAAGTTCATATCCAGTACCTCATGCCAAGTAAATAAACCCGGCAACAGCTGTTTAAAATAGTATGGTGAAAACAAAAAGGGTTCCGAACCGCAGCGGTTCGGAACCCTTTTTGTTTTCTACTTTATATCTTCCCATTCAGCATCCGAGACCTGAGGTTCACGGGGATGGGATTCTCTTTTCTGTTCCCTACTTGAGTAATCGACTTTCTCGTCAATCTCCACGAAGTCTATGTATTCGCCTTCGTCTTTCGAGAATATTTTCCTTTTTTTACGGCGATAATAACCTTCAAACGGGTTTTCCTTTCTTTGCCGGTTACCAGCCGATTGGTAACCGGGAGGAGGCGTACCGAACGCCTGCCCGAATATGTCATTGACCCTCTCAGTGTATTTCCGACGGGCGTATGACACAAGGAGTGGCTTAATCAGAAGCCACACCAGATATATAAGAAATATGGTTGCTAAAAAAGTAAACATAACATTTACTTAAACGTATCTAACTGTGATTATGTTACGGATCTGGGTATAAATATCTCTAAAATTTTTATTCCTTCACATTATCGGGATCGGTTTTCTTCCCAAGAAGCGAAATCAGGATGTAAAGTATTATAGTCCATGCAAGCCCTGAGATACCTTCAGTGATTACAAACAGAACCGCAGCTGCAAGGACTGTGTAACGGCGCACGTTCTCTCTGAAATTAAGCGATGAAAACTTAAGTGAGAACATCTTTATCTCGCTGACCATGAGGAACGACATCAAGACTATCAGTATGAGCATAACGATGTCTCCGGGATAGGAATGAGAGCGTAGCCAAGCAAGAGTCCCTATCCAGAATATGGCGTTTGCCGGAATAGGCAACCCTATGAACGAGGTGGTCTGACGTGTATCCACGTTAAATTTAGCAAGGCGCAAAGCCCCGGCGAGAGCTATCAGCAGGGAGAACCATGAAAGCCATATAGGACCCTCCTCCATACGCATGGTATTCATAACCAAAAATGCCGGTGCTAACCCGAAACTTACCAAATCGCTGAGTGAATCGAGCTCCTTACCCATTGGAGAATAGGCATGGAGTGTGCGGGCAGAAAGTCCGTCGCAAAAATCAAACAGTGCTGCCGCCCCGATAAATATGAAAGCCCAGTCGAGAGCTGAAAGCCCCCATAAAAACGAATCAAGATGGAAGGCGCAAACCACAGCCATACAGCCTGAAATCAGGTTGAGGCAAGTGATTGTATTCGGTATGAATGACGTTATAGATTTCAATTTTCAATCAGTGTTAAATATACTATTCCCTCTCTTTCCTCAGGCGTCCCACTACAGTGACACCTCCGGTAGTTTTATCCCCGATTTTGACATATATCTCAGTATCAAGGGGAAGATATATATCCACTCGCGAACCAAACTTTATAAAACCGAGATGATCCTCTATATTAGCCCTGTCACCGGCTTCTGCGTAAGTCACTATTCGGCGGGCAACAGCTCCGGCAATCTGTCTGACCAGCACTTCCTGCCCGTTGGTGGCTCGTATGAGCACTGTGGAACGTTCATTATCAGTGCTCGCCTTTGGAAGATATGCGCTTAGGAAGCGTCCTTTATGATGGCGCACCATAAGCACCTCTCCGTCAAGCGGAAACCAGTTGGCATGGACATTAAGCACCGACATGAACACCGATAGCATCCTCACTTTTCTACGAAGCACTTCCGGTTCGAACACCTCTTCGAGCGCAACAACAGTCCCGTCAACCGACGACACTACCACATTCTCACGGTCGCCGTTAAATGTACGGCGGGGAGAGCGGAAGAAATTTACCACGAACAGATAGAGCACACCCGAGATGGAGGAGAACACGACCGGTATGGCTATTGGGCGTATAAACATCCATGCCGACAGATTTATTACAATCAGTATCAGCATCAAAATGATAAGGATGTTAGTACCCTCGTGATGTATTTTGACCTTCATGGTGGTGTTTCAGTTATAGGGTGCAGCGGCGTTCTCGCTTGCATTATTTGATTGTTAATGTGCAAAGTTAGTTATTATTTCACATATAGGCAATACTATTGGGGCACCTCTAAAAATTGCTTGTTAAATTTTAACAAATTTTGTTGTCTTAAAATCGCCAAAACCACAATACGAATATATCTGTTTACGTTTAATAAGAAACATACACTCTTATGAAACTCGACTCACTCAGACAACGACTTTCACAAGGCTCGGTAATACGAACTTACGCCGGCAATTTCTCTGAATCGGGATTTTGGGAAAAGCTTAAATCAGTCTCACGCAAGCTTGGAAGCAAAGTCACCTATATGCTTCTCGTGCTTTACTATTCAATCGGTGAAGTACCGCTGAAGGACAAGATGCTGATACTCGGAGTGCTTGGCTATTTCATACTGCCGGCTGACCTTGTGCCCGATCTTCTGCCGGGAGGCTTTGCCGATGACATTGCCGCCCTTGCCGCTGTGTTCCGCACAGTGCGTAAAGGCGTGTCTCCGATGGTTGAAATACGCGCCCGAAGCAAAGTGAATGAGTGGTTCGACATCACACCTACACCTCCCCCCTACCACGGGAACACATCTGTCACACCATCATAGCGTTGATTGTGACGCCTGTTTTAACGCAAATTTGCGTCGCAGAATATAATCCAATGTCAAAAGCACTGCCGATGCCGACACAAGGATTACAATAGTGATTGACACCGACGCATTGATAGCCGAGAAGCTTGCCGACATATCTTTTCCAAGCCTGATAAATATATCTCCACAGAAATAAACCACTGTGGCGATCGCTATCAGAGCTGCGAACGAGTATCCCGCTATGCCCCACCATAACTCTCTGCGTTTGCGGTGACATTCAGCCACACGGATCTCACACATAAGATGTGATGTGAAGTCCGACGGCAATTGCCGCCCTTCACTTCTTGCTTCAAGGGCTTTATATATAGGTGACTGTTTATTCATAATTTTCGGGATATTTCATTTATTAACACATACAACTTCTTGCGGGTTCTCATCAGACGAACTTTAGCGGCAGATTCGCCCAAACGCATCATCGCCGCAACTTCCTTGAGCGGCATCTCCTCAAAATAATGAAGAGTGATGAGTGCGCGTTCCTCCACCGAAAGCGCCTCTATGGCAGCCGGCAACGCCGCCAAACGAGGATCGTCGGAATCAAGCAGATTGTCTACCTGCGCATCTGATATATTATGAAGGAGCGTGTCATCCAGAGCTATTTCCGATTGGTGGTTTGACCTACGGGTATGGTTCACAGCCTCATTGTAAGCGATACGGAACAACCACGTAGAAACGGAACTCCTGAAATCGAACTTCGACAAGTTCTGGAAAGCCTTCATAAACACATCCTGCGTTATCTCCTCGGCATCCTCTTCACAGCTCACTATTTTCACCACGAGTGCGAAAACACGCTGCGAGTACCGATCCATAATCAACCGGTATCTTTCAACGTCGCCGTCGAGAATCTGATAGATGATCTGTTTATCCTGAGTTTCCACATCCTATTAGACGTTAATCCGGCATTTCAGGTTACAAAAATACGAAAATTTTTTCTTGAAAAAATAAATTGAATTTTTTCTCGCTAAAATGTAACCTTCACATGTAACCTTACGTCTAAAGAAGCAGAACAACAAATCAACTAATCAAAAAACAATTAAAACTATAGATTTATGGACTTAACACCTATTTTTATCACCGGTATTATATTCTGTGCTTTATACAAGACAATTGAATTATTCGTACGCCGACGTGAACGCATCATGCTTATAGAGAAAATCAATCCCGAAACATCCGGCAACATCGACGTCAGCAAAATAAGCGGATTGTTAAACCCGGCATCCGACAGTCGCTTCACCGCTCTCAAATGGGGTATGCTCGCAGTAGGGCTTGGAGCAGGTCTGTTCATCAGCTCAATGATTATAATCGACACTCCGATGCTCAGAGATATGTGGCAGACACGCACATCACTAATCGGGTCCCTTACCCTTTTAGGAGGCGGACTCGGACTCGTGATAGCATTCATCATCGAAATGGCAATTCGCAAATCCGAGAACAAATCAAAATCTGAGGAATAACCAAACAACTTATCACAACAAAAAAAGTCTCGGAAAAATCCGAGACTTTTTTGCGCTTCAGGATGGGCTTGAACCAACGACCCCCTGATTAACAGTCAGGTGCTC
>ERZ777011.431-NODE-431-length-65119-cov-21.588836_pt1 | contig 65119 bp, 68 predicted proteins | sample MGYA00374964_ERZ777011 | MGnify/ENA primary metagenome ERZ777011 (study PRJEB29310, sample SAMD00008975) | mouse gut metagenome | study: EMG produced TPA metagenomics assembly of the Metagenome analysis of fecal microbiota from mouse which was promoted...
GCAATTATTTCTTTTTTGTTATAAGAAGATCATATTATGATTACTATGTGGCATAAATAAATTTATTAAATAATGTTAATGAATTTAATACTAATTCATTCAGTCTGGTTGAAATTGTTTCAGAATCATTCAAAAGCAATATCAATAGTGACTTTTGTAGTGACTTTGCAGAATAGTGACTGAATGAAAAATCGCTAACAATCTGCTGTTTAGATTGTTAGCGATTTTAGGGGTGGTGCCACCAGGAATCGAACCGGGGACACAAGGATTTTCAGTCCTTTGCTCTACCAACTGAGCTATGGCACCGTGCGGAATAAAAGCCGTTGTTGCATTGGATGAGGAAAGTTCCCAAGCTGCCTCTGTGGCATTTATGCATGGCTTTTTTGTTTCAGCGATGCAAAGGTAGGGAGTTTTTTTGGATTATCCAAATATTATGGGCGATTTTTGTTGTGGCGATGATGGAATTGTGTTTTTTTGTGCGCATGATGAGTTTTCCTGGCATTTGGTTTGGAGAAGTGGATAATTGTGGTTAGCTTTGATAAATTATTTAAAAATAGATATTTATGAGAGGATTGTCTAATGCTATATCACATGCGATGGCGTGGAGTAAAGGGATGGCGTTTGTCGGTGTTGCGTTTTTTGGTGGTTTCGCAGCCATGGGTGAAGATGGCCCGAGTGTGTCTCGGGTGACACTTTCCCAATTTGTTGACATGACGCTTAGCGGCGATAAAAATGCCACTAAATGCAATGCATTGTGGGAGACTGATTTGAATAATAACGACGGGAATTTGTGGTATCAGTCGGCAATTAAGGTCGGTGATGTGATCTATTGCTCTGCTCCAGCCATATCCGGGTCTGCTTTTAATATCCGGTGTTTTGATGCCGCTACCGGCAAGGAATTATCGAGTGAGGTAATTGATGCGCCTGATTACATGATGACTAAAGGCACCCATCGGACAATCCTGTCGACTGATGGAGTGGGAACCCTTCTGGCAATGAGATGCATGACTCCTGACGTATCTGGGTTAGAGGCCGAGGGCATCATAAGGATTACTGCACTGGAAAGGGATGGAAGCAGCGTGTTTTTCGGCGATAGCTATATCGATATTGCCACTGAAATTGATATGATTACGGAAAATGAGGCTGAAACGGCCCATATGGAGCGTGTTGCATATTTCAATGGAAATTTTCCCGATGGCAATTTTTCTTTTGGAGCAATGATTGGATGGAACGACCTGGCGGAGGGGTGCTATAAACAAAGTTTTTTTGAAGCAGTCTCAGCCGGAGGGGTTATCTCGTCGTTGAAGCGCGCCGACATGGAAGCACTTGATAATCCCGACAAAGTTAACAGGTATGTGGACTTTCTTCTCTTGGACGACGGCTCTGCCGTTGCTACCGCCAATGATGGTTGGCCGTTGCTATGCACGGGTGCTTCGTGGGCTACGATTGCAGAGCGGATGGATGAGGCCGTGCCGTCGTTTACCTCAGATGACGCCCAATCGTGCCGTGGTTTCGATACGTTTTACCATAACGGCCACCGGATGGCTGTGTTTGCCGCCCACCATAATGAAGCTGACGGGGTTAAATTCAATATCGCCGAATGGCCCCAAAGCGGAGGAAGTTCTTCTTTCAGCTCCCTGGTATCTTGTTGGGCTGCTCCTTCTGAACCGTTTCCTTATATGACGTTCTATCCGAAGAATTACCGTCACATACTACTGGCCGAGCGTGCGTCTGAAGCCTCGCGGTCGGCAGACGACGCCAAGACGCGTTTCTATCTCTACGCCCCGGGTTGCGGGCTTGCCGCCTATGAGCTCCATACTCCCTATATAACCGGTATTTCCACAGTAGCGGAGTTTCCGCAGCAGTCGGCAATCGCCGTTGACGGCAAATGGCTCAGGTTTGGAAAATGTCGGCAGTCTGCCGACATAAAGGCTCATGGCCTTTATGTTATGCTTTATGATATGGCCGGCCGCATGATATTTGCGTCTGCCGCTGATTCCGGTTCGGTGTATGTCGGGCATATCCGGCCAGGCGTTTATATGGCAACTGTCGGCTCCGAAACCGCTAAAGTTGTTTTGAAATGATTCAGGCCGTAATTTTGCAGTAAAAAACATGGCATAAGGAAATCCCAAAGAAACATCGCGTGCATACGCATTTGAGATGTGGATGAATGCGCCTATGCCGCCCGTTTCCTGGAGCTGTTTCAACAGGCCATACGGATGCTGTAGGATAGGCTTCCCCCATTACAGGGCTAAGATGGCACTGCGGTTGCCTGTGGTCTGCCTGAAAATTCCGAATCCCGGAGTTTGGCGTAGGCGCGGAGATATTTCCGGAGGTTCGACACCATCTCCCTGGTTTCCTGCAGTGTGTTTAGATACACGTAGAGCACGCCTATCGTGGCGGCGTCTCCATGGCTCAGCTGCATATGGAGTTTATGATACATATCCGACACCATATCCTTTATCTCGTCACATTGGCGGCGCAGCGTCCCTACGGCATCTGTGTGTGAGCCGTCAATCATCGCCAGAGTGTCATTGAAAAGGGTCGTGACCTGCGTGCGCACCATTTCAAAATCCTGCATATACCGTTGGGGGAGGGGCATGAAATTATTATCGACATGTTCTTTGCATATTTCATTGATGCGTCGCAGGTTATATAATATCGCCATGCAGCAGTTATTGCCCAGGTGGAACCATGCGCTTTTCTCTATAGCCATCTCGCGGCTTACCTGGCGGAGGCAGAGGGTCTCTTTGCGCCGCGAACCCTTGAGGGTCTCTTTTTGGCGTGACAGGGCTGTTTCTGCCTTGTCGAGAGCTTTTACATCCTCCTTTGTGAAAGCCCCGGTGATGCTTCTGTAGTTTTCAAGTGTAAAAGCCATAAATTTCCGTTGTTGCTCTGTGATGAACACCAGCAGCAGCTGCCATGCCTGGCTTTGGTCTTGTGTGGTCAGTATTGTCTGGAACAATGTGTCGCCGGTTTCTTCAGCCGCCTGCGACCGGAAACGGCGGTTGCTCCTGATTATAATGAATATCGTCAGCATAGCCAGGGCGAACATGGCCCAATGGCCGCCATAGTGCATGATCAGCACAATCAGCCCCGCGCCCATAAAAGCCACCCCGGCGGTGAGGAACCAGCCTCCTATCACGGAGATTACCCCGGTGATGCGGAAAACGGCGCTTTCACGTCCCCATGCGCGGTCGGCAAGCGATGTGCCCATGGCAACCATAAATGTAACGAAGGTTGTTGACAATGGGAGTTTGAGCGAGGTGCCGATTGCAATCAGAGCACCGGCGAGCACCAGGTTAACCGATCCGCGGATGAGGTCGAAGGCCGCGCCTTGTTCCATTATGGTATCGTCGATATTAAACCGGCGGTTGAACCATGCCCTGATTCCGGCAGGGGTTACCCGGCGCATCCATGCAATGAACGAGAGTGCCCATCTAACCAGCCGTCGCGCCAGGCGCGACGAGCCGAACATCTCATCGCCCGCATTCTGGCTTCCGAGGCCGATTTCGGTCTGGGCCACTTTGCGCGCTTTCTTTGAAGTTGCAAGTGCCGCTACCATGATTCCTCCGGCCCCGATAAGGAAATAAAGCGGGGTGTTCGACGGGCCGTTAAGCGAACCCATAAGGAATCCGGCCGCATCTCCGTTGCCGTTGGCCATATAATCCTGGTAAGAGGCCAGCCCGGTGAGTGGCACGCCGATGAAGTTGACCAGGTCATTGCCGGCAAAGGCCATCGCCAGTGCGAATGTGCCCATGAGCACTATCACCTTCAGCACATTCACTTTCAAGGCATGCAGAAGTTGCATTATTATCGTGAATCCCACCAGGCAGCCACCGATTACAGACAATGTGTTTGCCTTTATCCACTGTTTCACATCAGGAGTCATAAAGGTCAGGTCTTTTGCCCCCTTTATAAGCAGGAAATATACGATTGCAGTGGCACACAATCCTCCGAACACCCCGATTTTCCATTTCAGGCGGCTCTTGTAGTTGAACGAGAATATCATTCTGGAAAGAAACTGGACCAGTGTGCCGAAGATGAAAGCGATTGCCACCGACAGGAATATCCCTATGATTACCGAGAGCGCTTTTTCGGTGTTGAGCAAGTCGTTAAAACCCAGTCCGGTTGTGTCTGAGGCCATTTTGATCAGCGACACAACGAAAGTCGCTCCGAGCAGTTCAAAAACCATCGAGACGGTGGTTGATGTCGGCATCCCCAGTGTGTTGAACATGTCAAGCAGTATGATGTCTGTGACCATCACAGCCATGAAGATGCAGATGAGATCGTAGAAAGAGAAATGCTCCGGCCGGAAAATTCCGTGGCGTGCGATATCCATCATGCCGTTGCTCATGGCGGCTCCGATGAAAACTCCGATAGAGGCCACAATCAGTATCCGTTTGAAAGGGGCGGCTTTCGAGCCGATTGCAGAATTAAGGAAATTAACGGCATCATTGCTCACTCCTACCGATAAATCGAATATTGCCAGCAGGAAAAGGAAGACGACAACGCATAGAAACAGTATATCCATAGCTTACTTCGTTTTGTGTTGCAAAGTAAGACAGATGATGTTTCATAAATGTTGCATAAAGATGAAGCTATGTTTAATAGTGCGTTACTCCGTTTTGAGTGTGAAGGTGAATGCCAGGCCACCTTCACGCCGGTTCTCTACAGTTATCGTGCCTCCGTGCCATGCAACGGCGTTCCTGACAATCGACAGCCCGAGGCCGGTGCCTCCTACCTGGCGCGAGCGTCCTTTGTCGATTCGATAAAAACGCTCAAACAGGTGAGGCAGATGCTCGGGTGCGACTCCGCTACCGTTGTCGGCCACGACTATTGACAGATAACCGTTATCCGTGTCTTTCTGTTTGAGTTCTATATGATTGGCTCCGGAATATGCCAGAGCATTGTCGATAAGGTTGCGGAATACAGACTCTAACAATGATGCATTGCCGGTTATCGGTTGTCCATAGATTATGCCATTCGAGATTACCACACCCTTTTCTTTGGCCATTATGTCATACTCGCTGCATATCTCCGATGCAATCTCGCATATGTTGACAGGCGTTCTTTCGATAGTCCCGCCCCCGTCTTCCATCCGGGTGATAACCGACACATCTGCGAGAAGTTTCCGCAGGCGCTCATTGGCGGCATAACAACGGGCGATGAACTCATTACGTTTTTCTTCCGGCAGGTTTTTATGTTGAATCAGCGTTTCAAGACACACTTGCATGGAAGCCACCGGGGTTTTCAGCTCATGGTTGATATTGTTTGTTAGCTGCCGCTTTATGCGGTGTTTCTCCTGCTGCTCATGCAGGGCAATGCGGTGCTGGCGGTCGCGGTCGGCAATAGCCTGTTGCAACCGCGCATAAAGCCTCACTATATTGCCCGATATATTGCCCAGTTCGTCGTTTGGAAACGGTTCCGTGTCGAAAATGCGCTCACCTTTTTCTGCCATTTCGGCGAATTGGTTCAGTCTCTCGACATGGCGGCCCACGCGTCTGGTGGCAAAAAATCCGATTATGCACATCACGATTGTCACCATCAGCATGAACCAGAGAAACACATAATCGGCAGCCAGAAGCTGGTTGAGCGAAACGGTATATGGCACGGCCGACCTCACAACATATCCATTACCTCTTTTGGCGGCATAGAAATATGTGCCGCCGGTGCTTTGGCTATGGCGCCGTATGGAGAAACCTTCGCCATGCTTCATGGCCTTGGCAATTTCTTCTCTGTCGAGATGGCTTGTCCCGGGCATGGAATCAAGAGTATTGTCATAAATGACGGCACCGCTGTCGTTGATTATGCTGATGCGCAGACCTGGGAAGTCGTGGGGGATTACTGATGCCGGCACAGACACCTCTCCATTCCCGGCCAGGCAATCCATTATCCGGCTGTTAACCGTCTGCAGCCTTAGGTTTAGTTCCTCGGCCTTGAATTGTTTTTCGCGGTGGTATTGGAATATGGCGAAGCATCCCAGCATAAGGAATGAAAAGGCCACAAGCCCGACGAACAATCGCCTGTGATATGTCGGTTTAATCCATGAATCCATAACCGTATCCTGGTTTTGTGACAATATGTCTGCCGTATTCTCCCAGCTTTGAGCGCAGTCGGGTTATATTGACATCTACCACCCGGTCGAGCACCACAACCTCCTCCGGCCAGATACGCTTCAGAATCTCTTCGCGCGAGAACACTCTGCCCCGGTTGCGGAGCAGCATCATCAGAATCTCAAACTCCTTGCGTGGCATTTTCACTTCCGTGCCGTTGACAGTGCATGTTTTGTGCAGCGGATACACCGCCAGGCCGTCATAAACCAATGGGGCATCAGATTCATCTGCATGGTCGATGGAAGGCTTGGAGGCGCGTCGAAGAACCGTTCTGACACGGGCAAGAACATTGCGTATGGAGTATGGTTTTGTGATATAGTCGTCAGCCCCCAGGTCAAGTCCCCCGACCATATCGTCTTCCGAGTCCTTGGCGGTGCAGAAAATTATCGGTATCCTTGAGGTGGCCTCCCTCTTCTTAAGGATTGCGGCGAGTTGCATTCCGCTTATATCTCCCATCATTATGTCGAGCAGGATAAGGGAATAGACCGCCAGATCCATCGTCAGCGCCTCTTCCGCACTAAATGCCGTGTCGACGGCATATCCTTCCGCCTCCAGGTTGAAGCGCAACGCTTCGCACAAGGTCTCCTCATCATCCACAACGAGGATTCTGCAGTTGTTCTGTGTTATAGTCTTATCCATCTTGATTATGGAGCAAAGCAAATTCAACGGCTACAAAGTTACGCGGGAAAACCGATATATGGAAACCTGGATGGAGGTTAAATTCAAATACGCGCCAAAAAGAAAGAACCCGGCAATCTCCGGGCTCTTTCTTTTTGGTGCTATTCAAACACGGTCAGCGTATTGCTATGATTCATCGCGTCCGGTCAGCTTATTTCTTTGTGAAATTGAATTTAGTTTTCCCTATTTCCATCTTCATCGAATTTCCCAAGACTTTCACATCGTCGAGTTTGTGTAACTTTGCGATATGGCGCTGTAGGGTGGGGGTGACAGCGGCGGCTATATTGTTGGCCACCTTCCCTTTTAGAGTGTCAAGTTCTGCAACTGAAGCATCGGTAAGCGTTGCATAGTTTAGTGTTAAAGTCGACGGGTCTACCTTGACAACGGTTTTTGAGTCGTCTAATGTAACAGCAATATCGTCATCGTCATCTGCCATCCATGTCCCTGCTGCCATTACGGTGCCGCTGACGGTTGCTTTTACCGGGGCGGCGGTTACAGTGTCTGTTACAGTGACACCTTCGGTAACTTCATAAACGGCTGATATTGAAATATCGCCTCCGTTGGTTCCTTGCGTGCGGGTAAACGTAATCGTAGGCGTACATGCCATTGAGGGTTTCATTTCCGGTTTTGTGGCGGGAGTGGATTCATACCTGTCGTTTGAGCCCTTGTGGTGTTTATCTTTATTCCCCTTTTGCATTAATGCTACTTCTGTTTTAGGGGCACTCCAGGTTCCTTCCACTTCCTTGGCGAGTTTTGCCGATTCATCACACGCCGTCAGGCCGAATATTGACAAAGCTGCAATACCCGTCAGTAATTTTATCTTCATAATAATTGTTTATTGAGGGTTTCCTTATATAACATCCGATGTCGGGATTTTGTTCATGCAGTGCGCTTAAAACATCAAGGCCGCCGAAGAGCGTTGCCCCGGTGGCCTTGATGTTTCTGATGTGAGGTTTGTGTTGTCGGATCGATTAGAACTCGGCCGATTTTGGTGTGCGCGGGAATGGGATGACGTCGCGTATGTTGGTCATACCGGTCACGAACAACACCAGGCGCTCGAATCCGAGACCGAAGCCCGAATGGGGCACAGTGCCGAAACGGCGAGTGTCGAGATACCACCACATGTCTTTCATCGGGATGTTCATCTCTTCGATTCGTCCCATCAGTTTGTCGTAGTTTTCCTCACGCTCCGATCCTCCGATGATTTCGCCGATGGCAGGGAAGAGCACATCCATGGCGCGCACTGTCGAACCGTCGTCGTTGAGCTTCATATAGAAGGCCTTTATTTCCTTGGGATAGCCGGTGAGGATTACGGGGCGTTTGAAATGTTTTTCTACCAGGAAGCGCTCATGCTCGCTCTGGAGGTCTACGCCCCATTTCACCGGGAACTCGAATTTATGCCCCGACTCTTCGAGAATCTTGATTCCCTCCGTGTAGGTCAGCCGCACGAACTCGGTGTTGACAACCGATTCGAGGCGGTTGATGAGTTCTTTGTCGTAGTGTTCCGACAGAAACTCGATATCGTCGCGGCAATGGTCAAGGGCATAGCGGATGCAATATTTCAGGAAATCCTCAGCCAGATCCATATTCTCGTTGATATCGATGAATGCCACTTCAGGCTCAATCATCCAGAACTCTGCCAGGTGGCGCGGGGTGTTGGAGTTTTCAGCGCGGAAGGTCGGGCCGAATGTGTAGATGGCTCCGAGGGCGGTGGCTCCGAGTTCCCCTTCAAGCTGCCCCGACACTGTCAGTGCCGTTGGCTTGCCGAAGAAATCGCCTGAATAGTCTATGGCTCCCTCTTCGGTGCGCGGCACATTGTTAAGATCCATGGTGGTGACCTGGAACATTGCCCCGGCGCCTTCGCAGTCGCTGGCCGTAATCAGCGGTGTGTTGAGGTAGTAGAAACCGCGTTCCTGGAAATAGCGGTGGATGGCATATGCCAAAGTTGAACGCACACGCAGCACTGCTGAGAAGGTGTTGGTGCGGGGGCGCAGGTGGGCTATTTCGCGCAGGAATTCAAGCGAATGGCCTTTTTTCTGCAAAGGATATGCTTCCGGGTCGGCTGTGCCGTAGATTTCAAGCTGCTTGGCCTGGATTTCTATGGTCTGCCCTTTTCCCTGGCTTTCAACCAGTATGCCATCGACATGACATGCCGCGCCGGTGGTGAGCGGTTTGAGTTGCTCGTCGGTGAAAGCGTTCATGTCGAAAACAATCTGTATGTTGCGAATTGTGCTGCCGTCGTTCAAAGCCACGAACTGCACATATTTGTTGCCTCGATGGGTGCGTACCCATCCTTTCACACAAACTTCCTGCCCGGTTAGTTCGGGCGCTTTGGCGAAAAGTTCGGCTATTTTTATCCGTTTCATAACGTGTTGTTTAATTATTCAAATGAACCCATCTTGAGGAAGTTTACCTCCTCCTGGGTTAGATAGCGCCAGCGTCCGCGGGGAAGGTTCTTTTTGGTGAGACCTGCGAAGTAGACTCTGTCGAGTTTGGTGACATGGTAACCAAGCGACTCGAATATGCGGCGCACAATGCGGTTGCGTCCCGAATGGATTTCGATGCCGGCCTGGTTGCGGTCGGTCTCGGTGGCATATGATATGGCATCGGCGTGGATGGGGCCGTCTTCCAGTTCTATGCCGTCGGCTATGCGCTGCATGTCCTCTTCAGCGATATCCTTGTCAGTCCAGACATGGTAGATTTTCTTCTTCACATATTTGGGATGAGTGAGCTTCGAGGCAAGGTCACCGTCGTTGGTCAGCAGCAATACGCCTGTAGTGTTGCGGTCGAGACGTCCTACGGGATAAATGCGCTCGTTGCAGGCGCCTTTCACCAGGTCAAGCACCGTTGTGCGGCCGTTGGGGTCGTCGGAGGTTGTCACACAGTCTTTGGGCTTGTTGAGCAGTATGTAGCACTTGCTTTCGAGTGCAACTACCTTTGCATCATACTCTACAGTGTCGTCGTGTGAAATCTTCGTGCCGAGTTCGGTAACGACCTGGCCGTTGACCTTCACAAGGCCTTGCTGGATGAATTCATCTGCTTCGCGGCGTGAGCATATCCCTGCGTTTGCCATGAACTTGTTCAGGCGGATTTTTTCATCCGGATCGGGCAGCGGGAGTTCATATTCTATGCGCTTGGGGCGCGGAGTGAAACTTTTCCCTTGGCGGAAAGGTGCTTTCTGGAAGCGGTTCCCCTGCTGGTTGTTGTAGCCACCGGGGCGCTGCTGGTAGCCACCCTGCTGGCGGTTCTGGTTGTAGCCGCCTTGTTGGTTGTCGCGGTTGTAACCTCCCTGGCGCTGCTGATAGCCGCCCTGGTTGTTGTAGCCTCCGGGGCGCTGTTGGTAGCCTCCCTGCTGGCGGTTCTGGTTATAGCCGCCTTGGCGCTGCTGATAGCCGCCCTGGTTGTTGTAGCCACCGGGGCGCTGCTGGTAGCCACCCTGCTGGCGGTTCTGGTTGTAGCCGCCCTGGCGCTGCTGGTAGCCCCCCTGGTTGTTATAGCGTGGCTGATAACCCTGACGGGGCTGGTAGCCCTGGCGTGGTTGATAACCGCCGGTATGTTGGGTGGCCGGTGTGGCTGCTGCGTCAGTAGCTGCCGCATCGGTGGTTGTTGCTGTTGTGCCGGTCTCGCCGATGGTTTCAGGCGATTCTGGCCGCTGCTGGGCATAGCGCTGCTGATAGCCCCCTTGCTGGCGGTTCTGGTTATATCCGCCCTGGCGTTGCTGGTAGCCCCCATGGTTATACCCCCCTGGACGGAATCCTCCTGGGCGCTGCTGGTAACCGCCTTGACGTGGCTGATATCCGCCCTGGCGCGGCTGGTAGCCTTGCGGGCGGTAAGGACGGTCGTGTTGCTGATACCCTTGGCGCTCACCGTCGGCAGTGGGCGTGCGGTTTTCACCGGGGGTGAACGATTGATTCTCGTAATTGTGTTCGGTGCTGTGGGGATTGCTGTCATTCAGCCCCATGGGTTGCCCGATTCTCGGACGTTTCGGTTTTTTAGCTTCGTTAGCTTCCATGATTGTAAATAAAAAATGATGGCGACCTGCCTCTACGATGCCTCGCGGCAAACTTCAGGCTAAGTGCTTTTTGCTGGTGTTAACTTTTTTGATATATTGTAATTTAAAATATTTTGGTTTGCAAGCATCCCTCATGGATTTGCTTGTTATGGCTTTTGTCAAACACTTCCAGTCCCATATTTGCGACGAGAGCCTAATGCATTGGGGCGTGGGAAGTTGCTTCTGAATATTTTAACACAAAAGTAGGGTAAATTGTCGTAACATCCAAAAAAATACAGTGTTTTTTAATTGATATGGCAAGTTATGATGATAAAGGCGGTGTGCCGGAATTTCCGACACACCGCCGTTTGGCTATATAAACCCTTATGGCAGGGAGTGAGGTGGGCTTCAGAATTTATACCGGCCTATCTGACAATAAGTTTCCGTGTCAGATCTCCGGCTTTTACCAGATAGACTCCGTTGCCTGCGGCAATTTCTGTAACATCACTTCCGGTGGAATTATCAGTTTTCGCGTGTGATGATGAAGTCGATTAACGACAACAGGGCTCGTCGTTGTTCGTTGTCGGGAAACCGTTTCAGCAACTCGGCAGCCTGGTCGCGCAGACGCCTCATGGTTGCATATGCATAATCTATGCCGCCTTCCTCAATTGCGAATGAAATCAGTTCGTTGACCTGTGCGGGATCAAGGTGGGGGGCTTGCGCCAGTTCTGCCATCTGCTGGCTACGGGGGCTTCCATTCTTGAGGGCATGGAGCAAAGGCAGTGTGATTTTCCCTTCTCTAAGGTCGTTGCCTGTCGGTTTCCCTATCTTTTCATCTGAAAAGTAGTCGAAAATATCATCTTTTATTTGGAAACATAACCCCAGCAGACGGGCGAACTCGCGCAGGGTGTCAAGTCTGTCATCGTCAACTTCAACTCCATATGCTCCAACTTCTACACACGACACGAACAGTGATGCCGTCTTGCGGTATATAATCTGAAAATATGATTCTTCATCAAGATTGTTGTAGCGGGCGGTGTAGATTTCGTCAAGTTCCCCGATGGAGAGCAGTCGGCCGAGGTCGGAGATGGACTTCACGACCCTGATGTCGTTGGTGGCGACACTCTGCAACAATGCGTTTGACAGGAAAAAATCACCTACCAGCACAGCCAGATGGTTATCCCATGTGCCGTTGATGGTTGATGAACCCCGGCGGGTCACAGTGTCGTCAACAACATCGTCGTGGATTAGCGACGCATTATGGAGCAGCTCAACAGCCACGGCTCCGGCAATCACTTTTTCGTTGACCTGCCCGAGCAATTTGGCGCTGAGCAGCACTATGATGGGGCGTATCTGTTTTCCTTTCTTTTCGAGGTAGGAATTTATGACCGTATTCATCAACGCATTAGGCGAACCCAACGCGCTGGCGATACGGTCGTTGAGCGCAGTAAGTTCTGGAGCCAATGTCTGTTGAATGTTCTGAAATGTGGTCATTTTCCTGAATTGTAGTGCAAAATTAGTAAAACTTGGGATATATCATCCCGTTTCCTGCAAAATTTATGTGTAAAGGTTTTTAAAGGCTGGTAATGGTTGCCGCCGGTCTGCTTGTTCTGGATACATTGAAAAGGCGGTGCGTCAAATTTTTGACATACCGCCTTTTGTTGCCGGATGGCTCATTATGACCCACCGCTTATTCATTGATTCTGGTTGCTGAAGGTGTCACCCTTTCAGTTCGAGAATGAATCTTGCGCCTTTGCGGTATCCTTGGTCAAGGCTGAGGCGTCCGTTCATCCGCGTTGCGCGCAATGCGCATATCGGCAGTCCGAGGCCGTCGCCTTCGGTGAGGTCGCGCACATCAGTGAACGGCTTGAACAGGTTATCCCTCTGTTCCTCAGCGATTCCGCACCCCGTGTCGGTGATGATATACTGGTAGGTGTGGGGCCCGCGTTTTTTAAGCTCAACCGAGATGTGGTTCCCTTTGGGGGTGTGGAGTGCTGCGTTGTTGAGGAGGTGGCACAGGATGAGCTGAACTTCCTCCCGGTTGATTTTCATGGAAAGTTTCGGCACATCGACGGTCATGTTCTCCCGGCCGGTCAGCCCCATGTTATCGATTACACCGGCTGTGAATGATTGCATGTTGACCTCTTCTGTTTCCAACGGTTCTGTCAGGGTGTTTTCGAGGTCGGATAATTCCTGTATATGGTCTGAGAATCCTCGCAGGGCTTTCACCGCAGGATGTTTCTGGTCGAGTGTGTCGAGCGTGGGTTTCATCTGCGCGGAGATGTTGTGGATGAACTCGGTTTTCAGCAGGTTGTGCTCGTTTGCTGTGGCGATAGCCTCTTTCTGTTTGCGGGTGAGCATGATGAAGCGGAGCAACATGACGGCAAGCAACCCCAGCGCACCCAACAGCACCGCTGCCAGCACGCATAATGCTATTATGATGTATTGTTTGCCGCTTATGGTGCTCTCTTTGTCGGCTATTGTGGCGAGGCTTTCGTCATATTTGGCTTGCAGTGCGGCATATTCTTTGCTTGAACGAAGGGCGTTGACCGAATCAGTCCACACGTTGTATTTTTCATATGTGCGTCCCAACAGCGGGGCATTGTTGGCCCTGACAGCCATGTTGATCAGATTGCGGTAGCATTTGTCAACAAGGTCGTAGTCTTCGGTTGCCTTCGATTGGGCCACGAGGCTGTTGAAAGCGGCATCCCCGTCGCGTGTCAGGCCTAAAGCATAGAAGCTGTTCGCTTTTTGATAGAGAAGGTCGGTTGCGAGTGAGTCGTTTTTCGCTGCTTTCGCTGCTTCTTCCATACGGGCGACCTGCTCTCTGACTTTGGCGGCGTTTTTAAGTTTCAGGTACATGGCCATCCGCTCTTTATGGATAGGGTAGTGGAGGTCAGGCCGAGGCGTGGCTTTGGCGGATTCTGTTTCAGAAAGTATGCCATCGAGCCGCGACAGCACCTCAAACGCCTCTTTGTAGTAGTTTTCCCGGTGGTAGAGAGAGGCGGTGTTGACAGCGCATTTCACAGCGTTGTCGGTCTGTCCGGCTGATACGAATGAATTGTAGGCCTGCAGGAAAAGATACCTGGCTTTGACATATTCTTTGTTGTCGAGCGAGGCCTGGGCTTGTTTCATAAGCTCATTCCCTTTGCTTTGGGCGTGGGTGGCGGTGATTCCAAATGCAATCAGAATAAGGATAGCGTATAGCTTTTTCATGTCATTAAGAGTTTGTTAAAAACACCTTCTGAAAAACGATGGGTGATAAACGCTCGGTTTATAATTGCAAAGATAGGATAAAATATTATACAACCTGTTTTGTATCTGCAAAAATATTCGCAGATATGTGTTAATTAGCATATGTGAAACATGCATGGAGGGGTTTCTTTGCAGGCGGTTGTGATTGTACCATTGTTTTTTCGTAAATTTGCCGTTGACAACGCCTGTGGCGTGTAATCAGACTATGGGAAAAAACAAGCTGAAGAAATTCCGTGAGATGGAGACGCTTGAATGCGTGTTCCAGTATCCATTCGGTGTGCTCAGGCAGACCGGTTTCCCTTTGCGTGGCCGGTGGCATGAGGGGTATTTCCATAACGACGGCCCGATAGTGCTGGAGCTTGGCTGCGGCAAAGGGGAATACACCGTGGGGCTGGCGCGCCGCTATCCTGGCAAAAACTTCATCGGAATCGACATAAAAGGAGCCCGTATGTGGACCGGAGCATGTCAGGCCCGCGATGAGAAGCTGGCGAATGTCGCGTTTGTGCGTACCAATATCGAGCTGCTGGCTGAATTTTTCGCACCCGGCGAGGTCAGCGAGATATGGATTACTTTCCCTGACCCCCAGATGAAAAAGGTTCGAAAGCGGTTGACTTCTACCATATTCCTGAATCTTTACCGCACGGTTCTGAAGCCGGGCGGCATGGTGAGGCTGAAAACCGACAGTCCGTTTCTATACACATATACCCGCCTGATGGCGCGCCTTAACGGCATCATTCCTGAAACCGACACCGATGACCTCTACCATAGCGGCGTTGCTGATGAGATTCTGCAAATCCGCACATTTTATGAACAGCAATGGCTCGACCGGGGTTTGACTATAAAATACATATCCTTCCCGCTTGACCACCAACGGCAGCTCGAAGAACCCGACGATGAGATTCCGTTTGACACCTACCGCAGTTTTTCGCGAGGAGAGCTGCAAGGGTCATGAATTTTACCTAATAAAAAACGCTATATCCTGGAAATGGAGAGATTATACCCCCAACTGATTCTTGATGCGCTGAAAAATGTGCGTTATCCGGCCTCCGGAAAAAACATCGTGGATGCCGGGATGGTTGAAGATGACATACGCATCGACGGCAATAAAGTCAGCTTCTCGCTGGTGTTTGACAAGCCGACGGACCCGTTTATAAAATCGCTCGTCAAGGCCTCTGAAGCGGCGATTGCCACCTATGTCTCGCCTGAGGTCGACATAAAGGGGAATATCGCGGTTAAAACGCGCCAGGAAGCTCCGCAGCCGGCCGTCAGGCCTCTCGCTCAGGTGAAAAATATCGTCGGCATAAGCTCCGGAAAAGGTGGGGTGGGGAAATCTACCGTGGCCTCTAACCTGGCTGTGGCTCTTGCCCGTGAAGGCTACAAGGTGGGGTTGCTTGATGCCGATATATTCGGCCCGTCGATGCCTAAAATGTTCGGTGTGGAGGATGCCGAGCTTTATATGCACCATGTCGACGGCCGAGAACTTATTATTCCCCATGAACGCTACGGGGTGAAGCTGCTTTCGATAGGTTTTCTTGTTGATAAAAACGCCCCGGTGCTGTGGCGTGGCAGCATGGCGTCGAATGCCCTGCGCCAGCTGATTTGTGATGCCGATTGGGGCGAACTCGATTATTTCCTGATTGATATGCCTCCGGGTACCAGCGACATCCATCTCACTTTGGTGCAGACCCTTCCGCTGACAGGGGTTGTGATTGTCTCAACCCCTCAGCAGGTGGCTTTGGCCGATGCCCGCAAGGGGATAGCCATGTTTACCGGCGACAAAGTGAATGTGCCCATTCTGGGGCTTGTGGAAAATATGGCCTGGTTCACTCCGGCGCAGCATCCCGGCGAGCGCTATTATATCTTCGGCAAAGAGGGTGGTGTTGAGCTGGCCAAGGAGCTTGGAGTCAAGTTCCTGGCGCAGATTCCGCTGGTGGCCGATGTGTGCGGCGACGGTGATGCCGGCACCCCTATTGCGCTTGGCGATACCGTCATGGCTCATGAGTTCGCCCATCTGGCCCATGAGGTTGTTGACGCGGTCAATGAGCGCAACAACACTTTGCCCCCGACCCGCAAGGTCAATGTTACCAAGAAGTGAACAATAATGCTGCTGAGATGGCTAAGATTCTGATTATAAACGGCCCTAACCTCAATCTTCTTGGCACGAGAGAGCCTGAGGTCTACGGGCGTGTGTCGATGGAGGATTATCTGAAAGCTCTAACGGTTGATTATCCGGGGGTCGAAATAGACTATTATCAGAGCAACCATGAGGGTGATTTGATCGACCGGCTGCATGAGGCGGGATTCGACAACGAACTGGCCGGGATTCTGTTGAATGCAGGAGCATATACCCACACCTCTCTGGCTTTGGCCGATGCAATACGCGCAATCGAGCGTCCGGTCATAGAGGTGCATATATCAAACCCTGCTGCCAGGTCTGAACCTGTGCGCCATAGGTCGATGATAGCCCCTGTGTGTCGGGGTTCTATATCCGGGTTCGGCATGGACAGCTACAGACTCGGTATAGAAGCGCTCCTGTAGCGAGGGCTGCTGTTTGATGAATGATGCGGACGTTTTCCCTGATATTCTGTTTTCCCTGAAATTATTGAATCTTTCTGAATGGCGATATGGAGCAGCAGATTGAAGATTACATACTTTCGCACATCGACCCCGAGCCGGAGGTGTTGAAGCGCCTCTCGCGCGATGTGAATCTGCGGTTGCTCTATCCGCGCATGTGTTCAGGCCATCTGCAAGGGCGTCTGTTGAAAATGCTGACGGCGATGGTCTCCCCACGGCGTGTTCTCGAAATAGGCACATATGCCGGTTATTCTGCGTTATGCATAGCCGAAGGGCTTCCCGCAGGGGGCACGATAGACACTGTGGAGATTGACGACGAGATGGAAGATTTTATCCGTGCCAGGTTCGCCCGGTCTTCCTTCGGCGACAGGATAAAGCTCCACATCGGGGATATCGGGGATATTGCCTCGTCTCTAAGGCCGGGCTATGACATGGTGTTTCTCGATGCCAACAAGCGCACCTATCTGAAGACTTTCAACCTGATCAGGCCATTGGTGCGGCCAGGCGGGTTTGTAATTGCCGATAACACGCTGTGGGATGGTAAAGTTGCCGATCCTGATAAGAACCACGACCCACAGACTGCGGGTGTGTGTGAGTTCAATGATTTTATAGTTTCCGACCCTTCGCTTGAAAAGGTGATTCTGCCGTTGCGCGACGGGTTGACGCTGATTCGTGTAGGTAGGCCGTTGACGAGGCGTATGGCAGTGGTGGGTATGTTCGACGGCGTTCATTCCGGTCACCGTTTCTTACTTGACGAATTGCGTGGGGCTGCGGCCGGCAGAGGGCTGTCTCCTCTTGTTGTGACTTTTTCGAATCATCCCCTTGAGGAGACTGCTCCCGACAAGGCTCCCCGGCTTTTGACTTCTACAGACGGTAAGGTGCGCCTTCTGAAGGAAGAGGGGGTTGAGCTGGTCGTGCTTCCTTTTGATAAATCTTTGAGGATGACCTCGGCAGAGAGATTCCTGAGTATGCTAAACGCCGACTATGGGGTTGATGCAATGTTGCTCGGCTTTAACAACCGGTTCGGACATGATGCCCCTGCGGCCTTCGATGATTATGTCAGACTGGGAAAGCGGTGCGGGATGGAGATACTGCAAGCGCCTGAATACGAATCTGGTTGCGGAAGGGTGAGTTCGTCGGTCGTGCGCGGTTTGGTTGCTTGCGGCGATATGGAGAAGGCTGCAACGCTTCTTGGGCGGCCGTATTCCATAGAGGGTGGGGTTGTTAACGGGCGGCATCTGGGTCGCACTATCGGATTTCCTACCGCTAATATTGAGGTCGGAGACCGGGTGCAGCTTCCTGCAGAGGGGGTCTATGCGGCAATGGCTGAATTACCAGGGGGCGCAAGGCATATGGCAGTGGTCAACATAGGCCGTCGTCCTACGGTCGAGGGAGATTCTGATGCTCCTGTTAAAGTGGAGGCTCATATTATGGGCTATGCCGGAAATCTGTATGGTTGCCGTGTTGAGCTCCTGTTCCACAAACGGCTGAGAAGCGAGATGCAGTTTCTGTCGCTCGATGAATTGAAAGCCCGGATAGAAGCCGATTGCCGTGAGGCAACCGCTTTGCTCAAACCGCTGGTCTGAAAACTGGTTGGATTTGGAGATTTTACTGATAGTTAGAGGGTTGTTCCGGTATAAGTGTATAAAATACACTTATATGTTGTAAAACATGTCTTGAAATTTGCCCATCAAGCTGATGCTCTGTAATTTTACGCGCTGAAACTAAAACTTTAAACTATATCCCAAATAATGAAAAAATCAGGCTTGTTGCTCCCGGCTCTCGCTCTTGCAGGGCTTTGCGCCTGCAATGGCGGCAAGGAAGCTCCCCAGTTGACCCTTTCGGGCCTTGACCCTCAGAAATTCGTGGCAGAATACGATGGTGACTCAACCGCGCTCTATACCCTCAAGAACGACAAGGGTATGGAAGTCTGCATAACCAATTTCGGTGGCCGTATTGTCAGCATCATGGTTCCGGATCGTGAAGGAAACATGAAAGACGTGGTGCTTGGTTTCGACAGCATCCAGGCATATTTCCCGGAAATCAACGGAAGCGATTTCGGCGCAGCCATAGGACGCTATGCAAACCGCATAAACCAGGGGCGTTTCGTTCTTGACGGCGACACAATGAAACTCCCACAGAATAACTATGGGCATTGCCTCCATGGCGGAACGGATATGGGCACAAAGGGATGGCAGTATCGCGTATATAGCGCCACTCAGCCTAACGACACAACCCTTGAGCTTTCAATCGTGTCGCCCGACGGCGACAACGGCTTCCCGGGCACCGTAAACGCCATTGTAACCTATACTCTCAAAGCCGATAACGCGCTGGCAATAGCCTACAGGGCCGCCACCGACAAAAAGACCGTTATAAATCTGACCAATCACTCCTATTTCAACCTGTCGGGCAATCCTGAAAAGCCGATTACAGATGAAATTCTTTGGGTCAACGCCGACGCTTTCACTCCGGTTGACAGCACTTTCATGACTACCGGCGATATCGTGACCGTTGAAAACACTCCTATGGATTTCCGCACAGCCAAGGCCATCGGCCGCGACATTGAAGCTGACTACATTCAGGTTCGTAACGGCAAAGGGTATGACCACAACTGGGTTCTCAACACCGCCGGCGACATGTCTCAACCGGCTCTCCGCCTTGAAGATCCCCAGACCGGAATCGTACTGGAAATGATGACCGACGAACCGGGCGTGCAGATTTATACCGGCAACTTCCTTGATGGCACTGTGACCGGCAAGAAGGGAATAACCTACAACCATCGCACTGCCGTCTGCTTCGAATCACAGCACTATCCCGACAGCCCCAACAAACCACAGTGGCCTTCTGTAGTGCTCAATCCCGGTGATACATACCAGAGTAACTGCATCTATAAATTTTCTGTAGCAGAATAATAGATTGTTTGGTTTTTCAAAATCAGTAACAGTCTCGACAACCTGCGAGGGCGATTGCAACACGCTAAAAATTGTGTGTTAACATCAGACACTCGTTAATATGCCCTTAATGAGCCGCCCTCCTCAATTCGTCTAAGAGAGCACCGGTCAAGCTGGTTTAACCGGTAAGGCCGGTGCTCCATTACTTCGGCATATTGTTTTTCATATCAACCATAATCACAATTTAATATCATGCAATTACTTGACTGGATTGTCATAGCCCTGTTTTTTGTAGCCCTGATAGGGATTATTTGGTGGGTTATTCGTCAGAAACAGAACAATGCCGCCGACTATTTCCTGGGCGGCAAAGACGCTACTTGGATTGCCATCGGTGCGTCGATTTTCGCGTCAAATATCGGTTCGGAACACCTCATCGGTCTTGCCGGTTCGGGAGCATCATCGGGCATGGCCATGGCCCACTGGGAAATCCAGGGGTGGATGATTCTGATTCTCGGCTGGGTGTTTGTGCCTTTCTACACACGCTCTATGGTCTACACCATGCCTGAGTTCCTTGAAAAACGTTTCAACCCCCAATCCCGCACAATTCTTGCCACCATATCGCTTATCAGCTATGTGTTGACAAAAGTTGCCGTGACAGTCTATGCCGGAGGGCTGGTTTTCCAGCAGGTATTCGGCATCGACACCCTTTGGGGCATTGATTTCTTCTGGATTGCAGCCGTGGGGCTGGTGCTTATCACAGCGCTCTATACCGTGTTCGGCGGCATGAAATCGGTGTTATACACATCTGTGCTCCAGACGCCCATCCTGCTGTTGGGTTCGCTTATCATACTGGTGCTTGGCCTGAAGGAGCTCGGCGGCTGGGATGAAATGATGCGCATCTGCTCGTCTGTTAAGGTCAACGAATATGGCGACACCATGACCAATCTGATCCGCGACAACCGCGATGCCAATTTCCCCTGGCTCGGCGCTTTGGTGGGTTCGGCTGTGATAGGTTTCTGGTACTGGTGTACCGACCAGTTCATTGTGCAGCGTGTGCTCTCCGGAAAAAACGAGCGTGAGGCCCGCAGGGGTACGATTTTTGGAGCATATCTCAAACTGTTGCCGGTATTCCTGTTCCTTATTCCGGGCATGATTGCCTTCGCGCTGCATCAGAATTTAGGTGATTTCCTGCCGATGCTTCCTAACGGGGCGCCCAACTCCGATGCCGCTTTCCCCACTTTGGTGGCGAAATTGTTGCCTGCCGGAGTTAAAGGCTTGATTGTATGCGGCATTCTGGCAGCGCTTATGTCGTCGCTGGCTTCGTTGTTCAATTCATCGGCCGCCCTGTTCACAATCGACTTCTACCAGCGTCTGCGTCCGAAAACCGATCCTAAGAAACTCGTGCGCATCGGTCAGGTTGCAACCGTGGTGATTGTTGTTCTCGGCATTCTCTGGATTCCGGTGATGCGGTCGGTAGGAGATGTGCTTTATCTCTATCTGCAGGATGTGCAGTCGGTGCTTGCTCCGGGCATTGCCGCCGCATTCCTGATTGGAATATTGTGGAAACGTGCTTCTGCCCAGGGGGGTATGTGGGCTCTCCTTTCGGGGCTTATCATCGGTCTGACCCGCCTGGGGGCGAAAGTTTACTACAGCAATACTGAAACCGGCGGCGCCGATCCCAGCTGGTTCCAGTATGTTTTCTATGATTGCAACTGGCTGTTCTTCTGCGGGTGGATGCTTGTGTTCTGCCTGGCCGTTGGTGTGGTTGTCTCCCTCTGTACCAAAGCCCCTGCTCCTGAGAAAATCAAGGGTCTGGTGTTCGGCACATCAACACCCGAACAACGCCTGGCGACCCGTCAGAGCTGGAACCACTGGGATATTATCCACTCGATAATAATTCTCGGTATTACCGTTGCGTTCTATATCTATTTCTGGTAAATATGAACCCTGATTTCCGCAGCCGGTTGGTAAGGGATCCGGCTGCGGGATGTAACCTGTAGATGCTCTGGATATGACGGAATATTATTCGCAACACGACAGGTTGTTTGTGGCTGTCGATTGCATTATTTTCGGACTGAACCACGGCGATTTGAGCTTATTGCTGACCAAGCGCCGTTTCGAGCCTGAAAAGGGGAAGTGGTCGCTTATGGGCGGTTTTGTGGAAGCCGACGAAAGTGTGGAAGCTGCCGCCCAAAGGGTGCTCCATGATTTGACAGGCCTTCACGATGTGTATATGGAGCAGGTAGGCGCATTCGGCGCTGTAGACCGCGATCCCGGTGAGCGTGTGGTTTCTGTGGCATATTACGCCTTGATAAATTTCGACGACCTCGACCGCGAGGCTATGGAAAAGCTCGATGCCCGTTGGATAGGAATCAACGAGTTGCCCCCGCTTTGTTTCGACCATCCCGAAATGATTGCCAAAGCCCGCAGAGCCCTTCGACGGAGGTTCTCAACAGAGCCTGCCGCTTTCAGGCTGCTTCCCAAGCTGTTCACGATGTCGCAGATGCAGAGCCTGTATGAGACTATCCTCGATGAGGAGGTCGATAAGCGGAATTTCCGCAAAAGGGTGGCCGAATTGAGATGTGTTGTCCCGACAAATCTGATTGACAAACGAGGCTCGCGCAGAGGGGCGCGTCTGTTCCGTTTCGATGTCGAGGAGTTCCGCCAGCATCCTCAGTTTAAATTATGAATGCGCTTTTGGTTTGCGCCTCTTTTTAGGGAGAGCCAAGATTTATCCCTATGATTAATTAGAGGTTATGACCGGGATAAGAGGCTGTGAATAATGTGAATATCTATTTTAACTAATCTGAATCAAATCTGAATGACATGCTTGAAGAACTGAAAGAAAAGGTCTACCGCGCCAATATGGAGCTGGTTGCCCACGGACTGGTGATTTTCACCTGGGGCAATGTGTCGGGGATCGACCGCGAAAAAGGGCTGGTTGTGATAAAACCCAGTGGTGTTGACTACGACACCATGAAAGCGTCGGATATGGTTGTTGTCGACCTCGCCACAGGCAAGGTTGTCGAGGGCGATTTACGCCCGTCGTCTGACACTCCCACGCATCTGGAGCTTTACCGCTCGTTTTCCGAAATCGGCGGGGTGGTGCATACGCATTCCACCTATGCCACAGCTTGGGCACAGGCCGGAAAAGATATACCGAATATCGGCACCACCCATGCCGACTATTTCCACGATGCAATTCCCTGCACTGCCGACATGACCGCCGGTGAGGTTGGGGGTGACTATGAGCTTGAAACCGGCCGGGTGATTGTGAAGCGTTTCGAGGGTCTGAATCCTATTCACACTCCTGGTGTGCTGGTCAAAAACCATGGGCCGTTCAGTTGGGGAAAGACCCCGGCCGAGGCGGTGCATAATGCCGTGGTTATGGAGCAGGTGGCGAAAATGGCTTTTATCGCATATGGCGTTAACCCTTCGTTGACCATGAATCAGCTGCTTATTGAAAAGCATTTCAACCGCAAACATGGCCCGAATGCATATTATGGGCAGAAGAAGTAAGAAGTTTGGGGAGGGCTTGGGTTTATATGATTTATAAATCTTATAGGAGTTATAAGTCAGATATAGCCTGATTATCAAAAATACTAACCTGAAAAATAAAATTGAAAAGAGATGAAAACGTTTGATAGCTATGAAGTGTGGTGGGTGACCGGTGCGCAGCTCCTCTATGGTGGCGATGCCGTGGTTGCAGTCGACAGCCATTCAAAAGAGATGGTTGAAGGGCTTAATAATTCCGGAAACCTGCCGGTGAAAGTGGTCTATAAGGGAACTGCCAATTCCTCGAAAGAGGTGCTTGAGGTGATGAAGGCTGCCAACAACGACCAACGTTGTGTCGGTGTGATTACATGGATGCACACGTTCTCCCCTGCCAAGATGTGGATTCATGGTCTCCAGCAGTTGCGCAAGCCTTTGCTCCATTTCCACACCCAATATAATGCCGAGATTCCATGGAACGATATCGACATGGATTTTATGAATCTCAATCAGAGCGCGCACGGCGACCGGGAGTTCGGCCATATATGCGCGCGTATGCGTCTGCGCCGTAAGGTGGTGGTGGGCCATTGGACTGATCCTGAGGCTCAGAAACATATTGCCGTGTGGCAGCGTGTGGCAGCGGCCTGGGCTGACGCTCAGGATATGCTCATCTTGCGTTTCGGCGACCAGATGAACAACGTGGCCGTTACCGACGGCGACAAAGTTGAGGCTGAGCAGCGGCTGGGCTACCATGTCGACTATACTCCGGTCAGCGAGCTGATGGAGCATTATAAACGGGTGGCCGATGCCGATGTGGATGCTCTTGTCGCCACATATTTCAAGGAATACGACCATGCCCCCGAACTCGAGGATAAGGCCTGTGAAGGCTATCAGAAAGTGTGGAATTCGGCAAAAGCCGAACTGGCGCTCCGCTCGATTCTGACTGAAAAGGGGGCTAAAGGTTTCACCACCAACTTCGACGATCTCGGCACAAACGACATCAACGACCCGAAATTTGTTGGTTTCGACCAGATTCCCGGCCTCGCCTCCCAGCGTCTGATGGCCGAAGGCTACGGTTTTGGAGCTGAGGGTGACTGGAAGTCGGCGGCTCTCTACCGCACAGTGTGGTTCATGTCGCAGGGGCTGCCCAAAGGATGTTCGTTCCTCGAAGACTACACTCTGAATTTCAACGGCAAGGAAAGCTCGATTCTGCAGTCACACATGCTTGAGGTCTGCCCGCTGATTGCCGCTGAGCGCCCGCGCCTCGAAGTGCATTTCCTTGGTATAGGCATCCGAAAGAGCCCTACAGCCAGGTTGGTGTTCACTTCCAAGCCTGATAATGGCATCACTGCAACCGTAGTTGATATGGGCAACCGGTTCCGCCTGATTGTCAATGATGTTAAGTGCATCGAGCCTAAGCCGCTCCCCAAACTGCCTGTGGCTTCAGCTCTGTGGATTCCTATGCCCGACTTTGAAACCGGGGCAGGTGCGTGGATTCTTGCCGGAGGCACCCACCATTCGTGCTTCTCTTATGACCTCACACCTGAGTATTGGGAAGACTATGCTGAGATTGCCGGCATCGAAATGCTCCATATCAACAAAGACACCACCATCGCCGGGTTTAAGAACGAGATGCGGTGGAACGAGGTTTATTACATGCTTAACAAGTCGCTTCAGTGAGAGAGGTTATGAAGGCTGATGCAAAAAAAACTATAGAACAGGGTAAGGCCGTGCTCGGAATCGAGTTCGGCTCTACCCGCATCAAGGCTGTGCTCGTCGACACGGAGAACCGCCCGATAGCGCAGGGTTCTCATGAATGGGAAAACCAGCTTGCCGACGGATTGTGGACCTACAGCACCGAAGCTATATGGAGCGGTTTGCAACAGTGCTATGCCGACCTCCAGGCCGATGTGCGCCGGCTCTATGGCGTTGAAATAATCAAACTCGGAGGAATCGGCATAAGCGCTATGATGCATGGATATATGCCTTTCAATGCCGCCGGTGAGTTGCTTGTGCCTTTCCGCACATGGCGCAACACAAACACAGGCCGCGCAGCTGCCGAACTGTCTGAGCTGTTTGTGTTCAATATCCCTTTGCGGTGGAGCATCTCCCACCTCTATCAGGCAATTCTCGAAGATGAGCCGCATGTGAGAGATATAGCGTTTCTGACAACCCTCGCCGGTTATATACATTGGAAGCTAACCGGAGAGAAAGTGCTCGGTGTGGGCGACGCTTCTGGAATGTTGCCGGTTGACTCGGCCACATGTGATTATTCCGCAGGTATGACGCGGATTTTCGACAGTATACTCGCCAATCGCAAACTGCCGTTCCGTCTCGAGGAGATTCTTCCACGTGTGCTGACAGCCGGTGTAGAGGCCGGTCGCCTCACCGCCGAAGGTGCTGCGCTGCTTGATGTGTCTGGCAAACTGGAGGCTGGGGTGCCGTTCTGCCCGCCCGAGGGTGATGCCGGCACAGGGATGGTTGCCACCAACGCGGTGCGTAAACGCACCGGCAATGTGTCGGCCGGCACATCTTCCTTCTCGATGATAGTGCTGGAAAAAGAATTGTCGAAACCCTATGAGGAAATCGATATGGTGACGACTCCCGACGGCGCTCCTGTGGCTATGGTGCATTGCAACAACTGCACATCTGACCTCAATGCCTGGGTTGGCCTTTTCAAGGAATACCAGCAGCTGCTCGGGGTGGAGGTTGACATGAACGACCTGTTCGGGAAGCTCTATAATGCGGCTCTTGAGGGGGACCCTGATTGTGGTGGCCTTTTGGCCTATAATTATTTCTCAGGTGAACCTGTCGTGGGGTTGGCTGATGGACGACCACTGTTTGTGCGTTCTGCAACAGACCGCTTCAATCTGGCAAACTTCATGCGTGCCAATCTCTATGCATCTGTGGCGGTGTTGAAAATCGGCAATGACATCCTGTTTAATGAGGAGAAGGTCGGCGTTGACCGTCTGACCGGCCATGGAGGCCTGTTCAAGACGCCCGGTGTTGGTCAGCGTATTCTGGCCGCCGCCCTTAATTCTCCCATTTCAGTGATGGAGACCGCTGGAGAGGGTGGCGCCTGGGGCATAGCCCTTCTGGCATCGTTCATGGTCAGCAATCCCGACAGGCAGACGTTGCCCAAGTGGCTCGATGAGCAGGTGTTCAAGGGCAACGAAGGTGTTGAGATATCACCTGTTGCCAAGGATGTTGCCGGATTTAACGCCTATATTGAGAGCTACCGGTGTGGCCTTGCCATCGAGAAGGCTGCTATAGAGAACAAAAGCTGTTAAGGCGGTAATAGCGGTCATATAAGATTTATAAATCGTATAAATTTTATAAGTCGTATAACGTTATATTACTGATTCCCTTATGAACAACACCCCCTGCGGCCGAACCGCAGGGGGTGTTGTTCATAGGGGATGTCGGTGGTTATTTCACGGTGACTTTTTTGCCGCCGATGATGTAGATGCCTGCGGGGAGGCTGGCAATCTGGTCGGCATCTGCGTCGGAAATCAGAAGCATACCCTGGAGGTTGTAAACGTCGAGACGCTCGTTTGCGTCGACAGAAACGTTTTCAACTCCTGCGGGTGTGCTGATTTCTACTTTGAAGGCAGGGTTGGCGTGACCGCAGTTATATTGTAGCATCGGGTCGTTCCCCCATTCCCCGTCGCCGAATGTTCCTTGCGGAACAACAACGTTGTAGGTCTTGCCTGCGTCGAATTCGTGCTTGATAACGAGATACCATAATGTGAGGTCGTCCCAGTCGTAGTCGTTGCTGATATTGGCTCCTTCAACGGTTTTGCCTTCAGCATCTTCAAGTGTGATGTTGTTGGCAACGTCATAGTTAATCTGAACTTCGCCGGGGAACTGGAGGGTTACATTAACTTCAGTGGCATCGTCATTGAATTTGTATGATGTCTTGGTAGTTTTGAAGTCGTAGACAGTCTGGTCAGTTACTTCACCGTTGATGGTGTAGCTTACGAATGTCTGTTTGCACCCTTCCGATTCGAATTCGCTACCCAAGTTGAAGAATGCAGCCGGAATGTAGACAACATATTGTCCGGGAGCGGTGATGGCTTCTTCAAGAGACATTTTTATCTTGGTGGGGTATTGGCCGTCATAGTTTTTTCCGAATTCAACCACTTCGTAGTTGTTGGGGAATGTTGCGAAGATGGTTTCTCCTGACAGGTTTCTTACGGTTATCTTTTTTGGGCTGTAAGCATATTGTATCATTCCTCCTGTGGGGCCTTCGGGGCAGGAAATGAAGATGTCTTTCAGTTCGGTTATTTCTCCTTCCTCCGGTTCAATGGTGAGGTCGTGAGAGCCGAGATAGCATGCGTATGTGAAACTGAAGTAGGAGTCTGCTCCGGCATCGGTTCCGGCGAAGACTGCACGGCCTTCGGCATCGGTTACATAGAGGCTTACAGCAAGTGACCCTCTGGTCATATTTAGGACGCTTTCAGGGAAGACGATGGTCATTGATTTGTGGTCGTCGCTGTATGTTACGTCGTTTTCGGTAATCGGCACTTCAGCCATCTGACCGGTCGGGAAGGCGCTGCGCGTTAGGTCGAGCTGAACGTAGTCTGTGAATGTAATGGTGAATTTGCCATCTTCAACAGAGTTGATCTCGTGGGTTTGGGGGTCGGGGGTGATGCTTACAAATTTAGCTGCGGCATATTGATAGCCCGGTGTGGTTCCCGAAATCTTGGCTTTGAAAGTGCCGAGAAGGAGACGCGAGTAGGGGGGGGTCTCAAAATCGTATAGTTCTGCGCGGAATTCGTATTCATGGCCTTCCTGGAGAATGAGTTCGCGGCCGAATTCGATGAAGGGCACTTCATCGTCTTGCCAGAACACACCACGGTCTTCGGGAAGAGTGCGGCGTGCGTGAGATTCGAGCACGCGCATTTTGTCTTCGGCAAGTGCGTTCTTGTCTTCGATTTCCACGCGGAGATAGCCTACAGCGAGGTTATTGGTGGTGTTGAAAAGTAGACGAGTGCCTTTGGGGAATGCTGCAAGAGAGTTCTCGGCTAAAAGAGTTGCAGGTTCTGTATCGGGGAGCACATATTTGATGCTTGTCAGTTCGGCTTCGTCATCGGAGCCGCCAGACTTGATTCCTGTCAGGTTGTAGGTGTATTCAAGTGTGGGGTTTGCTTTGCCGCCGGCTCCGGTTTCGATGAATATGGCATCGCCGAATGTGCCTTCTGCTATTGTCAGCTTATAAGTGCCGTTTTGCGGAAGCTCTTTTTCCAGACCTTCCATGGCAACGATGAAATTACCCTTCATGAGGTGTGAGAGGTCGTTGATGTTGACTTCTTTACTCCAATTGGCTTCGGGGCATGCGAATACAGCCTTGGCTTCGGGTTTTACTTTCACAGAAGGATCGAATGCAATTGAAATGTTGCCGAAATATTCACTCACGTTGATTGTGTCGCCATCGGCAGGATATACTGTTGTAGGGCTAAGATCGTAGGCGGTCTCACCGCTTGCTCCGGTAACGGTGTATTTTATCACAATCTCCTGATCAAGAGTGGTTGGTTCATCTTGAATAATGAGCGACAAGCATCCGGCTGCGAAAGTGACAGTGTAATCACCGGCTTCTGAAAGAGGCTTGGCTGGTGTCACAATCATGTTGCGGTAATTTGTATAGTCGTCTTTGAAGGTTACTCCACAGTAATCAACTCCGTCTTTTTTGATTGAAACTTTGTCGGCAGACTGATGAGCTGCATAATCGAAATCATACTTTGGAGAAGACAGCACGATTTCTGTAACAGCTGGCACCTTGCCATTTGCCGGACTAACAGTTATGTCATGTGGATAGGTGGGAGCAGGAGCTTCAGCCTCAATAATATATGTAAATTTCAGGTCTGTGTCGTTCCATGGGAGCTTTGTTCCATTGGCATCATCGATAAGAGAACCGGCAGGAATGCTTAGCACATATGTGCCGGCTTCAGTGGCAGGAGTGGTGAACCCGAAATTCAGTCGGTTCCACTCCAATGCATCGTCGGTTATTGTGACTGTGCAGAAATCTGCTCCGTCTTTCAATACTTTGATTTTACCCTCGGGATCTTGGTCAGCTGACAGAGAGAATGCCTCAATATCCGGCGCCAGTATGCTGACTGTTGTCAGACTTTCCACAGTGCTGCCCGATGCAGCTTCTACAGTGTAGTTGAGGGCCGCGGCAGAGAATGCCGTCAGGCCGACTGCAGCCGTCAGAAGGGATGTATAAAACTTCTTCATGCTAAAAATTGTGTTAATAATGGATTTATTGAATAATTATGGATATTCGGTGAACCTAAGCGACTGTAAATCGCGTTGATGAATGATGGGACGGTTGAATGGCGTTGATTTTATAGTGATTTGCAAATATAGCATTTTTTTGACACATCTGGCAGATTAGGCCGATTTTTTTAGAATCTGTAGGCCATTTTAACTTTCCGGCGATGTTTCTCAGCCGCTTTCGTGATGAGACGCATCCTTTAACGGAGATTCTTTATGACTTTAGTAACCACGCCCCAAACTGCGAAATCGTCTTCAGGTGTGACTTTAATTGGCGGAAAGCTGTCGTTGGCCGGACGGAGCCAGATTTCCCCTCTGGCGCGGTTGGTCAGATCGAGATATTTCATTGAGAATTCACCGTTTATCACTGCCACCACGATATCGTTGTTGCGGGGTTGCAACGACCGGTCAACAACGATTATATCACCTTCATCGATACCGGCGCCGACCATCGACACCCCCATGACGCGGGCATAGAAAGTCGCCGCCGGGTGCGGCACCAGCTCCCGGTTGAAATCAAGAGTGCGGTCTATGCCCCCTTCTGCGGGCGAAGGGAATCCGGCCCGTATCCCCCCGTCGGCAAACGGCAGCGGCAGCTCCGCCGCAAACCTCCCTCTGTAAATTTCCAGTTCGTTCATGTCGATATTTTTCTACTTTGCAAAAGTAATGATTGAAAATGAGCTTCAGACGATTTTTGATGTTAAAGTTGCAGATGTCGGATTAAAGGGCTAACTTAGCACACGGAGGATTGTGGGAATTGATATTGGCGGGCGCACATCTGTGTTTCCTGCTATGAACCGCTATTAGGATTTTAAAGGCTATGATAGACAAGCATCGTTATTGTGTGATTATGTGTGGGGGGATCGGCAGCCGTTTCTGGCCCTACAGCCGGTCGTCGCGCCCCAAACAATTTATTGACTTTTTAGGCACCGGGCGCAGTCTGCTGCAGATGAGCTACGACAGGATTCTGCCTATAGTGTCAAAGGAGAATGTGCTGATTGTTACTAATGAGATTTATGCTCCGTTGGTGCGCGAGCAGTTGCCGGAACTGTCTGAAGACCAGATTCTGCTTGAACCGGCCCGTCGAAACACGGCGCCATGCATTGCCTGGGCGGCCTATCACATTGCGGCAAAAGACCCGCAGGCAAGCATAATGGTTGCACCGAGCGACCATCTGATTACCCAGGAGGCGCTGTTTGAGAAGGCGATAATCAATGGCTTCGAATTTGTAGAGAAAAACAATGCCCTGCTGACACTTGGCATCAAACCGACCCGCCCTGAGACCGGATATGGCTACATACAGGTGGGGCAACCAGTTGAGGGCGGTTTTTTCAAGGTCAAGACTTTCACCGAGAAACCAAAACTGGAACTGGCCGAGGTGTTTGTTGAATCAGGCGAGTTTTTCTGGAATTCAGGCATCTTCCTTTGGAAGGCCCATAATATCATTGAAGAACTGAAGCAGCATGCTCCCGATGTGGCTGATGTTTTTGAATCGGGGAAAGGGGCGTATGGCACTCCGGCTGAGCGTGAGTTTATCAACCGTGCTTTCCCGGGATGTGTCGGCATATCCATCGATTTTGCTGTGATGGAGAAATCGCGCAATGTGTTTGTTGAGTGTGTCAGCTTCGGATGGAGCGATCTCGGCACATGGAGCGCCCTCTATGACAATTCTCCGAAAAACCGCGACAGTAATGTGACCCAGAACTGCAATGTGTTGGCTTATAATGCCGAAGGCAATATTTTCGCGGTCAACGGCGAGAAACTTATTGTTGTTGACGGTCTGAAAGATTACATTGTTGCCGATTCAGGCGATGTTCTGCTGGTTTGCCCTAAGGGTGAGGAGCAACGCATCAAGCAGATGGTCAATGATGTGCATTTGGCTTTCGGCGAGAAGTATTTGTGATTTAAGAAGCAAGAAGCCGGAAGTTGTAAGTTTCGTGGCTAATTTCGTCAGACGGAATCTGACAAGTCTGACATCTCGGACATGTCAGATGGGTATGATGTGGCAAAATCAGATGAACCGCTTTTACCACCGGCTTTAAAGGATTGTTATTTTTAGCGGGAATGATTAAAAATTGGCCGCCGGACTCTAACGCAGGGTCTGGCGGCCGTTCTTACTTAAAAATGGTAATGCCTGTCGCTCCGGATGTGTGTTACCGTTGTTTTGAAGCTGGGCCGGAGCATGGCTATATATCTATTGCTTTATTATCTGCTTCTTTGACTGCGCACCCGGAAAAAGGTTTAATCGGGGGGGAGAAAAAAGTCTCAAGTCGCTCAAACAAGTCGTAAGTAGCAAGTGAGATGTTTTGCAGACATTAACTTACGACTTCTTCAACCTCGACAATAAATCGTCGCGGAGGGCGGTTTTGGTGGTAATGTGGTCGAGAACCATGCGCACGAATGGATCGCGCTCGAAATCGCCGCGCACTTGCTCGAAATCAATCTGGCGGTTGTGGTCTGAAGAGGTGTCGAGTCCGAAGCCTATGCGTGCTACGGATGAAAATTCCTTGCGGGCGTCGTCGTAGAGTTTACGGTCGAGTGTCACCACGCTGTCGCACCACCGGCGGGCGATTTCAGCAATGTCGGCGGCTGTCAGTTCGCAGCACTCTTTCCCCCACCACCGGCGGAAGTTCTCGACCACCCATGTCCATTCAAGGTCATAGTAGTTTTCGGCCATTTCCTTCAGGCGGTAGTTGACCTGGGCGAGCGATGTTATTGAGCCGTCGGCAATGCCGTTGCAGAGTGATTTTATTTCGCTTTTGGGTGCAATCAGACCCGAAAGATCGAGCCATTCACCTCCGCCGGCACCCATGGTGGGGCGGAGCAGACGGCGTATGTCGTTGTCTGATTCAAGGGTTGCCCCTTCGAGGCGTTTGAGCACGGAGTTGCCCATGAATTTGTCAATCGCCAGCCGGTAGTAGTCTCGCCCCTTGCGCAGGGCTGATGCGCGCATTGCCAGCCCTTGGTATGAATAGATTTCAGAGGTGATGCCTGCGGTGCGCTCGATGTCGTCGAGCAGGGAGATGCCGTCGAACATTTTCGAGACGGTGTAGGGGCTGAGCAGATTGAAATTGATGTAGTCGAGTTTTTCGGCTGTGCGCCGTTTGTCGCGTTTTGGCCATTTCATGGCGTCGCGTATAGTGCCTACGCTTTTGAGGTTCACCCCCGGCACGATGTGTGGCGTGCCGTTGTTCTCAATCAGGTAGGAGAATGGGAGGCGCGAGGTGTCGGGATGGTTCACGTGCCTTCCCATCACGAGTGAGAATGCCCCGATGTGTGCCGGCCACAGGATGTAGCTGTCGGATGTTGTTTTTGAGCCTCTGTCAACCACGCCCTGGTGGATGGGCCCGAGTTTATACATGTGGTTGCTTTGGTTTGAGCCTGAACCTGCGTTCAGGAATGAGAACATACCGGCAATCAGCAGGCTGGATTTGTGCATCGTGACTGTGTAAGGCCCGGCGAAGATTGCGGCCGATTCGCCGTTTTCACATGCGCAGTTGGCGAAAAACATGGAGTCATGGGCCGAGAAGAGGCGTGTGAGCGACGTGGCTTGTCCGACGAAGGTGTGGACGAGCACTGCGCCGTCGTCGACTTTTGCCCCGGCGCTTATTATGAAGTCGTTGGCCATTACATTGTCGCCGACATATACCGGGTCGTCGGGTAGCGACATGATAGAGCCGTTGTCGAGCCGTTTGGCGCCACAGACCGTTGCCTCCGGACCGATATATACGTTTTTGATTGTGCCGGCGTTGATGATTGTGACGTTGCGGCTGATTACGCCATAGGGCGTGCGTCGGCTGTCGGCATAGTCGTTGATGAGACGGCGCAGGTTTGCGATGAGAGCCTTGTCGTGGCGGTACATCGCGATTATGTAGGCTACATGGGCCGACAGGCAGTCGCATATGGGCACCTCTCGGCCGCCGGTTTCGTTAAGCACCGAAACCTCAACCCCGTTTCCAAACGAGGAATCGCCGGTGGCGATTAGCGATGCGGTGTTTTCGATGATGACATTGTCGGAGATATGGTAGTTGGCGATATAATTGCCGATGCGCTTGATCAGAACATCATTGCCGATTTCGCAATCGTGGATGGTGGCATCGTAGATGCCGGCCGCCATGGGAATCATCCCGTCACGGACTACGACAGAGTCTGTAGTGCCGAGGCATACCCGGCCTGAGAAGGTTACATAACTGTAGTGTTCCGGTCTGAACGGGTCGGCCACTTCAATCAGGTTCCAGTCGTTGCACCGGCAGGAGTTGGCTTTCAGTGCGTTGATTTCAGCTGGTGTGAGTTTTCGGTAGGTCATATGGTGTAATGGTAAAGTAGTGGTAATAATAGATAGGTAGGGTATGAGTGAACCTGCGTGGCGCTGTGTGTGTTTAAGGGTCAACAGCCACGATTTCGGCAGCCAGTTTGAGTGGCAGCGCATCGAGGTCTTTAGGCGAGATGTTGTAGCCCCCTTCGATTTCTGGCCATGCAATGCCGATGTCGGGGTCGTTGAACTGCAACGTTGCTTCGGCCTGTGGGGCGTAGAAGTTGTCGACTTTATATTGGAACACCGCTGTCTCGCTAAGCACCATGAACCCATGGGCGAAATGGCGCGGTATGAAAAGCTGCAGGGCGTTTTCCGCACTGAGTTCCATGGCGAAATAGCGCCCTAAAGTAGGTGAGCCGGGCCGGAGGTCAACAGCTACGTCGAGTACCCGCCCCATTGAGACCCTGACGAGTTTTGCCTGTGAGAATGAGCCTCTTTGGAAATGGAGGCCGCGGAGCACTCCCCGCGACGAAAGTGATTCGTTGTCTTGCACAAAGCTGACGTCTGTGCCGGTTGCCAGGGTGAATTCATCGAGACGGAACGTCTCCATGAAATAGCCCCGTTTGTCGCCAAAGCGTTGTGGTTCAATAACCCACAGCCCCTTTATGCCGGTTTCGGAATATTTCATCGGCTAATATTGTGATTTATGTGCAAATTTAGTATTTTTGCGTTAAAATAGAAAAACGAGGGATTATGAAAAATAACATCATACTTTTCGATGTGCCTGCGGTGAGGGAGAATCTTTTGCCGTTGAGTTACACGCGTCCGGTAGCCGACTTTCTTGTCGGTATCACCACGCTTAGGCAGAAATGGGAAGCGTTTGTCAAAGATGGCAGGTTTTCTTATCTGACGGTTGATTATCTGTCGGAAAAGTTCCCCGTGGAAGACTGCGGTGAGAACCTGTTTATTGCATCCCATGTGATTGCCACGCAGCATATGGCTGAGTGCGTTGTTGCGTTGAAGCCCGGTAAGGCGCTTTTGGCAGATACGCGCGGTGGCGAGCGCATACTTTTGGCTGTGCGCGGCAGTATGGACGATTTCATGCGTTTCAGCGAGCAGCATGATGGGTGTGAATTGTTTGAAGACAAGGTTGATGCCATTACGAATGTGTATGACATATTCATGCTTAACGGGAGGCAGATTGAGGAAGATTTCGAGGTGCTTACCAAAGGGCGCGAAGGCCAGTCGATTCCCCGGAGCAATACGGTGATCGGTGACCCCGACTTGATTTATATAGAAAGCGGCGCCATTGTGGAGGGGGTGGTGCTGAACGCATCGCATGGCCCGATATATGTGGGGCGCCATGTCGATATCATGGAGGGGAGTTGCCTGCGCGGCCCGATTGCATTGTGTGAGCACAGCACCGTGAACATGGGCACTAAAATCTATCCCGGCACAACCCTCGGCCCGTGGTGTAAGGTGGGAGGCGAACTCAACAATGTTGTTATGTTCGGTTTTTCAAACAAGGCTCACGACGGGTTCTTGGGGAATGCCGTAATCGGAGAGTGGTGTAACCTGGGCGCCGGATGTGTGGCTTCAAATCTGAAAAACGATTATACGGAAATCAAACTGTGGAACTATCCTTCGCACCGTTTCCTCCGCACCGGCCTGCAGTTCTGCGGCCTGATTATGGCCGACCACTCAAAGGCCGGCATCAACACGATGTTTAACACGGCCACCGTGGTGGGCGTAGGGGTGAATATCCACGGTTCCGGTTTCCCAAGGAATTTCATCGCGTCGTTCAGCGAGGGCGGGCATGCCGGATTCACCGACCTTCCGATGGAGAAGTTCTTCGATACCGCCAGCCGCATGATGGCGCGCCGTGGCAAATCGCTGTCGGAGGCCGACCATCGCATTTTCTTGGCAATCAGGGAGATTGCGGAGAATTATAAATAGTAGGAAGTCATAAGTCTGAAATTGTGGGGGGTAAGTAAAAAAGAGGGTGTGTCATAATGGCTCATCTGGGTCGTCGCCCGAGGGCTTCGGGTTCGGTCATTGACCTTAGTCAACTCCCTTCACCCTCACCCTCAGGCTCCTACCATCTGAACCATTCTGACAGCACCCTCTCCATCCGGATGCCAAAAAGGCGTTGGTCGAATTTCGACACAACGCCTTTTGTCTGTAAGATTGTTGACGGACGGTCAGACTAACGATGCGATGGCTTCGGGGGTTAGGCCGCAGGATGCGAGCAGATCGGAGGCTTTGTATCGGTCGGGGAATGCTTTGGGAAGGCCGAGGGTGTGGACTGTGACGGCACTGCCCGACAGGTAGGCGGCGATTTTTTGGCCGAGGCCTCCGTCGAGGGTGTTATCTTCGAGTGTTATGACGGCCTGGTAGTCACGCAGATTGTCAAGTGTGTCGGTGTCGAGATGCGATATGACCCTCGGATTGATGAGGGTGGGGTTTAGACCGCGGCCACGCATAATTTCGGCAGCCTGTCTCCCGATTGTGAAAAAGTCGCCGGCAGCGATAATGGCAATTCCCCGGCCTTGTTCAACTGTCAGATAGCCTGCGTTGGCATAATCTTTTTCAACCTCTCCTTCAGCATGGACAACTTTGCCGGAAGGGGTGCGCACCACAACCGGTGTCACCCTTTGGGTGATTGCCCAGTCGAGCATGGCGAGATATTCCTCGACATTTGTGGGGGCGAGGAAAAGTATGCCCGGGATGTTAGATATCATCGGCACGTCGAAAAAGCCGAGATGGGTCATGTCGTTCATGCCCCATACGCCTCCGTAGAAAGTCACTATTGTGGCCGGGTTGCGGTTGATTGACAAGTCTTGCGACAATTGGTCGTAGGCACGTTGGAGGAATGTTCCGCATACTCCGAAAACGGGGTTGCATCCGGCGTTGGCGAGTCCCGATGCCATAGCTACGGCCTGTTCTTCGGCTATGCCGACGTCTATGAACCGGCTGCCGGCCGCTTCGCGCCGGTCTGGATAGAAACCTATGGCTCCGGGAGTGCCGGCTGTCAGAACACACAGGCCGGGGTTGTTGGCCATGCGGTTAAGCATATGGCTGGCAAATATGTCGATATAGTTGTCGGGGTTGGCCGGGGTGCTGAGCGCTCCGGTCTTGGGGTTGAACGGTGCGGAGAAATGGAATGCCTCTTTGTGCTTTTCAGCAACCGGCAACCCGTGGCCTTTAGTTGTGTTTATGTGGACTACGATAGGGGTGTCGGAATCTTTTACTTCGCTGAAGGCTTTGACCAGTGAGCGTAGGTCGTTGCCGTAGCCTACATAAAGGTATCTGAATCCCATTGCACGGAACAGGTTGCAGTCGGCTGTGCCGTTGGTCTGGCGCAGAAGTGAGAGGTTTTCGTAGATGCCACCGTGGTTCGGGGCTATGCTCATTTGGTTGTCGTTGACAATGACGATGAAGTTTGATTTCAGCGTTGCGGCATAGTCGAGTCCTTCAAAGGCTTCGCCGCCGCTGAGCGACCCGTCGCCGATTACGGCAATGACATTCTCGTGTGTGCCTTTGATGTCGCGTGCTTTGGCGAGCCCGGTTGCGAGCGATAATGATGTTGATGTGTGGCCGAGTGCGAATATGTCATAGGGACTTTCCCCGGGGTTTGTGTAACCGGTCACTTCGCCATAGCGTTCCGGATTGATGAAAGCGTCGATGCGGCCGGTCAGCATCTTATGCACGTAGGTCTGATGCGACACGTCGAAGACGATTTTGTCGACAGGTGCGTTGAACACGTAATGGAGGGCAATGGTGGCTTCAAGGAAGCCGAGGTTGGGCCCTGCATGGCCTCCGTGTGCTGCCAGTCTGGCAATAAGCGGGGCGCGTAGTGCATCGGCAAGTGATTCAAGCTGTTCGATGGTGAGGGGCCTGATGTCGTCCGGTGAACTGATGGCAGACAGATTTATGCTGCCCGGAAGTGAGGTGTCGATTATGCTCATAATGGTTTAAATGTTTTCCTGTTGCAAAGTTAGCAGGATGCCGTGTATCGCGGCTTATCAATATTGCGGCTTATCCAACCAAAATTGTGCCGGACTAAAAACGGGCAAAGTCGTGAAGTGTGTGGAGCCGCACATACTCACTTAAACGCTTTGTTGGAGGTTGGATTTGCGTGGGTGTGTTGTTAACGGGATTTGCGGTGTGTTATCCGTTTCTTGATAAGGTTCAGGCGATGAAGCCGCGCACGGAGGGAAACCCACAGGGGCGATGCGGTGGTCACAATGTCAGACCCCAGGGGGTCGGTGAATGTGAACTGCGGCTCGGCTCCGAACTGTTCCGGATAAATCATGCAGATGTTGTTGCGCGAGAAGTAGCGTTGCAGCAGCATGGGTATCTCGGCCATCGACGATGAGTGGGATACGGAGTTGGCGCGTGCACTGATTACAACAAACAGATCGTCGTCGAGCACCCGGTTGGCCAGCAGAATGAAATCGTCGCGGTCGGCTATGTCGCGGTATTCATGCCGTATGCCCAGCCCGGCTTCTCGGATAACCCCTCTTATTATGGGCTGTTGGGTTGTGTCGGCACAGAAGATTATGCGGCAGCCGATTTCATAGGAAAGATTACCCAGGGCAAGAACCCATTGGGAAAAACCGGTTTCGTATTGGGCTTTTTCCGGCACGAAGACAACGATGCGTGTTATTGTGTTAAGCGGTATATAGCATCTTGAGATAATCACCATCCGGTTGGTGGAATTAATAAGTTGCTCTGTTTTCGGACCGAGAAAAGAGTCGATAATCGTGTTTTTATGGTGCATACCGAGTATAATCTCGGAGATGTCGCGCTCCAGGATGGTGTTGACGATGCCTGTCACTGTGTTTATATCGAATCGCTCGATGGTTTCAATTGAACTGTCGGCGGCAGCGGCGGCGGCAGCGGCGAGCCTGAGTGAATTGGTTCCGGTGGCTTTTGATGCTGGGGTGTTGTCGTTGCGCACATGCAGGGCATAGAGCATGTCGGCGTCGATGCCTGTGCGATGGCGACGCATCATCATGGCAAGTTCTATTAGTGATGGTGATGTGACGGGATTGGAAACGGGGATGAGGGTGCGTATGCGCCGTAGGTTTCCGGCGGCTTTGTCTGGTTCGGTTGAGAGTGAGCGAATCTTGATTTTCGATGCAGCTCCCGAGGTGAAGATGGGGGCGAGTGCGCAGGTTACCAGTATCACAAGCACTGTGCCGTTGAGGATTGCCTCGTCCATCATCCGTGAGCCGTCGGGGAGGGTCATGTTGTAGCCGGTGGTTACAACCGCGAGTGCCACGGCTGTGTGGGCTGTGGTGAGTCCGAACATCATCGTGCGGTCGCAGGCGGCCATCTTGTAGGCCTTTTGGGCGATGTAGGCCGCCAGCCATTTGCTGGCAAGGGCGATTATAAGCATTATTGCCGCAACATACAGGGTGTTGCCGCTCATTATGACCCTGAGGTTGATCATCATTCCTACCCCTATCAGGAAGTAAGGGATGAACAGGGCGTTGCCGACGAATTCGATGCTGCTCATCAGTGGGGAGTTGACAGGGATGTAGCGGTTTAGCACCAATCCGGCAAAAAATGCCCCTAGCACAGGTTCAAGACCGATGGCAGCTGAAATCCAGGCAGAGAAAAACACCATTACCAACACGAAGATGTATTGGGTGACCTTTTCGCTGTATAGCTTGAAAAACCAGCGTGTCAGGCGGGGATAGACATAAAGCACTGCAACGCAATAGATTGCCAGGCGGCCCAGCAGCGATAGCGTGCCGATGAGATTGAAGCTGCCCGACTGATGTATGTTCACCGCTCCGGCCAATACGATGAGCGCTCCGACAACGGCTATGATCGTGCCCACCACTGAAATGAGCACCGCAGGACTTTTTGTCAGTCCGAAACGGGCGGCCACAGGGTAGGAAATCAGGGTGTGGGAGGCGAACATCGAGGCCAGCAGGAAGGCTGTGAGCCACCCTACGTGGAGTATATAAACAGATGCCAGCACCCCCATTACCATAGGTATGAAGAATGTGAGCAGTCCGAAAAGAATGCCCCGGCGCATATTTAGCCGCAGGTGGTACATGTCGATTTCCAGTCCTGCGAGAAACATCAGGTATAGCAACCCCACCTGGCCGAAGATGGCGAAAGAGCTGTCGCTGTCGAGGATGTTGAGTCCATGAGGGCCTACGGCTACTCCGGCAACGATCATGCCTACGATATGCGGAATCTTCAGCCTGTTGAGGATTACGGGCGCAAGCAGTATGATAACCAGCACAATCAGGAAGATTGCGACCGGATCGGTTACCATTGCTGCTGCGAGTGTAATCATGGGGGATAGGTGTTAAGTTTTAAGTCGCACGTTTTCAGTCGGAGATTATAGGTTTGGATTCTATGTACTTGGACTTATCATTTATGACTTACGACTTATGACTGTTTTTTAATATATGCCACGCAATCTGGACGGCGTTGAGGGCGGCGCCTTTGCGGATCTGGTCGCTGACAGTCCAGAAGGTGAGCCCGTTGGGGGTTGAGAGGTCGGCGCGGAGACGCCCTACGTAAACTGGGTCGTGGTGGGCCAGTCCGAGCGGCATGGGGTAGATGCGGTTGGCGGGGTCGTCCATCAGCACTACTCCGGGGGCTTTGGAAAAGGCTTCGCGTGCCTGTTCGACTGTTATGTGCTGTTCTGTCTCGACCCATATGGCTTCGGAGTGGGCGCGCATCACCGGCACGCGTACGCACATGGCGCTGACGCTGATGTTGGGGGAGTGCATGATTTTGCGTGTCTCGTTGAACATCTTCATCTCCTCTTTGGTGTAGCCGTTGTCGGTGAACTGGTCTATGTGGGGGATGACGTTATAGGCCAATTGTGCCGAGAATTTCTCGACTGTCGGTTTCTCGCCGCGTGAGATTTGTTCGTATTGCATGGCGAGTTCGTCCATGGCGGCCTGTCCGGCTCCGCTTGCGGCCTGGTAGGTTGCCACATGCACGCGGCGGATGGGGGAGAGGTCGTTGATGGGCTTCAGAGCCACGACCATCTGTATGGTTGTGCAGTTAGGGTTGCCGATTATCCGGCGGGGTGCGTTGAGGGCGTCGTCGCCGTTGACTTCGGGTACTACCAGCGGCACGTCGGCATCCATGCGGAAGGCTGAGGAGTTGTCGATCATCAGTGTGCCGTTGGCGGTTATGGTCTTGGCATATTCGCGAGAAGTTGATGCTCCGGCAGAGGTAAAGGCGATGTCGATGTCCCGGAACAGTTCCGCATCATGAGTAAGCTCCTTGACGATATATTCTTTACCTTTGAAGTTATATGCGCGTCCGGCACTGCGTTTCGATCCGAAAAGGGCCAGCCGGTCGATAGGAAAGTCTGTCTGGTCGAGCACGCGGAGAAGTTCCTGGCCTACGGCGCCGCTGGCGCCTACGATTGCTATGTTCATTGCCTTGTTGTCAGATTCGATTATTGATTTTAGGATTGATATGGGAGAACGTTTGAAGCCGTGGCTACAGTTTTTTGCAAAATTACTAACTTTGCGGAAATTGCGACGAAATATGGAGATAAAAAGATACTCAAGCGTATGCGAGGGCGAATGGAATGCATTTGTAGAAAGGTCGCGTCAGGGCACTTTCCTTTTCAACCGGGGGTATATGGATTACCATTCCGACCGTTTCGACGATTTTTCATTGATGGCATATGACCGTGGGGTGCTGAAAGGGGTTCTTCCGGCAAACCGGGTGGGGAATGTCCTCTACTCCCACCAGGGGCTGACATACGGGGGGTGGCTTACGCAGGAGGGGATGGATGCGTCGGGGATGCTTGGATTGTGGGCTGAAGCGGCTGGCTATCTTATTCCTGCCGGGATTGGCAGGATGGTCTATAAATGTATCCCCTGGATTTATTCTCGGATGCCGAGTGAAGAAGACCGTTATGCCCTGTTCCGTTCAGGCGCCCGGTGGGAGAGCTGCCAGGTGGCAAGCGTGGTGGATTTGAGGAATGGGTGGAAGTTCGACAGTAACGGGCGCCGCAATGCCGCCAAGGCCTCCAGGGCGGGGGTGCGGGTGGTGGAAAGTGATGATTTCGGAGGGTTCTGGCGGGTGCTGACGCAGGTGCTTGCGGAGCGTTATGGTGTAGCCCCGGTGCATTCGTTGGCTGAGATGGAGCTGCTCAAGGGGCGTTTCAATGACAATATCCGCCTGGTCCTGGCTGTCGATGCCGAGGGTGAAGTGCTGGCCGGAACGGTGCTTTATCTTGCCGGTCGTGTGGTTCATGTGCAGTATATAGCGTCGTCGCATCGCGGACGTGAGGAGGGTGCGCTGGCATTGGTTTTCAGCCGGGTCATGTCGCATTTCAATGGGTATGATTTTTTCGATTTCGGGACATCCTGCGAAAATGGCGGCCTCTATCTCAACGAAGGGCTCCTGCGGCAGAAATCGGGGTTCGGTGGGAGAGCCGTGGTCTATGAATCCTTCATTGTCGATTTGGCTGAAATCAAGACGAAATTATTTGGCAGTTAGGAAAATAAATCGTAATTTTGCAACGCTTTTCGGAGTATAGTGCGTCCTCGTGAATCCTAATCTGTTGATGGATAGGGTTTTAGGCGCATTGGATGCGTGTGAAGGAGGTGGCTTTTCCGCTCTTCATCTGCAGCTCCGGGGTTTGAATGGAAAAAGAGAAAACGAAATATAGAAAAAGAACTTTAAGTTAACAAACACAAAAAGACTAAGATGCCTACTATTCAGCAATTAGTAAGAAAAGGACGCGAAACCCTTGTGGATAAGAGCAAGTCGCCCGCGTTGGACTCCTGCCCTCAGCGTCGTGGAGTTTGCGTGCGCGTCTACACTACCACGCCTAAGAAACCTAACTCGGCTATGCGTAAGGTTGCCCGTGTACGTCTCACCAATGGCAAGGAGGTGAACTCCTACATCCCCGGTGAAGGGCACAACCTGCAGGAGCACTCAATCGTGCTGGTGCGTGGCGGCCGTGTGAAGGACCTTCCCGGTGTTCGCTACCACATCGTGCGCGGCACACTTGACACATCCGGTGTTAAAGACCGCACACAGCGCCGCTCCAAATACGGGGCCAAGCGTCCGAAGGCCGGTGCGGCTAAGAAGTAATCTGATTGTGGCGCATGCGCCCTCTGTTATGAGGCCGGCGCCCGCAGGTGAAGCGACTAAATAGCACCACGAGAAATCAACCCTGTTTTTTACCATTGTTTTTGATTTCCCGGAGCTGACAACGGTTGAGTAAACCCCTATGGCCGGAGGGCCGGGGTTGAAGAAGACACCAGCCACGACGAAAAAGCAAAAACACATCTTTTCGCTTAAACTTAAAATGAGAAAAGCTAAGCCTAAGAAACGCGTGATTCTGCCGGATCCGGTGTTTCACGACGTGAAAGTGACGAAATTCGTCAATCACCTCATGTATGACGGTAAGAAAAACACCGCTTACACGATTTTCTACAGCGCACTGGAGACTGTGAAGTCGAAAATGCAGAATGAAGAAAAAACCGCTCTCGAGATTTGGAAGAAAGCCCTCGAGAATGTAACTCCCCAGGTGGAAGTGAAGTCGCGCCGCGTCGGTGGTGCCACCTTCCAGGTCCCCACTGAAATCCGTCCGGACCGCAAGGAGTCGATATCAATGAAAAACCTCATCAATTATGCCCGCAAACGTGGCGGCAAGACCATGAGCGACAAACTGGCCGCGGAAATCATGGATGCCTTCAACGACCAGGGCGGCGCCTTCAAACGTAAAGAGGACATGCACAAGATGGCCGAGGCAAACCGCGCTTTCGCCCACTTCCGCTTCTGATTGCATGATGGAAACACAGTGTCTTTTCATTGATTAAACGATTCATAGATTCCACCAAAATGGCAAAAATAGACGAACAATTAAAATATACGCGTAACCTCGGCATCATGGCTCACATCGATGCCGGTAAAACGACCACATCGGAACGTATTCTGTTCTACACCGGTCTGACCCATAAAATCGGTGAGGTGCACGATGGAGCAGCCACCATGGACTGGATGGAGCAGGAGCAGGAGCGCGGTATCACAATTACCTCTGCCGCCACAACCACATTCTGGAAATATGCCGGCGACAAGTATAAGATCAACCTGATTGACACTCCGGGGCACGTTGACTTCACCGTTGAAGTAGAGCGTTCTCTGCGTGTGCTTGACGGTGCTGTGGCCACATTCTGCGCAGTCGGTGGCGTTGAGCCCCAGTCAGAGACCGTTTGGCGCCAGGCCGACAAATATAACGTCCCCCGTATCGGTTATGTCAACAAAATGGACCGTTCAGGGGCGAACTTCTTCGAAGTGTGCCGCCAGGTGAAAGATGTGCTGGGTGCAAACCCCTGTCCGATTCAGATTCCTATCGGTGCTGAGGAGACTTTCAGAGGTCTTATTGACCTTATCACAATGAAAGCCATTTTCTGGCACGACGAGACAATGGGCGCTGAATATACCGTAGAGGAAATCCCCGAAGGTCTTGCTGCAGAAGCAGAAGAATGGCGCGACAAAATGCTCGAGAAAATCGCTGAATACGATGACGAGCTCATGGAGAAATATTTCGACGATCCCTCGACCATTACAGAGGCTGAAATTCGTCGTGCCCTCCGTGCCGCCACTCTGAAAATGGACATCGTGCCTATGACCTGTGGTTCGTCGTTCAAGAACAAGGGCGTGCAGTGCCTTCTCGACAATGTGTGCGCATATCTTCCGAGCCCGCTTGACGCAGGCGCTATCGAAGGCCATGCAGTCGACGATCCCGACAGGATTGAAACCCGCGAGCCCTCGCCCGAAGCTCCCATGTGCGCTTTGGCGTTTAAGATTGCCACCGACCCATATGTTGGCCGCCTTACGTTCTTCCGTGTTTACTCCGGCGACGTTGTTGCCGGCAGTTATGTGCTCAATGCCCGCAGCGACAAGAAAGAGCGTGTTTCGCGTCTGTTCCAGATGCACTCTAACAAACAGAACCCGATGGAGAAAATCGGTTGCGGCGACATAGGCGCAGGTGTTGGTTTCAAGGATATCCGCACCGGCGATACTCTGTGCGACGAGGCTCATCCCATCGTGCTTGAGGCTATGGAATTCCCCGATCCCGTGATTGGTATTGCCGTAGAACCCAAGACCCAGAAAGACCTCGACAAACTCGGTGTGGGCTTGCAGAAACTTGCAGAGGAAGACCCGACATTCCGTGTTGAGACCAACGAAGAGACCGGCCAGACCGTCATCTCCGGTATGGGTGAGCTTCACCTCGACATCATCATCGACCGTCTGCGCCGCGAGTTCAAGGTTGAGTGCAACCAGGGCCGCCCGCAGGTTACGTACAAAGAGGCTATCACCAAGCCTGTCGAGCTCCGCGAAGTGTTCAAGAAACAGACTGGCGGACGTGGTAAATTCGCCGACATCATCGTGCGCATCGAGCCGGTTGACGAAGGCTTTGAAGGCAACCTGCAGTTTGTTGATGAAGTCAAGGGTGGTAACATCCCCAAGGAATTCATCCCTGCTATCCAGAAAGGTTTCACAAGCGCGATGAAAAACGGCGTTCTTGCCGGATATCCGGTTGAGAAACTGAAAGTGACTGTAATCGACGGTTCATTCCACCCGGTTGACTCCGACCAGCTCTCATTCGAGCTTTGCGCCATCCAGGCCTTTAAGAAAGGTTCGGAAAAGGCAGGGCCGGTTCTCATGGAGCCTATCATGAAAATCGAGGTTGTGACTCCGGAAGAAAGCATGGGCGACGTTATATCCGACCTCAACAAGCGCCGTGGCCAGGTTGAAGGAATGGAAACATCGCGCAGCGGTGCCCGTGTGGTGAAAGCCCAGGCTCCCCTTGCCGAAATGTTCGGTTATGTGACCGCCCTCCGCACAATCACTTCAGGTCGCGCAACTTCTACAATGACCTTCTCGCACTATGCTGAGGTTTCTTCTTCGATTGCGAAGAATGTGCTGACAGAGTGCCAGGGCCGTGTTGACCTCATCAAATAACCAGGCCGCCCAGACCTGTTCCAACTTAAAAAATAAGAAAACAACAATATGAGCCAGAAAATTAGAATCAAACTGAAATCTTACGATCACAACTTGGTTGACAAGTCGGCCGAGAAGATTGTAAAGACAGTGAAGGCTACAGGTGCGGTCATCAGCGGTCCCATACCCCTGCCCACCCACAAACGCATTTTCACTGTAAACCGCTCTACTTTCGTTAACAAGAAATCACGCGAGCAGTTCCAGCTCTCAGCCTTCAAACGCCTTATCGACATATACAACTCGACAGCCAAGACTGTTGATGCGTTGATGAAGCTCGAGCTCCCCTCGGGTGTAGAGGTGGAAATCAAGGTGTGATGCCTTTTCCCATATGGCGGTGCCGGCCTCATGCCGGTAGAGGTTTATGAGGCCGGCGCAGCTACAATGAATAAGAAAAAGAAATATCCCAATTTATAACTAACTACAGAAATGCCAGGATTATTAGGAAAGAAAATCGGAATGACATCCGTTTTCAGTGCCGACGGCAAAAACGTGCCGTGCACTGTTATCGAAGTAGGTCCTTGTGTGGTTACCCAGGTTAAGACTGTGGAGACCGACGGCTACAATGCCTTGCAGCTTGGTTTCGAGGAGCAGAAAGAGAAACACTGCACCAAACCCGAGCTCGGTCACTTCAAGAAAGCCGGTGTCACCCCCAAGCGCCACTTGGCCGAGTTCAAGGGTTTTGACAGCGAGTACAAACTCGGCGACGTTATTGACGTTGCCCTCTTCAGCGAAAACGATTTCGTGGACGTTGTGGGCACTTCGAAGGGTAAAGGTTTCCAGGGCGTTGTTAAGCGTCATGGTTTCGGCGGCGTAGGTCAGTCGACCCACGGCCAGCACAACCGCCTTCGTGCCCCCGGTTCAATCGGTGCCTGCTCTTACCCTGCGAAGGTGTTCAAAGGGATGCGCATGGCCGGCCAGACCGGTAACGAGCGTGTGACCGTTCAGAACCTGAAGGTTGTGAAGGTTATCCCCGAATACAACGTGTTGATGATTAAGGGCTCGATTCCCGGAAGTAAAGGTTCAATCGTAATGGTAGAGAAATAATGGAACTCGCAATATACAACATAAAAGGAGAAGACACCGGGCGCAAGGCTGTGCTCAACGACCAGGTGTTTGCCATAGAGGCCAACGAGCATGCCGTATATCTCGATGTGAAGCAGTACCTGGCCAACCAGCGTCAGGGCACGCACAAGTCAAAGGAACGTAGCGAAGTGTCTGGTTCCACCCGTAAGCTCCATAAGCAGAAGGGTGGCGGCGGAAGCCGTATAGGTGACATCAATTCGCCTGTGCTGGTGGGTGGCGGCCGCGTATTCGGCCCCCGTCCCCGTGACTACCGCTTCAAGCTCAACAAGAAGCTCAAGCAGCTTGCCCGCAAATCGGCCTTGACAGTCAAGGTTCAGGAAAACCAGATTAAGATTGTGGAAGATTTCACATTCGACGCCCCCAAGACTAAAGATTTTGTAAATTTTACTAAAAATTTCAAACTCGAAGGCCAAAAGGTGCTGTTGGTTTTAGCAGGCCAGGATAAAAACGTATATTTGTCGGCTCGTAATGTGCCGGGCGCCAGAATCATGACAGCAAGCGACCTGAACACATACTCGCTGCTCAACAACAAAGCCATCATCCTGACGGAGAGTGGCCTTGACGTCGTTAATAAATTTTAATCCGTAGGAGGAATCGAAGAATGGAATTCACAATTGAACCTATCGTAACCGAAGCTGCAACAAAGCTCACGGAGAAGCTCAATCGCTACACCTTCCGCGTTTCGCCCGAGGCCAACAAGTTCCAGATCAAGGATATGGTCGAGAAGCTCTACGGGGTCAAGGTGCTCAACGTGAACACTTATGTTGTTCGTGGCAAAAACAAATCGCGCTATACCAAGAGCGGCCTTCTCCGAGGCAAGACAGACCGTTGGAAGAAAGCCTATGTCACTGTTGGTGAGGGCGAAACAATCGACTTTTATAGCAACATCTGATAAATAGAAATGGCAGTAAGAAAATTCAAGCCCACCACACCGGGGCAACGACACAAAGTTATTGGCGTCTTCAAAGGAGCGATCACTGCTAAAGCGCCAGAGAAATCTCTTACAGTCGGTAAAAAAAGCAGCGGAGGCCGCAACTCCGCAGGCCACCTGACCACCCGCTACCTTGGCGGTGGCCACAAGCGCAAATACCGCATCATAGACTTTAAGAGAACCAAAGACGGTGTGCCCGCCGTAGTGAAGGCAATCGAGTATGATCCCAACAGGTCTGCCCGCATCGCCCTTCTTTACTACGTTGACGGAGCAAAAGCTTATATCATTGCACCCAACGGCTTAGAAGTCGGCGCAACCGTTGTCAGCGGTCCCGATGCGGCTCCCGAGGTGGGCAATGCTCTTCCTTTGAGCAAAATCCCCCTGGGCACCGTGGTACACGCAATCGAGTTGCGTCCCGGCCAGGGAGCCTTCATGGCTCGCTCTGCCGGCACTTTCGCTCAGCTTGTGTCGCGCGAAGGTGACTATGCGATTGTCAAACTTCCTTCAGGCGAAACCCGCAAAATCCTTGCCGCTTGCAAGGCTACTGTAGGTGTGGTTGGTAACTCAGAGCATTCTCTGGAGCGTTCCGGTAAAGCCGGCCGCTCGCGCTGGCTCGGCCGCCGCCCCCACAACCGTGGTGTCGTCATGAACCCTGTAGACCACCCGATGGGTGGTGGTGAGGGCCGCGCTTCAGGAGGACATCCCCGCTCGCGCACAGGCCTTTACGCTAAGGGTCTCAAGACTCGCTCGCCGAAGAAGACTTCGTCGAAGTATATCATCGAGAGAAGGAAAAAGTAATCTCTTAAGTTAAAGACAAAGACAACACAATGAGTCGTTCATTAAAAAAAGGCCCGTACATCAGCGTTAAGCTCGAGAAGAAAGTCTCCGCCATGGAGGAGAGCGGCAAGAAGTCGGTTATCAAGACATGGAGCCGCGCTTCGATGATTGCCCCCGAATTCGTAGGCCATACTTTCGCTGTACACAACGGCAACAAGTTCATCCCTGTCTATGTTACCGAGAACATGGTAGGTCACAAGCTGGGCGAGTTCGCCCCGACCCGCACGTTCCGCGGTCACGGCGGCAACAAGAAGAAATAATAAGCCGGGCCCTGTTTAACATAACCTTTGATAAAAAAGAAAAGAAATAAAATGGGTGTAAGAAAAAGAAACTCAGCTCAGGCAAGAAAGGAAGCCCTCAAGACGCTGTATTTCGCCAAACTGACCAACGTGCCTACCTCTCCGCGCAAGATGCGCCTGGTGGCCGACCTGGTACGCGGCAAAGAAGTGTTCCGTGCATTGGGTATCCTCAAATTCTCTAATAAGGAGGCTGCCGCCCGCGTGGAGAAACTGCTGCGCTCGGCTATCGCCAACTGGGAAGCCAAAAATGAAAGAAAGGCAGAAAGCGGCGAGCTTTACATCAGCTCAATCAATGTTGATTGCGCCCCGATGCTCAAGCGTCTGCGCACCGCTCCCCAGGGACGTGGCTACAGAATCCGTAAACGGTCAAACCACGTAACCCTGTATGTTGACACAATTGATAACGACACAAAAACGAAGGACTAAGAAATGGGACAGAAAGTAAATCCGATTAGCAACCGCTTAGGCGTAATCCGCGGATGGGATTCCAACTGGTTTGGCGGCAAAAAATATGGAGACACTCTTCTGGAGGATTCCAAGCTCCGCAAGTATCTCAATGTCCGTCTGGCCAAATCAAGTGTTTCGCGTATCGTTATCGAGCGTACCCTGAAACTGATCACAATCACCGTGTGCACTTCACGTCCGGGAGTGATTATCGGCAAGGGTGGCGCAGAAGTCGACAAGCTCAAAGAAGAACTCAAGAAAATCACCGACAAGGACGTTCAGATTAACATTTTTGAAGTTAAGCGTCCGGAACTCGACGCCCAGATTGTGGCAAGCACCATCGCCCGTCAGATTGAGGGTAAGATTGCTTACCGCCGCGCAGTCAAGATGGCTATCGCCGCCACTATGCGTTCTGGTGCAGAGGGTATAAAGGTGCAGGTTTCAGGCCGCTTGAACGGTGCTGAAATCGCCCGCTCTGAAATGTTCAAAGAAGGTCGTACCCCGCTTCATACACTTCGTGCCGATATCGATTATGCGTTGGTTGAGGCTCACACCAAAGTCGGTGTGCTCGGTGTGAAGGTCTGGATCTGCCGTGGCGAGGTCTATGGCAAGCGCGACCTTTCTCCCAACTTCACTACTCCTGCCAAGGAAGGGCGCCAGTCGTCAGACCGTGGCAACAAGGAGCGTCGCGGCGGTTTCCGCAGACCGCGCGGCAATCGTTAAAAACCATGCTTCCGGCGTCCGGGCTTCCCGACAGGGGATGTCCGGTCGGCGGCCGGTTGCCATGTCCCCTACGTTGGGGGGCTGGGGCAGCCGCTTCTTAAACGCAGCGATGTGTTTGGAGGATTACGGAGCGGTTCTCCGTAGAGCAGCCGCATGACGGCGCAATGGCAGCGGCGGTGGAGTTCCCACCCACCTTCCTCGGGAAGTTCCGGCCGGAGCCTTTGACTGTTCAACGCCTGAGTGGCATGAAGGGTTTTTAATTGTTTTCATAAATTTGAATAACATCAACAAAAATGTTACAGCCGAAAAAAACTAAATTCCGCAGAGTCCAGAAGGGGCGCGCCAAGGGTAATGCCCAGCGCGGCAACCAGCTTGCTTTCGGTTCGTTTGGCATCAAGACCCTGGAGGCAAAATGGATCACGGGTCGCCAGATAGAAGCTGCCCGTGTGGCCGTGACCCGTTATATGCAGCGTCAGGGTCAGCTCTGGATCCGCATCTTCCCTGATAAGCCCATAACCAGGAAGCCTTTGGACGTGCGTATGGGTAAAGGTAAAGGTAACCCCGAAGGGTTTGTAGCCTCCGTTACCCCGGGTCGCATGATTATCGAGATTGACGGTGTTCCGTTTGACGTAGCCAAAGAGGCTCTCCGTCTTGGCGCCCAGAAGCTGCCTGTGACCACCAAGTTCGTGGTAAGCCGTGATTATGATCCCAGTCAGAACGTGTAATTGAAAAGAAGCTATGAAGAAAGAAGAAATCAAAGAGCTCTCAACGGCCGATCTCAAGGAGCGCCTGGCTCAGATGGAGAAGGATTATCTCCAGCAGAAGGCTAACCATGCCGTGTCACCCCTTGACAATCCCGCCAAGATTACACTCGACCGCAAGATGATTGCCCGTGTGAAAACCGAGCTTCGTCGCCGCGAACTCAACAATCAGTAACCCCTTACCACCATATGACTGAAATGGAAGAAAAAAGAAATCTCAGAAAAGAGCGTATCGGGGTTGTATCGAGCAACAAGGGTGACAAGACTATCACTGTCACAGTGAAATACAAAGAGAAGCACCCCATCTATGGTAAGTTCATCAACAAGACCAAGAAATATCACGCCCACGACGAAAAGAACGAGTGTGAAGTTGGCGATACCGTACGCTTAATGGAAACCCGCCCCCTCTCGAAAACCAAGAGGTGGCGCTTAGTAGAAATCATCGAAAAAGTTAAGTAACCATGATACAGACCGAATCACGTTTAACCGTTGCTGACAACAGCGGTGCAAAAGAGGCACTGTGCATCCATGTGCTGGGTGGCACCGGCCGCCGCTACGCATCTGTGGGCGACATCATCGTTGTTTCCGTCAAGAGCGTAATCCCCTCGTCTGACGTAAAGAAAGGCACTGTATCAAAAGCAGTGGTAGTGCGCACCAAAAAGGAAGTGCGTCGTCCCGACGGCAGCTATATCCGCTTCGATGACAACGCATGTGTGCTCCTTAACAATGCAGGCGAACTCCGCGGCACCCGTATCTTCGGCCCGGTGGCCCGCGAACTCCGCGCCACCAACATGAAGATTGTTTCTTTGGCACCTGAGGTACTTTAATCAACTGAAGCAAAAACAGTAAACACAGACAACCCCAATGAGCAAATTACATATCAAAAAGGGAGATACCGTTTACGTTCTCGCCGGTGAGGACAAGGGCCAGCAGGGCCGTGTGCTCTCAGTCCAGGCTGCCAAGAACAGGGCTATCGTAGAGGGTATCAATATCGTGTCGAAGAGCACGAAACCGACCGCCAAGCATCCGCAGGGCGGCATCGTGAAGATGGAAGCACCCATCAATATCTCTAACCTCGCGCTGATCGACCCCAAGAGCGGCAAACCCACCCGTGTGGGAATCCGCATCAACGAAAAGGGCGAGAAAGTACGTTACTCTAAAAAATCAGGAGAGGAGATCAAATAATGAGCACCACAACCCTTAAAAAGCAGTATGACGAGAAAATCGTGCCTGCTCTGACCAAGGAATTCAATTACACGACTCCGATGCAGGTTCCCCGCCTGGTGAAAATCGTGATAAACGAAGGCCTCGGCGACGCAACCCAGGATAAGAAAATCATTGAGACTGCAATCAACGAGCTGACTGCCATAACAGGCCAGAAGGCAGTTGCCACCCTCTCCAAGAAGGATATCTCGAACTTCAAGGTACGCAAAAAGATGCCTATCGGCGCGCGTGTCACCTTGCGCCGCGAGCGCATGTATGAGTTCCTGGAACGTCTGGTGCGTGTGGCTCTGCCCCGTATCCGTGACTTCAAAGGAATCGAAGGCAAGCTCGACGGCCGTGGCAATTACACCCTCGGCATAAGCGAGCAGATTATCTTCCCTGAAATCAACATCGACAGCATCAACAAGCTGATGGGTATGAACATCACGTTTGTGACCACGGCTAACACCGATGAAGAGGGCTACGCTCTGCTGAAGCAGTTCGGCCTCCCCTTCAAAAACAAGTAAGAGGCTGCACGGTGCGGTTGAGGTGCAGGCCTCGAAAAAAACTCTTATCCGGCGCAATAAATGCGTTTTTTACGCGTTGCATAATAGATGTGCCGAAGAGATGAGTGCCAGGCCGGGCACTGCAGCCGCGGCAGGATAAGCAAAATTCCACGCTAATAATAAAAGGAAAACGATAAGAAAATGGCAAAAGAATCAATGAAAGCCCGCGAGGTGAAGCGTCAGAAGCTCGTGGCTAAGTATGCCGCCAAAAAGGCTGCCCTCAAGGAGGCCGGCGACTACGAGGCTCTCCAGCTTCTTCCGAAAAATGCTTCATCGGTGCGTCTTCACAACCGTTGCTCGATTACAGGCCGTCCGAAAGGGTATATGCGCCAGTTCGGCATTTCGCGTATCCAGTTCCGCGAAATGGCATCGGCAGGTCTTATCCCCGGTGTGAAGAAAGCAAGCTGGTAATCTCCGGGATTAACATTGAGTGACCGTCGGCCTGCGGGCCGCCGGCGCCGATGTTGCCGGGCAGGCACCAGCATGGTCCGCCGGGTAAGCCCATTCTGCGGGACCCCCCGGAAGGCAACCGTTGCCGGTTAAGTCCCCCCGGCATTTCCCTGATGGCAAAGATTTGGCTACCGGGGTAACAAACCGATAAATCACAGAGAGTTATTAAATATTGTTGGGAGCTGTCCCAATCAATTTAAAACCATTCAAATCAAAAATGACTGATCCAATAGCAGATTATTTGACGAGATTGAGGAATGCGATCAAAGCGCAGCACAGAGTCGTTGAGATTCCCGCCTCAAACTTGAAGAAAGAGATCACCAAGATTCTCTTTGAGCAGGGCTATATCCTTAACTACAAGTTCATCGACGGTGTGAATACCGCCGGAGTGATTAAGGTGGCTCTGAAGTATGACCCACAGGATCGTGTGAATGCAATCAAGGGTCTGAAACGCGCGTCCCGTCCGGGTCTGCGCCAGTACACGGGTTATAAAAACATGCCCAGGGTGTTAAATGGCTTAGGTATCGCTATTCTTTCAACTTCGCGCGGCGTAATGACCAACAAAAAGGCTGCCGAGCTTAAAGTTGGCGGCGAAGTTTTGTGTTACGTTTACTAATCTTAAAGGAGGAATAATATTATGTCAAGAATAGGTAAAGCTCCAATTGAGATTCCCGCAGGCGTGACAGTGAACGTCGACAAGAATAACGTGGTTACCGTGAAAGGCCCTAAAGGTGAACTTTCGCAGGCTGTCAACCCCGAATTTGAGATAAAGGTAGAAGACGGGCACATTGTGCTGACCCGTCCGTCAGATGACCGCGAACACCGCTCGCAGCACGGCCTTTACCGTGCGCTGGTCCACAACATGGTTGTAGGTGTTTCTACGGGCTACCGCAAGGAAATGGAATTAGTGGGTGTGGGTTACCGCGCAAGTGCAACCGGGCAGGTGCTTGAACTTTCGCTCGGCTTCTCCCACGCTATATATATCAAACTTCCCGCAGAGGTGAAGGTTGAAGCAAAGTCGGAACGTAACAAGAACCCCTTGATTATTCTTGAGAGCGACGACAAGCAGCTTCTCGGCCAGGTTTGCGCCAAAATCCGCTCGCTCCGCAAGCCTGAACCTTACAAGGGTAAGGGTATCAAGTTCGTCGGCGAAGTTATCCGCCGCAAGTCTGGTAAAACGGCAGGTGCCAAATAAAATGTAAGCTATCATGATCTCAAAGCAAGACAGAAGAAATAAGATCAAGGCTCGTATCCGCGGCAAAATCTCCGGCACCGCCGGCCGTCCGCGCATGAGTGTGTTCCGCAGCAATAAACAAATCTATGTTCAGCTCGTCGATGATGCCGAAGGCAAAACTTTGGTTTGCGCTTCGTCAAAGGGTATCGAAGAGGGCAACAAAATAGAGATTGCCGCCAAGGTAGGTAAGGCGATTGCCGAGAAGGCTCTCGCAGCCGGGGTGACCGAAGTGGTATTTGACCGCAACGGCTATCTTTTCCACGGAAGAGTAAAATCATTGGCTGACGCAGCTCGCGAAGGCGGACTTAAATTCTAAAACAATCATGGTAAATAAGAATAATCGAGTAAAATCCACAAACGATATCGAGTTGAAAGACCGCCTGGTCGCCATCAACCGTGTCACAAAAGTGACAAAGGGTGGCCGCGCCTTCACATTTGCCGCGATTGTCGTTGTAGGTAACGAGGACGGCATTGTTGGCTGGGGTCTCGGAAAGGCTAATGAGGTTACCGCCGCCATTGCAAAGGGGGTTGAGGCTGCAAAAAAGAACCTGATCAAGGTTCCCGTGCATAAAGGGACTATCCCCCACGAGCAGGCTGCCAAGTTCGGCGGCTCGCGTGTGTTGCTCCGTCCGGCTTCCCATGGTACGGGAGTGAAGGCTGGCGGTGCCATGCGTGCTGTTCTTGAGAGTGTAGGCATCACCGACGTGCTTGCCAAGTCGAAAGGTTCGTCTAACCCCCACAACTTGGTGAAAGCTACAATCGAGGCTCTGAGCGAGATGCGCTCTCCGGCTCAGATTGCCCAGAACCGCGGCATCTCGGTAAGCCAAGTTTTCAACGGTTAATCAAAGTCAATTATCGGACATGGCACAGATTAAAATCAAGCAGATAAAGAGCCGTATCGGCGCTCCGAAGGTGCAGAAGCTCACCCTCGATGCTCTAGGGCTCAGGAAAATGAACCACGTTGTGGTCAAGGAGGATAATCCTTCTATAAGAGGAATGGTAAAACGCGTCCACCATCTGGTGGAGGTTGTTGAGGCCTGAGCTCTCGCCGTTTGATGGCGGCTCTTTTCAGTGAAAGAGAATAAAACAAAGTCAAAAACAGGAAGAATATAAATTGCCGGGCCGGGTGGAACCTCCCCGTGACATCTGACCCGGCTGTTTTCCTCCTCTTTTCAAGTAACAAACAAAAGAAATCTATCATAGATTATTATGGATTTAAGTAATTTGAGACCCGCAGTGGGTTCCACCACCCGCGAAACCCGTGTGGGCCGCGGCCCCGGTTCTGGTAAAGGTGGGACATCCACACGCGGACACAAGGGCGCCAAGTCGCGTTCGGGCTATTCGCGCAAGATTGGTTTTGAAGGCGGTCAGATGCCGTTGCAGCGCCGTCTGCCCAAGTTCGGCTTCAAGAACTTCAACCGTGTTGAGTATAAGGTTGTGAATCTTGATGCCATCGAGGCGCTTGCCGCTTCAAAGGCGCTTGAGAAAGTGGGTATTGAGGAACTTCGTGCTGCCGGTCTGGTTGGCAGAAAGGATCTCGTTAAGATTCTCGGCAACGGTGCAATCACCCGCAAAGTCGAGGTTGAAGCCAACGCATTCTCAGCAGCCGCCGAAAAAGCCATTGTTGAGGCCGGCGGTTCCATCAACAAAGTAAAGTAATTCGATGAAATTCATACAGACATTAAAGAATATCTGGACGATTCAGGAGCTCCGTCAGCGTTTGACCATTACTGTGCTTCTGGTGCTGGTCTACCGTCTTGGCTGTTATGTTGTGCTTCCCGGCATAAATCCTAACGACCTTGATGCGTTGACTTCTTTCACCAACCGCAGCGGACTGATGCAGCTTCTGGATATGTTCTCGGGAGGCGCTTTCTCTCAGGCCTCCATCTTCGCGCTGGGTATCATGCCATACATTACTGCGTCGATTGTGATTCAGCTTGCGGGCATGGTTCTGCCTTCTTTCCAGAAGATGCAGCGCGAGGGCGAGAGCGGCCGTCAGAAACTCAACCAGTACACGAGATATCTGACCGTCCTGATTCTGTTTGTGCAGGGGCCGGCATATCTTTATAACCTGCGTGCTCAGGTTGTGAATGCCGGGGGCACTGTCGAGATGGGCTTATGGACTGTCGTGTTCCTCACGATTATCCTTGCAGCCGGTTCGATGTTCATCATGTGGCTTGGCGAGCGTATAACAGACCGTGGTATCGGCAATGGTATCTCTTTCATCATCCTTGTCGGTATTATCGCCCGTCTGCCAATCGCATTGTTCTACGAGTTCACAAGCCGTCTGCCGGGTTCAAACGGCTCGGAAGGTGGTCTGATAATGTTCATCGTTGAGATTGTGCTGTTGTTTGCCGTTACGATTGGTGCGGTGCTGTTGGTTCAGGGTACCCGCAAGGTGCCTGTGCAGTATGCAAAGCGCATTGTCGGCAACAAGCAGTATGGCGGTGCCCGCCAGTATATCCCTCTGAAGGTTAATGCTGCCGGCGTTATGCCTATCATCTTTGCCCAGGCAATCATGTTCATACCAATCACGCTGGCAGGATTCGGTGCTAAAGAGGGCTCTACAGGCTTCTTCGCCACATTCTCCGATATCAACGGGTTCTGGTATAACCTGGTATATTTCATCCTGATTGTGGCTTTCACTTATTTCTATACTGCCATAACTGTGCGCCCCACCCAGATGGCCGAAGAGATGAAGCGCAACAACGGGTTCATCCCCGGTGTCAAGCCTGGTAAGAAAACCGCAGACTATCTTGATTCCATAATGTCGCGCATCACATTGCCGGGTTCTATCTTTCTCGGCATTGTGGCCGTCCTGCCGGCTTTTGCCCGTCTGTTCGGCATCAGCCAGAATTTTGCACAGTTCTTCGGCGGCACATCGCTGCTGATTATGGTAGGTGTGGTTCTCGACACTCTCCAGCAGATTGAGTCTCATCTGATGATGCATCACTACGACGGTCTGATGAAGGATGGCAAGATAAAAGGCCGCACAACAGGAAGTGCCTATTAATATCTAAATCCGTTGAGTTGAAATGGCGCACTGCAAAGGGGCGCCGGTTAAGTGAAACTGAAATGATTTATCTGAAGACACCGGAAGAAATCGAGCAGATGCGTGCCGCTTGTGATCTGACAAGCCGTACGCTTGCCGAGATGGCCAAGTGGGTCATGCCCGGTGTTACCACTCATAAGATCGATTCCGTTGCCAAGGAATTTATCCTTGACAACGGAGGTCGACCTTCATGCCTTGGCTACGGCGGCTTCCCCGGTGCGGTCTGTGTTGAGGTCAACGAGGTCGTCGTGCATGGATTCCCGTCGAGCTATACCCTCAAGGAGGGTGACATAGTCGGGCTTGATGTGGTTGTTGAGCTTAACGGCTTCAATGGCGACATGTGTTACACTTTCCCCGTGGGAGAAGTTGACGAAAAGGTGATGCAGCTCATGCTTACCACGAAGGAGTCGCTCTACAAGGGAATTGCCGCCTGCCGTGAAGGGAGCCGTATCGGCGATATCGCCAATGCAATCCAGACGTATGTTGAGCGCAAGGGTTATACCGTGGTGCGCGAGATGTGCGGCCATGGCATCGGCCGAAAAATGCATGAAGATCCTGAGGTGCCTAATTACGGACGTCGGGGAACCGGCCCTGTAATCAAGAACGGCATGTGCCTGGCTATAGAGCCTATGATTAATCTCGGAAGCCGCAATATCATGGTTGAACGTGATGGGTGGACTTGCCGGACGAAAGACCGTAAACCGTCGGCTCACTATGAGCATACGGTTGCTGTGCACGGTGGTGAAACCAGCGTTTTGACTACTTTTGATTATGTGCAAGAGGTCTTAGGCGACCGGTTCATATAACCGGCTGATGAGGCTTGTGCCTGTGGGGGGCCGCGCTATCGCATGTTGAGTGGGATTATTCGGATATTTCAGTTAACGGAGCGTATTTCCAGACAAATAGAATTTAGATTAATAATATGGCAAAACAGTCAGCTATCGAGCAAGATGGCATAATAGTGGAGGCATTGTCAAACGCGATGTTCCGCGTCGAGCTTGAAAACGGCCATGAAATCACGGCCCATATCTCCGGAAAAATGCGGATGCATTATATAAAGATTCTTCCCGGAGATAAGGTCAGGGTGGAGATGTCGCCATACGACCTCTCGAAAGGCCGCATAGCTTTCCGCTACAAGTAAAAAAACAAATATTTTGTAACTATAGTTATTCCAAGATTCTCATGAAAGTAAGAGCTTCAATCAAGAAGCGTACCCCGGAAGACAAGATTGTGCGCAGAAAGGGTCGCCTCTATGTGATCAACAAGAAAAATCCCAAAAACAAACAACGCCAGGGATAACAGTTTAAGGTTGTGACAATCAGCGCCTCCCGTCAGGATATTAGTCCGTTTGATAAAAGCGGGCCAATGGGGTGGTGCGTGTTGATTTTCACATTTGCCCGAAAATTGTTACTTTTGCAAAAAAATTAGTGATATAATAAAGTATTATATGGCAGTAAGAATCGTGGGAGTTGACCTCCCCCAGAACAAACGAGGCGAAATCGCCTTGACTTATATCTTCGGCATAGGCCGGAGCGCCGCAAAGACCATCCTGGAGAAAGCCGGCGTGGATGTGAACATCAAGGTTCAGGACTGGACCGACGCACAGGCCGCGAAGGTTCGTGAAGTTATCCAGGCAAACTACAAGGTTGAAGGTGACCTGCGCAGCGAGGTGCAGTTGAACATCAAGCGTCTGATGGACATTGGTTGCTATCGCGGGATCCGTCATCGTAACGGTCTCCCCGTCCGCGGTCAGAGCACAAAGAACAACGCACGCACCCGCAAGGGCCGTAAGAAAACAGTCGCAAACAAGAAAAAGGCCACTAAATAATAAGGCTCAAGAATTAACAGCATTAGCATTATGGCAAAAAAAACAGTCGCAGCTAAGAAGAGAAATGTTAAAGTTGACGCAGCCGGTCAGCTCCACGTTCACTCCTCCTTCAACAATATCATTGTGTGCTTAGCCAACAGCGAAGGCCAGGTAATCTCTTGGTCGAGCGCCGGCAAGATGGGCTTCCGTGGCTCTAAGAAAAACACCCCCTATGCAGCTCAGATGGCCGCCCAGGATTGCGGCAAGATCGCTTATGATCTTGGACTGCGTAAAGTGAAGGCTTATGTGAAAGGACCCGGCAACGGTCGTGAGTCAGCAATCCGCACCGTGCATGGCATGGGCATTGAGGTTACTGAGATCATCGACGTTACTCCGCTTCCCCACAACGGTTGCCGTCCGCCCAAACGTCGTCGCGTATAATAGCGCAAGACCGGCTGTGATTCATAGAAACGTCATTTGATTACGGCCGTTTTTCAACGACATAGAAAAATAAGATAATCTGCCTGACGGCTGCGGTGTCCGGCCGCCTTAATGTCTGGGGATTTCCTCCAGAGTCCGATAAGGGCAGAAATCACACACAATTATTTCAAGAAAAAGAAATGGCTAGATATACAGGTCCGAAGACCAAAATCGCACGCAAATTCGGGGAACCCATTTTTGGCGAAGATAAAATCTTGAGCCGCCGTAACTTCCCCCCGGGTCAGCACGGTCAAAACCGTCGCCGCAAAACATCGGAATATGGCATACAGCTCCGTGAGAAGCAGAAAGCAAAATACACATATGGAGTTCTTGAACGCCAGTTCCGCAACCTCTTCGAGAAAGCGTCATCGATGAAAGGTATCACCGGTGAGATTCTTCTGCAGCTTCTCGAAGGCCGTCTTGACAACGTTGTATACCGTCTGGGGATCGCACCCACACGTGCAGCCGCCCGTCAGCTCGTGCTTCACAAGCATGTTACTGTGAACGGTAAGGTTGTTAATATCCCTTCTTACGCCGTTGAGGCGGGAGATGTTGTTGGTGTGCGTGAGAAATCGAAATCGCTTGAGGTTATCGCTGATGCGCTCGCCGGTTTCAACCACAGCAAATATCCTTGGATTGAATGGGACGAAAGCTCAAAGAGCGGAAAGTTCCTGCACGTTCCTACCCGCGAAGACATACCTGAAAATATCAAGGAGCAGCTTATCGTCGAGTTGTATTCTAAATAATCATTATTAAACTAAGATCCATGGCTATTTTAGCATTCCAAAAACCTGACAAGGTTGTGATGTTAGAAGCTAACAACTTCTACGGCAAATTCGAGTTCAAGCCTTTGGAGCCGGGCTATGGTATCACTGTCGGCAACGCTTTGCGCCGCGTGCTTCTTTCGTCGCTTGAAGGTTATGCCATCTCGGCAATCAAAATCGACGGAGTGAAACACGAGTTTGATACCATTCCAGGTGTTAAGGAAGATGTTACCAACATAATCCTTAACTTGAAGAAGGTTGACCTCAAGCAGGTGACCGAAGATGCCGAGACCGAAAAGGCAACCATCACCGTGTCGGGTCAGGAGGTGTTCAAGGCCGGTGACATTGGCAAGGCCCTGTCGGGCTTCGAGGTCCTCAATCCTGAGGAGGTCATCTGTCATTTGGATCCCAGCGCGAGCATCAACATCGAAGTTACCATAAATAAAGGTCGCGGGTGGGTGCCTGCCGATGAGAACCAGGTTGAGATACAGGATATCCAGACTTTGGCCATCGACTCGATTTACACTCCGATTAAAAATGTGAAATACGCTGTTGAGAACTTCCGCGTTGACCAGAAAACCGACTACGAAAAGCTGATTATTGAAATAACCACCAACGGGTCTATTCTGCCTAAAGAAGCTCTTAAAGAGGCTGCCAAGATTCTGATTTACCATCTGATGCTTTTCTCAGATGAAAAAATCACTATCGAAACCACCGAGGCTGACGGCACTGAGGAATTCGATGAGGAAATCCTTCATATGCGCCAGCTCCTTAAGACCAAATTGGTCGATATGGATTTGTCGGTGCGTGCGCTTAACTGCTTGAAGAGCGCGGAGGTGGAAACTCTTGGCGAACTGGTTGTTTTCAATAAGACAGACCTCCTGAAATTCCGCAACTTCGGTAAAAAATCGCTTACCGAACTTGATGAACTGCTTGCCAATCTCGGCCTTTCATTCGGAATGGATATTTCAAAGTATAAATTAGACAAAGAGTAACAAACAACGATGAGACACAATAAATCTTTCAACCATCTTTCGCGCAAGAAAGCTCACCGCGACGCCTTACTCGCCAATATGACAATTTCTCTTATCAGGCATAAGAGAATTTTCACAACTTTGGCAAAAGCAAAGGCTCTCCGTGTGTATGCTGAGCCGCTGATTAACCGTGCGAAAAACGATTCTATGGCGAACCGCCGCCTTGTTTTCTCCTATCTTCAGAACAAAGAGGCTGTCACAGAGCTTTTTCGCGAGATTTCACAAAAAATCGCTGACCGCCCTGGAGGTTACACCCGTATCTTGAAAACAGGGAACCGTTTAGGCGACAATGCGAAGACTTGCTTCATTGAGCTGGTTGACTATAACGAAAATATGCTTAAGGATAAAGCTGCCAAGAAATCGGGTCGCACCCGCCGCAGCAAAAAATCCGTTGCAGCTGATGCTCCTGTTGCTGATGCTCCTGTTGCTGAAACACCGGCTGCAGAAACTGCTGAATAATCTCTGGCTCTTTTCGGAGTTAAGATATAAGAAGGCGTTGTGTCGAAATTCGACCAACGCCTTTTTTGCATCCGGATGGAAAGGGGCTGTCAGTAATCGCGAAGCATATTGCCTTAACGTGTAAGTAAGTCATCAAAATTGTTACGCATATTATGAATCTTCAGACTTTATATTATCGGCGGAGCCTTTTCAGTGCTTTAACCCTCATATTCAGTCGTGTAGACAGCTACACTCCTTCATTCTCGGGCTAAAATCCTCGAAAAGTCTCTCTCCGATAATATAAAATAATTTTTATGACTTACTTATTTTGATTTACTTAATATCACCTGATTAATTTGATGGTGTTAGGTTCAAACAGTTTCGTAATAATTAATCACCCGCGTGATATGCACGACTATTATGAAACCATATGTGTGTGGGATAGCGGGAGCAGTATGAACCTCATGATATGGCAGGTCTGTAGATGAATGCGGTTTTGTCTGAAGGTTTAGGAGAATGTGACATATCCTGATCGGACCGATCCGGTGGAATTTGACGCCTTGTCTCATGGGTGTGACCTGTTTGTGGATGTTGTTGCTTGTTATTGTGTTGCAGGTTGTTAATTGGGAGGATTTTTCGGTTGTTAAAAATGTGAATTAGCTGGAAATTTCGTAACTTTGCGGCTGTAATCCGCGTTTTACAGCTGGCAGTTGTTGCCTGTGCTGGGTTGCAGGATAATTATTTGGACAATAAGTTTTAATTTAGCAATAAACGCTTAAAAAGCAAACTGTTATGAAAATTGAAAAAATCATTGGTCGTGAGGTTCTCGATTCTCGTGGTAACCCCACTGTTGAAGTTGATGTGATTCTTGAAAGCGGTGCTTTCGGCCGCGCATCAGTGCCTTCTGGCGCTTCGACCGGTGTTAACGAGGCTCTTGAGTTGCGCGATGGCGACAAAAACCGCTATATGGGCAAGGGTGTGCTCAAAGCTGTTGCCAACGTTAACGGCCCTATCGCAGAAGCCCTAAAAGGGATGAGCGCTCTCGACCAGATTGCAATCGATGAAAAAATGCTGGCTCTTGACGGCACTGACACCAAGAGCAATCTTGGCGCAAATGCAATTCTTGGCGTTTCTCTCGCTGTTGCAAAGGCTGCTGCCAACTATCTGGATCTGCCCCTTTACAAGTACATCGGCGGTTGCAACACATATGTGCTGCCCGTTCCTATGATGAATATCATCAACGGCGGTGCCCACTCAGACGCTCCAATCTGCTTCCAAGAATTTATGATCCGCCCCATCGGCGCGACATCTTTCCGTGAAGGCATCCGCATGGGCACAGAGGTGTTCCACAACTTGAAGAAGGTGCTCAAAGAGCGCAACCTTTCAACCGCAGTAGGCGACGAGGGTGGTTTCGCTCCCAATCTCGATGGCACAGAAGATGCTCTCAATGTGATTATCAAAGCTATCGAGCTTGCAGGTTACAAACCCGGCAAGGATGTTACCATCGGTTTGGATTGCGCTTCTTCCGAGTTCTTCAAAGAAGGTGTTTACGATTACACCTGGAAGCAGGGTGCCGACGCTCCCAAGCTCACTTCGCAGCAGCAGGCTGAATTCCTCAAAGGTCTCGTTGAGAAATATCCTATCGATTCTATCGAAGACGGCATGGCTGAAAACGACTGGGAAGGCTGGAAGATTCTCACCGACCTTATCGGCGACCGTTGTCAGCTCGTTGGTGACGACCTGTTTGTGACCAACGTGAAATATCTCACCCGTGGAATCGAAGAAGGCTGCGCCAACTCTATTCTTGTAAAAGTTAACCAGATTGGCTCGCTTACCGAGACTCTCCGTGCAGTTGAACTCGCTCAGCGCAACGGTTACACTGCCGTTATCTCGCACCGCTCGGGAGAAACCGAAGATGCAACAATCGCAGACATCGCTGTGGCAACAAACGCCGGCCAGATTAAGACCGGTTCTGCTTCACGCTCTGACCGTATGGCGAAATACAACCAGCTTCTCCGTATTGAGGAAGAACTGGGCGCTGCCGCCGTTTACGGTTATGGTAAGAAAACCAAACGTGCAGAATAATCTGTAGCCTGGATAGAAAATATGCGGGGCGGAATCGAAAGATTCCGCCCCGTTATTGTTTTGGGGCGTTCAGCCCTCGTTTGCTGGAACCTTGGCCGTATATATTTATATGCCGTGATATAGCCAGATATCCTGTATGTTCTAATAAACCGCGTATGGTTCTAATTTATTTAACTCTGCCACGCACTCTATTCAGTCGATCCGGAGACGCAGCACCCTTATGCCGTCGTTACGGTTTCGGCGCACATAATCGGATAGCGACAGCGGATCAAGGATTATTTTACCCGAAGAGCGTGATGCGTGGATTAGATGGGGGGTGCCGTCTATCATGGTGATGATTGCCATGTGTGTCACGTCAAGCCCCTGTATGGCGGTAGTGAAGCATATTATGTCGCCATTGCGAAGATGGCTGGCGAGTTTGTCGTTTTTCACTGAGCTGCCTTTGATGTAAGGGTAACGATGGTTGCTTAGTCCGGCTTCGACATTTTTAATGGCGGCAAAAGTGTTGTCGTCGGAAAGTGCCGGATATTGATTGCGGTGGGTGCTCATGTAGTCGAGAGATTTCACTCCGTATCTGACTCCGGGCAAGTCTGCGGTGATTTCACGCAGGTTTCCCCGGGCGGCATTGTCTAAAATCCATTCACTGATATAATGTAGTCTCGATGTGTATCCGTCGATTTCCCCGTGGCGGTAACGGAATCGCCGCAGATTATATGTGAAATCTTGCCATGATTGTCTGTGCTCACATGCGGTATATGCCAGTGCAAGCACGGTTTCGACAAAAGTGGTGCAGTCGAGACTGTCGAGATTGACGGTTAAGGCTTCTTCCTGGTATTTGTCGAGTGTGCCCGCTCCATATGGTGTGTCGATGAATAGTTTTGCAATCCGGTCAACCTGCCCGGGTGTTTCCAGAATTGATTCCGATATCAGTATTTGAGTGAGTTTTGTCGTATCAGCATATTCATTATTGAATCTTGTGTTTTGGGCTTTTGTTGGACCTGGATTGCAGATTGCGGCTGCGATAGATAGCCCGAGGCATATGAAATTGTATTTTTTCATGTTTGGATGAAATTTTTCGGGGATTAATTGCCGTCTCTGTTGTGGAAATTTTTATGAGACTGTAGTGCGAAGATACGAAAAATGTGGGGATTTTCTGCGAGGTTCCCTAATGCCGCCTTTGTTTCCGCGATAGTTTTGGTTTTATTTCGCAGAGGTCTGCCGGTCGTTTTTGTCGTTGAGTAAATGGTGCGTTTTTGGGAATTACGGGTGATTTCGGGGTGTTTTTAGTGAATGGATGTTAAAAAGCTGTCATAGGGCATGGTTTTTCGGAATATTTTTGCCGGAAAATTTGGAGGTTGTCGTGGAAAGGTGTAATTTTGCAC